>Ga0136614_10001236_pt1 | contig 14823 bp, 12 predicted proteins | sample AntDrymUQ2792106_2_FD_106643 | JGI IMG/M metagenome (GOLD analysis project Ga0136614, IMG submission 106643) | Polar desert sand microbial communities from Dry Valleys, Antarctica - metaG UQ279 (21.06) | ecosystem: Environmental > Terrestrial > Soil > Desert | place: Antarctica: Dry Valley... | reverse complement strand
GTCCGGGATCGTGGCCGAGCACGGCTCGAGGGTCAGGTCCGCGGAGCACCAGATGGAAACGCCAACGACCGGCCCGTCGGGCGATGTAGGCGGGCACCGGCCCGAGCACCGCGCATCGCTCCGCGCCGCCATCGGACAGGCGCTCCGCGCGCGACCGCAGCTCCCCGGCGAAGCCGTTGGCCGTGCGCTCGGCCGCCGCCCGATCGGTCAGCGCCACGGTCAGCTTGATGAGCTGACCGAAGGGCGGCGCCCGGAAGGCGCGACGGTCAGCCAGTTCGGCCGCTAGGAAGCTCGCCGCATCGCCATCGACGACCGCCCGGATGGCCCGGTGGTCGGGCTGATAGGTCTGGATGATGACCCGTCCGCGGCGCGCCCCACGGCCGGCCCGACCGGCTGCCTGGGTGAGCAGCTGGTAGGTCCGCTCGGCGGCTCGATCGTCGGGCAGATTGAGCGCGACGTCGGCCGAGACCACCGCGACGAGCGTCACCTCTGGCACGTCCAGGCCCTTGGCCACGACACGCGTGCCGACGAGCACATCGGTGCGCCCATCGATGAATTCGTCGATGACGGCGACCGCGGCACCCTTGCGCTCGATGACGTCGCGATCGATGCGCGCGACGCGCAGGTGGGGTGACCGGATCCTCACCTCACGCTCGACCCGCTCGGTGCCACCACCCAGGTACCGGATGCGGGGCGAGGCGCAGGCCGGGCAACGCCGTGCGATCGGCGCGGTGGCGCCGCAGTGATGGCAGCGCAGGGCCATGGCGGTCGCGTGGAACACCAGCGGGCGCTGGCATTCGGGGCAGATCTGGACGTAGCCGCAGTCCCGACAGAGCACCACCGAGGCGGACCCGCGGCGATCGATGACCAGGATGGCTCTCTCGCCGACCCGTGTGTCCAGTCCGGCCAGCGCCTCGACCAGGGCCAGGGAGAGTGACCCACGGTTCCCGGCGGCGAGCTCAGCCCGCAGGTCGACCAGCTCGATGGTCGCGCCAGCACCGCCGGGACGGTCAGCCAGGCGATGCAGCTCCAGGGTCCCCAGCGCCGCCCGACCCAGGCTCACCATGTCAGGGGTGGCACTGCCCAGGATCACCGGGATGCCCGCCAGGCGGCCGAGCTGGAGAGCCACATCACGCGCTTGATAGCGCGGCGTTCGGTCCGCTTTGTAGGCCGCGTCATGCTCCTCATCGACGATCAACAGGCCAGGCTCGACCAGCGGAGCCAGGATGGCGCTGCGGGTGCCGACCACTACCCGGGCCTGGCCGTTGCGGATGCGCCGCCACTCGTCCGCCCGCTCCCCATCGGACAGCCCCGAATGGACGAGCGCCGGCTCGATGGCCAGGTCATGCCGTAGCCGGTCGACCAGCGGCACGGCCAGGGCTATCTCGGGGACAAGGACGATGGCCCCTCGGCCAAGCGCCAGTACCAGCGCGATGGCTTCCGCGTAGACGGCCGTCTTGCCGCTCGCCGTGGCGCCCGCGAGGACCAACCCAGCATGCTCACCAAGAGCGGCCAGGCGCTCGACCCGCTTGACGACGGCGGCCTGATCGTCCGTCAGGCGGGCACCCTCAGGGCGGCTGCCGCGGGCGGTCAGACCGCGTTCGGCGGCGCCGGCGGTCCCCAACGGCCTTCGCCGGCGGGCCACGGTGTCGATCTCAAGGAGGCCGCGGCGAGCCAGACTGGTGAGCGCACCGGCGCCGTGGCTGGCGGCAAGGGGCGGCGCAGGCATGGCATCGCCGTTGGCTCGGGCCAGTTCCAGGAGCAGAGCGCGCTGGCGCGCGCCGAGTGCTCGGCCGCTGAACCCCTTGGCCTGGGGATCGTCCGTCAGTCGCTGACTGAGCCGATGGCCTTCGACGGTGATGCGGACCACCCGCTCGAGGCGCGGACGAGCGTCGGGCAGCCCGAGCCGCCAGGACGATGCTATCAGCCCCGCTGACGCCAGGTCGCGCAAAAGACGCGAGCGGCTACGGCGGCTGCCCTCGAGCGGTAGGTCGTCGACCGCCACGCCCAGCGGACCGGCAGCGCGGATGATGGTCAGCAGGGCGCTCGTGACCGGATCGGCGACGAGCCCATCGTCGGCCGCCTGCGCGCCGGCCGATGCGGTCGCGCTGACGACCAGCTTGACGCGCTCCAGAAGTCCCACCGGCAGCATCGCCCTGACGACCATCGCCGGCGGCGCCAGGTAGTGGTCAGCGATGTGCCGGGCGAGGCGCGCCTGCAACTCGGGCAGCAGCGGCTGGTCCACATGGATGCGGGCGATGACGGGCTTCGTGTCGCGCTTGGGCGACACGAAGCCAAGTCCGAGCACCACGCCCACCGCGCGCCTTTGGCCGTAGCTGACGAGCACCGCCTCGCCCACCACGAGGTCCTCCAGCCAAGCTGGCAGGTGGTAGCTGAAGGTGCGACCGCCGGGGATACCAGCCGCATCGACCGCGACCTCGGCGAATCGACGCGCCGTCTGGGCCACTTCGCGGGGGGTCGCCTCAGATGGCGACGCGGCGCTCGCGACGCTGTCCGTGCTCGTGACCAAGGATCTGGTGTATCCGCTGCGCCGTGTGCTGGACCTTGCCTGTCTCGTTGACCACTACGTGGTCGTAGTCGTCCTGCCGGGCCAGCTCACGCTCGGCGTCACGGCGGCGGCGTTCGAGCGCCACACCATCCTCCGTACGGCGGGCGGCCAGCCGCTCGTACAGCTCGTCCAGCGAGGGCGGCACGATGAAGATGAGGAGCGCGTCGGGGACCTGGGCGCGGATGGCGCGGGCCCCCTGCACGTCTATCTTGAGGATGGCGTCCTTGCCCGACGCGAGAGCATCGACCACCTGTTGGCGCGGCGTGCCGTACCAGTTGCCGTGCACCTCGGAAGCCTCCAGCAGGGCACCGTGGTCGCGCAGTGCGGCGAAGCCATCGAGACCCACGAAGTGATAGCTCTCGCCGGCGACCTCGCGATCGCGCCGTTCGCGCGTCGTGCAGGTGACCACGAAGTGTCGGGCCGGATCGGGATGTCGCTCCCTGAGCACTTCGATGATGGTGTCCTTGCCTACCCCCGACGGTCCGGAGATGATGGCCAGCAGGGCGCCAGGTGCCCCGAGGCAGGCAGAGCTCACCACAGAGGCACATCGTCGAGCCCGCCGAGGCCATCCTCGCGGAGCCCATCCAGGACGCGCTCCAGCTCGGGCGGCAGCGGCGATTCGGCACGGATGAGCCCATCGCCGGCCTCGTTCGGCAGCGCCAGGCGCCAGGCATGCAGGAACAGGCGACCGAGCCCGGCCGGTCCGGTTCGTGCCGCACCGCTGCCGTAGACACGGTCGCCCGCTACGGGATGCCCGATGGACGCCAGGTGCACGCGGATCTGGTGCGTCCGTCCGGTGAGCAGCTCCACCTCCAGCAGGGTCCATCCGGCGAAGCGTTCCCGGACACGGTAGCCGGTGACCGATGGGCGACCAGCCGCGACCACAGCCATGCGCGTGCGATGGCGTGCGTCGCGGCCGATGGGTGCCTCGATCCGACCCAGCTGTGCGGCCACGCTGCCGATCACCAGACAGAGATAGTCCTTGCGCACCCGGCGCGCTCGCAGCAGCGCCTGAAGGCGTGCCTGTGCCGCGTCGTGGCGGGCGATCATCAACAACCCGCTGGTGTCGCGGTCGAGCCGGTGGACGATACCTGGCCGCTGCCGCCCGGCTACCGTGGCCGACAGGGCCTCACCCGATCCGAGCAAGGCGTTGACCAGTGTGCCGCTCGGGTGGCCGGGCGCCGGATGTGTCACCAGGCCGGCGGGCTTGTCGATGATGAGCATCGCCGCGTCCCGGTAGACGATGCGCAGCGGGATCGATTCAGGCGCATCCGCCTCCGGCGCTGCCGCCGGCACGTCGAGGCGGAGGCGTGACCCGCCGCCCAGGCGGCTGCTGGCAGCCACCACCCGTCCATCCGCGGTGAGGCGGCCCTGCCCGATCAACCGTTGGACATACGCACGGCTGAGTCCCGACGCGTCGGCGACGAAACGGTCCACGCGGCCACCGGCCGCGCCATCGGGCACATCCAGCGTGACCCGCCTGTTCAACGGCCCCTCAGGCGGTCGCCCAGGAGGCTCACCGCAAGGAGACCCACGACGGCCGTACTTATCGCCGCGTCGGCGACATTGAAGGTGTACCAACGGAAGTCGCCGATGCCCATATCCACGAAATCGACGACATAGCCAAGGCGCAACCGATCGGCCATATTGCCGATGGCGCCACCGAGCAGGAGGCCCAGCGTCAGGCTGAGCAGTGGTCCACCCTGCGTCCCCTGCCGCGCCTGGAAGACGATGATGAAGCCAACGACCACGATGCTGATGAGGCCCAAGATGGGCGCCGAGTCACCCACCAGCCCGAAGATGCCTCCATCGTTGTAGCTCTTGGCGATGCGCACAAGATCACCCACGATCGGGGTCGGCCGGGCATAGCCCGGAACGACCGTGCCGGTCGCCGCCAGAGCGAAGGTGGCATCCACCCAAGCCTTGCTCGACTGGTCGGTGATGGCTACCAACGCCGCGGTCGAGCCGAACAGCGCCCAGCGCGATCGCGCTCCGTCGCCGTCGACCGACCTGGACGCTTCCCCGGCGTGCTCCTCCGCCGACGTGGTCGTCATGGCGCCGCCGCTACACCCGGCCCATTGGGTCGCAGGCCGACCCGGACCGCACCGGCGTCCAGATCGACGATGACCGTGGCGACCTCTTCCGGCGGCGCAGAGTGGTGCACATCGTCGGCCAGCGTGTCGATGGCCAGGGCGCTCAGATGGTCGCGCAGCGGACCGACCACCTCGGGCTCGCCATCGACCCACAGGTCGACGTGCGCGTCCAGCGCCAGCTCGGCCTGCTTGCGCAGGTCCTGGACCGCACGCGTCAGCTCGCGCGCGTCGCCCTCCGCTCGAAGTTCCGGTGTCAGGGTGAGATCGATGACCACCACGACGCCTTCGTCGTGGGCGACCGCGGTACCTGGTCGCGGCGTGGCCAGGATCTCCACCTCCGATGCGGCCAGTTCGACGCCGGCCAGTCGAACGCCGCCGTCCGGCAGGTACTGCACATCGCCAGCTCGGGCGGCGGCCAGGACGGCCGGTACCTGCGCCCCCAAGCGCTTGCCGATGAGCGGCAACAGCGGCTTGACCCGGCGCCCGACGAGGTCCGAGCCATCCTCGATGAGCTCCACCGACCTGATGTTCAGCTCTTCCGCCAGGACCTCCAGCAGCTCTCGCCCGTCAGCCGCCGGCAGGCCTTCCCATGATCGACCGCCGGGCAAGGCGAGCCACATGTGCGCGAGTGGTTGGCGCAGGCGAAGACCGGACCGGGCGCGCAGCGCGCGCGCCAACTCCACCGCTCGGCGAAGCGTGGTCATGGCAGCCTCAAGGGCCTGGTCACGGTAAGCCGCTACCTCGCCATCCGGCCAGCGCGCCAGGTGCACCGAATCGGTGGCTGATCCGTCGACCTCCGCGACCAGTACCTGGTAGAGCTCCTCGGCCAGGAAGGGCAGGATGGGGGCGCATACCCTGGCCGCCGTCAGGAGCGCGGTATACAGCGTCTCTGAGGCAGCAGCACGGTCAGCCGGATCGTCATTCCGCGAGAAGCGGCGCCGGTTCCGGCGCAGGTACCACTTCGACAGGTCGTCGACGAAGACAGCCACGATCGCGCACGCGGCTCGGGCATCGTGATCGGCCAGCGCCTGCCGCGCGCCCTCCGCCAGACCGGCGCTGCGCGACAGTATCCAGCGGTCCAGGATGGAGGCTCCGGGCGGCAGCGTGGCCGCCTCAGCGGCCATGCCCGCGCGGGGCGACCAGCCCGCCAGCCGTGTGTAGGTGACCAGGAAGGCCGCCACATTCCAGAGCATGAGCAGATCCTGGCGCGCCTCGTCGGCGGCCGCGTAGCCGAACAGGATGTTGTCCTCGGGGCGCGCTCGGGCGAACATCCAACGCATGACATCGACACCGATGCGCTCGGCTGCTTCGTCGAACTCGATGCTGTTGCCCCAGCTCTTGTGCATCGGGCGGCCGTCCTCAGCGAAGAGGGTCGCGTAACCCAGGATGGTGCGGAAGGGTGCCTGCCGGCGCAACACCGTACTCATCGCCAGCATCGAGTAGAACCAGTTGCGGAACTGTCCCGGAAAGCTCTCGGTGATGAAGTCGGCCGGGAACCAGCGGCGCCACGCGGCGGGGTCTTCCCGATAGTGCAGTGTGCTGAACGGCACGATGCCGGCATCGAGCCACGGGTTGCCCACGTCCTTGATCCGCTCGGTCTCCGCCCCGCAGGCCGAACACGCGATACGGACCGCATCGACATATGGTCGATGGGGGGTGTGCCCCTCGAACGCGTCCCAGCCCGCCACGGCCCGCTGGCGCAGTTCATCGCGGCCACTGATGACGTCGAAAGAACCACAGGCGGTGCACTCCCAGATGGGCAGGGCGAGGCCCCAATATCGCTTCTTGGAGATCATCCAGTCCTGCATCGAGCGCAGCCAGTCGAGCTCGCGCTGGTGACCGAAGCCGGGGATCCATTCGATGGTGTCGACGACATCCATGATCTGGTAGCGCAGGCTGCGGTCCTTCTGGGCCGCCGTCAGCTGATCTCGCGGGGCGTCATAGAGCGGACCCATGTCGATGAACCACTCATCGACCACCCGGAAGAGGAGCGGGGTGCCGCACCGCCAGCAATGGGGGTAGCGGTGTCGATAGGGCTCCAGGTGATAGAACGCGCCGCGGCGGCTCAGGTCGTCCACGACAGCCTCGGTGACGACCTGTGCGTCACGCCCGGTCAGCCAGTCGAAGCCGGCGACGAAGTGGCCGGCCTCGTCGAGCGAGACGATCACGGGTAGCCCCAGTGACTTGCCGAGCTGGAAGTCCTCGGCCCCACAGCCGGGCGCGATGTGGACGATGCCCGTTCCTTCTTCCTGGCCGACCTCGTCCCAAGGCACCACGCGGTGGACGTATGTGGCGCCATCGTCGCCGCTGTCCTCGCCGACGCGAGCCTCGTCAAAGGCCTCGCGAACGGCGGGCAGGGCATCGTAAGGCGCGTCGTAGGTCCAGCCGACCAGGTCGCTGCCCACGCGTTCCTCAAGCACCTCATACGGTCCACGGAGGGCCTGCCCGACCGTCTCTCGGGCCAACCAGTAGAGGTCATCGCCTTGGCGTACCTTGACATAGCTGAGTCGCGGCCCGACCGCCGCAGCCACGTTGGATGGCAGCGTCCACGGCGTGGTCGTCCATACCAGCAGCCACTCGCCGGGCCGGTCGCGCAGAGCCAGTCGGACGGTAAGGCCGGGATCCTCCCGATCCTGATAGCCCTCGTTCATCTCCATCTGGCTGATGCCCGTCCCGCACCGACCGCACCAGGGCATCGAGTCGCGCCCCTTGTAGAGCCAGCCGCGACGGTGGCACTCAGCGAGGAATCCCCAGATCAGATCGTTGTTCTCGTTGGAGAAGGTGAAGTAGGAACCGCCCAGGGCAGCCGTCCCCAGGCGGCCCACCATCATCTCCACACTGTCAGTGACCGGCCCGTCGGGACCCATCACGGTCACCGGCTGGGACGGATCCTGGGCCAGCAGATCGCGTAACCGGAGTAGCTCCTGGGGATCGTTCCAATCCATCCACATCCCGAGGCGGATGGAATCCTCGGTCTGTGACGCGGCATATGTCAGCACACGCTGCTTGCACAGGCTCACGAAGTCGGCCAGCCCGTACGCCTCGATGTCGCGCTTGGAAGTGAAGCCCAGCTCGCGCTCGACGTTGACCTCCACCCACAGCCCCTGGCAGTCGAAGCCGTTCTGCCAGCGCTGGTCCTGCCCGAGCATCGCGTGGAAGCGCTGGAAGATGTCCTTGTAGGTCCGGCCCCACGCGTGGTGGACGGCCATCGGGTTGTTGGCGGTGATGGGTCCGTCCAGGAAGGACCAGGTGGGTCCACCGCGCAGCCGTTGGCGAAGACGGGCGAACGTGGCCCGGGAACGCCACAACTCAAGGATCCGGTGCTCTCGGGCAGCAAGATCCGGCTGGGCTGACAAAGCGCGCATGAGGCGGTCCGGCATGGGCCGCCAAGGATAGCCCAGCGTCCGAAGGACCTGACTGCGGTCGGCGGCGCATCGGTCGAGCGGCGGACCATCGGCCAGGTCACCTATCATGCGCGCGATGTCCAGGAGGGAACCCAGCCCGAAGGGGCGCTCTGCTTTCGCCGCCGCGACGTTCTCCGCGCTACTGCCGGGCCTGGGCCAGGCGTATGTCCGGCGTTGGGGTCGAGCGGTGGCGTGGGTGGCGCCCTACATCCTGCTTGGCGCACTCCTCGCCGGCATCCTCATCGACCCAGCCACGCGGACCCAATTCGCGGCCCGTTTCACCGCACCGAGCTGGCTGCTTGGCGCCATCGTCGGTATCGCCATCGATGCCATCTTCCGTGCTTTGTCGGCCATGGATGCATGGCGGCTGGCAGCCAGCGAGGCACCGACGAAGGGTAGCCCAGCCCCTCGCACAGCCTCCATCGCTGGACTGGTCGGCGTCCTGCTCGTGCTGACCGTCTCGCATGTGGCGGTCGCCCGTTTCCCCTATCTGGCATACGACGCACTGACCAGCATCGGTGGTGGTGACCAGGGGCCCATCATCGCGCTTCCCTCGGCAGCACCGTCCGGCTCGCCGGTTCGGACGCCTGGGCCGACGGTCGCGCCATCGGCCTCGCTGGCAGATGCGACGGCGAGCCCGACGGCCGGGCCGAGCGCATCGCCCAGCTCGTTGCCCACGCCGGCCACGACCATCGCCCCTGGTGCGCCATGGAACGGCACCGATCGACTCAACATCCTGCTCATCGGTGCCGACCGCCGCGAGGAAGGGACCATCTATCTGACCGACACGATGATCGTCGCGACCATCGATCCACAGACCAGGCAGATCGGCATGATCAGCCTCCCGCGCGACACGACCGGGGTGCCCTTACCGCCCAGCTGGGCAGCGACGTCGGTCTACGGCAGTGCCTACGGCGGCAAGATCAACAGCCTCTACACCGCCGCCCGCGGTCGGTCCGACCTGTTCCCGGGCAACGACACTCAGCGCGGCTACGTCGCCCTCAAGGGCGCCCTCTCGGAGCTGTATCAGCTCGACATCCAGTACTACATCGCGGTCGACCTGACCGGCTTCAAGACCGTCATCGACACACTCGGTGGCGTGATCATCGATGTCCAGTCGCCGGTCTCCGACCCGCGCTATCCGACCGATGATGGGCGGGCCGCCATCAAGCTCTACATCCCAGCCGGCATCCAGCATATGGACGGTGCGGAGGCCCTCGCCTATGCGCGGGCCCGGCACGAGACCTCCGATTTCGATCGCGCGGAGCGCCAGCAGCGCGTCATAACCTCACTGCGAGAGCAGACCGACATCAGCCAGCTGCTGGAACCAGGCGTCCTGCAACGCCTCCTGGAGGCATTCAAGCAGGAGGTCAAGACAGACATCCCGCCGGAACTCTTCCCCCAGCTCGTGACGATTGGGGCAAGCGTCGACCTGGACGCGCGGATCTCCCTGGTACTGGCCGAACCGACCTACTCGACGGTGTGCTACCCGTGCCCCGGCACGGGCCTGTACGAACTGCAGGCCAACGTGCCGGCCATCCGCGAGGCGGTAGCTCGGATCTTCACCGCCCGACCGGCCGAGCCGTCCGGGTCGCCCGGAGTCTCACCGCCACCGGTGCCCCTGCCGACCATCGAACCCTCGCCCTGACGGGTGATCCACAGCCGACAAGGCTGCTCAGTAGATCGGGGTCAGCCAGTCCTGGTAGGCCGGTAGCCGTCCTCTGACCGCATCGAAGTAGAGCTGCACCAGTCGCTCGGTGATGGGGCCGGCGTGGCCGTCACCAACGGTCCGGTGATCGATGGAGGTGACCGGTGAGATCTGGGCACCCGTCCCGCACAGGAACACCTCGCTCGCGATGTAGAGCTCCGAACGGTCGATGCTGCGGACGATCGTCTCGAGGCCCATCTCGCGCCTGGCGAGGTCCATCATCGCCGAACGGGTCACCCCCTCCAGGATGTCGTCGGCCACGCCCGGCGTGAGCAGTTGACCATCACGCACCATGAACAGGTTCTCGGCACTGCCCTCCGAGACATGTCCGTCGTGGGTCAACACGATGGCCTCGTCATACCCGTTCAGCTGCGCCTCGCTCTTGGAGAAGGCGCTATTGGCGTACGCGCCGACGATCTTGGAACGGGCCGGTATGGACAGGTCGCCGTTGCGCCGCCAGGACGAGGTCTGGGCCGAGATGCCCCTATCGGTGGCGATGTACTCACCGAACGGGACCGCGAAGATGACCATGCTGTGGTCCAGGTTGTGCAGCCGCACACCGATGGCCTCGGTGCTCTTGTAGAGGGTCGGCCTGACGTAGGTGTCCTGACGGAAGCCGTTGCGGCGCAGCAGGTCGACGACCAGAGCGACGAGCTCATCAGTGCCCATCAGCGGTTCCATCAACAGGACCTTGGCCGAGTCGGCCAGGCGGCTCATGTGCTCACGCACCTTGAGCCCGTAGAGCTGTCCCTGCTCCTCGTTCCAGTAGGCGCGGATGCCCTCGAAAGTGGCCGTGCCGTACAAGAAGGCATGAGTCATCACACCGACCCGGGCCTCAGCGAGCGGTACGAATCCGCCGCCCATCCAGCACACCACATCAGGACTCGATGGCCGCGCCCCGGTCGCCGGGAGCGGCGTCGAGAGGGGCTTCTCGGTCAGCATGCCCGGCGGAGTATACGCGTCATCAGATGACCCCTGCGAGGAGCAGCGCGACGAGGATGAGGTAAGCCGCATAGAAGACGCCGCCGACCAGCAGCGCTCTGCCGCGCAGTACCCCGCGCGACATCATCGGCAGGAAGATCATCGCGGTCGCTGCGAAGGCGATGGCTGCGGACGCGAAGGTGACCACTGATTCGGGCGAGGACAGGTCGACCTTCCAGGCATCCGCCGCGAAGATGAGCGCGACGATGGTCGGGATGCACGACTGGAAGACCATCGCGCCGGTGATGTTGCCCATGGCCAGCGTGTCCTTGGACTGACGGACCCAGATAAGGCTGTTGAACTTCTCGGGCAGTTCGGTGGCGATGGGCGCGATGACTAGCGCCAGGATGACCGATGGGACCCCGAGTTGGGTGGCCAGATGCTGCACAGCATCGACGAAGACGACCGCCCCGGCCAGGATGAGCCCGAGCGCCACGAGTACCTGCAGGTTCACGATGCGCAGCCGCGGCGTGACCGGATCCTCCTGGCGAGCGCTCGCATCCAGCCGGTGGAAGCGCAGTGGTGCGAGATCCGTCGCGTCGACCGTTGGATCGGCGATGAAGTGAGCGCGCACGTAGGCGGCATAGATGACCAGCAGGAGACCAGCCGCCACCAGACGGACGATGTCTGCGTCGGCGGGCAGGAAGGCTGCCGCCAGCGCGAGCCCGTAGGCCAGGAAGAAGTACCGCACATCCTTGCCCAGGACCGCCGTGTCGACCAACATCGTGTCGCCCGTCGGACGCCGCCGCGCATCGACCATCACGGCCACGCCGGTCACCAGCATGGCCAGGGTGGCCAGGGTGAAGGGTGCCCCCAGGATGGCGCCGACGCCCACGCCGTGTGCGTCGTTGGTCGCACCGCTGGCGAAGAGGATGGCCACGATGGGGATGAGTGTCTCGGGCAGCGCGGTGCCGACCGCCGCCAGCACGCTGCCGACAGCACCTTCGGCCAGGTCCAGCTTACGGCCGAACCACTCGATGCCATTGGTAAAGAGTTCCGCCCCGACCAGGATGATGATCAGGGCCCCCAGCAGCAGCAGGATGTCCATGTCAGCGCCTATCCGCCGGGCTCACGACCCAGCTCCGGGGGATCGATCTACTCAGCTCCGGGCGGTCGATGATGGGCGCGCCACCACGGCGGCCCCAGCAGAGCAAGGTGCCGGGCTCCTAGGGCCGGACGTGCTGCGGGGCGTACGGAAGCAGCGCCACGTGGCGCGCTCGCTTCAGCGCCGTGGACAGTGCGCGCTGGTGCTCGGCGCATGTCCCGGTCTTGCGACGCGGCTCGATCTTGGCCCGCTCCGACAGGTAGCGGCGAAGGCGATTGACCTCCTTGTAGTCGATCTGCGCGGACCGGTCGGCGCAGAAGGCGCAGACCTTCCGGCGGCGGCGGTCCCGATAGGAGTCGTCGCGGCGGCGGGTGCGGGGCAAAGGCATCGGCGGGATCCTCTCTCGACAGGTGGTTGGTCGGTCAGAACGGAAGGTCGTCGTAATCCTCGCCGGAAGAAGCCGGCGAGGGGCGGGCGGCAGCTGGCTGAGCGACCGTTGGCGAGCGACCGTCCTCCGGCATCGGGGCATCGCCCTCATCGCGCTCGCGGCGCTCGAGCGATGTGACCTGGTTGGCGATGAGCTCCGTGGTGTAGCGCTTCTGGCCGCTCTGATCCTCCCATTGCCTGGTCTGGATGCGGCCCTCGATGTAGACCTTGTTGCCCTTGCGCAGGTTCTCGGCCACGCGCTCCGCCTGCTGACCCCAGACCACGATGCGGAACCATTCGGTCTCTTTCTGCCACTCGCCCTGCTGGTCCCGGTAATTCCGATTGGTGGCCACGGTGAACTGGGTGACTGCCTGTCCGCTGGGCGTGTAGCGCATCTCGGGGTCGCGACCGAGATTGCCGATGATCATGCACTTGTTGAGCGACATGGCTCGACCTCCGAACTACCTGCGGTGGGGCTGATCGATGGCGGCGGGAGCGGCTTCTGTCTCCGACTCGTCGATGAAACCGACCTCCGGTGCGGCCTCCTCCTCCTCGGGCGGAGCGAGCGCGGGCTCATCCTCCGGGCCCGATCCAGCGGCGCGCCTTGCGGAAGCGGGCCGTTCGACCCGGGTCACCAGGTGGCGCATCACCTCTTCCGTGATGTTGAGTGACCGCTCCAGCTCCAACACCGCCTCGGCTGGCGCGTCGAAGAGCATGATGTGATACGAGCCTTCGTTGAATGGACCGATCGGGTAGGCCAGGCGACGACGACCCCACGGACTGACCTTGACGATCTGGCCCGAACCGCTGGCTATCGTCCGGGTGGCGCGATCGAGGACCGCCTGGACACGGTCATCCGGGGCGTCCGGACGGAGGACGAGCATCAACTCATAACGGCGCATGGTAGATGGGCTCCTTCCATCGGGGATGGCTCCGCTCGTTCGGGATCATTCGACCTTGGGGTGCGACGGCGGAGCTGGAAAGGGGACTGGCGGATCATAGCAGAGGTGCTTTGCTAGACTCGCCGACGGGCCAGTCACGTCCGCCGCCCGCGACGGATCACCTCGCCCAAGCCTGGAGGAACAGTGACCATGACGCCCGAGCATGTATGCTCCTCGGTTCGGATCGTGACGAGGCTGCCCGTGTAGCGACCATGCTGCAGTCGCACGGTCTGAGGGTCGTGGCGGCGACCGAGGTCGACGCTGGCCTGGCTCACGCGCAGGGCTCACAGCTGGCCATCGTCGACCGACTGGATGGCCTGCTGGACGCGCCGGGCGCCATCGCCCGGATGCGTGCGACACCGGGTCTGGGCGAGTTGCCCATCCTGGGTCTGGCCGGCAGCGAGGACGTGGACGAGCGGGTCCGCTATCTGGACGCCGGTGCCGACGATGTGATGGGTCGGCCCTTCGATCCAGCCGAACTCGAAGCCCGGGTCGACACCCTTTTGGCCCGCGGTCAGCGCTCGCGCCGCGCCGTGGAAGAGCCGCCCGTCCTTGCGCCGTCACCGTCGGATGTCGCCAGACTGGTCGGCGTCTTCGGCCCGAAGGGTGGCAGCGGGACGACCACGATAGCCGTCAACACGGCACTGGAAGCGTCCCACAGGTCCGGTCGGCGCGTTGCCGTCATCGACCTTGATACGCGATGGGGCGACGTGGCGATGCACCTGAACGTGGTGCCCCGCACACCGGTCTCAGAGATCGTCCGCGACCCAGGCGCGATGGCCGATGCCGAGCAACTCGACCGCAGCGCCGAGCGGCATCCCTCCGGGTTGGCCGTGTTCGGGGCGGCGCAGCGCCCTGATGAGGGCGACTTGGTGCGTCCCGAGCACGCCGGCCAGTTGTTGCTAGCAGCCCGTGACGCGTACGACCTGGTGGTCGTTGACGCAGGATCGGACCTTGGTGTCCGCGCGATGACCGTCATCGAGCATGTCGACCGACTGATCATCCCGGTCACACCAGAGATCCCGGGCCTCAGAGCGGTGCGCACCCTGCTCGAGATACTCGATGAGACCGAGCGGGTAGGACCGGCGTGATCCTGGTCCTGAACCACCAGTTCGCTCGGGACATGCTGCGGCGCGATGAGATCCAGGGAGCCCTGGGTGCGACCATCGACCTGGAGCTGCCATACGACCAGTCGCTCTACCTGGCGGCGGTCAACGCGGGGCAACCACTCGTCATCGGCGCAGAGCGGTCGGCGCCAGCCGAGCGCTTCGCGGCCCTTGCCGACATCATCCTGGGCGAAGGCGCCAGCGCCACGGGTGCGAAGTCAGCTGACGCCCGTCAGCGCTTCGGACGCCTGCGCACGCGCTCTCGCTGAGCGGACCAACGGACCGCTGACCAGGCGACGAGCCCCGTGAGGAGGTCCCTCGTCGGCTGGGCTGCTCGCTGAGCGGACCAACGGACCGCTGACCAGGCGACGAGCCCCGTGAGGAGGTCCCTCGTCGTCTGGGCTGCTCGCTCAGCGGCCGTCATCTACCGGCTGGGGCCCAGCGACGGCAAGTGATGGTGCCGAAGCAGGGATTCGAACCCTGACGCCCTTTCGGACAGCGGATTTAAGGCGGTCCCGGAGAGTCCGCGGGCGTCCGCCGAGTCTCGTTC
>Ga0136614_10001234_pt1 | contig 14831 bp, 11 predicted proteins | sample AntDrymUQ2792106_2_FD_106643 | JGI IMG/M metagenome (GOLD analysis project Ga0136614, IMG submission 106643) | Polar desert sand microbial communities from Dry Valleys, Antarctica - metaG UQ279 (21.06) | ecosystem: Environmental > Terrestrial > Soil > Desert | place: Antarctica: Dry Valley... | reverse complement strand
GCCTGGGCCGTCGTGGCGGTCACCATCAACGTGCCGCTCATGGCAATGCTGGTGGGGCCGATGGGGGTCGAGGGGCTGGCGCTGGCGCTCTCGATCGCGTCGGTGATCGAGGTGGTCGGGCTGCTGTGGTTCCTGCGCCGTCGGATCGAGTCGGTCGAGGGTACGGCGATCGTTCGCACCGTGGTGCGCTCCGGCATTGCCGCCGTGGCGGCCGCTCTCCTCATGCTTGGCGGCCTGACGCTCGTGGAGGGCTCATTGGGTGGCATGCTCGACAATGCCGTGGGACGACTGATCGCGCTTCTGCTCCTCTCCGCCGCCGGTGGCGCGATCTTCCTGCTCGTCGCAGCCGCCCTCCGCTCGCCGGAGCTCGAGCAGCTGCGAGGCATCCTTCGGCGTCGTCGGCGGGGGCGAACCGCGTGATGCAGTTCCGACCAGCCACCCACGCCGATGCCGACGCCTGGCAGGCGTTCCTGGCCGCCACGTCGTCGGGCGACTTCCTGCATGACTGGGCGTGGGCCGAGGTCGCTGCCTTCGACGGGCAGCCGCAGCGCCGCTACGTGCTGACCGACGACGACGCCATCGTGGCGATCGTCGCCGCCCAGGAACGGTCGCTGGTCGTGGGCCGCCTGTTCTGGTACGTCCCGCACGGGCCGGTCCTCGACTGGGGTGCCCCGGAGGCGGGAGAGCGCCTGCGCGCGCTGCTGATCGGCCTTCGGATCGCGGCCCGGCAGCATGGAGGAATCGCTGTCAAGCTCGAGCCGCGCGTCGCTCTGGGGGAGCTGGAGGAGGGCGTCATTCGGGGGCGGCGCCTGCGATACGTTCCCGAGACGCTCCAGGTGGGCCAGACCCGGATCGTGGAGCTCACCGATGACGACGACCTGCTGGCGGGCTTCGACAAGGACACGCGCTATGGCATTCGTCGCGCCGAGCGCGAGGGCGTGACCGTGAAGGTGGTCACGGATGCCGCCGACGGGCGGGCGATCGGGGAGCTTCACGTCCTGGTCGGCGAGACGCAGCAGCGAGCCGGCTTCCCGATGCCCGCGCTCGATCGCTACCGCGTCGCGTGGCGGGCGCTGGCCGGCGTCGGCCGCGCGGCCATCCTGGAGGCTCGACGTGACGGCACCGTGCTGGCATCCGGCATGGTCGTCTTTGAGGGGACGCGGTCGTACTACCTGTTCAGCGGCTCCCGCCGCGAGGAGCGCGGCGAGCCGAAGCGGTATGCGAGCTACGCGCTCCAGTGGGAGATGATGCGGGTGGCACGGGACCGAGGCGTGACCCACCACGACCTGTGGGGCATCGCACCGCCCGGCGCGGGGCCCGACCACGCGTGGCATGGCGTGGGCCTGTTCAAGAAGGGCTTCGGCGGAGTCGAGGTCGTCTGGGCCGGCAGCTGGGACCTGGTGGTCGACCCAACCATGTATCGACTGCGTGCCGCGACCGGCATCATGCGCGGCTGGCTGCGTAACCTTCAGCGATGAGCGAGCCAGGGCGCATGGGGTTCGGTGCGCTCACCGACGTGGTGGCGCCGGAGCGCGTCACCGGCGTCCCGGTCGGCGAGGTGACCGGGCTGGCCTACGACTCGCGACGGGTCGAGCGTGGCACGCTCTTCTTCGCGGTCCCCGGATCCCACGTCGATGGGCATGCGTACGCGGCGGCGGCCGCGGAGGCGGGCGCCATCGGCCTCGTCGTGGAGCGCGAGCTTCCCGACCTCTCGGTTCCGCAGCTCGTGGTCGACCGAACCCGCCGCGCCCTCGCCGATGTGGCCGACGCGTGGTTCGGCCGGCCGTCGGAGCAGCTGACCGTGGTCGGGGTGACCGGCACGGACGGAAAGTCGACCGTGACCGCCCTCACGGCCGAGATGCTGTGGGCCTGCCGCTGGCATCCCGGCCAGATCGGTACGGTCTTCACCGGGATTTTCGACACCCTGCAGCCGAATCTCGAGCGCAACACGACGCCCGAGGCGCTCGAGCTCCAGGGCCTGCTCGCGCGGATGGTGGCCGCCGGCAACGACAGCGTCGTCATGGAGGCCACCTCGCACGGCCTGGCGCTGGAGCGCACCCGGAACTGCCGCTTCGACGTCGGGGTGGTAACGACGGTTACGAGCGAGCACCTCGAGTTCCACGGCTCCCTTGAGGGCTACCGGGCGGCGAAGGCGCTGCTCGTCGAGGAGGCGCCGATCGCCGTTCTCAACGCCGACGACGCGAGCTTCTCCTACTTCCGGGAGCGGGCGCGCGACCGGGTCATCACCTATGCCATCGATGTTGCTGCGGACCTGCGGGCCGGCCATCTCGAGGCCGATGCGACCGGCACCCGCTTTCACCTTGAGTCTCCACGCTGGCACGGCGAGGTGCGGATCGGCCTGCCCGGCCGCTTCAACGTCCAGAACGCCCTCGCGGGGCTCGCGGTGGTCGAGGCGCTCGGGCTGGACGTGCACCACGCCGCGACGGCGCTGGATGCCAGCGCCGGCGTTCCGGGCCGCATGGCGCGGATCGATTCGGGACAGCCATTCGGCGTGATCGTCGACTACGCGCACACGGAGGATTCGCTGCGCAAGGTGCTCGGGGTCCTGCGGACCCTGACGCGGGGGCGGATCATCGTGGTCTTCGGCTCGGCCGGCGAGCGCGATGCCACCAAGCGTGCGCCGATGGGCCGCGTGGCAGCCACCGATGCCGACCTGGTGATCGTCACCGAAGAGGACCCGCGCCTGGAGGACCAGCGTGCGATCAGCAAGGCGATCGTCGAGGGCGCCAGGTCCGCCGGCGCACAGGAAGGCGAGACACTGTGGCTGATCGACGATCGTCGAGAGGCGATCGGCCACGCCATCGGGCTCGCTCGCGAGGACGACGTCGTGCTGCTCGCGGGCAAGGGCCACGAGGCGAGCATCATCCGCGGAACGGAAACGGTTCCGTGGAGCGACGCGGATGCCGCGCTCGAGGCGCTCGCCGCGGCAGGATGGTCGAAGCCATGACGGGATCCGACCTGCGCGCCTGGCGCGTGACCGATCCCGACGCCTGGAACGCCTTCGTGGAGGCGGCGCCGTACCACGCTTTCCCGCAGCTCTGGGAATGGGGCGAGGTGCGGGCGATGGGTGGCTGGCGACCGGTGCGCCTCGCGATCGGTCCCTCGCGCGACCACCCGATCGCCGGCGCGCAGCTGCTGCTGCGTCGCATGCCGCTCGTCGGGTGGCACCTGGCCTACGTACCGCGCGGGCCGCTCGGCCAGCTCGACGATCCTGCCGTGCGCGATGGGCTGCTGGCGGGGTTTCGCGCACTGGCGAGAAGCGAGCGGATCGCCACCGTCCGCGCCGACCCCGAGGCGCGCCTCGATGCGCCGTACGGCCGCGCACTGCTGCAGACACCGTGGCGGGCTGCGCCGAAGGTCCAGCCGCCGACGACGCGGGTGATCGACCTGGCATCCGGCGAGGAGGCGCTCAAGGCGGCGCTGAAGCGCAAGCATCGCCAGTACGTCAACAAGGCCGAGCGTTCCGGCGTGACCATCGAGCGCTTCGATGGCACGACCCCACCGGAGGTGATCGGTCCGGCAATGTCCGATTTCAACCGGATCTACCAGTTCACGGCCGAGCGTGCCGGGTTCGTCGCCCGCCAGGCGTTCTACTACGAGCGTGTCTGGTCGATGTTCGCCCCCACAGGGCGGGTGCACCTGAGCTTCGCGGTGAAGGACGGGGAGCGGGTCGCGACGATCTTCCACTTCACCTGCGGCGAGCGCGCGGTCGAGGCCTACGGCGGCATGACCGACGCCGGCGCCGATGCCCGCGCGAACTACCTGCTGAAGTGGACCGCCATCGCCGATTTCGCGCGCGATGGCTACGCCGTGTACGACATGTGGGGCCTGGCCACCGGCGGCATTCGCCAGTTCAAGGAGGGCTTCGGCGGTGAGGAGATCGAGTACGTCGGCGCCCGTGATCTTCCTCTGCGTCGCCCGATGGACGCGGCGTTGCGCCTCGCCATCCCGGCGTACGGGCTGGCGCAGCGGGCGCGCCTGAAGATTCTTGGCCACGACCGCGTCGATCCACCGGAGGGCATGTAAATGCCCACCGGCGACCCAGGCCTCCTCCATCCCGACGTCAGGCGACCACTGGACGACCTGCGCCTCGAGTACGAGGTGCTCGCCTGCGACCCCGCCCTGGCGGACACCGCGGCATTCGTGGAGGCGTACGGTATTCCGCTTGAACGGAGCGCCAACACGATCGTGGTGGCCTCGAAGGGCACCGGGCCGAGTTACGCCGCGTGCGTGGTGCTGGCGACCACGTCGCTCGATGTCAACAAGGTCGTGCGCCGCGAGCTGGGCGTCCGGAAGGCCTCATTTGCCGGCGCCATTCCGGTGCGCGAGCTGACCGGCATGGAGATCGGCGGCGTCACGCCGTTCGGGCTGCCCCATGACCTGCCGGTGTTCGTGGATGCGCGTGTCATGGAGCCGGACTGGATCGTCCTCGGCGGCGGCAATCGGTCCTCGAAGCTGAAGCTTGCGCCGGAGCTGCTGCGACGGTTGGCTACGGTGCGGGTGATCGAGGACCTGGCCTCGAAGCGTGGAGGTTGACGGCGGGCGGCTGCGGCTGCGCGCCGCCGCTCAGCTGCGCCAACTGCGCCTGGGAGCGCGTTTGGCGCGCTCGCGTCCGGGCAGCGCGTTGCGAGGGCCGATCCTTCCCCGGGCTGGCGCGCGCGGGGTATCTCGAGGTGGAATTGGCCGCGACAAGCGGCGCCAGCATCGGGGCGAAGAGGCGCGAGGCTGCCACGCGAACCAGCCGGGCGCAGGTATCGCCGCTGAGCGGCGGTCCGGGCGACGAACGAGTCGAGCCGATTACGGGCGTCCACCCCGCGGGGGTTGAGCGTGGCGCGTGCTAGCATCGGGAGTCCTATGGCCCAGCTGGCGCGCTTCTCCCCGGCCGCCGTCGTGCAACGCATCACGCGCGGCGGCGACGCGCTGACCGATCGGCTCCATACGATCGACGAGATCGTGGCGGAGGCGCAGCGGCATCGACCGAATACCGACGAGACCCTGATTCGGCGGGCGTACGCGACGGCGGTCACCGCGCACGAGGGGCAGGCGCGAAGCTCGGGCGAGCCGTACGTGACGCACCCGGTGGAGGTGACCCACTACCTGGCCACGCTCCAGATGGACGCCGAGACCCTCGCCGCTGCGCTCCTGCACGACGTCCCCGAGGACACGGATTACACGCTGGCAGAGCTCGAGAAGCGGTTCGGTCGCGAGGTGGCCCGGTTGGTCGACGGCGTGACGAAGCTCTCCAAGTTCGGCTCCGCCCGAACGATGGAGGAGCAGCAGGCCGAGAACATTCGCAAGATGTTCATGGCCATGGCCGAGGACGTGCGGGTCGTCATCATCAAGCTCGCCGATCGGCTGCACAACATGCGAACACTCGAGTTCCTGCCGGCCGACAAGCAGCAGCGCATCGCCCGCCAGACGATGGAGATCTACGCCCCGCTGGCGCATCGGCTCGGCATGTGGCAGATCAAGTGGGAGCTCGAGGACCTCGCCTTCAAGTACCTGGAGCCCGACAAGTACCGGCAGCTGGTCGCCATGCTCACCGATCGGCGCCGCGCGCGTGAGAGCTTCGTCAACAAGAGCATCGGGATCCTGCACAAGGAGCTCGGCAAGGTCGGGATCGAGGCCGAGATCAGCGGTCGCCCAAAGCACCTGTACTCGATCGCCAAGAAGATGGAGCGCAAGGGGTCCGAATTCACCGAGATCTACGACCTGCACGCCATCCGCGTGCTCGTCGCCGAGGTGAAGGACTGCTACGCGGCCCTGGGCGTCGTCCACTCGCTGTGGCGGCCGGTGCCGGGACAGTTTGACGACTACATCGCCATGCCGAAGGCGAACATGTACCAGTCGCTGCATACCGCGGTCATCGGTCCCGAGGCCAAGCCGCTGGAGGTGCAGATCCGCACGTACCAGATGCACGAGGTCTCGGAGGCCGGGATCGCGGCCCATTGGCGCTATAAGGAGGGATCGCGCGGGGATCGCCGCTACGACGAGAAGCTGGCGTGGGTTCGGCAGCTGATCGACTGGCAGCGTGAGGTGAGTGACGCGACCGAGTTCATGGAAGGCCTGAAGCTGGACCTCTTCCAGGACCAGGTCTTCGTGTTCACCCCCAAGGGTGACGTCAAGGATCTGCCGCGCGACGCGACGACGCTCGACTTCGCCTACCGGATCCACACCGATGTCGGCCATCGCACCATCGGCGCCAAGGTCAACAACCGGCTGGTGCCACTCGATTACAAGCTGCGCAACGGCGACATCGTCGAGATCGTGACCACGAAGGCGGCGCATGGCCCGAGCCGGGACTGGCTGAACATCGTGCGCACCAGCCATGCGCGGGAGAAGATCCGAGCATGGTTCAAGCGCCAGCAGCGCGACGAGAACATCACGCAGGGCAAGGACCTGCTCGACCGCGAGCTGCGGCGCCTCGCACACGAGACGCTCGCATCGGTCGACGCCGGCCGGCTGACCGAGATCGCGGCGCAGTACCGGTATCGCGAGATGGACGACTTCTACGCCGCCATCGGCTACGGCGCGATCTCGTCCGCCAGCGTGGTCAGCAAGCTAGAGATCCACGACGACGCGGCGATCACCTTGCCGGAGGAGGCTCCGCCGGCCGCTCCATCCACGACCGGGGTCAAGGTCAAGGGTGTGGGCGACCTGCTGGTGCGCTTTGCGAAATGCTGCTCGCCGATCCCCGGCGACGAGATCACCGGCTACGTGACCCGCGGCAAGGGCGTCACCGTGCACCGCGCATCCTGTCCATCGGTCCTGTCGGAGCGGGACATCGAGCGGCTGATCGACGTCGAATGGGAGTCCGCCGGCCAGCAGACCTACCCGATCACCGTTCGCATCTCGGCGCTCGATCGCCCGGGGCTGCTGAGCGACATCACCAACGTGGTGGCCGAGTACAAGGTGAACATCGTGGCCGCCTCGGTCGCCACCCACCCCGACGCAACGGCGGTGATCACGGCGACGTTCAAGGTGGAGTCGCTCCAGCAGCTCGCCCGCGTGCTGGCCAAGATCGAGCGGCTGCGCGACGTCACCAGCGTCACCCGCGAGGCGAGGTAGCCGGCTCATGAAGGGCGATCGAGTCGAGGCCGTCGTCGATACCGGCCAGGGCGGTACGCAAACGTTCGAGATCATTGCGACGCGTGCCGGGCGGCGGATCGAAGTGACCACCGCGCGCGGCGTCGTGGAGGTGAGCGAGGTGACCCGCAGCGGCACGCCGGTGCGCACGGGACGTTTCATGGCAACGCGGCTGGTCGCGCTTGTCGAGCACCCCGCGACCGAGGGACGCGAGCGACCGGTCGAAGTTTCGACGCGACGTCGGTTGAGAGCATCGAACGACGACTCCTGATGCACCGTGCGCCAGGTATTCATCCGGTGACGCTTCGACGATGAAACAGGGCCGCGTGGCCTTGAGACAGCTGGATAGAGGCGCCGAAATCTATCCCTTTCGGTGATCCAGGCGGCGAGATGTCCGCCTATCAATCGCCTCGTGAATATCTGGCGTTCACTGGGCTGATGCAGAGCCGCCGCCGTCAACCAGGCTCGTGCGCCCCGACACGCCTCTACACTCGATGTCGATGACCGCCAGACCGATCACGCTCGCCATCGTGGGTGCAGGAAATCGCGGTCGCGATACCTACGGGCGCTGGTGTTTGCGCCGTCCCGACCAGGCCCAGGTCGTCGCCGTCGCTGAGACCGACGCCGGCCGGCGCATCACGTTGGCCGCCGAGCACAGCATCCGGCCGAACGCCACCTTCGACCACTGGCGTGGGCTGCTCAGCGCAGGCCGCGTGGCGGATGCCATCGTCATCGCCACCCCCGACCGGGTGCACACGGCTCCCACCATCGCCGCCCTCGATGTGGGATACGACGTGATCCTCGAAAAGCCGATCGCACCGACGGCGGAGGAGGTGCTCGCCGTCGGAACGGCGGCGGATCACAGCACCGGCAGCGTCACCGTCGCCCACGTGCTGCGCTACACCCCGTTCTTCTCAACCGTCAAGCGGCTGGTGGACGAAGGGAAGATCGGTCAGCTGGTCACCATCGAGCACGCCGAGCGCATCGGCTACTGGCATTTCGCGCACAGCTTCGTGCGCGGCAACTGGGGCAGCGAGGCCCTCTCGAGCCCGATGATCCTGGCCAAGGCCTGCCACGACCTCGATCTCATGCGCTGGCTGGCCGGAGACCGATGCACCGCCGTCGCCTCCTTCGGCGGGCTCCACCATTTTCGCCCGGAACAGGCACCACCGGGAGCCCTCGACCGATGCACCGATGGTGCGCAGCGCTGCCCGGCCGCAGTCGATTGCCCGTTCGACGCGGTCCGCTTCTACGTCGATCGGTTGGATGGCGTGACGGACTGGCCGGTCTCCGTCATCACCGATGATTCGTCGCGCGAGGGACGGCTCGCGGCCGTGGCGACCGGACCGTACGGCCGATGCGTCTACCACGGCGACAACGACGTGGCCGACCACCAGGTCGTGGCGCTCGAGTTCGCGAACGGCGTGCGGGCGTCCCTGACGGTGATCGGCCTGACCGCCGACAACACCCGGACGATCACGCTGACCGGCACGCGCGGCGAGCTGCGCGGCCGCCTCGACACCGGCGAGATCGAGATACGCCGCTTCCTGCCGGCGTCGGATCCGACGGGCGAGGGTCCATGGGACCGCGACGACCTTGGTCGAGCAGCGTTGCGTGGCGACGAGCGCGTCGTGCTCCATGCGACGTCGGAGTCACTCGTCGAGGGTCACGGCGGCGGCGACGACGGCCTGATGACCGATGCGGTGGCGCGGCTGCGCGCGCGCCGCGACGCCGTCCCGGGTGCCGCCGACGAAGCTCGAACCTCGCTGGCGACCTCGCTCGACAGCCATGCCATGGCGTTCGCGGCCGAGACGAGCCGCCGCGAACGGCGAATGGTGGAGCTACCCGGTCGATGAGCGATCCACTCGAGCACCTGCGGAGAGCGTGCATGACATGGCCAGAGGTCGAGGAGCGGCTGAGCCCACGGCGAGCCGACCTGGTTCCATCGCGGCAAGCGCAGCTTCGTCACGTATGCCAACCACCATCACGATGACCGTCTTGCCTTCTGGTGCGCCGCGCCGCAGGGCGTCCGTGACACGCTCGTGGCGTCTGAGCCGGACTCGTACTTCATCCCTCCCTACGTCGGTCATCGCGGCTGGCTCGGCGTCTACCTCGACGTGCCGGTCGAGTGGGATGTCATCGACGGACTGGTTGGCGACGCGTATCACACGGTCGTCGGGCGGGGCCGATAGACTCGCCGCCATGGCGAAGACGATGAGCGCACCCCGGGGCACGCGCGACCTGCTGCCGCAGGAAACGCCCGCCTGGGATCGGGTGGAGGCCGTCGCCCGCGACCTGTCCCGGCGCTACGCCTTCGAGCGCATCGACACTCCGCTCTTCGAGCGCTTCGAGCTCTTCGCGCGCGGCCTCGGCGAGTCGTCCGATGCCGTCGAGAAGGAGATGTTTCGCGTCGCCGGCGCCAAGGGGAGCGACGAGGAGGCGGCACCGTGGGCCCTTCGTCCGGAACCCACGGCCGGGATCGTGCGCGCTTTCATCGAGCATGGCATGCACGTCCGCCCCGGGCCGTTGCGGTTGGCCCTCATCGGCCCGATGTTCCGCTACGACCGCCCGCAGGCCGGGCGCTATCGCCAGTTCAGCCAGTGGGATGTCGAGGTCATCGGCGACCCGGGTCCCGCGGTCGACGCAGAGCTCATCGAGCTCGGCCATCGGTTCTATGCCGAGGTCGGCCTGACCGATGTCGTCGCCCGCGTCAACTCGATCGGGGATGCCGCGTGCCGTCCTGCGTATCGCGAGGCGCTCATCGGCTACTTCAGCGCCCACGAGGAGCGGCTCGGCGAGGACTCGCGTCGCCGCCTGCGCGTCAATCCGTTGCGGGTGCTCGATGACAAGGAGCTTCCGGCCGACCTTGCTGCCGACGCGCCACGTGGCATCGATCACCTGTGCGACGCCTGCCGGGATCACTTCGCCGGCGTCCGGGCCCTGCTCGACGAGCTGGGCGTCCGCCACGAGCTGGACCACCGGCTGGTGCGCGGTCTCGACTACTACACGCGCACCGCGTTCGAGTTCTACGTCGCTGGGCGCGAGGGCCAGCAGCAGGCGCTCGGTGGGGGCGGACGCTACGACGGCCTGGTGGAGCTGCTCGGCGGACGGCCAACCCCGGGCATCGGCTTCGGACTGGGGCTCGACCGGACCATCCTGGCCATGGACGAGCAGGGCGTCGTGCTGCCGCTTCGCGCACCGCTGGTCGCAGTCGTCGGAATCGGCGACGATCACGCCCAACGGCTGAGGATTGCGGGAGCCATGCGCGATGCCGGGGTCGCGGTTCGCCCGGATGGCTCGACCCGCAAGCTGGGCAAGCAGCTCGAGTCGGCCGCGAAGGCCGGGGCACGCTGGGCCGTCATCGTCGGCGAGGAAGAGGCGCTCGCGCTGAAGGACCTGGCCACCGGCGAGCAACAGGACGGCGTTTCTGCCGAAACGATTGTGGGAAGGATCAGCGAATGATGCCGCTCGCGATCGTGATCGTGACGCTCGCCACGAGGCCCATCAGGACCACCATGAGCACGATGCCGGCGGTGTAGCCGAACGCATACCGTCGCGGCCGATCGCCGAGTGCGTCGCGGACCGCCGACAGCGGCGCGACCGCGTCACCACCCGAGGTCGCTGCGCGTCGTGCCTCGGCGGCGGCGATCATCGCGCGCGCGGCCAGCCGCCGCTCCTCGTCCTGGATCTCTTCTGCGGCGCGGCGCATGTCGTGGCGGTCACCGGGCTCGTCGGACCACCACGCCACCCATTCGGCGAGGGCGGCGGTCTCGAATCGCTGCCAGGGCGTGTCCTTCGGAAGCGTCGCCAGCCGTTCACGCGCCTCCTCGACGCGGCCGTTGGCGGCCAACAGCTCGACGCGCAGTGGTCGCAGGCCCATCGTGTCCGGCAGCGCATCGACCATGGCCGGGGTCGCACGTGGCAGCGCGGTGAGGCGCTGACCCATCTCATCCTGCCAGCGCTCGGTCTCCCAGCCATTCAGCCAGGTCATCACGTCGTTGGCGCGCCGCACGCCGGCAGGCTGCACGAGCAGCCACAGGGGCGCCATGACCGCCACGAAGACGGCGGCATCGACGAGCTGGCGGAGTGGCGTTCCTACGATCCTCAACAGGAGTCCGTCGGCGAGATAGGCGGCGATCAGGCCCGCAGTGAGGCCAACGACCGCCGGCCTGAACGGACCAATCGACTCCGCTCGCCTGAAGGCCTCGCTCAGAGCGCGCATGCGCGGGTGCGGCTCGGGCGCGAGGGGACGGCGAGAGCGGAACATCGGCGAGGCATGATAGCCCGCGACCTTGGGCTACCATGGCCGCTCCCATGAGCACCGGATTCCGTACCCACACCTGTGGCGAGCTGCGCGCCGAGCACGTCGGCGAGCGCGTGACGTTGGCCGGCTGGGTGCATCGGCGCCGAGACCATGGCCATCTCGCCTTCATTGACCTGCGTGACCGGCACGGGATCACCCAGGTGGTCACCAATGCGGAGGATGCCGCCGCGGCCCATGCGGCAGCCGAGCCGGCCCGCAACGAGTGGGTCGTGCAGGTCGACGGCGTCGTGCGCGCGCGACCCGAAGGCACGACCAATGCGGAGCTGGCCACGGGCGAAATCGAGCTTGCGGTCGATCGGTTCGCCGTGCTCAATCCCTCGAAGGTGCCGCCGTTCTATATCAACGAGGAGCAGCCCGGCCTCGACGAGCCGCTGCGCCTGAAGCATCGCTACCTGGACCTCCGTCGTCCGCCGATGCAGGCGCGGATGCTGATGCGCTCCCGCCTTTCATCGACCATCAGGCGGGCGCTCGAGCACGATGGCTTCGTCGAGATCGAGACGCCCACGCTGATTCGGAGCACACCTGAGGGAGCGCGAGACTTCGTCGTGCCGTCGCGGCTGCGTCCCGGCGAGTTCTACGCGCTGCCGCAGTCGCCGCAGATCCTCAAGCAGCTGCTCATGGTGGCCGGCTACGACCGCTACTTCCAGTTGGCGCACGCATATCGCGACGAGGACATGCGCGGCGATCGGCAGCCTGAGCACACGCAGGTCGACATCGAGATGAGCTTCGTGACCGAGGAGGACGTCATCTCGACCGTGGAGCGCATGGTGAGGCGGGTGGCGAAGGAGGTCCTCCCCGAGCGGCCGATCCTGACCGAGCCCTTCCCGCGCCTGACGTACGCCGACGCCATGGACCGATACGGATCCGACAAGCCCGATGTCCGCTTCGGGCTCGAGCTGGTCGATCTGACCGAGGCCGTCCGCGAGGTCGATTTCCGGGTCTTCTCCGAGCCGATCGCGGCCGGCGGCGCGGTCTTCGGCATCACGGCGCCCGGGTGCGGCAACGACACCCGCAAGCAGCTGGACGAGCTGATCGACCTTGCCAAGCGCCACGGTGCGAAGGGTCTGGTCCATCTTTCCGTGCAGGACGGCGGTGCGCTTCATGGGCCGGCGGCGAAGTTCCTTGAAGGGCGTGAGGCCGATCTGCTGTCAGCGATGAGTGCGACGCCGGGCGACCTTATCCTGGTCGTCGCGGATGCTGATCGGACTGCGGGCGCGGAAGCCCTCGGCCACGTCCGCCTGTCGATGGGGGATCGGCTCGGCCTGCGACAGCCGGGTGTGCTCTCGTACGTCTGGGTGCATCGGTTCCCGATGTTCACCTGGGACGCGGACGGCCAGCGCTGGGACGCGACGCACAACCCGTTCAGCGCGCCGGCTCCCGAGGATCTCGACCGGCTGGAGTCGGATCCAGGGTCGGTTCGCGCGCAGCAGTACGACCTGGCCCTCAACGGCTGGGAGTCGGGCGGTGGCTCGATCCGCATCCACCAGCGCGAGCTGCTCGAGCGCTCATTCGCACTGATGGGACACACCGTGGACAGCATGCGTGACCAGTTCGGCGCCCTGCTCGACGCGCTCGAGTACGGGGCGCCACCGCACGGCGGGATCGCCATCGGCCTCGACCGATGGGCCGCGCTGTACGCCGAGGTCGACAACATCCGCGACGTGATGGCCTTCCCAAAGACCCAGTCCGGCACCGACCTGATGCTGGACGCCCCCTCGCCGATCACGCCGCAGCAGCTCGAGGAGCTTCAGCTCCGCTTGGTCGAGGACGACTGAGCCGATGGCGCGCTTCGGACTTCACGGCTCACTGCTCGCCACGCCAGGTCAGCGCGACGCGCTCGTGGCGCACATGCTCGAAGCGGCGCGACTGATGGAGGATGCGAGCGGTTGCGAGCTCTACCTCGTCAGCACCTCGGAGACCGACGACGACTTGGTGTGGATCACCGAGATCTGGCGCTCCGAGGCCGTCGCCGATCTGCTCGCGGCAACGTCATTCGGCCGGAAGATAGCTTCCATCGGCGTCGTGGGTCTCGCGACCGGTCAGCGCCGGATTGAAGACACAGATCAGGCGCAGCGGCGAGATCACGCGAATTGTGTGCCGGTCATGCTCCGGCGCGTAGACCGATCCGGGACCGATGCTGTGCACGACACCGGTATCGCGCTCGGTGATCTCGGCCTCGCCCTCGACGCAGAAGCAGGCTTCGTTATGGTGCTTGTACCACAGGTCCATCTCCGCGCCGCCGTCGACAGTCGTCTCCGACAGCGAGAATCCCAGCTCGTCGTCTCGCACCAATAGCCGTTGCGCGCGCCAGCCATCGCCGCGGACATCGAGCTCCGTGCCGGCGATCTCACCCAGGGTGCGAACGATCATGTGCTGTCTCTCCCTGCGTTGGAACTTGCCACTCTTCGATCACAGCGATGTTAGGCGGGTCCAGGCGGCAATTCGGTCGGTCTCCGAGCGTGAGATGCGCCGCCGGGCGACCGGTTCGGCCGCGTAACGCCGATCACCCTGGTGGATGGCAACTTCAGCGGCCCGGACGCGCTTCGAACTGCCCGCGGCTATCATCGGTACCCATGGCCGTCTACCTCGATCATGCCGCGACATCGCCGCTGCGCCCGGACGTTCTGGAGGCGATGCTGCCGTACCTGACGACGCACGGTGGCAACCCATCGAGCCTGCATGCGTCGGGTCGCCGAGCCCGCCAGGGCGTCGACGAGGCGCGCGAGGTCGTCGCGCAGGGTATCGGCGCACAGCCGCGCGAGATCGTTTTCACCGCCGGCGGCACGGAGGCCGACAACCTGGCCATCAAGGGCGTCGCGTGGGCGGCGACTTCGCGCGGACGGCACGTCATCACGACGGCCGTGGAGCACAAGGCCGTGCTGCACGCGGCTGCCATCCTGGAGCGAAGCGGCTTCGAGGTGACCGTCCTGCCGGTGGACCGATACGGACGCGTGGATCCGATCGACGTTGCGGCGGCGATGACCGAGCGGACGACGCTGGTCAGCGTGATGGCCGCCAACAACGAGGTCGGCACCCTTCAGCCGATCGCCGCGATCGGCGAGATCGTGCGCGGCCATGGCGCCAAGCTGCACGTCGACGCGATCCAGTTCGCGGCACATGAGCCGATCGACGTCGACGCCTGGCAGGCGGATCTCGTGAGCCTCTCGGCGCACAAGCTCGGTGGGCCGCAGGGGGTCGGAGCGCTCTTCGTCCGCCGCGGAACGCAGATGCTGCCGCAGATGCAGGGCGGCTCCCAGGAGCGCCAGCGGCGCGCGGGCACCGAGAACGTGGCCGGCATCGTCGGTTTCGGCGCCGCAGTCCGGTTTCCCGTCGATGCTGGCACCGACCGGCTTCGCGATCTGGCCGGCCGGCTGCGCGCCGGGCTTCTGTCATTCGAGGG
>Ga0136614_10001233_pt1 | contig 14839 bp, 14 predicted proteins | sample AntDrymUQ2792106_2_FD_106643 | JGI IMG/M metagenome (GOLD analysis project Ga0136614, IMG submission 106643) | Polar desert sand microbial communities from Dry Valleys, Antarctica - metaG UQ279 (21.06) | ecosystem: Environmental > Terrestrial > Soil > Desert | place: Antarctica: Dry Valley... | reverse complement strand
CCGGGAGCTGACTTCGACGAGCGGCAGTTCACTTCCGGCCAGCAGCGCCTTGGCGCGCCCGACACGGAACTTGATCACATACTGGTGCGGCGGCGTCCCCGTCGTTCGCTTAAACTCCCGCGCGAAATGAAAGGCGCTCATCCCGGCCACACGCGCCAACTCCGCGAGACTCAGGTCGCTTTCGTAATTGTCGGCGATAAAAGTCATCACTCGCCGCAACTTCTGACCCGACAAGCCGCCCGTGAAGCTCTGCGCGCTGCCCCCCAAAGCCGTGTAATGCCGCAAGAGGTGAACAGCCAGAACGTTCTTCAGCGATTCGGCGTAAAGACGACCGCCGGGGGCCTCCGACTCAATCTCAGCCAGCAGCGCCAGCCCGACGCTCCTAATGACCGGATCACTCGGCGCGAACCGTTCGACGACCTCGACGCTCCCCGCAACACGCGACTCGGCGGCGGCGCGCAGGAGGAGCGACGGTTCAAGGTAGAGCGCTAGATGCTCCGTCTCTCCTTCGTGCCGTGCCGAATAGGGCAGCCCCGCCGGGATCACGCACACGCCGCCCGGGGTCAGTCCACGAGTGCTGAATCCGCTCGCCGTGCGGAACTCGCCGTTGCATCTTCCGGTCAGAGGGAATGTGACGAGGTGCTCCGTCTGCTGGTGTTCCGGCAACTCTCCGGCGGAGAAGTGGTAGTGTCTCAGCTTGATTCCGTCCCACGCCGCGCTGCTTTTCAGCACGAAGTGCGACGAATGATTCGTCTCTGGTGCGTCCATATGTTTGCCTACCTCATCGCGCTCGCCGAGCGGCGCAGGCGTTTCTCTTGAGGCGGCGGTAACAGCGAAGAGCCGCTCAAGGTTGAATAACGGCGCAGACGTTCGAGGATGGATTCTCGCGCGCGCCCGAATGCCTGCTTGTCGCCGTAGAGTTGGAAGGCCCAGTTAGCCCCCAGTTCGAGGGCGTTGAATTCGAAAGCGAGCTGCGTCGGGTCAACCTCCCATTCCATCTGCCCCGCCTCCTGTGTCTCGACGACAGCCCGCCGCAGGGTGGCGAGCCACTCCTTCATGATTTCGGCGATGCGGTCACGCACCGGACCCGGACGACCGTCAAACTCGGCGGCGGCGGCAGCGAAAAAACAGCCACCGCTGAAGACCCCGCCCTGCACATAGCCGAGCCAAATATCACATAGCTTCCAAAGGCGCGGCATTCCGCGTTCAGCCTCGAAAGCCGGGCGGATGACCTCGCGGATGAAGATGGCTCGTGCCGCCTCGATGGTCGCCAGTTGCAAATCCTCCTTCGAGCCGAAGTGGGCGAACAGCCCGCTCTTGCTCATCGAGAGTTGCGCGGCGAGCCGCCCGATGGTCAGCCCTTCCAGCCCCTCCGCCGAGGCGATGTCAACCGCGACCTCTAAAATAGTTTGTCGCGTGCGTTCGCCCCTCGCTTGACGACCTTTAGCAGCCGCCCCTGTCTCCGGCATGACGTTCAAAAGAAGACCTCCGATCAATTCCGCATCGCCGCTCATGTATCACCAACGTTTGTCTTGAATCAAGAGCCTAGCTGAATTTCCGGGTACTGCCCTAGCCGTTTGCCTGATGCCGAAGACCTACGTGCTGTGGCATTCTGCCTCCACTATGCGGAATGGTTTCCGCGTGAACTGAGAAGCAGGATGGAGGAACGTGATGGAAGCATCTGAAACGCAGACGAATAATTCGTTACTCGCGCTGGCGCAAGGTCTGGTAGCAGCAGTCGAGCGCGTTAGTCCAAGTATCGTGGCGATTGACGCCCGCCCGCGTGTGCGGACGAGCGGGGTCGTCTGGCGACCCGGCATCGTCGTCGCTACTAATCACACCATCAGGCGAGATGAAGAGATTACCGTCACGCTCAATGATGGACGCAGTCTGCCTGCCGCGCTCGTCGGGCGCGACGCGGGAACTGATTTGGCGGCGTTGCGCGTTGAAAGTGGAGACGTGGCAGCAGAGCAGGAAAGCGCGCAGATAAGCGACGCTGCGGAACTCAAGGTCGGACAACTCGTGCTGGCCGTCGGGCGCACCGACCTGGAGCGCGGCGTGAGCGCGAGTTTCGGCATCATCAGCCTCTTGGGCGACAAGTGGCGGACGTGGCGCGGCGGCGAAATTGATCGGCTGATTCGCCTCGACCTCGCCATCCATCTCGGCTTCTCCGGTGGCGCGCTCATTGACGCGGAGGGGCGGGTCATCGGCATCAATACATCTGCCTTAGCGCGCGGTGCGGGTCTGACGATCCCGGCTTCGACCGTCAACCGCGTCGTTGATGCGCTCCTGACGCGCGGTCGCATCGCGCGCCCCTATCTCGGCGTCGGGAGGATGCATCCGGTGGCTTTACCGGAGTCGCTGCGGAGTAAACTGAGCCTGACTACGTCGAGCGGATTAATCATGCTCTCAATCGAGCCGGACGGCCCGGCAGACAAAGCCGGCCTCACGCTCGGCGACGTACTCATCGCGCTTGACGATACGCCGACCAGCGATATGGACGTTGTGCAGATGGCGCTCGGCGGACGCGAAGTCGGGCAGGCAGTGAAAGCGAAGATTGTGCGCGGCGGGGAGGCCGCAGAGTTGACGATCATACTCGGAGAGCGACCTGTGAGAGGCAGATGAGTGAGGCCGGCAGAGAGTGGAGCAGCGCGCTGTCGTGCCGGAGGAGATGATGCCAAGTCTCACTGCGAGCGACTCGGAAGGCGGAAGCGGCGTGACGACCGTGTTCATCATCGCGGCTTCTGCGGTCGTGCGCGCCGGGCTGGAAACGCTCGTCGGGTCGGACGGACGCTTCACCGTGACAGGCAGCGCCGCAGACTGGGCGGCATTGACGGAAGCTCCGCCGCCGGACGTGGCGCTGCTGGAACTGAGTGAGGCTTCCGGCACGAGTCTCGCCGAACTGCTAGCCTCAGAGGAAGACGGGGCGGACTATAATGCGCCCGCGCTCGTCATACTCATGGCTGACTTGAGGGAGGAACAGATGATGGACGCGCTCGGCTTCGGCGTGTGTGCCGCGCTGCCGCGCAACAGCACGAGCAATGAAATTCTCGCAGCGATTGAAGCCGTCGCCGCCGGCTTGATCGTCATACACCGGGATGCCCTCGATGCGTTGCGCGAGGCGAATACTTCTGCGGCGATGACAGCGGCGGTTCCTTCACCGTCAAGTGAGGACAGTTTACTCGAAGTCGAGTCGCTGACGCCGCGCGAAGTCGAGGTGCTGGGGATGCTCGCCGAGGGTCTCGGCAATAAAGAGATCGCGTCGCGCTTAAGAATTTCAGATCACACAGTCAAGTTTCACGTCTCGTCCATCTTCGCCAAACTCAATGTTTCGAGCCGCACCGAGGCGGTCACACAAGGCATCCGGCGCGGACTCATCATGCTTTAAGCGGGCGGATAGGCGTCGCGATGTGAGCGGACGCGGCGGAAGTAGTCGTCTAGTCAGCGTGAAGTGCGACAAGGATAAAACTTTATCAATCAGAGGGAGAAAAATGAAAGCGGTTAGGATTCACGAATACGGCGGGCGCGACGTGTTGCGCTACGAAGACGCGCCGCAACCACAACCGTCCGACGACGAAGTCTTGATTCGCGTCCACGCGGCGAGCGTTAATCCGGTTGATTGGAAAATCCGCGAAGGCCACATGAAAGGGGTGCTGCCGCTTGAACTGCCTATCACGCTCGGGTGCGATGTCGCGGGAACGATTGCAGCCGTTGGCGGAAACGTCAAAAGTTTGCAAGGCGGCAACGAAGTTTTCGGCTACGTCAGTTTGATGAAAAACGAGACTTACGCCGAATTTGCGACAGCGAAAGAATCGGAAGTCGCGCTCAAGCCGAAGTCGCTTGATTTTGTGCATGCGGCGGCAGTTCCGGTCGGCGCTTTGACTTCGTGGCAAGCCATCTTCGACACCGCGAATCTGCGAGACGGGCAAAAGATTTTGATTCACGCGGCAGCGGGCGGAGTCGGCGCATTCGCCGTGCAGCTTGCAAAGGCGAAAGGCGCGTTCGTCATCGGCACGGCTTCGGGTAAAAACGAAGACTTGGTGTGCGAACTCGGCGCGGACGAATTCGTTGACTACACGACGGTCAGATTTGAGGACGTGGCGAAAGACGTTGACGTCGTGTTCGACACGATTGGCGGCGAGACGCAAGCGCGTTCGTTTGTGACGCTCAAGCGTGGCGGCTTTCTCGTTTCCATCGTGCAACCTCCTTCGCCGGAAGCAGCCGCGAAACACGGCGTGCAAGCGACGATGATCAGCGTCCAGCCAAATGCGGAACAACTTCGAGATATTGCCGAACTGATTGACGCGGGCCGAGTCAAAGTCACAGTGGAAACAGTTTTGCCTTTGAGCGAGACGAAAAAAGCGCACGAATTAAGCGAGTCCGGTCGCACACGCGGCAAAATCGTTTTACAAATCGGCGAGTGAAAAACAGCGAACTTGAAAAGTATCGAAAATCGGGCTGGCGTGAGCGGGTGCAGGCGCTCTCGTACATCCCGCCGCTCATCAAGCTGGTGTGGCAGACCCATCGCGGCTACACGCTCATCATGGTTGGGTTGCGCTTCGCACGCGCCTTTGTACCTGTCGCGACGCTCTGGATCGGAAAACTGATCATCGATGAAGTCGTCGCCGCGCGCACCGCCGTGCCGGACTTTTCACGGCTGTGGGAGTTGGTGGCGCTGGAGCTTGGCATCGTCGTAATTGGCGAGGCGCTCTCCAGAGCTTCGGCGCTGGTGGAGAGTCTGCTCGGCGACCTCTTCTCCAATCACACGAGCGTGCGTCTGATGAGTCACGCAGCGACGCTCGATCTCTATCAATTTGAAGACCCCGCGTTCTACGATCAATTAGAGCGTGCGCGGCGACAAACGACCGGAAGGATCGGGTTGCTCGCACAACTCCTCTCGATGGGACAGGACACGCTGACGCTTTTAGGCCTCGGCGCGGCATTGTTCGTTTACAGCCCGTGGCTGCTCCTGCTTTTGGCCGTCGCCGTCCTGCCGAGTTTCTTAGGCGAGACGCATTTCGCCTCGCTCGAATACTCGCTGCTCTATCGCCGGACGCCGGAGCGACGACAACTCGACTATCTGCGATTCATCGGCGCGAGCGACCGGACGGCCAAAGAAGTGCAGATGTTCAATCTCGCGCCGTGGCTCGTCGAGCGGTATCGAAAATTGTCTGAGCGCTTCTACGAGGAGAATAAGCGACTGTCAATCCGCAAGGGGCTGGTCGCCACCGCGCTCTCCGTTGTCGGGACGCTCGGATACTACGGAGCTTACGCCAGCATTCTGGCGCGCGCCGTGCTGGGGGCGATCACGCTCGGCTCTTTGACTTTTCTCGCCGCCTCCTTCGTGCGCAGCCGCGATCTGATCGGGCGGCTCTTGCTGGGGGCGAGCGACATCTACGAGCAGAGTCTCTATCTCAAAGACCTCTTCGACTTCTTCGAGATGAAGCCGGCGATCACTTCGCGTCCCGGCGCGCCGGAAGTCCCGCAGCCGATCCGCGAAGGATTCGTCTTCGAGAACATCGGTTTTCGCTATCCCGGCAGTGAGAGGTGGGCGGTGCGGAATGTGAACTTCACCTTGCGACCGGGCGAGCGTGTCGCCTTTGTCGGCGAGAACGGGGCCGGAAAGACGACACTGACAAAGCTGCTCGCGCGTCTTTACGATCCGGCGGAAGGACGCATTCTGCTCGACGGTCGCGACTTGCGCGACTACGACCTGCGATCAGTGCGCCGCGCCATCGGCGTCATCTTCCAAGACTTCGTTCGTTACGATCTACGCTTCGACGAAAACATCGGCGTCGGCGAGATCGACGAAGTGCGGGCGTACCTCGATGCATCGAGCAACGGAAAGCATAACGACGGCGCGCCTGTCATATCACCGACAACTTCCGGGAATCATGGCAGCGGCCCACTGCCGCCCGCACCGCTCATCTCGGCGGCGGAGAAGTCTCTCGCCGCTTCGCTCCTCGCGCGTTTTCCCGATGGCTATCAACAGATGCTCGGTCGCCGTTTCGACGGCGGCGTCGATCTCTCCGGCGGTGAGTGGCAGAAGATCGCGCTGGCCCGCGCCTACATGCGCGACGCGCAGGCGCTCATTCTCGACGAGCCGACGGCGGCACTCGACGCGCGCGCCGAGTATGAAGTCTTCAAGCGATTTTCCGAACTGGTGAAGGAGCGAATGGCCGTCATTATTTCCCATCGTTTCTCCACGGTCCGCATGGCCGACCGCATCATCGTGCTCTTCAACGGCACGGTCGTAGAGGACGGGACGCACAGTGAATTGCTCGCACGCGATGGCTTATACGCGGAACTCTTCCGCTTGCAGGCGGAAGGATACCGCTAACGGCGAGTCGCCGAATCGCTACTCGCCTGACAACTTGGCGCGGACGGACTTTAGCAAGGAGAAGTAGATCGTGATCATCGAGTACATTCGATACAAAATCGCTGAAGAGGAGCGGCGCAGCGAGTTGGAACGCGCGTACGAGAAGGCGCAAGCCGCGCTTGTTGCTTCCCCGCATTGTCTTAGTTATGAATTGTCCCGGTGCGTTGAAGAATCAGCTTGTTATATGCTGCGGATTGAGTGGGATTCAACAGCCGGACATCTGCAAGGTTTTCGCACGAGTCCAGAGTTCCAAGAGTTCTTCACTGCCGTGCGCCCGTTCCTTAACGACATTGAGGAAATGCGCCACTACGAAGCAACGTCAGTCCGGCGGGAACGAACCTAATTGCCGTGGAGCTATGCTTCACATCTCGCCCGGTATCAACTGGAACACTGGCCCGACATTCGGCGGATTAACAACTTGAGCCGGCAATCAGCAATCGGCAATTTCCCACAAGAGTTTTAATGGAATGCAGCAGGCGATTTATAAACAAGATTTCATCAAGATTCTGCTGAGGTGCTATTTATGAGACTGCTTCTAGTCATCGTGCCGAGCGCGAAAAACTACACCACCGATATAGTTTTCGGCGGCGACCTTCTTTGGCAAAAGCGTGTGCCAAATCTGACAGATGCCTCAACCGATCTGTGGACTCAGACACTGGACAAACTTTTGACAAATCACGCGCAGGCGGTCTTTGTTCCCGGACACGGCGAGATAGCCACTACCGACGATGTGCAAGACTTCCGTGATTATTTCGTTGCTCTGCGAAAGAGTGTTGCCAAGTTTCAAAGCGATGGAAAGTCCGGGACAGAATTGACGGATGCGGTCATGGCGGAACTAACAGCCGCTTACGGCAAGTGGGCTTTTTTTGACCCCTTTGTAAAACGCAACATCGCGCTCACTGCCGCTGAGCTGAAAGGAGAGAAGAGGCTTCCCCCGCAGGCAAAGAATTAATGGGACAACCAAACATCCACATCAACGAAATGAACAGGATCGAGTTACAAACATCACAGGCGGCATCGCCCGAAGAAATACGAACACACTTTCCGGCTCTCAGCCGCATTCACACTGATTACCCCGTCGCTTATTTCGACGGACCGGGCGGCACACAAGTTCCCCGCGCGGTCGTCGAGGCGATGAACGATTATCTTTACCACCACAACGCCAACACGCATTGGGCATATCCGACGAGCAACGAAACCGATGAGATGATTGCCAATGCCCGACAAACCTTCGCCGATTTTTTGAACGCTGCGCCCGATGAAATTGCCTTCGGGCAAAATATGACTTCACTCACTTTTCATCTGGCGCGGGCTTTGGGCAGAAAGTTCAAAGCGGGCGATGAAATCGTCGTCACCGAATTAGATCATCACGCCAACGTGGATACATGGCGCGCGCTGGCACATGAGCGCGGCGCGGGCGTTCGCGTCTTGCCGATGAATATTGAAAGCGGACAATTAGAATTTGCACAATTAGCGAATTTGCTCAACGACAAAACGAAACTGGTCGCCATCGGCGCGGCATCCAACGCGCTCGGCACGATCAATGACATCCAACGCGCCGTGCAAATGGCGCGCGAGGTGGGTGCGTTGAGTTTCGTTGATGCTGTGCATTACGCGCCGCACAATTTAGTTGACGTGAAAAAAATCGGCTGCGATTTTTTGGCGTGTTCGGCTTACAAATTTTACGGCCCACACATCGGCATTCTTTACGGGCGCAAAGAACTTCTCGAAGCAATCGAATTTCCTAAACTTAAACCTGCGCCGAATTACGCGCCCGAAAGAGTCGAAACCGGAACGCAGAGCCACGAATCAATCATCGGCGCGGCAGCGGCGGTTGATTTTTTAGCTTCACTGGCACAAGGCAATTCAAGACGCGAACGACTCGCTGCCGCCTTCGCCGAACTGCACTTGCGCGACAAAGAGCTGACCGTCGCGTTATGGCAAGGTTTGTCCGCCATCAAAGGCGTTAGAGTTTACGGACCCGCGCCCGATGCCAGACGAACTCCGCTGGTTTCATTCACCGTAAAAAATTATCCGTCGGCGGAAGTGAGCCAAGAGCTGGTTAAAAAAGCAGTCTTCACTTCGCACGGAGATTTTTATGCGGCAACGGTTGTCGAACGCTTGGGACTCGCCAAGCAAGGATTGGTTCGCGCCGGTTGCGCTTGCTACACGACGTTTGCAGAGGTCGCACGCCTCATCGCCGGAGTCAACGCGATTGCGGCGGGGAAAGTCGGATGAGCATGGAAAGGTCTTCGTTGACGGCTCGAAAAAGTATGAAAGGCATCTGTCTGGTTGGGTAGTAGTTTATATCTGAATCAAAGTTGTCGCAGACATCAACACCGCAGCATAAAAAGCACGGTAACTTTTAATGGAGTTTGCTCTGCGAGTTGGCAATTGCGGTATGAACCAAAACACATTGCAGCAGAAGTTGGAGGCTTTAGCTTCGTTTCCCGCAGTGAAGGGTGAAACGGTGGCGGAAGTCGGGAGAGTGCTTGCAGGTTTGAGTAGTTGGGAGCTGTTCCGCATCAATCCGTTGCGTTTCGCCGCCGAGCATAAATTCGATGCTTCGGAGATGATCAATCTTTTCGTCCACGGGGCGAAAGTTGGATTGTTTGATTTTGCTTGGAACATGCTCTGCCCTTCGTGCGGTTCGATTGTGGATAGCCATGTCTCGTTGAACGAGGTCGAGGAAAATCTTTTCCATTGCGCGGCATGCCACATTGATGTGCCGAGCAATCTGGACGACCATGTGGAAGTCGCCTTCACGATCAACCCGAGCGTCAAGCGGCTCGACATCGCGCCGTTCAAAGATACGGAGAGCTACTGGCGCTATTTCCGTTCGGCGAATCATCAACGCTCGCCAGCTCTGACAGATTACATCGGCGAAGTGAGCCGCGCTGCCGCCTTGCTCGCGCCGGACGAAGCGCAAAGCCTGTCGCTCGCCGCCGAGCCGGGAAAACTTTATCGTGTCATCAGCGTTGATAATCATGCCGCCGCTTTCATCCGTTTCAGCGATGAGCAGAGCGCGACCGTGCAAACTCTCGATTTAGCCGTCCTGCCAAATTCTGTGACGCCGAAAGAAACGACGATAGACGCCGGCGGCGTCACGATCAATGTGCGAAACTTGTGCAAGACACATACGGGTGTGTTTCTGGTGTTGACCGATCTTCAGCGTCTGCACGCGATTCTAAATGAGCATCCTTCAAAGTTCCTTCCGTTCCTCACAGGCAAGATGCTCTTGAACAATCAAAGTTTTCGTGAACTGTTTCGGATTCAACATCTCATTCCCGATCTCAAACTTCGCCTGCGAAGCCTGACGCTGCTGTTCACCGACCTCAAAGGCTCGACCGCTCTCTACGATCAAACCGGCGATGTCTTTGCCTATAATTTGGTGCAAGAACATTACCAGATACTCACCGCATCAGTCAGAGAGAATGCCGGCGCGGTGATCAAGACGATGGGCGACGCGCTGATGGCGACTTTCTCATCGCCGCTCGATGGCGTCAACGCAGCCCTTGAGATGATGGAGAAGATGAAACCTTTCAATACGCGATTGCTGCGAGACAATCACACACTCGGCCTTAAAATCGGCCTGCACGAAGGGTCGGCTTTGGCGGTCAACGCCGAAGACCGTCTGGACTATTTCGGCCAGACGGTGAACGTCGCCGCACGCGTGCAGGCGTTGGCGCAAGCGCATGAAATCTGCGTCACTGAGCCGGTCTTTCAAGCCGATGGTGTCAGACGCGCCTTCGCCGACAGCGGCTACCACGCAGAACACCGCTCGGTGTCGCTCAGAGGAGTCGGACAACCGGCCATCGTTTATCAACTCAAAAAACAGCAATGACGAAAAGGAGCAAGTCATGTCGAACACTATTCTGGTCACAGGCGCAACGGGAAACGTCGGCAGTCAATTGGTGAAACAACTCGGCGAGACAGGCGTCGGCTTTCGCGTGGGCGCGCGTGCGGCTGACGATGCCAGAGCCGCAGGCGGCACGAAAGCGGAAGTCATCGAATTTGATTTCAACAACAGAGACACGATCTCGGCGGCTCTCAAGGGCGTGGAAAAAATGTTCTTGCTCACGCCGCTCGTGCCAAACATGGTCGAGTTGACGAGTAACGCCGCCCGCGAAGCCAAGCAAGCTGGCGTGCAACAGATCGTCAAGCTGTCCGGGATGGGCGCGGATGCCGAACCGGGCATTACGCTGGGGAGATTGCATCGTGAGGCGGAAAAAATCATTGAGGACTCCGGCATCGCCTTCACACATCTGCGTCCGAGTTCATTCTTTCAAAACTATCTGGGACTGCCGACGATTAAAACTCAAGGAACATTTTATCTTCCATTGGGCGAGGCGAAGGTCAGTCTGGTTGACACACGCGACATCGCAGCAGTCGCTGTCCAAGCGCTGACCAAGAGCGGGCATGAACGCAAGGCTTACAACATCACGGGAGCGGAAGTGTTCTCGAGCGAGCAAGTGGCGGAAATACTTTCCGACGCGGCGGGCCGAACAATCAGTTACGTGAGCGTCTCGGCTGAGGATGCGCGCCAAGGAATGCGCGGCGCAGGCATGTCGGAATGGCTCGCTAATTTGCTTGTCGAACTCTACGACTTTCAAAGAGCCGGTCACATGGCGGAAGTCTCGCCGGTCGTCGAACAAGTAACCGGAAGAAAGCCGTTTTCGTTTGCCCAATTTGCGAAAGACTATGCGGCAGCTTTCAAAGCTGATAGTAGTGCGGCGAGTTCTAAATCGGGAAAGCCGTGAGAATTTAGCGCGGCGCATGGAGTCGCTCTACTCCCTCCGCTTTGATGAATAGACAGAAGGGCTGCTGGCCGCTTACAAGTTCGACGGCTCGGCTTGCGGCACGTTGCGCTCGATGGTTTGTAGAATTCTGAGGAATCGCTCTCGCCGCTCGCCGGGAACGGTTCTGACATAATCCTCAACTTCTTTCTGCACATCCAAACCTCCAATTCGCCCGCGAATGCCGGACTTCGGTCGCCGGCTGAATATAAAGAACTACTTAACGTTAGATGACGATGCCAAACTGCTCGCGCAACACTAGCGCATACTCTTGCTCGTCAGTTAGCACTCGCTCCTGTCATTCATCGTCCTTCGTCTTGATGAGCCGCATCTCGCTCAACGTCACGCGACCGTCCAGCGTGGCTTTTGAGCAAATGCGCGCTCTCGTAAAATGCGACTGCGGCGAAGTCTGATGATAGCGACACATCTCTTCGTAATCCGCATACTCGTGAGGCTGCAAAGTAAATCGATACTGAGCTTTCCATCCGCCGTCGCCGTCCGTTTCGTCTCGCTGCAGGAGAATCAGATGTGTACTATCCGAGCCAATCCGGTAAGCGCGGTCGCCTTGCCGCTGCTCACCCCTTCTATCAATCAACAGCGGCTCGCGGAACGAATCGCCGAACCCGACATCCACGAGCCAACGCTCGTCGAGCGTGACCATCAACGTCATGTGATCGAAATCCGGTCCGAATCCTCCTCCGGCGTTCGCCACTCCGGCTGAGAGCATCGTGACGTTGAAGCCTAATGCGCGCAGCAATGCGGCGAACAAGCCGTTCGCTTCGTAGCAGAATCCGCCGCGCCGCCGCCCGACAATTTTCTCGAACAGAGCGTCATCGTCAAGCACGACCGGCTGCCCGGCATGAATGCTCAGGTTTTCGAAAGGGACAGCCAATAGGTGTGCCACTTGTAACTCCCGCAACGTCTCGGCGGTGGGCGCAAGCGGGCCACGATAGTTAATGCGTTCGAGGTAATCCTTAATGTTCAAGTAGCACTCTTCCTCAAATTGTATGACGCTCGTCAGCGCCGAACGCCATGGTTGAAGGGTTGGACGGGGTACACGTTCCATTTATTGATGCAGTTTTTCATTGAACACTTTCATTATTTAAGAATAATGTTCGGCGGGGGTTCAACGAGTTTCACATCTCTGTACCAGAGCAGTTGAGTCTCGTTCAGAGCTTCGTTGTAGGCATACCTGTTTATGACTCCTAGTTCACAACCTTGCCGGGCATAGAACCGACAAGCAGGTACGTTTGTGTTTTGGGTTTCCACCTTAAACTGACGACACAGCCGCGCACGTGACCATGCGAGAGCATAATTAAACAACTTATGCCCGATGTTTTTGTTACGGTAGTCAGGGTGAACGCGCAAGTCCCAAAGACAAGCTAAATCCTCGCGCCCCTCTAGCATAGTGACTTCCGGCGTCTTCCACGCCACCGCCGCCCCACCGACACGCTGTTCGCCGATGAAGGCAGACAGAATCCCCCAAGAAGAAATGTCCCAGTGTTGAGACCACTGCGAAGGTCTGTCTCTTTCATTCTGGTCATAGTCTTTGACGTAAGGAGCTATTGACTCTTCGATCAGCCTCATCCCGCCTAACCCACCCTGACATAGCTCGACACGAAAGCGGGATTCAACGCGAAACGCAATCGGCACCTTTTCATACTCAGTCAGTATGTCAAGCGACTCTTCAATGATTTCAACGGTCATGGCTCATCACCTTTTAAGACGATTCATCTTGATTTTCACAAACGATGGTTGTTCTTGTGGATATTGAAACTGTTGAAAAGCCGGGACGCCGCCGGAATTAGGCAAAAGACTTTTCCGAATAACAGCAAAGTAGTTTGCTTCTTCAGGCGCGATGAGCTTTTCGATGCGCCAATTTGTATCTGTGAAAATGTCTTCCATTTCATTGGGAGCGACGAAAAGATAATCGAACCACGCCCCAATTGCCCGCCTGTATCGCACGCGCATCCGTATTTGCCCCGGCATTCTGCCGCGCCTTCGGTTCAGCTTGTGGTACTCAAGATGATCCGTGTCGCCGGTCTGATAAGGATTGAGCGTTCCGGCAATAATTCGTGCGTCCGGTGACGTGATTCGATGTAGTTTTTTAAGAATCAGCTTGGCTGCTTTGGCGCTCCCGAACAAGCCGAAATTATTACCGAACATGATGATCGTGTCGAACGAGTTTGGTTTGAACTTATCAACATCGGTGATCGGTCTGACAAGTGCCTTCTTCAACCCCCGCAGCTTGCACACCTTGATCGCGCCGGGCGAGATGTCTATGCCGGTCACGTCAAAGCCATTCTGTTGTAAGTAAAGCGAATGACGACCCGCCCCGCAACCGATGTCTAAAACCCTGCCCTTCGCCCATTTGATCGCGCGGCGTTCGGGCGGCGACCATTGTTTGTACTCGCGGAAGTACGTCCCGGCATCAGAGCCGGTATCGATGAAGCCGTCGTCTCGTTCGATGATTTCGGCAGTCTTCGTCCGGCTATGATATTGCGCGAGCAACTGTCGTCCGTAAGCGTCTTGACTATTTTTCATGTTTACTGACGGCGCGATCATACATAACCCACAATCTGGTATGTCTTGGATCGAGGCGCGAGCGGGAATATCTCAGACTCACAACACCACTAACATGATTGATTGATGTCTTGACCGTAGTGACCTACGTGCAGCAGAGCAGGATTGGCATCGATACTCAGCATGATAGCTTCTGTCGCTTCCTCGAACTCCGAAGGTTGGCTTTCTTTCCTATACTCTCGCCATACTTCTCCCACCGTATGTAAATCAGCCGCCGTAGATCGCCCGCTCCCATCGTTCTTTAGTCGTGTGACTTTCCAATTCAAAAATCCGGCTAGGATTGCGGGTTTTACCTTTCGACTTCGGCGGCGCGCGCGACGATGTAGAAGAGCATTCGATTCACGTTGCCCTTGAGCCGCTTCGCCCAAGAGGTCTGCAAGCGAGACCACTCCGACGCGGGAAGCGCGCCCGTCTCCAGCACCTTGAAGCCCACCTTCTCATAAAGAGGAACCAGAACGGAATTCACATGCGCGGCGGAGAAGGTTTCGAGTCCCAACCGTTCCATCTCTGCATGGTCGCGTTCCATATCAAGACCGATTACCACTTCCAACACCGCACCAGCAGCGCACACGCGTCGCAAGTTTTGCAGCACCGCTTCGTCTCCCGTCGCCACCGCACGCAGCAGGCTGCCCCACGGGAAATGCACATGCACTTCATCAGCCACGCCGTCTAATTCAGAAGGCAAGTCTTCAACCGACGATTGGAGAAAGAGGACATTCGGCAGGCCGCCCTTCGACGGCTTCCTGTGAATCTTCTCGGACACTTTCTCCAACGGGCGCGGGTTCGCGTCGATCCCAATGAAGAACTTCTTCGGATGCTGGCGGGCGCAAAGATACACAAAGCGACCGTCTCCCGTCCCGATGTCGAGAACTATGCCGTCGCCGGTAGGGAGCGATAAGTCGTTGGAAGGTTTGCTCGTCGAGTTATCAGCGGGTTCGACCACGAATCACATTAAGCATAACGTCAGTTCGACATAAGCATCAGCAAACGACCGCTGGTAGTTGCAACTGCTCTTTGACACGAATGTTCAGCGATGGCTTCTTCTCTTGCCACGAGTAAGCGATCAGTCCGGCTGCCACAT
>Ga0136614_10001232_pt1 | contig 14840 bp, 16 predicted proteins | sample AntDrymUQ2792106_2_FD_106643 | JGI IMG/M metagenome (GOLD analysis project Ga0136614, IMG submission 106643) | Polar desert sand microbial communities from Dry Valleys, Antarctica - metaG UQ279 (21.06) | ecosystem: Environmental > Terrestrial > Soil > Desert | place: Antarctica: Dry Valley... | reverse complement strand
TGCGGCAGTGCTTGGAGTCGGCGGCGTGCTGCAGGCCCGGGAGCGCCTGGGAGTCGTCGTCCACGCCGAAGTAGGTCACGCCCTCGCGGCCGCGGCCGAGATCGGCCACGAGAGGGTCGTCGGCGTTGAGCACAAAGCGCGCGCCACGCGCCTCCTCGGCGGCGGCGAGCTCGGCCCAGCGGTCGGCCAGCAACTCGAGCTCCCCGTAGCGGTCGAGCTGGTCGCGGAAAAGGTTCGCCAGCAGGTAGGTGCGCGGCCTCACGGCCTCGGCCACGGTGGGCAGCCAGGCCTCGTCCACCTCGAACAGCCCGAGCTGGCCGCTATCGCGCTTGGCGTCGAGCAGCGCCGTGGCCACGCCCCAGCCCATGTTGGATCCGGCGCGATTGTTCACCACCTCCCGGCCGGCGCCCTCGAGCACTGCGGCCACCATTGCCGACGTGGTCGTCTTGCCGTTGGTCGCGGACACGAGCACCGCGCCGTCGTCGAGCTGCGCGGCCATTCTCTGCAGCGCCTTGGGGTCGGCGCGCATGAGCAGACGGCCCGGGAGGGTGGTGCCGCCGCCGCGTCCCAGCCGGCGCGAGAGCTCACGCACGCCGCGGGCGATCGTCTCGAGGACACGGGCCATCACGCGGGCACGATCACCCGCAGGCAGCGCGGGCGGACGGTGATCGTGGCGGGCACGGTGCCAATCGGGTCGCCGTCCGCGTAGATGGCGAATGGACGGTCGGCGTCGACCTCGATGGTCGAGCCGATCATCGTCTGCACCCAGGGGTCTGAGAGGTGCGTGCCCTTGAACACCTTCGGCAGCGAACGCAGGGCGCGGAGCTTGGAGGTCCGGCCGGTGGCCACTACGTCGAGCATGCCGTCGTCCTGCTCGGCCTGGGGCGCCACGAACATGCCGCCGCCGTAGGCCTTGGAGTTGGCCACGGCGATCGAGTAGCCCTCGATCTCGTGGCGCTCGCCGTCGACAACGATCGTGAACGCCGCCGGGCGCCAGGCGGCGAGGGCGCGCAGGGCGGCGTAGAGGTAGACGAGGTTGCCGCGGATGAGGCGCGCCTCGTTGGCCAGGCGGTTGGCGTCGGAATCGAAGCCGAAGCTTGCGATGCCCAGGTAGGGCACGCCGTCCACCTCGGCCACGTCGATCATGCGCTCCTCGCCCTGAGCAGCCACGGCGGCCGCCGCGGTAGGGTCGGTGGGGATGCCGAGCACCCTGGCGAGGTCGTTCCCGCGCCCGCCCGGCACGATCGCGAGCGAGGCGCCGGTATCGCGCAGCACTCCGGCCAGCGGGCGCAGCAGGCCGTCACCGCCGACCGCCACCACGGTCTCGCCGGCTTGCGCTGCCCCGGCGGCTTCATCGCCGGCGTGCGCGATGTCGCGCGTGTGCACCACGCGGTGCTCCACCTCCAGCCGCTCGAGCTCGGCCGTGACCTCCGGCAGCCGCCGCACGCCACGACCGCCCCCGGCGGCGGGGTTGACCAGCACCAGCAGCCGGCGCGTCACTCGCTCATCGCCGCCGGGCTGCACATGACCCAAGTATGCCCGGGGCGGGGGGCGAAAAGCCGGGCGCCGCGCCCTTGAACAGGGAAACGAGGGAGGTCGCAGTGAGGGAGCCCAAGAGGATCTGGTGGGCCGTGCCGCGCAAGCTGTGCGCGCTGGAGCGGCCCGGCGGCGGCGGGCGCAGCCACCGGCCCGACCGCAGGGCGGCGGAGATCGCCTGGCTGAAGCACAACGGCGTGCGCCTGTGCGTGTCAACGATGACCACACGCCACAACCTCGGCGACTACGAGGCGGCGGGCCTGGACGCACACCACGTGCCCGTAGCGAGCGCCGCCGAGGGGGCGGACACCCTCGAGGAGCTGCTCGGCCTTCTTCGCCGCGAGGTGAGGCGCAGGGGTGCGGTGGCGATCCACGGCAACCGCCACACAGACTTCGTGGCCGCGGTGTGCGCGGCGCACCTGTACGGGGCACGCGGCGTGGATCCGCTCGAGGGGCTGCGTGACGCCGCGGCGGCGGGCTTGGTGATCAGCCCGGAGGCGTGCGAGCTGCTCGGCGTGTCCTACGGGGCGGTCCAGCCGCGGTCGGCCATCGCTGCCTCCACCTCGGCGGGGCGGTCGGTGACCACGTAGGCGTCCACGATCGCGCCCTCGGTGTTGATCGTGATCGAGAGCCCCGACTCGGTGCGCCTCACCTTGGAGATCTGCGCGATCGGGCGGCCCGAGCCCATGCGCGGCTTCACGCGCCCGGTGGCCACGCTATGCACCGCCTCGATCGCCTCGAGCCCGTCGAGCAGCCGCCGGTAGCCCTTCTTGGAGGAGTGCTTGTGGTGGGTCTTGCGCGCCACGGCGCTCAGCCTTCGCCATTGACCAGCGCGGCCAGGTTGTCCGCCACCGCCACCGGCTTCACGGTCTCTGGGTCGGTGGGCGCCGAGCCAGAGGCCTCGCCGCTGAGCACCAGCGCGGCGTCCAGCCCGGCGGCGTGGGCGGCCGCGACGTCGGAGTCCAGGCGATCACCCACCACCAGCGTGCGGCCTTCGCCGAGGCGGTCCAGAGCGGTCTCCATCAGCTGCGGCTGGGGCTTGCCCACGATCTCGGCCTGCCGGCCCGACGTCGTCTCCACGGCCGCCACGAGCGCTCCCGTGCCGGGCCAGGGGCCCTCGGGAGTGGGCAGGGTCGGGTCGCGCGCGGTGGCGAGGAAGTCGGCTCCGCGATGGACGGCCAGCGATGCCGTGCGAAGCGCGTCGTAGTCCACCTGGTCGGTGCCGCCCACCACCACGACCCTCGCTCGCGAGGCGAGATCACTGCCGTTTAGGACCTTCAGCCCGGCATCCTCCACGTGGCGGGTGAGCGCCGGGCTGCCGATCACGAACGCCGTGAGCCCCGTGCGGGTGTCGGCGAGCAGGTGCTGCATCGCACCGCCCACTGTCACGACGTCGGCCAGCGACGCCTGAACCCCTAGCCGCCAGAGCCGCGCCACGTGTTCCTCGCCGGGGTGCCACGAGTTGTTCGTGGCGAACGCCACGCGCTTGCCGGCGGTCCGCAACGAGGCGATGGCCTCAACAGAGCCCTCCACCGCCTCGTCACCCACCCACACACAACCGTCGAGGTCGAGGATCACCTGGTCATAGCGCCGCAGGAGAGGGGAGAGGGTGCCGGGCATGACGGTCCGATCGATCCTAGAGCGGTCCGCGCCCACTACCCTGCCGCGCGTGCGCCGTCCAGCCGCCCTTGCCCTGTTCGTGCTCGCCCTGCTGGCCGCCGGGTGCGGCGACGAGGGGGATGAAGAGCAGGCGCCAACACCCGGCTCCACATCTGAGAAGCAGCCGTCGGCGACGAAGGGCGGATGCCGCGAGGTGCAGGCGCCCGCGCCCAAGCCCGACGGCGGTCAGAGCAAGCCGAAGGGCGAGCTGGCCGTGGGGACGACCTACGACGTGGAGCTGCAGACCAGCTGCGGCGCCTTCACCATCCGCCTGAACCAGAAGACCTCACCGGCCACCTCGACGTCCTTCGCCGCGCTGGTGAAGAGCGGCTTCTTCGACGACACCGTGTTTCACCGGATCGTTCCGGATTTCGTGATCCAGGGCGGCGATCCCACCGCCAGCGGCCAGGGGGGGCCCGGCTACTCGACCGTGGACAAGCCGCCGGCCGGCACCACATACCCACGCGGGGTGGTGGCGATGGCCAAGACCCAGACGGAGCCACCCGGCACCGCGGGCAGCCAGTTCTATGTGGTCACCGGCGCCGAGGCCCCACTCCCGCCCGACTACGCGGTGCTCGGCAAGGTGGTCAAGGGCCTGGCCGTGACCCAGCGCATCGGACAGCTGGGAGACCCGGCCACCGAGATGCCGCTGCAACCCGTTGTGGTGGAGAAGGCGACTCTCAGCGAGAACTAGGGGGGCCCGCGGCCCGTTCGGCTTTCACGCGCGCCTGGCGGCGGCGGCCGAAGAGGGTGAGCAGGCCGAGCACGACGGCCACGATCAGCAGCCCCAGCAGCAGACCGCCGAGCAGGCCCACGCCGCCGAAAGGCAGGGCGATGAGCTTGGCCAGGCCGAAGCCCACCAGCACGAGCAGGACCACGATCGCGACCAGGATCAGCACTCCGCGCGCGCGGGCAGCCGTGCTGGCTCCCTGCGCCGGCGCGATCAGCCCCATCATGCGCAGCATGAACAGCTGGCGGCTCGAGGGCGGGGCCTGGCCGAGCTTCTGCACGGCTTCCTTGAGGTCATCGGGGCGGCGCTCGGCGAGGGCCATCGAGGCCTTCATCATCTGGCGCAGAGCCTGGCGCTCCTGGGGATGGCAGCCGGCCAGGGCCTCGTTGAAGTAGGCGCGGGCGGCCGTGGCGTCGTAGCGCTCGGCGGCGCGGGCGCCCAAGAGCGCCTTGGCGGCCACCTTGTGCTTGGACTCGCCCTTGAGCTGATCATCGGTGCGCGGCTCGAGCTGCTGGATGGCCGCCAGGGCGCCCACCTGCATCTGCTGCATCTTCACCTGTCGCTGCTTGGCCACGGCGGAAGTTTCGCAGACGCGGCCTTCCGCGAAGCATCCGGCTCGGCCGGATGCGCACGGTCCATTTCAACCTAGGATCCGCGCGTGCCCGACGCCTTCTACATCCCGAAGGGGCCGCTGTATGACTCCACGGAGCTCACGCGCGGGCCGTGGGACCCCGGCAGCCAGCATGCGGGACCGCCGTGCGCGCTGCTCGGTGCAGAGATGGATCGCGCCGGGAAGCTGGACCCGGCCCGCATGGCCCGCGCCACGTTCGAGATCCTGCGACCCGTGCCGATCGCGCCGCTGGACGTGAACGCCCGGGTGGTGCGCCCGGGGCGCAGCGTGGAGCTGGTGGAGGGCTCGCTCAGCGCCAGGGACACCGAGATCCTGCGCGCCCGCGCGTGGCGGGTGCGCACCACGGAGGTGCAGCTGGACGGCCCGTGTGCGCCCGACGAGTCCATGGCACCGCCCTCGGAGGCCCAGACGCAGGACTTCTTCGTCACGGGGCAGGACGTGGGCTACCAGACGGCGATGGAGGTGCGGTTCGTGACCGGCTCCTACCTCGAGCCCGGCCCCGCCCAGGCCTGGATGCGCATGCGGGGGCTGCTGGTGGAGGGGGAGGAGGTCTCGCCGCTGGACCGGGTGCTGGTGGCTGCCGACTCCGGCAACGGCGTGAGCGCTTCCCTGGACTACCGCCGCTGGCTGTTCATCAACGCCGACCTGTCGGTGGCTCTGCAGCGGCTACCACGAGGCGATTGGATCGGTCTGGACGCGGCCACATACGCGGAGCCCGACGGCATCGGGCTGTCGGACACGCGCCTCTACGACGAGCACGGCCCGATCGGGCGGGCCACCCAGAGCCTGCTGGTCGCGGAGCGCCGGTAGCCGGAGCTAGGTGCTCAGCCTCGCCTCCTCAAGGTCGAGGTCGTACTCCACGCGCCGGCGTACGTCGTCGCTCACGTGCCCCTCGTCGCGAAGGCGGCGCAGTGTTGTTCGCTGGGCGCCGATCACCTCGTGCATGAATCGCTGGTAGGTCTCGGCCCTCCCCTCGTAGTCGAAGTCGTCCTGCTCCTCGTCGACGGGGGAGCCGTTCCCGACTCGCGAGGCGAAGCGGCGTCGGCGGTAGTCGAACATCGTTCGTGTGCGCTCCACGGTCTGGGGGTGCACCCAGTCCTCCTGCTCCAGGTCGTTGATCTGGTCGATCGCGGCGTAGGCGATCTCCAGCCTGGCGTTGAGCTCCTCGTCCTGGTCGAGCGTGTCGGGCTCCACGTGCAGCGCCCGGATCAAGGCCGGCATCAACAGCCCTTGGATCACGAGCGTGGCGAGGATCACGCAGAAGGCGAGGAAGATCACGAGATCGCGATCGGGAAACGCGCCGCCCGAATCGATCGAGGTGGGGATCGCGAGCGCCGCCGCGAGGGACACCGAACCTCGCATTCCGGACCACGCCACCAGCGCGGTCTGGTCCCAGTTGGCCACCGGCACGCGCTCGCGCACCTTGCTGCTGAGCTGGCGAATCAGATAGGTGAGCGCATAGACCCAAACGATCCTCACCACGATCACCACGACGGCGATGAGGACGCCGTGGCCGGCGAGCTCTCCCGCGGTCTGCCCCGAAAGCTGATTGAGGACCGACGGAAGCTGAAGCCCGACCAGCACGAAGAGCACGGCGTTGAGCAGGAACACCAGCAGCTGCCAAATCGCCGTGAGCTGCAGCCGGGTGGTGTGGTTTGTCAGCTCCGATGCCCGCCAGCCCAGCCACACGCCCGCGGTCACCGCCGCGAGCACCCCCGAGGCTCCGATCTCCTCGGCGGGCAGATAGGCGGCGTAGGCGGTGAGAAGGGAGATCGTGGTCTCGGTGATCGGATCCTCCATGCGCCTTCTCACCGCCGCGATGCCCGCCCCGGCCGCGACACCCACCGCCACTCCGGCGAGGCCCGTGTACACGAACTCGGGGCCGGCCTCCAGCGCAGAGAAGCTGCCCGTGACCACCGCCGCCACGGCGAACTTGTAGGCCACCAGCGCGGTCCAGTCGTTGGTGAGGTTCTCGCCCTCCACCACGCTGACCACACGCCGCGGCACCGACAGGCGCCGCAGGATCTCCGCCGGAGCCACTGCATCGGTGGGGGACACCACGGCGCCGAGCACGAACGCCACCGGCCAGGAGAGCCCGACCACCTCGTGCGCGACCACCGCGACGGCGAGCATCGTCGCGATCACCAGCCCGATCGCCAGCGTGCCAATCGAACGGGCATTGGACCGCAGCTCGCGCAGGTTTGCAAAGAAGGCCGCGGCGTAGAGCAGGGGCGGCAGGAAGAGCAGCAGGACGAGGTCCGGCTCGAGCTGCACGTCGGGCATCCCGGGAATGAAGCCAAACGCCAGACCGCCAAGCACCAGCAGAATGGGGTACGGGATCCTCACCAGGCGGGCCACCACCGCCAATCCCGACACGGCCACGAGGAGCCCGAAGACGATCAGTTCGATGTGCGGCTCCACGTGTACCGAGACTACGCGGCGGCCTGGGAGAGCTAGGGGGCGTCGCCGTCGCGCTGAGCCGCCGCCGCCACCTTGTCCAGCGAGCGGCGCAGAAGGCGCGACACGTGCATCTGCGAGACGCCCACCTGCTGGGCGATCTGGGACTGCGTGAGGTCTTCCACGAACCGCAGCCGGAGGATCTCCCGCTCGCGGTCGGGGAGAGCGGCCACGGCGGGGGCCACGGCGGGCCTCCACTCGGCCAGGTCGTAGTTGGTGTCAACCGCGCCGATTCGCTGGCCCAGCGTGTTGTCGTCATCCTCACCCGAACCGGGCTGCGGGGAATCCAGGCTCATCGGGCTGTAGGCGCCGGCCGCGTCCATCGCCTCGAGCACGTCCTCCAGGCCGAGCCCGGTCCGCTTGGCCACGTCTCGGGGGGTGGGGGAGCGGCCCAGTTCGGTGGCCAGCACCTCCACCGCGTTGTTCACGTCCATCACCCGCTCCTGCAGGTAGCGCGGCACGTGCATGCCCCAGCCCTTGTCGCGGAAGTGGCGCTTGAGCTCGCCGACGATGGTGGGCACGGCATAGCGAGCGAAGGCCCCGACGCCCGGCTCGAACCGGTCGATGGCCTTGATCAGACCGAGGCTGGCCACCTGCTCGAGGTCGTCGGCGGCTTCTCCGGAGTGCCGGTAGCGGCCGGCCAGCCGCCGCGCGAGTGGCAGGTAGTGCTCGATGAGTAGACGCCGCGCCTCGGGGTCACCGCGCCGCAGGCCCTCGAGCGCGGCCTTCTCATCGAACTCCGGGTCAGTGCCGGTCACGGCGGCACCAGCGGAGGACCTCCCAGAGTCCGCGCGTGGCATACGCGGCAAATATAGCCCCGCCGGGGCAAGGCAGGGTGGATCAGCCGGTGGCGGGCACGCCTTGGCGCACTGCCGGTGGGCGGTCTGGTGCGCCTGGATGCCGCGGTGAGCCCTTCGCGCCGGGCGCGACCAGGGCGAGCCTGTGCAGGCCCCAGGCGAGGAGCGCGAGCAATCCGAGTGCGATCGCCACCACCAGGGCGTAGGCGAGGCTGGTCAGGCCCGCCGCCGCGGGCTTCTGCTCGCGCTGCAGGATCTCGTGGTCGGCCTCAAACTCCCGGCTGATGCTCGCGGAGGCCGGCACCCCCTTTGCGGGGATCGCCCGGTCCTCCGGCAGGAAGATCGGCACCCCGGTGAGCGAGTTGCCGTCGTGCAGGCGCAGGATCGACTTCCAGTTGCCGTGCACGGGGATCGGCTCGGTGGTTGCGTAGCGGCCCGGGCCCGTGCGCTGGAGGCGGTTGACCACCAGGCCGTCGCCCTGCCACCCGGTCACGGTGAGCCACTCGGCGTCGTCGGCGGCGGACGGCGGGTCGAGTCGGACGTCGGCGGACACCGTGCGCTCAGGACCCGGGCGGATGTCCTGCAGCGCGATGTCGGCCCTGACGCCGGAGTCGGCGGGCTTGTAGAGCGCGTAGCCCACGCTCACCGCCAGGACGGCTGACCCCACGGCCGCCGCGAGGCGCAGGGAATGGGTGCGCGGGATCACGTCGGACGACAGCCTGGCGCCGATCCAGGCACCCACGAGCGCACCGGCGAAGGCGCCGGCGAAGCCGAGGATCGCGGCCTCCGGGAACAGCTCCGAAGGCCAGGGGATGGGCATCCAGACGTGCGACCAGCCCCACTCGGCGGCCAGCCCGACGGTGCCGATAAGGGCGCCGCAGACGGCCCCGAAGGCCAGCGGATGGCGCTCCGCCGCAATCCCCAGTGCCACGAGCTCCACGATCCCGGCCTCCACGATGTACAGCGGCAGGTGGGGTGTGCTCTCGCCCAGAACCGGGCCGACCATCAGCGCCAGCCCGCCGCGCACGGCGATGAAGAACGCAACCGCGCCCAGTGCTGCGCCGCGGCCGAGCCACATGCGCGTGGCCACCAGGGCGACACCGGCCGCCACCATGATCATCAGCGGCTGGAACACGAAGCGAAACTGGGGCACGCCGAAGTCGAATTCGGCCTGGAAGGTGGACAGCCCGATCAGCAGGCCGCCCGCGAGCGCAGTGCGCCGTACCGCGAAGGTCCAGTGGCGCTCCGCGCCCTCCTTGGTCTCTGGCGATCGCAGCGCCTCGACCAGCAGGACGGCGATCCCCACGAGCGTCATCGACGCACCGCCGATCAGCATCAGGTGCGTGGGCCCCCAGAGCGTCACGTCCTGGCCGAACAGGCGGTGCCAGACGTCGTCGAGCGGGAATCCGATCAGCGAGAACGCGCCGCAGGCGCAGATCAGCACGCCGCCGAGGGGCGCGTGCCAGTCGCCCGTGATCTTCACGGCGCTCGCGCTCGGCCTCTCGCGCGGCAGCACCATGGCGATGAAGCCGGCGGCGAAGATCCCGAACAGGCCGATCAGGATGAAGTAGTGCGCGGGGTTGGCCAGCGGGCCCTCGTCACGGCCCACGTCGATGTGCAGCGAGATGTCCCAGTACATGCCGAAGACCGCCACGAGCAGCGAGGCGGCGGCCAGCGCTGAGGGCAGCGCCGCCCAGGCGGGGAGGCCCGACAGGCGGGCGCCGAGGTTGCCGAGGCTCCCGAGGACGCCGATCTTTCCGTTGCGATGGCCGATGCCCAGGACGAGCAGGACCGTGGTGACCACGCTCGCACCGCCGGTGGCGATGAGGATTTCGCCCACGGCGGCACCGCCGGCGGGCTCCTCACCCTGTCCGAAAGCGGTGGGCGGCAGTGCGGCGAGCGCGGCGAAGGTGCTGAGCGCGAAGGTGGCTGCGCGGGCGGTCATCGAGTCGTAACTCCTCCAGTCGGTGACATCGCCGTATGTTACAGTGATTGGTGTCGTAGTTGAGTGTGAGTCCGGTCACTTAGTCATGCTGTGCGGCATGGCGGCCGGGGATCCGCACCGCAAGACGCGCGACGCGCTCGCGAACTCGCTTCAGCTGCGTGCGGAGGTCGCCCGTATGCGATTGGACTTCCGCCGCGAGGGCAAGAGCGCCGACCACCTGAGCGACGAGCAGATCCTCGACGGCATCCAGCAGGCCGGCAGAAAGCTTCCTAAGGTCAGTGGCCGCCCGGGAGGCGCGAGCTTCGCGGCGGCGCGGCGGCAGTTCGTCGCAGAGCTGCCGGATCTATAACCGCGGGTTTACGTAACGCACCTTATCGAGCGCTCTCTATGAATCTGGCCGAAGCCTCCTCCACGCTCCGCGCGGCGGGCTGTGTCTATGCCGACGATGAGGCGCGGCTGCTCATCTCCGCGGCGGGGACCCCGGCCGAGCTCGCCGCGATGGTCGACCGCAGAGCCGACGGCCTGCCGCTGGAACACGTGCTCGGCTGGGCGGAGTTCTGCGGCTTGCGGATAGCCGTGGCGCCCGGAGTGTTCGTGCCGCGCCCACATACCGAGTTCCTCGTGCGCGAGGCCACGGCCCTGGCTGAGCGAGGAGCCGTGGTGCTCGACCTGTGCTGCGGCTCCGGCGCGCTGGGCGTGGCTCTCGCGGCCGCCTTGGCCGGAGCCGAGCTGCACGCGACCGACATCGAACCCGCGGCGGTGCGATGCGCTCGCCACAACATCGGCGCCGGCGGGCACGTTTACGAGGGCGACCTCTACGAGCCGCTGCCGGCCGAGCTGCGCGGCCGAGTGGAGATCCTTCTCGCCAACGCCCCCTACGTCCCGACCGAGGCGATCATGCAGATGCCCCGCGAGGCGCGCGACCACGAGCCGCTGGTGGCGCTCGACGGCGGCGCCGACGGGCTCGAGGTCCTGCGGCGGGTGAGCGCAGCCGCGCCGCAGTGGCTGGCACCCGGCGGCCATCTGCTCGTGGAGACGAGCGAGCGCCAGGCCGCGCGCGCCGTCGAGACGGTGGCTGCCAACGGCCTGCTGGCGAGGGTGGCGAGGTCCGAGAAGATGGACGCCGCCGTGGTGATCGCGACCCGCCCCGCCGGCGGTATCTACCCCGGGGTGCGCTCGGACTCCGACTGTGGGGCTATCTCGCCAGCCTGGACAAACCTCCCCGCCGCGAGCGACTAGGGTGTGCGCGTGAAGCCGGGGCTGGCGGCGGCGGTCGAACGGGTTGGGCTGGCCGCCGATGTGGTGATCGGGCTACCCGCGCCTTATCCCGGCCCGTACATGGACGCGTGGATCGGTGTGATTCGGGCTCGCGCGCTTATCAGCGCCGTTCGCGTCGGGCTCTTCGATGCGTTGCCTGGGACGACCGGGCAGCTCGCGAAGCGCACGCGTTGCGACCCGCAGCGCCTGGAGGTCCTGCTCGAAGCGCTGCGAGCGATGCGCTACGTGCGTTTGCGCCGCGCGACGTGGCGGGCGACTCGCCGCTCACGCACCTCGTTCGGCGCCTCGGCACGAATGCCGCTCAAGGCCACGGTGGGCTCCCTGACTGCCTCGAACTACGACGTCCTGCAAGGTCTCGACGACGTGCTGCGCGGCTATGAACCGCCCGGCTTGCACGACAGCTCCACGCTCCCTGAGGTCTGGGACGGCTATCAGGCGGCGATGATCGAGCTTAACGCGATGGTCGCCGGTCCCACGCTCGCCGCGCTGGCGCAGCCGCGGCGGCTGCTTGACATCGGCGGAGGGCCGGGCTCGTTCGCTATCGCCGCGTGCCGACGGTGGCCGGAAGCAGAGGTGGTCATCGCCGATCTGCCGCAGGCCGCGGCGCTAGGCCGCCCACGCGTAGCCGCGGCTGGCCTTGACCAACGCATCTCCTACATCGAGGGCGACGCGCGTGGCAGCGACCTGGGCCGCGCCCGATATGACGCGGTGACGATGCTGAATGTCATCCACAACGTCGACCGAAACACCGGCGTAGCCCTCCTTCGCGCTGCGGCCAACGCCGCCGGGCCGCAGGGGACAGTCACGGTGCTGGAGATCGAAGGTACCCGAACCCTGCTGGGCACGATGGCCTCGCTGACCTTCTGCGCCTGGATGGGAAGCCGCGCCTGGACCGGCGCGCAACTCTCCCAGATGGCGACCGACGCCGGCCTGCGTGACGTCCGACTCGCCCGACCCGCCCGGCTGCTCGGAAATGTCCTGCTCCAGGGCCGGGGCCTCTGACAACCTCGGCCGGGCGAAGCGCCTCGATAACGTCCGGCTTCATGCCCACTGATCACCTCGATGTGTTGATCGTGGGCGCCGGGTTGTCGGGCATCGGCGCCGCGGCCCACCTGAAGGAGCGCTGTCCCGGCAAGACGTTCGCGCTTCTAGAGGCCCGTGAGGACCTCGGCGGCACATGGGACCTCTTCCGCTATCCGGGCGTTCGCTCGGACTCCGACATGTACACGCTGGGCTACCGCTTCCGCCCGTGGACCGACGCCAAGGCGATCGCCGATGGCCCCGCGATCCTGAGCTACGTCCGCGATACGGCGCGTGACCACGGGCTGGAGGACCAGATCCGCTTCCACCACCGTGTGGTGCGCGCGGAATGGTCCACCGCCGACGCCGCCTGGACCGTGGAGGTGGAGCGCACCGACACCGGCGAGTCCCACCGCCTCACGTGCAGCTTCCTCTACATGTGCAGCGGCTACTACCGCTACGACGAGGGCTACACCCCGCCGTTTCAGGGCATCGAGCGCTTCGCCGGGCAGATCGTGCATCCGCAGCACTGGCCGGCGGATCTCGACTACGCGGGCAAGCGCGTGGTGGTGATCGGCAGTGGCGCCACGGCGGTCACGATCGTGCCCGCGATGGCTCCGGAGGCTGCGCACGTGACGATGCTCCAGCGCTCGCCCACCTACATCCTCGCGATGCCCGACGAGGACCCGATCGCCAACGCGCTCAAGCGGGTGCTGCCCGACCGGGCTGCCTATCCGATCGTCCGGTGGAAGAACGTGGCGCTGGCGATCTTCATCTACCAGGCCAGCCAGCGCCTCCCCCGCCAGATCAGGCGCCTGCTGCGGTCGCTGGTCAGGCGCCAGCTACCAGCCGACTACGCGGTGGATTCGCACTTCAAGCCGCGCTACGACCCATGGGACCAGCGCCTGTGCCTCGTCCCCAACGGCGACCTCTTCGAGACCCTCAGCGCCGGCGACGCATCGATGGTCACAGACGAGATCGACACGTTCACCGAGCGCGGCCTGGCACTGCGCTCGGGCGAGGAGCTGGAGGCCGACGTGATCGTGACCGCCACCGGCCTGAACCTGCTCGCCTTCGGCGGCGTGCAGCTGGCGGTGGACGGCGAGGACGTGCACCTGCCAGACACCATGGCCTACAAGGGAATGATGCTCAGCGGCGTGCCCAACTTCGCGTACACGATCGGCTACACGAACATCTCGTGGACGCTGAAGGCGGACCTCGTGGCCGAGTACGTGTGCCGGCTGATCAACCACATGGATGACCACGGCCACCGGCAGACGGTGCCCGAGCGGCGCGATCCTGAGGTCGCCGAGGAGCCCTTCCTCGACTTCGAGGCCGGCTACGTGCTGAGGTCACTCGACCAGTTCCCCAAGCAGGGCTCAAAGGCGCCGTGGCGGCTGAACCAGAACTACCCGGTGGACCTGGTGGCGCTGCGCCACGGCGCCGTGGCAGACGACCAGCTGCGCTTCTCGAGCCCCTACCGCTCCTGGAGCACCGACAGCACGTTGCCGGCCGGGTCGGTGAACCAGGCGAGGTAAGGCCCGCCCTCGCGCATGATGCCCTTCTCGTCGGTGTAATCGGAGCGGTCGAACTCGACGCCGCGCGCGCCGAGGTCCTCGACGGCGCCATCGATGTCGTCCACCGGGAAGTTGAGGATCGTGTACGTGGCCGGGGTGTGGTCGGGCTTGGGGTACACCAGCGTGTTCCGGTCACCGGCGAGGTGCAGGGTGAGCATGCCGTGCTCCATCGAGGTTCTGAGCCCCAGCGTCTCCCCGTAGAACCGCCGGGCCTCCTCGACATCGGGTACTGCGAAACCGCTGAATGCCTTCGTGTCGGCGAACATGATCTCCCCTTACCCTGTGACCGTGATCGAACTCCAGGCCCACTCCACCGTGTCCGATGGCGAGCTGGCACCCGCCGCTGTGGTGGCCGCGGCTGCCGCGGCGGGCGTGACCACGTTTGCGCTGTCCGACCATGACGCCGTCGACGGCCTCCAGGAGGCGAGCGAAGCGGCCGACCAGCACGGCATCGAGCTGGTGCCCGCGGCCGAGATGTCGTGTGCGCACCCGGTGGCCGAGGAGCTGCACATGCTCGGCTATTGGATCGACATCGACGCCATGGACGCCACGTGCAGGAAGGCTCAGCAGGAGCGCGTCAAGCGCGCCGAGGAGCTGGTGGCCAACCTCAACGCTGCCGGTGTGGAGGTGACGCTTGAGGGTGCGATTGCGCAGGCGGGCGATGCCGCGTCGGTGGGCCGCCCGCACATCGCCAAAGCCGCCGGCGTGACGGAGATGGGGCCGTTCTTCGAGAAGTACCTCATCCCCGGCTGTGAGACCTATGTCCCCCGGCGCTGGCCGACCACGCCCGAGGCGGTGCACCTGATCCACGAGGCCGGTGGAGCCGCGGTGCTGGCGCATCCGTTCTGGGACCTCGATGACCCCGGCACGGTGGGCGACCTGATCGCCGAGCTCGACCTGGACGGCGTGGAGGTGTTCTATCCCTCACACACCCGGGAGCAGGTGCAGTTCCTGGTGGATCTTTGCCGCGACCGTGGCCTCGCCACCACTGCATCGTCGGACTTCCACGGGCCCGACCACAAGATGTTCGCCCGATTCGGCGCCTACGAGACCTTCGGGCTCGGCGAGCCCGAGGTGCCGGCTCCACGGGGCTGAGCTGTGAGCGGGCCCGACCGCTACGAGCCGATGCCGGGCATAACCCGCCTGCCCGGCTTCCTGTGGCGAAAGCTTCCGCGCGCGGGGAAGGTGGTGGTGGCGGCGATCGGGGTGG
>Ga0136614_10001231_pt1 | contig 14857 bp, 19 predicted proteins | sample AntDrymUQ2792106_2_FD_106643 | JGI IMG/M metagenome (GOLD analysis project Ga0136614, IMG submission 106643) | Polar desert sand microbial communities from Dry Valleys, Antarctica - metaG UQ279 (21.06) | ecosystem: Environmental > Terrestrial > Soil > Desert | place: Antarctica: Dry Valley... | reverse complement strand
TCGTCGCGCAGTGGCACGTCGACGGTCGCTCCGGCAGCCACCAATCGCTCGGCGACCTCGTCGACGGACTCCAGCTGAATCGACGCGAACTTTGATCCGCTCGTCGGTGGATGATCGGCATCGCTCGCCCGAAACTGGTCACAGGGTGACCGGTTCTCCTCCGTAGCATTCAGAATGCTGACAAAAGCGCCGCGATTGGAGTGACGATCATGTCCGAGCGAGACGGCTACATCCCTGGCGTCCCCTGTTGGGCCGACACCAGCCAGCCCGACCCGGAAGCCGCGCTCGGGTTCTACCGCGGCCTGTTCGGGTGGGAGTTCGAGAACGTGTCGCCTGGAGGGTCGGAGGACAGCTACTTCATCGGTCATATCCGAGGCGGGGACGTGGCGGCGGTCGGGTCCATCGCCGAGGGGGCGCCGCCGATGGCGATGTGGAACACCTACGTCTGGGTCGACAGTGCCGACGAAACGGCGGCGAAGGCCCACGACGCCGGCGGCGGGGCGATGGAGCCTTTCGACGTGAGAGATTCGGGGCGAATGGCGGTCCTCACCGATCCCGAGGGGGCCGTGTTCCGCGTCTGGCAGCCAAAGGAGCACCGGGGTGCGAAGGTTGTCAACGAGCACGGCTCGGTGAACTTCAACGGCCTCGCCACCCGCGACCCCGAGCGCGCCAAGGCGTTCTACGGCGCCGTGTTCGGTTGGCAGACCCTGGCGTTGCCTTCCGGTGTGATGTGGACGCTGCCCGGCTACGGCGATCACCTCGAAGCGGCCAGCCCTGGCCTTCGCCAGCAGATGACGCAGATGGGCGCGCCCGACGGGTTCATCGATGTCGTCGCCGCCGTGAACCCGATCGCCGACGACGACTCCACAACGCCGGCGCACTGGAGCGTCACCTTCGCCGTCGACCACGCCGACGCCACGGCGGCGCAGGCGAAAGCGATCGGCGGTGAGGTCGTCGCCGGCCCACTCGATGCCCCGTGGATCAGGATGTCGGTGATCAAAGACCCGCAGGGAGCGACGTTCATCGCCAGCCAGTTCGTCCCTGAGAACAAGGACCTCGAGACGTAGCCGCGCCTTCGTCGGATTGGCGTCTCCGGCGATGGGCACGGTGTCGCGGACCGGCCACGTGGTAGCGGGGGCCCTACGGGGTGGGCAGTGGGGGAATCCGATCGAGCACGATGCCGCCACCTCGCCGCGCAGCTCGATGAGCTCGACCGCATCCGGACTCGGACCGTGGGGATCAGCCTCGCATGACTCGATGGCTGCGGGCGCTCTACCCGCGGCGGTTTCGCGCCCGCTACGGCGACGAGATGTGCGACCTGCTCGCCCGCTCGGAGCACCATCACCGCGACCTCGTCGACATCGCCATCCACGGCGTCGCACTGCGTTGGGAGGACACCATGGCCCGCTCACGTCAACACGTCGCCAACGTCCCCCGACGCGTGAGCGAAGCATCCGCTCAAGGTGTTTACGAACGCGCATGTGGACACCGGGCGAGTTCTCCGTCTAGAATTCATCGCATGGTGAATTCAGCGAGTGAGGACCAACCGTGTGGGCGATGATCGTCAAGGAGTTCCGCCAGCTGCGCCGAGACCGCGGAACGCTGGCGATGATGATTGTCCTACCGTTGCTGTTGCTCGTCGTGTTCGGGTATGCCGCCAAGTTCGAGGTGGACGAGATCCCGACTGTGGTGGTGGGCGACCGTGCACCCGACCTCGCCGAGTCGCTCCCGGCTCCGTTCACGATCGATGATGTCGACACATCGGGCGACCGAGCCGACGCTGAGCGGTCGTTGCGCGACGGCGACGCTCCCGTGGCGGTCGTCAGCGATGACGATCGCGTCTCGCTGTTGCTCGACGGCTCGGAGCTGTTCACCGCAAACGCCGCCAGGACCGCGCTCGCATCGATCAACGATGGCGCGCTCGGCACCGCTCCCGTCGACGTCGAGGTGCTGTTCAACGAAGACCTCGCCACCGCACCGGTCATGGTGCCCGGCTTGGCGGGGCTGATCCTGTTGTTCATCGGCACCGTCGTCACAAGTCTGGGCGTTGTACGCGAGCGACAGGCCGGCACGCTCGAGCAGCTGGCGGTGATGCCATTTCGCCCACGAGACGTGTTCCTCGGCAAGGTGGCGCCGTACTTCCTGGTCGCCGCGGTCGATCTCGTCATCGTGGTCGTTGCCGGCATGGTCTTGTTCGACGTACCGTTCCGTGGCTCGATCCTGGTGTTCAGCGCCGGCGCGGTGCTCTTCTTGTTCTTGACGCTCGGCCTCGGAGTGCTGATTTCAAGCGTGTCCGAGAGCCAAGGTCAGGCGATCCAGCTCGCCATCATGACGCTGCTGCCCCAGGTGATGCTGTCGGGACTGATCTTTCCGATCGACTCGATGGCGGCGGCCCTGCAGTGGTTCGCTCGCGTCCTCCCGCTCACCCACTTCGTGCAAATCTCGCGGGGCGTGATGCTGCGCGATGCGCCCATCGGCGCGCTGTGGCAACCGTTTGCGTACTTGGCCGGACTCGGCATCATCGTGATGACGCTCGCCACGCTGCGATTCCGCCGTGACCTCGCCCCGTCGCCGCGCCGTGGCGCGGACGAGCCACAGCGTGCTGGAGCCGCGTGATGAGCTGGGGAGCCCGGCATCTGTCCGTCGAGCTCGGTGGGCACCGAGTGCTCGACGACCTCTCACTCGACGTTGCGCCGGGTCGAATCGTTGGTCTGGTCGGCGGTGACGGTGCCGGCAAGTCAACGGCGTTGCGCAGCCTGGTCGGACTCGTGCGCGTGAGCGCCGGCTTGGTGGAGATGCCGGCCCGTCACCGCCTCGGCTACATGCCGGCGAGCTCGGGCAGCTATCCGGATTTGACGGTCGACGAGAACCTTGCGTTCGTCGCTGCCGCCTACGGGCTCGGAGCGTCCACGGCGCACGAGCGGGCCGACCGTCTCCTCGAGAGGGCAGGCCTCGTCGACGCCCGCAGTCGACTGGGCGGGCAACTCTCGGGCGGAATGCGTCAGAAGCTCGGAGTGATCATGGCGATGTTGCACGAACCTGACGTGCTCGTGCTCGATGAACCGACCACCGGCGTCGATCCGGTGAGCCGGGCCGAGTTGTGGCGGCTCATCACACGTGCCGCCGCCGACGGTGCGGCCGTCGGGTTCAGCACGACGTACCTCGATGAGGCTTCCCGCGCCGCCGAGTTGTACGTGCTCGAAGCCGGCCGGGTGCTCGCAAGTGGATCACCAGCCGGCATCGTGGCCGCGACGCCCGGCACGTTGTGGAGCGTGCGTGAGCGACCGCACGGAGAATCGTCGACCCGGTCGTGGCGCCGAGGTCGGGAATGGCGCCTTTGGCAACCCGCGCGAGGCGAGCCCGGCATGCCGCCCGGCGAGGCGGAGGGCGAGCGCGTCGAACCGGATCTGCAAGATGCGGTGATCGTCGCCGCCCTCGCGCATCGCGCCGAGAGCTCTTCGCCGTCGCAAGGAGCGGCATGAACGGCCCCCTCGTCCGTGCCGTCGATCTGACCCGGCGGTTCGGCTCCCACCTGGCGGTCGACCATGTCAGCTTGGACTTGCACCCCGGCGAGGTAGTCGGGCTGCTCGGCGCCAATGGCGCCGGCAAGACGACGGTGATCCGGCTCCTGCTCGGACTGCTGCGCCCTTCGGCCGGTTCGATCAGCCTGTTCGGTGAGTCGCCGTCCCGGCGCACCCGACGCCGGCTCGGCTACGTGCCCCAGAGCCTTGGCCTGTACGGCGACCTGACACCGCTGGAGAACCTTCAGTTCGCGCACCAGGCGTTCGGTACCGGGCCGGTCACGCTGCCCGACACGTTGTCGTCGATGGGCGACGTGCCTGTCGCCGACCTTCCTCTCGGCGTTCAACGTCGGATCGCGTTCGTCCAGGCGCTCGCCCACGAACCTGATCTGCTCGTGCTCGATGAACCGACTTCCGGGGTCGATGCACTCGCCGCCGCTCGTCTGTGGGAGACGATGCGCGACCGTGCCGACGCCGGCGCGGGAGTGCTCGTCACGACGCACCAGATGGAAGAGGCCGAACAGTGCGACCGCCTGCTGGTGATGGCGTCGGGGGGAGTCGTCGCTGCCGGATCGGTGGACGAGATCGTCGGCGCTGAACGTGTCGTCGTCGTCGCGGCCGACGATTGGACGGCGGCGCTCGACGCGATCGAAACTGCTGGGATGTTCGCAGCGATCGTCGGCACCACGCTGCGAGTGCCCGCGACGTCACTTGCCGACGTTCGCGCCGCTCTCGCGGGTGTGCGTGCCGAGACTCGTGAGACGGCCGCGACACTCGAGGAGCGCTTCGTCCAGATCAGCCGCACCGGTTCGGCAGCCACGGGGGCGTCGTGAATGCACGCAGTGGTCGACGCGCCGGTGTCAGCGGGACCCGTGAGGCGATCCTCGACGCAGCCCGCAACCAGTTCGCCGAGCACGGCTATGACGGCGCGACCATTCGCAGCATCGCCGGCGCCGCCGGGGTCGATCCGGCGCTCGTGCACCACTTCCATGGCACGAAGGAGAAGCTGTTCGTCGCTGCCATGGAGCTGCCGGTCGTGCCCGGCGAAGTCCTTGCCCAATTGTCGGGTGTCGACCCAGACGAACTCGGTGAGGCGCTGGTGCGCGCCGTCCTCGGCATCTGGGAACGCGACGAGGTGAGATCGTTCGCTGTCGGCCTGCTTCGCTCTGCGCTCAACAACGAAGCGGCGGCGACGATGTTGCGCGAGTTCGTCACGACCACGCTGCTCGCTCGCATCGCGGGCGTCGTCGGAGGCGGCGCCGACGCCGGGCTGCGCGCTGCGCTCGCTGGGAGCCAGGTCATCGGCCTGGCGGTGGCGAGGTACGTCGTTCGCATCGAGCCGCTGGCGTCAGCCAGCATCGATGAGCTCGCCGCCGGGTACGGTCCGGCGTTGCAGCACTACCTCACCGGCAACCTCGGCGCAGCATCCACCGCTCACCCACCACTAGCCCCAGTTCTGCGCTCCGTTCGAGCACCGCGTTGAGGTCGGTGCCGGCGTCGTAGGAGGCGGTGCCGATCCGCGCGGCGTCGGCGCCGACGACTCGAACCAAGTCGTCGGGATGCCGTTCGTTGTCGGCGCGCAGCCAGCGAAGGACGTCGAGGATCTCCTCGGTGCGGAACGGCAGCCAGGCGTCGGCCAGCAGAGCCCGGGGATCGCCTGATCCGGTGCGCACGTACTCGTCGAGCTCGAAGCCCTTGGTCCAGCTCTCCTCGAGGACGAGGGCCCGGAACCCGATGCGCTCGACCAGGTACCGCAGGATCCGGTGGGCGAGGGCGCTCAGCTCGTGGGCACCGCGCGTCGACCCGCCGAGTCCGACGATGATGGCGTCGCCGATCAGGGCAGCCAGCGGCGCCAGGTCGGTGAGCGGTGCTTCGGGGTCGACGGTCGTCAGGCGATGGGCGTGCTCGTCAATCCATGCCGTCACGTCTTCCCTGTCCGCGTCGGCGGTCATGTTGGTCTGGCGTCGGGAGTGAGACAGCGGTGGAGGGCGTAGCGCCCGACGGTATTGCCGGTCACTCCCGGAACTCGTGGACGTGGCGCCACTCTGCAAGCTCGGCTTGGCCGATGCCATTGGGTCCGCTCTCGAGGGCGTCGCGATGAGCCTGGGCGCTGGTCCACTCGGCGTAGTTGAGGACCTGGGTGCCGTCGGTACTGGCGTGGAAGTGGGCGGCGATCAGCCCCGGCGCCGGTTCGGGTTCGGCGGCGAGGGCGGCGACCACGCCGTCGATCCACTGTCGCTGTCGGTCATGGTCGGGACCGTCGAAGTCGATCGTGACGAACACCAAGCACCCCGGGCGCGGCGCCGGGGTCGCAGGCTGGTAGCTACGGTATCGCTCGAACGTGCGCAGGGCGGGGGCCGTCGGGGTACTCGTCCATTGGGCGTAGGTCAGCACCTCCAGGTGGGTGCCCTCCCCAGGTTCGGTGCCGCGCAGGATCCCGACGGCGGCGACGGGATCGATGCTCACGAAGCAGCTGACTGTGCGCAGGTGCTCGGGCCACGACTGCTGCGTCCATCCCGCGACGACCGCGTCGGCCACGGAGGGCTGCTCGATGAGGTTGGCCACGTCGCGCTTCTCGACGGAGACCACCGTTACGGCGGGGTCGGCGACGTCGGGCAGCTCCCCGGCGCTCGCCCCGGGCGCGGTCACTGACCCGTCCGCAGCGGTGCGAGCGCGCCGCTCCAGGCGACGACCTCGTCGAGCATCGTGTCGACGGACTCGCGCTGGCGGGCGGGTGGGTCTGGCCGATCCTCGTCGTCGAAGTCGGTGTACAACGACAGGGCCACCTGGGGGCGGACGTCGGCCACGTGCAACTCGCCCATCACGAGGCGGAGGTGCTCGACGGCGCGCTCGCCGCCGCTCACGCCGTAGCTCACGAAGCCGGCCGCCTTGTCCTTCCATTCGACGTACAGGAAGTCGATGGCGTTCTTCAATGCCGCGCACATGGAGTGGTTGTACTCGGGCGTCACGAACACGAACCCGTCGAACGACGCGATCGTCGCCGCCCACCGCCGGGTGTGTTCGTGAACGTAGGGCGGACCCATGGCTGCCGGGGTCGGTTCGTCGAGCAGCGGCAGGCCGTACTCGGCGATATCGACCAGCTCAAAGGTGGCGTCGCGACGCTCGGCGGCGATGGCGTGCATCCACCGGGCCACGTTCTCGCCCCTCCGTCCCGGCCTGGTGCTCCCGACGACGATCCCGATCCTGGTCATTGGCCTCCCGCTTTCTGTGTTGGTAAGACCAACGCTATCGCGATCGTTGGTGATACCAACCCAATGTGCCATGCTGGTTCTGTGAGCCCACAGGCCGGAATTACGGCGATCGCGCCGCCGGTGCGGTTATGGCGGCTCCCGTCGTGGTTGTTGACCCACGTCGCGGGCCGCTCCTACCGCCTGGTGATCGAGCACCTGGGTAGCGCCAACGAACGCACGGACTACGCCGTCCTCGCCGGCCTCGATGAGTTCGGCCCCGTCAGCCAGGCCATGCTCGGGCGCACCGTCGGCCTCGACCGCAGCGACATCGTCGCCCTCCTGAACCGCCTCGAGGCCGACGGCCTCGTCAGCCGACAACCCGACCGGCACGACCCCCGCCGGAACGCGGTCACGATCACCCGGTCCGGATCACGCGCCCTGCACCGCCTCGACGACCACGTCAATGCCGCCCAAGACGCGCTGCTCGAGCCGCTGAACGCCATCGAGCGCGAGCAGCTCGTCGTCCTGCTGCAGCGCCTCATCGAGCACCACACCGCGTTCAGGAGCCCGCACGGCTCGCCGACCAGGAAAGGACCACCGACCCGTGACGACACGTGAGGACGACGAGACATCGATCGCGTCGATCGTGGATCGCTACCGAGCCGGGTTCGCGGCGATGGATCCGGAGATACTCATCACGGTCTGGGATCCCCAGTATGACGGCATCGTCTACGTGGCTCAGGAGGTCGCTGACCCGATCCACGGCTGGGCACAGGTCGAGGCGTACTACCGGAGACTCCCCTCCGCGAACCCCGCCGACCGGGTCATCGAGATGCGGGTCGACGACCTATCGATCGACATCTTCGGGGACGTCGCCCTCGCGTTCTGCACCTTCCACTTCGTGGGCGAAGCAGACGGGCGCGCCTTCGTCGCCGACGGCCGGGTCACATTCCTCCTACACCGCCAAGCCGGCGAATGGAAAGTCATCCATTACCACGAGTCCGCCCCTCCAGTTCACCTCCCGGACGGCTGATGCCATCCACGGCACAGCGGCTTCACGTTGCGGATCGGCGTCGAGTCAGGTCTAATCGTCGTGGCCGACCCCAAACCTGGGCAACGGTCCGGTGATCCCCTCGTTCGAGTACACGGTCGCCGACGGCAGTGCGGTGGTCGGCAGCGGACTGGGTAGTGCAGCTCCGGTGAAGAACGTCGTGGTGGAGAACCTGTTCGCCGGGACCTACGACGTGACCGTGAGCTGGGAGCTCGAACCGACCTCGATGGCGACGACCTCGTTCGTGATCCCGGCCTGTGCCTTCCCCGCCGTTCCGCCGACCGAGGCCGAGGTGGCGGTGCTCTGGTCGGCGTGCGATCCCACCGTGGTCTCGCAGACGCTGCTCTCGGTGTGGCACCCGGTGCTCGGGCCGGCCGAGAGCTTCACCTGGTACCTCTTCGAGGGTGCCGCCGTGATCCGGACCGGCTTGTTCGAGGTCGACGGTGGCGAGGCCGCGCTGATCGGGCTGAACGCCTTGGCGGCGGGCGACTACGAGCTGACGGCGTTCACCTTCGGGCCGTCCGCCCTGAGCGCTTCCGTGGCGTTCACCGTGCCCCCGTGCGCCCTGCCCAACGATCCCGCCGATCCCGTCGATCCACAGGCGTTCTACCGATGGATGCGGGTTGGCTTTTCGATCTTCGCTGCCATCGCCGACTCCCATCCACGCTTTCGAGCCGGCCTCGTCGAGGGCACAGCGGCTGAGGTCTTCCCGGAGGCTTCCGCCGTCCTCCTCGAGGGGCGCCTCCGCTCGGCGCATGAGCCAAAGGCGCAGTTCCGGCGACGCGTACTCGAAAACGGCGGGATCGACACCTCGACCCTCACAACAGTGGACGCGCTCGACGCCGCGCTGGCTGCCCTCACCGGAACCTTGGCGCTCGAGGGAAACTTCTCCACCGTCGGCGAACCCGACGAGGGCGTCATCGTGCTGCCCGTCTCAACGCTCCCCCAGACCAAGCTCCTGCGGCCACCGCCCAGTGCTACGACGCACCTACGAGCAGAGCTTGCCGGCCATCACCCAGCGTGTCCTCGCCGCGAATCTGCCAATGCGGTTGCGTTGCGACGGTACGCCGACGCTTTCTCCCTGGCCACGACGCCAAGCTCAAGTCACGACTGCGTCGTCTCCAGACGGCGGGAGTGGATGCGGCGACCGACCTATTGCGCGCTCCCGGGTGGGCAGACGACGTCAAGTCCTGAAACGCGGGGCGACAGGTGCGGTTCGTTCACAAACTGACCCGGGCAGCGGCGTGCGCCTTCGGCCGGTCAACCTCCTGCAGGTCAGCCCCGAGCTGAATACGGGGGTGCGATTCCCCCCATCCGCTCCGATTTCTCGTGCGGGCCGCGCTGCGAAATCCGTCGTCTCCGACGCCGATGTGGACTTCCTGCCGGAGTCGGTAAGACTGGCCGGGTGAGACTCCCTCGTCCACGAATCCGTCGCGCCGCCGTCGTGATCGCGGTTGGCTGCGCGCTCTTGGGTGTCGTGCCGTCGATCGTCGAGAGCGCCGCTTCCCCCGCGTCGGTCGAGGTTGCCGGAAACGGTAGTTACACCGTGCGGCGCGGCGACTACCTCTACGGAATCGCCCGAGCGACCGGAACAGACCTGAGCACCCTGCTGTCACTGAACGGGCTGTCGCTCAACTCCGTCATCCACCCCGGCCAGGCATTGCGGACCAACGGCTCGACGGGTGCCCCGGACCCCGCAACAGCTCCCGAGTGGACTGGCGGCACGTACACCGTGCGGCGCGGCGACTACCTCTATGGGATCGCCCGGGCGGCCGGTATGGACCTGAGCACGCTGCTGTCGCTGAACGGCCTCTCGTTGCAGTCGGTCATCCACCCCGGCCAGATGCTGAAGACGTCGGGGGCCGGCCCCGCGGCGTCCGCCGGGACCTACACCGTGGTGAGCGGGGACTGCTGGTCGTGCATCGCCCGCAAGTTAGGCGTGTCGACGCGCGACCTGCTCGCCGCGAACGGGGCGAGCACGTCGACGATGATCCATCCCGGCCAGGTCGTCGACCTCCCCGCCGGTGCCGCACCGGCCACGGCTCCTCTGCCCGCTTCAACACCGGCCGTCGCTCAGCGACCCTCCGAATCCGACCCGTGGTTGAGCGCGCAGCTCGAAACGGCCGTCGGCGCGTGGCGGGTCGACCTCGCCGGATCGCTGGGCGGCCGGCCGGTGCGCATCGTCTGGGACAGCTCGGTCCCGCGGGGCGTCGATGCCGTGGCCGAGTCAACGCTGACCATCAGGGTCCACCCGAGGCTGCAGGAAGGTTCCACGAGAGTCCTGCACAACGTTCTCGCTCACGAGTTCGGCCACATCATGGTCGTCATCGCCCTCGAACGCGCGGGTCTCAGCGACCCGGGCATCTGCCACGAGAAAGTGGCAGACGAGATCGCATCCCGCATCCGCGAACGCACCGTGCGCCTGCACGAGACGATCGAGTGCACCTGGGACGAAGCGCGGGCGATCGCCGACGAGGTGTTCGCTCAGGGCTTCTGATTCAGGCCGGTGTCGTGCTCGCTCCGGTGCCCGACAGCAGCTGCGCTCAACCCGCGGCGACGACTGCCCCCTCGCCGGCTGACCGGCCCGGCAGAAGCCGGACCCGTTTGACCACGGCGTGGAGTACGTCAAGGTGCGGTTGTTTCAGCGACTTCCGTCGGCGGTGTGCTCGCGTCCGTCGGGGCCGCGCTCCCACCTGCGGGGGGCGCATCACTCGGCACGACCTGCAGCGAGTTGGCGCCCTCACCGGTGTCCTCATACGTGGCGACCTCGATCACCAGGGTCATCCTCGGGACTGACAAAATCATCGAGGGCCGAATTGACCGTACCCTTAGACGCATCGTCGTTTCGGGGAGGAGTGTCCCCTCGGCGTCATAGATCCGCAGATAGGTGTCGAACTGGCCGCTCTCGTCACCGAACACCACGCCGAAGCTGTCGCCGGTGAAAGTCTCGAGCGTGTATTGGACGCGTGTATTGACGGCGAGGTCGCCGTTCACGGTGTCACCGATGGCGATCGGTCCGCCGTCGATGATCTCGACCGCCGTCGCGGCGTCGAGGATTGGATCGCCGTCGCTGAACAGCGTGTCCTGGTCGACCGGGACCAGGACCGTCGGCACCACGCCGAGGCCCTCGATGTGGATATCGCCCTCGTCGTTCACGGCCCGACCGTTCGTGAACTGCACGGTTTGTTCGTCAGGCATCAGGAATTGCTCGACCGAAACCCCGAGGCCCGCCGTTGGATACTGGCCGACTACGGCGGCCCGCTCCTGCAGCGTTACGTCGTACGAGAAGAATTCGCACGCACTGGCGCAGTTCGGCCCGACCAGCAGGGTGATCGGGCCGCGGTAGCGAAGACTCTCCGGGGCAGGTAGAAGACACCCTCCGAGCGGGGGTCGAAGAAGAAATCGGCGGAATCGGGATCGTAGAAGCCGGTGTTGCCGAGCGTCAGTTCCTCGTCGAAAGAGTATGCGGCCATCTGATCGGCAAGGAAGCCGCTGCCGCCTCCGTTTTGTCGCATGTCGATGATCAAGCCGGGAATCTCGTTTGTCGTTGAGCATCTGGATCATCCGTTCCCACAACTGGATCGTGAGCAACGTGTTGTCGAAGAAGCTGTAGATCGTCGCCAGGCCATAGCCGTTGTCCAGGACCGTGAACTCCACTGGGAGTTCGGTCCCGGTCAGACCAGCGTTGAACGAGGAAAACGTGAAGCTCTCATCCTCCGCGACCGCAGTGAGCGAGGCGGTGACTGGCTCGCCTCCACCTGGGTTCTGAAACGTGACATCGACGGCCGTGTCAACGGGGAATCGCACCGCGTAGCGCAGTTGCTGGAGCCGACGTGGTCGGTGCTGAACGGCGACGACCACGGAACCGTTTCGGTCACGACGTCACCGGTCGGGCGACCGTCGACTTCGAGGATGTCGGCCCGTTCCTCGATGCCGGCGGCAGCGGCGGGTCCATCGGGCACGACGAAGCTGGCGATGATCCGGCCGTCATCGACCTCGCTAATGGCAAGCCCCAGACCACCATCGGTCTCGGTGGCAAAGAGTTCCCCCAAGCCCTCCGTCGATGCGAAGACGTGACCGTCGGGAATAGCGTACGTGAAATCTCTCAGGGCCAGTTGGTACGCGACCGGGTCGTTGCTGGCCTCGGCACCGACAAACCGGGGGCGGAACTCGTCCGACATCGCGTCCCAGTCGACGGCCTTGTACTCCGTGAACGCGTACTCGGTCCGGAACAACTCGACCATCGCGTCGAACGCTTCCGTGTAGGTCAGGCTCGAGAAGTCGTTCGCAGCCGCCTGCTCACCCTCGATGAGATCGATCAGCACCTCTCGCGACCGATCGAACGTGAACGAACTCGTATCCATTCACGACCGTGTAGCCCTGCGGAACGGTCACGATCGGATCGTCGTCGGTGAACAATCGACCATCGTTGCCGAACCCGGATGGGAATCCCTGCTGGTCGTCGGGGGCGTACAACAGGTACGTTCCGCCGATCACCTCGCCCTCGGCCGACGGGTCCGGGTCGATGAGCGTGGATGCGTAGACCGTCGACCAGCCGCCGCCGAATAGGTCGCGTTGCTCGAGGTACGCGTCACCCCACGTGTTCGTCCAGTACGCGACGGCGTAGACCATGACGCCCGGATCGGTCTCGTCGTCGCGGTCGACATCGCGCGGGCTGGCTTCGGGCTGGACCGGCAACGACACGCTGTACGTGAGCGGCGACGTGAAGAAGTCCGACGTGATCTGGCCGAGCACCTGTGACTCCTCCGACATCAGCAACGAGCGATCGCGGTCGACGAATCCAACCTGGTCCTCGAGGATGATCAGCGGCTCTGCGACGCCGGCCAGGAAAACGTGTCCGTGTACTCCACCGAACCAGTGATGGTCACCGGGCCGCCTTCGTCGTTGACGATGACCGCAGCGGCGGTCTCCGACACCTCCGCCCCGGCCACCTCCATCGCGTCAGCACGAATGAATGCGGTAGGCCGGACGGGTTCCCTCCGTCGGCGATTCCGGCTCGGGTCAGCGCGATGATCGGGTGGCGAGCAGGGCGGCTTCAGGCGATTCCGCGGAGCGGCGGTCATAGTCGGCGCGGGCGAGGGCGACCTCGCCGCGGTGCTGGCGGGTCCACGAAACGAGCGACTCGATGGTCTCGAGCACGGTCGCGCCGAGTGCCGTGAGCTCGTAGTCGACCCGAGGGGGAACCACTGGGTAGACGGTGCGACGCACCAGGCCGTCGCGTTCGAGTTGGCGCAACGACAACGTGAGCATGCGCTTGCTGATGCCGTCGATCTCGCGATGTAACTCGCTGAAGCGTCGGGTGCTGTGGGCGAGGAGCTCGATGACCAACAGCGACCATTTGTCCGCAATGCGGTCGAGCAGGTCCCGGACCTCGCAGGACGCTGAGGTATCGCAGATGTTCCCGGGTGACTTCAACGTGCCGTCTTCCATCGGTCCCAATGGTGCCTCATACTGACCTCAGTTACAAGAAGTAACCCCATGGTCGACACCCCAGGAGCACCCAATGCACCGACCGAGATCCACGACAGCCCGATCGACCGTCAGGTGCGACGGTGACTGACCACGACGAGCGCCCGTCGGTGACGGTGATCGGACTCGGCCTCATGGGCTCGACGCTGGCCGGGGCGTTCCTGACCAGCGGCATGCCCACGACGGCGTGGAATCGCTCGGGCGAAAAAGCCGACGCCCTCGTCGCCAAGGGGCAATCCGAGCGGCGACGGTAGCCGAAGCCGTGGCGGAGAGCCAGCTGGTGGTCGTCTGCCTGACGACCGACGAGGTGGTCCACCAGGTCCTCGATCCCGTCGCCGACGCCCTACCGGGTCGGGTCCTGGTCAATCTCACCAACGGCACGCCGCAGCAGGCGCGAGCAACGGCAGCATGGACAGCCGACCATGGGGCCCGGTACCTCGACGGCGGGATCATGGCCGTGCCCCAGATGATCTCCCAGCCCGAGGCGCTCCTGCTCTACAGCGGTTCCCGGGCTGCGTTCGACGCCCATCGGCCGTCGCTGGACACCCTGGGGTCCAGCAGGTTCCTGGGTGCTGACGCCGGGACGGCGGCGCTCTATGACCTGGCCCTGCTGGGCGGGATGTACGGGATGCTGGCCGGCTTCTTCCACTCCGTCGCCCTGGTCGGCACCGAGCAGGTCACGGCGACCGAATTCACGTCACTGCTGGTCCCATGGCTCAACGCGATGGTTTGCATGCTGCCCGGCCTCGCTCAAGAAATCGACACCGGCGACTACCGGACCGACGCCAACGGCCTCCAAGCGAGCAGGGACGCGCTCGCCAACATCCTCCAGGCCAGCACGGACCAGGGCATCGAGATCGACCTGCTCGCTCCGCTCCAGGTCCACCTCGACCAGCGGGTCGCCGACGGCCGCGGCGCCGACAGCCTGTCCAGCGTCATCGAGGTTCTCCGAGCCGCCCCGGGGTTGAGTGACTCGAGTCCGCCTGACCCTGGATCGACCCACGACGCACCGGCCGAATCATCCGACGGTGCCCAGAAGGAGAGCCGACAACTCACAGGAAGCGGGCGACGATGGGACAGTTCACCACGATGCCGGTGGAGCCGTAGGGCGCTCCTTCGGGTCCGGTGATCCAGCCGTCGCGGACGAGCGACAAGACCTGGAACTCGTCAATCACGCGTGCCCGGTACCCGGCGTCGATCGCCTCGGGCGTCCACTCTCCGAGGTTGAGGTCCCACAGCGGGCTGTAGTCGAGGGCGATGGTTGGCAGCCCGCCGACGACGTGGAGCGGCGGGAGGCCGTCAAGCAGTGCGCTTCCCAGTCCCTGGCGTTGCGGGTTGTCCGGCCCGGTGGGGCCATTGGCGGTGACGAAGAGCCGCTCGACCGCACTGAACGCGCCGTCGTCAGCTCCGGTAGTGATGTCGCCGAGCGCTGGAGTGAACGTGCCCTGATCGAGTGCTGCGACCATCGGGTCGGAGGCCTCCGTGCTCATGTACACGGCAGGGCGGGCAAAGCTGAAGATCGGGGTGAGCGCGATCGTGACGGTGCCCTCCTCCGGGCAGATGCGCATGACTCGGTCGTGGACCAGCGTGTAGTCGACGGTGCC
>Ga0136614_10001229_pt1 | contig 14864 bp, 13 predicted proteins | sample AntDrymUQ2792106_2_FD_106643 | JGI IMG/M metagenome (GOLD analysis project Ga0136614, IMG submission 106643) | Polar desert sand microbial communities from Dry Valleys, Antarctica - metaG UQ279 (21.06) | ecosystem: Environmental > Terrestrial > Soil > Desert | place: Antarctica: Dry Valley... | reverse complement strand
GTAGCCGAAGAGGCCGGCCGAGACGAACTCCTGCGCGTCCCCCTTGTCCTTGAACTGGATCATCCGCCCGAGCTGTCCGACGCTCGTGACGGACGAGAGCAGCCAGGCCGCCTCGGCGTGGGCGGCGACGTGGCTCTGCGCGAAGATCGTCGAGCGCTGCGGGTCGAGGCCGGTCGCGAAGAGCATCGCCGCCAGATCGAGCGAGGTGCGCCGGAGCGCCTTGGGCTCGTAGTCGACCGTGATCGAATGCAGGTCGACGATGCAGAAGAACCCTTCACCCTCGGCCTGCGTCAGGGCGTACTGGCGGAACCCTCCGCTGTAGTTGCCGAGGTGCTTGTCGCCGGTTGGCTGGATGCCCGAGAAGATCCGCATCGCAGCCCGAAATGCTACGCCTTCCCGAGGCCGCGCCCGGACCTCCGAACCCGGAACCGGCAGACTTGCCTCCATGTCTGCCGACGGCTCCCCGGAGCTCCTGATCGTCCTCGGCGCCCAGGCCACCGCCGCCGAGACCGAGAACGTCGTCGCACGCCTTCAGGAGGCGGGCGCCCTCGCGCGGGTCTCTCCGGGCCGCGAGGCGACGGTGATCGCGGTCACGGGCGATCGCGAGCGGCTCGCGACGCTGCCGCTCGAGGGATACCCGGGCGTCGAGCAGGTGTTGCCGATCCTGAAGCCGTACAAGCTCGTTGCGCGGGAGCTCCGCCCGGATCCGACCGTGATCGAGGTCGACGGGCGCCGGCTCGGGGACAGCTGGTTCGGGCTGATCGCCGGGCCCTGCACGGTCGAGTACCGGGGTCAGACGCTCGAGACGGCGCGCGCCGTGGCCGCCGCCGGGGCGACGATGCTCCGCGGCGGCGCCTTCAAGCCGCGCACGTCGCCCTACACCTTTCAGGGGCTCGGCTCGGAGGCGCTTGCGATCCTCGCGGAGGCGAGGGCCGAGACCGGGCTACCGATCGTCACGGAGCTGATGGACCCGCGGCACGTCGAGGAGGTTCTCGCCGTGGCCGACGTGATCCAGATCGGGGCCCGCAACATGCAGAACTTCCTGCTCCTGTCAGAGATCGGGCGTGCCGACAAGCCGGTGCTGATCAAGCGCGGCCCCGCGGCGTCCGTCGAGGAGCTCCTGATGGCGGCCGAGTACGTCGCCAAGGAGGGGAACGAGCGGATCATCCTCTGCGAGCGGGGGATCAAGACCTTCGAGCGGACGACCCGCTACACCCTCGACCTCGGCTCGGTCGCGGCGCTGAAGCACGAGACGCACCTGCCCGTGATCGTCGACCCCTCGCACGCGGCCGGCCGCCGCGACCTCGTGCTGCCGCTCGCGCTGGCCGCGGCCGCGGTGGGTGCGGACGGAATCATCGTCGAGGCTCATCCGCGGCCCGAGGAGGCCCTCTGCGACGGCCCGCAGCAGATCCCGCTCGGGGAGTTCGCCGCCTTCGCCGGCGAGGTGCGCGCGATCGTCGAGCTGCTCGGCAAGCAGATCGGCTGAGCCGGGTCGCGATGCGCCTCGCGATCGTCGGCACCGGTCTGATCGGCGCCTCCGTCGGGCTGGCCGCGAAACGGGCCGGCGTCGACGAGGTCGCCGGCTACGACCCGGACCCGCGCGGTCTCGCGGCCGCGGTCCAGAGGGGCGCGGTCGATCGCCCTGAGGCCGCTCTCGCCGCCGCGCTCACAGGTGCCGAGCTCGCAGTCGTCGCCGCGCCTGCGGCGCAGCTCGCGGCCCAGGTGTCGGCTGTCCTGGCCGCGAGCGGCGAGGCCTGCACGGTGACGGACGTCGGCTCGACGAAGGCCGGGGTGTGCGCCGCGGCGCGGGGCTCCGGCCGCTTCGTCGGCGGCCATCCCGTCTGCGGCTCTGAGGCGAGCGGCGCCGAGCATGCGAGCGGAGAGCTCTTCGAGGGCGCGACCTGGTTCCTGACGCCGTTGCCGGCGACCGAGCCCGAGCGCTACCGACTCGTGCACGGCTTTGTCGCCTCGCTCGGCGCCCAGCCGGTCGCGATCGACCCGGGGGCGCACGACCGCCTCGTCGCGCTGACGAGCCACCTGCCGCACGCGCTCGCCAACATGCTGGTCAACCAGGCGGGCTCGACCCGCATCGACGGCCACGAGCCGCTCGCCACCGCGGGCGGCTCGCTGCGCGACATGACCCGGGTCGCCGGGGCGAACCCGCGGATCTGGGTCGACATCTTCCTCGAGAACGCAGAGGCCGTCCGCGGCGCCCTCGCCGACCATCGCCGGCGGGTCGAGCAGCTCGAGGCCGCGCTCGGCGCGGGGGACGCCGGCTTCGTCGCGCGCTGGGTGGGGGAGGCGGCGGGCAATCGCCGGCGGCTCCTGGAGCAGGCCTATCCCGACCCCGGTGCGCTGCAGCGGATCCGCGTCCACGTGCCGGACCGCCCGGGCGTCCTCGCCGGGATCACCCAGGCCCTCGGTGCGGAGCGGATCAACATCGAGGACTTCGAGCTTCAGCACTTCTCGCCCGAGCGGGGTGGCGTGCTCACCCTGCTCGTGACCGGCGAGAGCGAGGCCGTCCGCGCCGCCTCGCTGCTCGAGGGCCAGGGGTACGGCGTCGTCGCCTCCCCGGCGCTCTCGGCGCCGTGAGGATCGAGCCGGGGGTCGCGGTTCAGGGAGCGCTTGCGGTCCCGGGCGCCAAGTCGATCTCCCACCGGGCGCTCCTGCTGGCAGCCCTCGCGGAGGGCCGGAGCGAGATCCGCGGGTTCGGCCGGTCCGGCGACACTCTCTCCACGATCGCGGCGCTCCGTGCCCTTGGCATCGAGGTCGAAGCCGACGGTGACACGGCGCGGGTCTCGGGCGCCGGTCTGCGCGGCCTGCGGCCACCCGGCGGGCCGATCGACTGCGGCAACGCGGGGACGCTGCTGCGGCTGCTCGCCGGGATCCTCGCGGGCCAGGAAGGGAGCTTCGAGCTGACGGGCGACGCGTCGCTTCGCTCGCGGCCGATGGAGCGAATCGCCGAGCCGCTCCGCCTGCTTGGTGCAGAGGTCGAGACGACCGACGGTGGGGCGCCGGTGACGATCCGGGGAGGCACGCTGCACCCGATCCGCTACGCGCTACCGGTCGCGAGCGCCCAGGTGAAGTCCGCGGTCCTGCTCGCAGGTCTCTACGGGTCGAGCGGCCCGACGGTGGTCGTCGAGCCGACGCAGACGCGAGACCACACCGAGCGGCTGCTCGAGGCCGCGGGGGCACGTGTCGGCCGGCGAGGCCGGGAGATCTCGGTCTGGCCGGCAGAGCGCCTCGAGCCCCTTTCGCTCGACGTCCCGGGTGACTTCTCCTCGGCGGTGCCCTTCCTCGTCGCGGCCACGCTCCTCTCGGGCTCGGTCTTGCGGATCGTTGGCGTCAACGTGAATCCGACGCGGATCGGCCTCCTCCACGTGCTGGAGCGGATGGGGGCCCGGATCTCGCTCTTCAACCGGCGCTCGATCGGCGGCGAGCCCGGGGCGGACATCGAGGTGGCCTCGGCGGAGCTGACCGCGACCGCCGTCTCGGCCGCGGAGGTGCCGCTGCTCGTCGACGAGCTGCCGCTCTTCGCCCTGGCCGCCGCCTGCGCGCGCGGGGAGAGCGTCGTCACCGGTGCAGCCGAGCTGCGGCTGAAGGAGTCGGACCGGATCGAGACGATCACGGAGGCGCTGCGTGCGGTCGGCGTCCGCGTCTCGGCGACCGTGGACGGCTTCCGCGTCCGCGGTGTCCCCGCACGGCCGCGTGGGGGCCGCGTGCACGCCCGCGGCGACCACCGGATCGCGATGCTCGGCGCGGTCGCAGGCCTCCTCTCTCGGGAGGGCGTCGAGCTCGAGGACGCCGAATGCGTCGCTATAAGCTTCCCCGGCTTTCTCGAGGTCCTGGAGTCGGTGAGAGAACGTTGATCGTCGCCATCGACGGCCCCGCGGGGGCCGGCAAGAGCACCGTCGCGCGCCGCCTCGCCGGGCGGCTCGGCTACCGCTACCTCGACACCGGGGCGATGTACCGGGCGCTGACCTGGCTCGCGCTCGTCCGCGGGCTGCCGCTCGCAGACGGAGGTCCGCTCGGCGAGCTCGCCCGCGAGAACCCCATCGACATCGACGAGGCCGGTCGGGTCTGGATCGACGCCACCGACGTCACCGCTGCGATCCGACAGGCGCGGATCGACCGCGTCGTGCCGGTGGTGGCCAGGCATCCCCAGGTGAGGAGTGTGATGCGCGAGCGCCAGCGCGAGCTTGCGGAGCTCGGCGACGCGGTGATCGAGGGCCGGGACATCGGCACGGTCGTCGCTCCCGACGCCGAGGTCAAGATCTACCTGACCGCCGACAGCACGGTGCGCGCGCAGCGCCGCACCGCCGACCGGCCGGAGATCGGCGCCGACGCGCTCGCGACCGACCTGCGCCTGCGGGACGAGAGCGACGCCGCGCGCATGCGTCCGGCCGAGGACGCCGAGCTGATCGACACCACGCAGCTCGACGTGGACGGGGTCGTGGCGCGGGTCGAGGAGCTCGTCCGCGAGCGCCAGCTCGCCGCGTCGTGACGTTCCCCGACGTCGTGTGGGGGCTCGGGCGCCTGACGATGGCGCCGGTAACGCGCGTCTTCACGCGGCTCCAGGACTACGGCGTCGACCGGATCCCGGCACACGGGGGAGCGGTGCTGGCGATCAACCACTTCCACTGGATCGACACTGCCGCTTTCGGCGCCTCCTGCCCGAGGACGATCCGCTACATGGCGAAGATCGAGGCCCACCGCGTCCCCGCCCTCGGCCAGCTGATCCGCGCGTTCGGCTCGTTCTCGGTGCGGCGCGGCGAGTCGGACCGGGAGGCGGTGCGAATGGCGCGGGAGATCGTCCGCGACGGCCACGTCCTGGGGCTGTTCGTCGAGGGGACGCGGCAGCGAAGCGGCGTGCCGGGCAGGGCGCAGCCGGGCGCGGCGATGATCGCGATCCAGGAAGGGGCGCCGGTCGTGCCGGGCGCCGTCTTCGGAAGCCACACGTGGACCGTCGGCAACTTCGCGCCCGTGTCGATTGCGTGGGGCGAGCCCGTACGCTTCGACGGCCTGCCTCGCGGCGCGCGAGGCTACCGCGAAGCCTCAGTGGAGATCGAGCGTCGCATCCGCACCCTCTGGGAGTTCCTCGGGGAGCTGCACCGGGTCGGTCGCCCGCGGGTCGCCACCCCGCCGGCATGAGCGTCGACGCTCTGCTCGGCCGCGTCGCGATCGTCGGCTTTCCGAACGTCGGCAAGTCCACCCTCGTCAACCGGCTGACCGAGTCGAGAGCCGCGGTCGTCCACGACACTCCGGGGGTGACACGGGACCGGAAGGAGCTCGTCTGCGAGTGGAACGGCAAGCACTTCCTGCTGGTCGACACCGGCGGGGTCGACATCGCCGACCCGTCCCCGATCACCCGCTCGGTCGCTGACCAGGCCCGCGCGGCCGTGGCCGAGGCCGACCTCGTCCTCCTCGTCGTCGACACGCGTTCGGGCATCACCCCCGGCGACGAGGAGCTGGCGGCGATCCTGCGGGCAGCCCGGAAGCCCGTGCTCCTGCTCGCGAACAAGATCGACGATCCGGGCCGTGACACAGACGCGGTCGAGTTTCACCGGCTCGGCCTCGGCGACCCGATCCCGCTCTCGGCGCTGCACGGGCACGGCACGGGAGATCTCCTGGACGAGATCGTGGCACGCCTCCCCGGCCACGGCGCGGCGCCGGTCGGCGAGGAGGCGATTCGCGTCGCGATCCTCGGCCGGCCGAACGTCGGCAAGTCGAGCCTGCTGAACAGGCTGCTCGGCCAGGAACGCGTAGTCGTGTCGGAGCTGCCGGGGACGACGCGCGACTCGATCGACACGGTCCTCGTCCGGGGCGAGCGCACGTTCGTGCTCGTCGACACGGCCGGGCTGCGCCGGCGACGCCGCCAGCGTCAGGGAATCGAGTACTACTCGGAGCTCCGGGCGCTCGAGGCGGCCGAGCGGGCCGACGTGGCGCTCGTCCTGATCGACGCGAGCGAGGGACTGGTCGAGCAGGATGTCGCCGTCGCCGACGTCGCCCGCAAGGCCCAGTGCTCGACCCTCGTCGTCCTGTCCAAGTGGGACGCGACGCAGATCGGGATCGAGGACGTCCGGCCGGTGCTCGAGCGGCGCCTGCGGCAGCGGCCCGAGCTGATCGCGGTCTCGGCGAAGACCGGCCGTGGGATCGACCGGCTGCTCGACAAGGTCGAGGGGCTCTTCGACCGCTACGTGGCCCGGGTCGGCACGGGCGAGCTGAATCGGTTCCTCGGCGACCTCAAGGAGGTCCGCCAGGCTCCGTCGAGGGCCGGCAAGCGGCTCAACCTCCTCTACGGGACTCAGACACGCGTCCGGCCGCCGCGCTTTCGTTTCTTCGTCAACGATCCGGGGCTCGTGACGCGGGACTACGGCTACTGGGTGGAGAACCAGCTGCGGGAGCGCTTCTCGCTCACCGGCGTGCCCGTCTCGATCGACTTCGTCCGCAAGCCGGGGGGCCGGGTCGGCGGATGAAGGCGGTCGTCGTCGGCGGCGGCTCGTGGGGCACGGCGTTCGCGCGCCTGCTGGCCGATCGCGGTCACGACGTGGAGCTTGCGTGCCGGGACGCCGCGCAGGCCCGGGCGATCGCCGAGACCGGAAGGAACCCGCGCTATCTGGGAGACGTGCCGCTCGAGGACATCGGGGCATCGGCGGTCGGCGAGGCCGCCGTGTCGAGCGCCGAGCTCGTCGTGCTCGCCGTCCCCAGCCGCGAGTTCGGCCGTGTCGCGCGGGCCCTACCGGGGGGATCGCCCGTCCTCTGCCTGACGAAGGGCCTCGACCCCGACTCGGGCAGGCGGCTCTCGACCCTCGTCGAAGGTCGGCCGGTTGCGGTTCTCTCGGGCCCGAACATCGCCTTCGAGGTCGCACAGGGGCTCCCCGGGGCGGCCGTGATCGCGAGCGAGGACGCGTCGCTCGCGCTCGAGCTACAGCACGCGATCAACTCGGTCGCCTTCCGGGTCTACGTCAACGCCGACCTCGTCGGCGTCGAGCTCTGCGCGGCGGCCAAGAACGTGATCGCGCTCGCTGCGGGCGGGGTCGACGGCCTCGGCCTCGGCGACAACGCGAAGGCTGCCCTGATCACCCGGGGGCTCGTCGAGATGGCGCGTCTCGGCGAGGCTTGCGGCGGCCGGCCCGAGACGTTCTCTGGCCTCGCGGGTATGGGCGACCTCGTCGTCACCTGCTGGAGCCACCACGGCCGAAACCGCAGGGCCGGCGAGCTGATCGCGCGCGGGGCCACCGCCGACGAGGCGGTCGCCGAGATCGGCATGGTCGTCGAGGGGCTGACGACGGCGCCCGTCCTGCGGGACCTCTCCCGCCGCCTCCGCATCGAGCTGCCGATCACCGAGGGCGTGTGCCGGGTCCTCGGCGGGGAGAGCCTCGGCGAGCTCGTGGCCTCGCTGATGGGACGACGGCCGACGGAGGAGTAGGAGCCGTGCCGAAACGAGTTATCAGTAGTATCGGCCCGATGCGCTCGCGGCTCGCCTACGTCCTCGGGCTCCTGCTCGTCGCGATCTCCCTCGGCCTCGCCGGCTGCGGCGGCGACGGTGACGGCGGCGGCGGCGGCAAGGGCTCGGACGGCGGCAGCGCCGCGACTGGGGAGACGCCGGCCGGCGCCGCCCTCGCGCCCTCGACGGCCGTCGGCTTCGTCTTCGCGGACACCGACTTCGACGGCGACGGGTGGCAGGCGCTCGACGACCTCTCGCGGAAGTTCCCGGATCGGGAGGAGCTGCTCGCACGGATCCAGAAGGAACTCGCGGACGAGGGGATCAGCTTCGAGGACGACATCAAGCCCGCCCTCGGGCCGGAGACCGACATCGGCCTCCTCGGCTTCGAGGGCGAGGGCATGGCTGTGGGCCTGACGAAGCCCGGCGACGACGCGAAGGCGCGAGCCCTGTTCGAGAAGCTCCTCGACGAGGGCGATACGGCTGCCTACCGCACGGTCGACGGCTGGCTCGCGGCCTCCGATCAGCAGTCCGTGGTCGACGCGGTGCCGGCCGACGACACCGCGTCACTGACGAAGAACGACCTCTTCACGGCGGCGATGTCCGACCTGCCCGGCGGCGCGTTGCTGAAGCTGTGGCTCGACGGGGCCACTCTTACGAAGCAGGTGGAGCAAGGCACCCAGCCCGACGTCGCGAAGGGCCTCGGGACGCTCCTGTCGGTCGCCGCCTCGCTCGACGCCTCGGACGACGGGGCCAGGATGCACGTCGTCGCCAGGCGGCAGGGGGGCGTCGAAGCGACGACCTACAGCTCGGAGCTCGTCTCGCAGGCGCCGGCCGGCGCGCTCGTCTACCTCTCGTTCAAGGGCCTCGACGCCGCGCTGAAGCAGGTGCGCCAGAACCCTGCCGTGGCGCCGCGGATCGCCGAGGTCGAGGCCCAGCTCGGTGTGACGCTCGATGAGCTGGGAGCGCTGTTCGCGGGCGAGGGAGCCTTCTATCTCCGGCAGGGCTCGCCGATCCCGGAGGTCACGCTCCTGCTCCAGGCCGAGGACGAGAACGCATCGCTTGCGACCGCAGACCGTTTGCTGGCGAAGCTCGGCCCTTCGCTCGGACTCGCCGGGCCGCCGACCTCGACCGAGGTGGATGGTGTTGCCGTCAAGAAGCTCACCGGCGAGCAGTTCGCGATCTACTACGGGGCGGTCGACGGCAAGCTCGTCTTCACGAGCTCGACCACCGGAATCACGGGCCTGAAGGAGGGCGACAAGCTCGACTCAGACGACACGTTCTCGAAGGCGCGCGAGGCCGCGGACATGCCCGACGAGACCGCAGGCTTCCTCTACGCGAACCTGAAGCAGCTCGTGCCGCTCGTGCTCAACTTCTCGACCACGGCCGGACGCACGGTCCCGCCGGACGTCGAAGGGAACCTCGAGCCGCTGCGGTCGCTGCTCTTCTACGGCGCCGCCGACGGCGACAAGGTCTCGCTGACCGGCTTCCTCGGCCTCGAGTAGCCTTCGCCGGCGTGGCGCAGCACTCGTTCTCCTTCACCTCGGAATCCGTCACCGAGGGCCATCCCGACAAGGTCGCCGACCAGCTCTCCGATGCCGTCCTCGACGCGGTGCTCGCCGACGATCCCCTCGGACGCGTTGCCTGCGAGACGCTGATCACGACCGGCCTCGTGGTCGTCGCCGGGGAGATCACGACCGACACGTACGTCGACATCCCCCGCCTCGTTCGGAAGAAGATCGCCGAGATCGGCTACACCCGCGCGAAGTACGGCTTCGACGCCGAGACGTGCGGCGTGATCGTCGCCCTCGACGAGCAGTCGCCCGACATCGCGCAGGGTGTCGACGAGTCCTACGAGGCGCAACACGACCCCGGCGACGACGACCCGCTCGACCGCGTCGGCGCCGGCGACCAGGGTCTCATGTTCGGGTACGCCACGAACGAGACCGAGGAGCTGATGCCGCTCCCGATCATGCTCGCGCACCAGATCTGCAGGCGCCTCGCGAGCGTCCGCCGCACCGAGGTGCTCCCCTACCTGCGGCCGGACGGCAAGTCCCAGGTGACGATTCGCTACGAGGTCGACGAGCACGGGCACCAGCGCCCCGTGGAGATCGAGCGGGTGCTCGTCTCGACGCAGCACCGGGAGGGCCTCGACGTCGACGCCCAGCTGAAGCCGGACGTGATCGAGCACGTCCTGCGCCCGATCCTGCCGCCCGAGCTCTACGACGACAAGCGGCTCCACGAGCGCGACTTCGTCTACGTCAACCCGACCGGCAAGTTCGTGATCGGCGGGCCGATGGGAGACACGGGCCTGACCGGCCGCAAGATCATCGTCGACACCTACGGGGGAGCTGCGCCCCACGGAGGCGGCGCCTTCTCGGGCAAGGACCCGACGAAGGTCGACCGCTCCGGAGCCTACGCGGCGCGCTACGTCGCGAAGAACGTCGTCGCGGCCGGGCTCGCCGAGCGCTGCCAGATCCAGGTCGCCTATGCGATCGGGGTCGCGCACCCGATGTCGGTCCTGATCGAGACCTTCGGCACCGAGCGCGAAGGACTCTCGGCAGCGCGGATCGAGGAGCTCGTGCGCGAGCACTTCGACCTGCGGCCGGCGGCGATCCTCCAGAACCTCGACCTCCGCCGCCCGATCTACGCGAAGACCGCCGCCTACGGGCACTTCGGCCGGGACGACCACGACTTTACGTGGGAGCGGGTCGACAAGGCCGATGTGCTCCGCGAGGCCGCGGGCCTCGAGGCCGCGCCCGCCGCGGCTCGTTAGCGTGGGTGAACCCATGGTTCCCCCACGTGCCCCCTCCTTCGGCCGCAGCGATCCATCGGCCGCGTAAGCCTCCCGCCGGCAGACCCCGGCTCCGGCGGCGGCTGAAAGCGGCAACAGTCCGAAAACCCGCGCAACGTCACGACCTGCGCGCCCCCGTGCCTGATTCGTTAGAGCCTCTTAGGACGTGTGCGTGGCCCCGTGACCGAGCGGCGCCACGCCCCGCCTGACGAAGAGCCCCTCCGCGGCGCGCTCGCCGATCGCCTTCTCTGCACCGCCGAGCCGGACCGTCAGCAGGCCGGCCTCGGGCTGCGCCGCCTGCAGCTCCACCTCGGCGCCGGGCACGAAGCCCTGGTCGTAGAACCAGTGCAGCAGCTCCCCGTCATGCTCGGCGAGCCGCACGATCGTCGCCAGGCCGCCCGGCTCGAGGTCGGCCAGTGGGGTCAGCTCGCGATTCTCCTCCTGCTCACGGGTCGTATCGACCGGCCACCCGTGCGGGCAGCGATCGGGGTAACCGAGCCGCTCCTCGATCCGCTCGATCATCTCGTCCGTAAACGTGTCACCCAGCTCGTCCGCGTGCACGTGCGCCTCGGCGCCCGTGTAGCCCATGAAGTCGGTCAGCAGCCGCTCGATGATCCGGTGGCGCCGCACGACCTGCTCGGCGCGCACGCGTCCGGTAGCGGTCAGCAGCGCCTCCTTGTGCCGGCCGCGCTCGACCAGGCCCTCCGCCTCCAGCCGCTTCAGCATCTCGCCGGCGGACGCGCGGGAGACGCCCAGCATCTCGGCCACGCGGGAGGCGAGCGTGGGGGAGCCGAGGTCAGCGGCCGGTACTCGCCGATCGGGAAGGCGAGGAAGTAGATCGTCTCGAGGTAGTCGTCGATCGAGTGGCCGGCCACGGCCGCCTGAGCTTACCCCCCGGTGCCGCCTGCGGACCGGGGCCGCACGACGAGCAGGTAGACGAAGGGCGCGGAGACTGCGACAAGCAGGAGCGCCGGGGGTGCGGCCCGGGAGTAGAGCCCGAGGGAGCTGAAGCGCCAGATCTCCGTTGCCAGCGTGTCGAACCCGAGCGGGCGCAGGATCAGGGTCGCCGGGAGCTCCTTCATCGTGCTGAGGAAGACCAGCGCGGCTCCGGCCAGGAGCCCCGGGCGCGCGAGGGGTACCGTGACGGAGCCGAAGACGCGCGCGGGCCGCCGCCCGAGACCGCGCGCCGCCTCCTCGAGCCGCGGGTCGACGCCCTCGAGCCCCGAGCTAGCGCCCGCGAGGGCCTGCGGGAAGAAGCGCACCGTGTAGGCGAAGATGAGCAGCGCCATCGTCCCGTAGAGCGGCGTCGCGTAGTTCGCCGCGAAGAAGACGAGCGACAGGGCGATCACGATCCCCGGCAGTGCGTTCGGGGTGTAGCCGAGGCGCTCGAGCCCCCGCGTCCACGGGGCGGGGTGCCCGCGCGCCAGGAGCGCCACGGGCAGCGCCGCCGCCGTCGCGACCGCGGCGGCGGCGAGCGAGACGAGCAGGGAGCTCCCCGCCAGGTGCCACGGGAGGCCGAGCGGCCGCCCGAGCGAGACGCCGTTGGCGAACCAGTAGCCGAGCACGGCGAGGGGGACGAGCAGGAAGGCGGAGACGACGAGGCCGCAGTAGGCGAGCGCGGGCAGGCGCCAGCGGCCGAGCGCCACCGGGGTCCTCCGCCGCGCCGCGCCGGGTGAGCCCCGGCTGAAGCGCCCCCGCCCCCGCGAGCGCGCCTCGAGCACGAGGATCAGGAGCGTCAGCGCCACGAGCAGCAGCGCGAGCGCGGCCGCCGGGGCACGGTCGATCAGCGCCCGGTAGCGCAGGTAGATCGCTCGCGTCAGGGCGTCGTAGCGCATCAGCGAGACCGCGCCGAAGTCCGACAGCGTGTAGAGCGCGACGAGCAGCCCGCCGGCCGCGAGGGAGGGTCGCAGGGAGGGCACGGTCGTCCGCAGGAAGGTGGCGAAGGCCGGGCGGCCGAGGCCGCGCGAGGCCTCCTCGAGCGCCGGGTCAGCCTCGCGCAGCGCCGCCGCCGCCAGCAGGAAGACGTAGGGGTAGGTGGAGAGGGTCAGCGCCAGCACGGCCCCCGGGAAGCCGTAGATCTCGGGCAGCGACTGGGTGCCGAAGGCGCCTTCGAGCAGGCGCTGGAGCAGCCCGCGCGGGCCGAACGCTCCGAGCAGGGCGAGCGCCGCCACGTAGCTCGGGATCACGAGCGGCAGCGCGGCGAGGATCGTCCAGACCCGCGCCCCGGGGAGGTCGGTGCGCGTCACGAGCCACGCGAGTGGCACGCCGACGAGGAGCGCACAGGCCGTCACCGCGCCCACGAGCGCGCTCGTGTCGAGGACGAGGTCGAGCGTCTGGCGCCGAGCGAGGACGCTCCACGAGCGGCCGCTGCCCGCCGCGCGGAGGACGATGTACGCCAGTGGCAGCAGGACGAGCGCGACGACGGCGAGCGCCGGTGCCGCGAGCAGCGGCGCCCGCCGTCGGCGGGGGCTCACGACGTGTAGCCCGCCTCGTTCAGCAGCTCGAGCGTCCTCTCGAGCTCATCGCCGAGCGCGCCGAGGCTCACGGATGGCCCTTGCAGCTCGTCCAGGGGCGGCAGGCCCGAGCGGGGCTCGATCCCGGCGACCAGGGGGTACTCGGCCTCCTCGGCCTCGTCCCGGTAGAAGCGCTGGCCCTCGTCGGAGAGTAGGTACTCCACCAAGCGTTGCGCCGTCTCGTCTCGCTTCGTCGTCGTCACGATGCCGGCCCCCGCGACGTTGACGAGTGCGCCGACGTCGCCGCGCCGCAGAAAGTGGTTCGCCACCGGGGCATCCGGCTGCTCCTCCCTCAGCAGGTAGAGGTAGTAGTGGTTGACGAAGCCGACCTCGACCTCGCCGGCGGCGATCGCCTCGACCACCGGCAGGTTCTTCTCGTAGAACTTCGGCTCGTTGCGCTTGATCGCGTCGAGCCACTCGCGGGTGCGCCCCTCGCCAAGCGTCAGGCGCATCGCCGTGACGAAGGCCTGGAACGAGGCGTTCGTCGGGGGCAGCCCGATCTTGCCCTTCCACCGCGGATCGGCGAAGTCGAGGATCGAGTCCGGCAGGTCGGCCTCCGACAGCTCCTCGGTGTTGTAGGCCACCACGCGCGCGCGACCCGAGGTGCCGACCCAGCGGCCCCCGGGATCCCGGTAGGGCCGCTGCACGCGGTCGAGGAGGGCCTGCGGCAGTCGGGTGAGGCGTCCCTCCGCGGCGAGGAAGCCGAGCGTGCCCGCGTCCTGCGCGAAGAAGACGTCCGCCGGGCTGTTGCCGCCCTCCTCGGCGATCGTCGCGGCGAGCTCTGCGCTCTCCCCGTAGCGGACCTCGATCTCGATGCCCGTGGCCTCCTGGAAGCGCTCGAACAGGGGCTCGACGATCTCCTGCTCGCGCCCCGAGTAGACGGTGAGCGACCCTCCGTCCGCTCCGTCGCCGCAGCCGGGCACGAGGGCCAGCAGCGCCCCCGCGAGGGCCAGCCCACGCGCCATCCTCATGCCTCGAGCCTCCTTGTAAGGGTCACCTGACAAACAGCGTCAGGCGAACCTTATGCAAAGATCGGGACGGGCGCCTCGTGAGGCTGAACGGTCACGCGCGCCCCGAGAGAGACGAGCTCCGTCGACGGCCGCTGCGAGACGAGCGTCTGCCCGTCATCGAGGCGCACTCGGTAGAAGACGTCGTGGCCCCGGAACTCGCGACCGACTACCTCACCCCGCCCGAGGGGGTCGGGGGTGAGGATCAGCAGCTCGGGCCGCACGAGCACCTGGACGCGGGTGTGGCCGTTCGGGTTGAGCGGGGCGAAGGTGCCGAGGCTCGTCTCCACCCGCCCCTGCACGAGCCGGCCCGGGAGGAAGTTGCCGGCGCCGACGAACTCCGCCGCCCAGCGGCTGGCTGGAGCAAGGTAGAGCTCCTCCGGCGCGCCGCACTGGACGATCTGCCCATCCCGCATGAGCGCGATCCGACCGGCCAGGGAGAAGGCCTCCTCGCGGTCGTGCGTGACGAGCAGGACGGTGACGCCGATGCGGGCGAGGATGAGCGCCAGCTCGTCGCGCATGCGGCCCCGCAGGAGGGGATCGATGTTGCTCCACGGCTCGTCCAGGAGCACCACCTCCGGCTCCGTCGCGAGCGCGCGCGCCAGGGCGACGCGCTGCTGCTGGCCACCCGAGAGCTCGTGCGGATAGCGGCGGCCCAGGCCGTCGAGGCCGACGAGGTCGAGCAGCGCCGGCACCCGGGCCGGCCGCAGGCGCCGCGCCAGCCCGTAGCCGATGTTCTCCGCGACGCTCAGGTGCGGGAAGAGGGCGTAGTCCTGGAACACCATCCCCACCCGCCGGCGCTCGGGCGGCGTGGCGCGGCCCGCCGAGGCGACGCGGGTGCCGGAGATCTCGATCGCGCCGGCGTCGGGCGTCTCGTAGCCGGCGATCAGGCGCAGCAGTGTCGTCTTGCCACACCCGCTCGGGCCCAGCAGCGCCACCAGCTCGCCGCGCTCTACCCGGAGGGTGGCCCCGTCCACGGCGACCACCTCACCGAAGCGCTTGCACAGCGAGTCGAGGCGGATCACGCGGGCATTGTAAGGGACACCTTACGAGTCGTGCACGGACCGGGTGACGACTAGCCTCCAGTGCCAGGTCTAGTGTGAGGC
>Ga0136614_10001227_pt1 | contig 14873 bp, 12 predicted proteins | sample AntDrymUQ2792106_2_FD_106643 | JGI IMG/M metagenome (GOLD analysis project Ga0136614, IMG submission 106643) | Polar desert sand microbial communities from Dry Valleys, Antarctica - metaG UQ279 (21.06) | ecosystem: Environmental > Terrestrial > Soil > Desert | place: Antarctica: Dry Valley... | reverse complement strand
GTCGGGGGCGGCTACGCAGTCAGTCTCTGGACGGAACAAGTCGTCGCCGGCTTGATGATCCTGTTGCTGACAATCGTCAACACCTTCGGCTTGCAGGCGGGCAAGTGGATTCAAAACACTTTTACATTTACGAAGACGGCGGCACTCGTCGGCTTGATCGTCGTTGGACTCTCGCTTGGCGCAAATGGAGCGAGCGCGGCTTTCAGTTCCGCTTGGTGGGACTCTTGGGCCAACGGATGGAATCCGCAGGCGGCGCAGCCGGGTCTCGGCGTCGTCGGCGCGTTGGCGCTCGTGATGCTTTTGGGGCGCGCGATGGTTGGTCCCCTGTTCGCGCAATCGGCTTGGAACAACGTGACGTTCACGGCGGGCGAAGTCCGCGATCCCGGTCGCAATTTGCCGCGCGCGTTGTTGCTGGGCTGTGCGCTCGTCGTCACGCTCTATCTGCTCGCCAATCTCGCTTACGTCGTGACGCTCTCGCTCGCGGAGATTCAGACCGCGCCGCAAGGCCGTGTCGCTACCGCCGTGATGCAGCGCATCTTCGGCACTCCCGGCACATATCTGATGGCGACGGCGATCATCATCTCGACCTTCGGTTGCAACAACGGATTGATCCTCGCCGGCGCGCGCGTCTATTACGCGATGGCACGCGACGGTTTGTTCTTCGCCCGCGTCGGCACGGTCAACTCAAAGCACGTCCCGGCCATCGCCCTCGCCGCGCAAGGCATCTGGGCCGCTTTTCTCACGCTACCCCGCGCCATCACCGGCACGGACGCAACCACAGGACTACCTACTTACGGCAACGTCTATACGCAACTGCTCGAATACATTATCTCCGCCGACTTGGTCTTCTACGCCCTCATGGTTGGGGCCGTCATCATCCTCCGCCGCAAACTGCCCGCCGCCGAACGCCCCTACCGCACCTTCGGCTATCCACTGGTCCCCTTCATCTACATCCTGCTCGCCACGCTGCTCGTCATCGATCTCGCATATCTGACGCCCAAGACTTCCGGCATCGGCTACTTGCTCGTGTTGACTGGCATCCCCATTTATTTCATCTGGAAGTCCAAAGTCCTAAGTCCTAAGTCCTAAGTCAGGAACTTGTCTTAATGACTTTGGACTTCGGACTCTTATTTCACCCACTCGTCGGCCACTTGTGATTCGACTTTGATGGGGACGCGCGTGACGAACTCTTCGCCGGCGCGGCACATTGCGTCCTCGATTATTCCGGCGATCTCTGCGGCATCTTTCTCATTCGCTTCAACCACAATTTCATCGTGGACGATGTTGACGAGGCAAGCGTCGGTATCGCGCAGTTTGTCGTGCAACAGACGTAGGGCGCGCTTGAGGATGTCAGCGCTCGCCCCCTGTACCGGCATATTTTTGCCGTTGCGCTGGACCAGTGACACTGCTTGACGATCTTCCGGGTCGAAGTTGAAGCGGTTCAGACGGCCTGAGAGCGTGCGGGCTTGGCGTTCGCGCACGGCCTTGCGCGCGGCCTCGCGCAGCCAAGCGTCGAGCGTGCGGTACGTCTGGAAGTAACGCGCCATAACACTCTCAGCTTCGGTCAACGACAGGCCCGTGAGCATCGAGAAACGTTGCGCGCCGATGCCGTAAACCACGCCGAAGTTCAGGCGCTTGGCGAAGTCGCGCTGCTCCCTCGTCACTTGATCAAGCGGCGCGTTGAAAACTTGAGCGGCGGTGACGCGGTGCAAGTCAGCGCCAGAGTTGAAAGCGTCGATGAAGCCTTGATCCCCTGTGACGTGCGCGAGGATACGCAGCTCGATCTGCGAATAATCGCTGATGATCAGTTTTCTTCCCTCCGGCGCGCGGAAACAGCGACGGTATTCGACGGCGTGCGGGACCTGTTGCACGTTAGGATTATTGCAACTAAATCTCCCGGTCGGCGCGCCGATCTGGTGAAAGTTAGCGTGGATACGTCCGGTCTTGGGATTGATCTCCCCGATGATATTCTCGCCGTAGCTGGTCAGAGACTTCTGCATCGTGCGGTATTCGAGAAGTTTTTTAACGACCGGATAATCGGCGGCGAGCGGTTGGAGTTTCCAGTTGCGCGTCGAGTCGGGGACGGGGACGCCGAGACGCTTCAGTGCGGCGGAGAGTTGCGTGTGCGAGTCGAGATTGATGTCGGCGCGCGCGTCGGCAAAGAGTGAGGCTTGCATCGTGCCGACGGCGAGCATCGCTTGGAGTTCGGCGGCGACGCGCTCGCGCTCACGCTTGACGACGGCGATCTGTTCGCGCCAGCGCGCAGCGTCGAGGAAGATACCCGCCAATTCCAACTCCGCCACCGGCATCACGCACTCGAACTCAATCTGCGCGACCTTGATCAGATCGTCAGACTTGAGCCGTTTAATCAGCGCGTCGCGCAGCGGCAGCATCACGGCAGCATCGCGCGCGGCATATTCGAGTTGCGACGCGGAGAGTTCCCCGCCCCAGTCGCTCAACTGCTCGGTCTTGTCCACTGTCTGACCGAGATAACGTTCGGCGACGACGGCGAGGCCGTGCCGGTCTTCCGTCTCGCCCGCTGAAATCAGTTGGCTCGCCAACAGCGTATCGAACAGCCCTCCTAACTCGACGCCGAGTTGCCGCTTAATCCACTTCGCGTCGAACTTAGCGTTGTGCGCGATCTTGATGGGACGGACTGCTGCGAGCAGTTCGCGCAGCGGCGCGAGGGCCACTGACTTGCCGGCATCGCCATCCGGGGTTAAGCGATCCAGATCGAACAAGTAAACCGGACTGCCCGGCGCGGCGAGTTGAATCAAGCGCAAGCGACCGGCGTAAGGATCAAGTGATGTTGTCTCCGTGTCAAAGCCGAGCGCCGCGTGCCGCGATAATTCTTCACAGGTGGCGGGCAATTCTTTGAGGTTAGTGAGCAAACGGTATTCGGTCATTCTTAATCTCGCAATCTATTAAATTCGCGGCGCTCGATAGCGAAAGAGTTAATTGAACCACGGGGAAGAAATGATGAACGATGAACGCGGAACGATGAACACGGAACTGAAAGCGCTTATTCTTTCATTCATCGTTCATCGTTCCGCGTTCATCGTTTTCTCTGTGCCTCTGTGGTGAACCTCTTGTTCATCGGCTGCTTATGCTAATTTGCGTTCTTTAACGTCAGACCTCACCACCACCAATAACGAGAGCGCGGCGAGGATACCAATCGCGGCGCTCGTGAGGAAAGCGAACGTCGCGCCGCGCCAACTCCAGAGCGCGCCCATCATGATCGAGGCCGGCCAGACAGTAATGCTGAAGGCAAGATTATACAGGCCGTAAGCCGTGCCGCGCTGCTCTGGCCGGACGAGATCGGCGACTAAGGCTTTCTCCGCGCCTTCGGCCAACCCGAAATAGACGCCGTAGATGAGGAACAAAGCCCACACCGCGCCCGGCGTCGAGACGAAGGCGAAGCCCGCATAGACGGCGGCGTACAAGAGCCATCCCGCGACGATCAATTTCTTGCGCCCCAAGCGATCCGAGAGATCACCGCCGACGAGCGAACTCAGAACTTTGCAAGCGTGCAGCGCGGCCCACAGCAGAGGAATTAGCTTCGCCGAAACTCCGGCGTCTTGCGCGCGCAAGAGGAGGAAAACATCGGAAGAGTTCGAGAGCGTGAAGAGCGCGATGATGACGAGGAAGCGTTTGAAATTTCCGTCGAATCCGCGTAAAGAAAAATGCGGCGGCGTGAGTATCCTCTCGCCCGCCGCGCTCCGCGCTTTCATCTCGCGCACGGCGAAGGCGGCGACCAGCACGGCGGCCAACGCCGGGACGGAGGCGACGAGGAAAATGAATCTGTAGTCGCTCGGCGTCGGCGCGTTTTGGTCGGCGGCGATGAGGGCGACGAGCGCGAAGCCCAGCAAGGGACCAATGACGGCTCCCAAGTGATCCATTGCGCGATGAAAGCCGAACGCGATCCCGCGTTGCGCGGGCGCGGCGGCGTCGGCGATCATCGCGTCGCGCGGCGCGCTGCGAATGCCCTTGCCGACGCGATCCGAGAGACGCAGCGCAAAGACCTGCGCCCAACTCGTCGCCACGCCCAAGAGCGGGCGCGTCAATCCCGCCAGCGCGTAACCGAAGACGACCAACCTCTTGCGCCGCCCCAAGCGGTCACTCAAATAACCGGCAAAAAGTTTCAAGAGGCTAGAGACGGATTCCGCCGCGCCTTCGATGAAGCCGATGATGAACGGCGATGCGCCGAGCGTGCCGGCGAGGAACAGCGGCAAGAGCGGATAAATGATCTCGCTCGAAGCATCGTTGAGCAGGCTGACCAGACTGATCGCGAAGACGTTGCGCGGCAAGTTGCGGTAGCGTCGCCACACACCCGGCGCACGCTCGTCGAGCGGTTCGGGCTGCACGCGGGCATCAAATTGATCGGCGGCGTCGGTGTCGGTTTCTGCCATGTGGGTGGCTCACAAAATCAACGGTTGCGTCGCGCCGGAGAAGGAGCCGCACGCTTGTCACCCGGCCCCAGCGCCGGACGATTCGCGCCCCACCACCAAGCCAGCGCGCCTGCCAGCAGCGCCAGCAGCATCAATCCCAACACTGCCAGCCCGAACAGGAAACGCACCGTTCGCCGCACGATCAAAAACAACAGCGCGAGCGCAGCGAAAGCGAAGAAAGTAATCAGGGCGAGAGTCATGGATAGTTTTCAGTTTTCAGTGATACCGGCGGGCGTGGTGATAGCAATTATCGACATAGTTTCGCCTTATCTGAAAACCGAAAACTGAAAACTGACTACTGTTTACTGTAAGAGGCGCGCACTACCGTCTTGATGTTGCCGCGCACGTGGAAGTCGCCTTCGAGTTCGACGCGCAGGGGAGCGCAGGCTTGCACGAAGTCTTCGAGGATGACGTTGATGACATGTTCGTGGAAAATTTTGACGTTGCGGAACGAGTTGATGTAGAGCTTCAGACTTTTCAATTCGACGCAACGCTCGTGCGGCACGTAAGAGAGGCGGATGTTGGCGAAGTCGGGGAAATCGGAGAACGGGCAGATGGCCGTGAACTCCGGCATCTCGAAACTGATCGTAATCTCGCGACCCACGTACTCGTAAGGAAAAGTATCGAGCGGGTAAAGATTCATCTCCGCGCGCGGCGTCGGACGAATGTCCAAATTTTGTTGATTGACCGGTGGCGATGCGGTTTCTGCGCTGGGCATAAAAGAGAAACTCCTTGACTTGAAGACCTGCGATGTTACCTGAGCGCGGCACGGGCGGGCAACCGTGCCGAACGCAGAAAAAGAAGAGGCGGGCGTTGTTGATAACGCCCGCCTCTTTATGTGTTCGTGCGGCAGAAGAAAACCGCGCCATGTGCCGATGGCACGGGCGCGGCTATCTGTTCGAGTTGCCGTTCGTGTTGCTGTTCATGTTGCTGTTCATGTTGCGATTCGAGTTCATGTTCCCGCCGTCGCGCATGTTCATCGGCCCTTGCATGTCCCGCGCCATGCGGAGATGTTCTTGGACAGTCGGGAGAGTTTTAGAAGCGAAGGCTTTCACTTCCGCGTCGCGACCCTTGCGGATTTCGTCTTGGAAGAGCTTCACCATCTTTTCATGATCCTTATTGCCGGCCATCATGATGTACTGCCGCTCGAATTCTGCGCCGGAGAGTCTCATCATTTTGTCCATCATCGCTTGCTGCTTCGCGTTCGGCCCCGACGGAAGCGTGACGCCTTTGCTTTGTGCAACGGCCATCAACTCCTCGTTAGCCTTCGTGTGATCGTCGATCATTTTTTGCGCGTAGCTCTTCACACCTTCGCTCGAAGCGCGCTCTAAAGCCACGCGCGCCATCGCCACTTCGGCCATGCCGCCCGCTGCCGCCTCCATGATGAACTTCCGATCCGTCGAGTTGAGCGCCATCATCCGATCACCACCGCCCGTGTTCGCGTTCATGTTCTGTGTGTTGGCGTTCATATTCTGATCGCGTTGCATGTTGGCGTTCATGTTGGCATCCATCTCGCCGCCCGTGTTCGCGTTCATGTTACTGTCGGAATCGCGGTTCATGTTGCCAGCATTCATATTCCCGGAATTCATGTTGCCGGAGTTCATGTTGCCGCGCATGTTACTGTTCGCGTTCCGGTTGCTGTTTTGGTTCGCGTTGCTGTTCGTGTTTTGGTTTTGCACGGTGGCGAACGAGCCGCCGACCAACAGCAGCAGCCCAATGGCCGCGCACATCAAAATCCATAGTCCGCTTTTACCCATATTCTTACTCCTTGTTGTCTTGCGCCTGTGTTTCCTGAATTGTTCAGTAAACGTAGAAAGAGGGGGCTATTGTGCCCCCTCTTGTGTCACAAAGGTTTGCCGCGAGTGTGGTTTTACGCGCCCGCGCCTTTGGCCGAGTCCCGCAGCGTGCGAATGCGGTCGTGCGCTTCCTGCACTTGCTGGTATTGGCGCTCGACGGTGGAACGAATGTCCGCAGGCAGATTCTCCGCGAGAGCGTCTTTGTAGTTGCTCACCGCCGAGTCTTCGCCGCGCTCGCACTCGGACAAGATCGAGGCGTCGTCTTGGCCCGTGACGGCGGATTTGATGTCGAGCCAGCCGCGATGCAGACTGGCCGCGGCGCTGCCCGTCTTTTCGGGATCGCCGCCGAGACGCAATACTTCATTCTGAAGATCGCCGGCGAACTGCGAGCGTTGCTGCGAGTAAGTGGAAAACAGCGTCTTCAGTTCGCCGTGCTTGACGCCTTCAGAAGCGGACTTGAAACCTTCCTGCCCGTCCTTACACGTCTCGATCAAGTTGTTGAGCGTCGAAATCACGTTATCGTTGTCAACCATTTCAGTTTCTCCCTTTCAAGTAAAGTAAAGTGATGAGCGCTGAGTAATGAGTGACGAGGGAAAGCAAGTTTTTAACTTGTCACCCGTCACTAGTACCTCGTCACTGCTTTTGAGCCGCCCGACCGATGGCAAAGAATTTGACGAGCGCCAGTCCCGCGATGAAGCCGCCGATGTGCGCCGCGTAAGCCACGCCGCCGCCCGCTTCGGGGCCACGCGTCAGGTAGCCTTCGAGTAATTGGAACAAGAACCAAATGCCGATGGCGACGATGGCCGGCACGGTCGTCAACATTCGCAGCATGATGACCCTTACCTGCCGGCGCGGGAACAACAGCAAGTAGCCGCCCAACACGCCGGAGATCGCGCCCGACGCGCCGAGGCTCGGAATGTACGGATTGCCGCCGAAGGCCATTGTCGAAAAAACGTGCGCCAGCGACGCGATCAAGCCGGTGACGAGGTAGAAAATTAAATACCGCACACGTCCCAAAGCGTGTTCGATGTTGTCGCCGAAAATCCACAAGTACAGCATGTTGCCGAAGATGTGCATGATGCTGCCGTGCATGAACATCGATGTCAGCAGCGTCAAGTAAACCGAGCCGGGCGTCGGCTGTAGCGGAATCTGGGCGCGCTGCCCGGCGGCTTCGATGACGACGGGCCGGGCGATGTCCTCGCCGGTCACGATCTCCTGCGGCACGGTCGAGAAGGCGTAGGTGAACTGCTCGTTCGCGCCCAAGCCTTGCAGAAACACGAAGACCAAAATGTTGATGGCGATCAACGCATACGTCACGATGGGCGTCGTCGTGCGGTCGGAGTTATCATCGCCTATCGGAAAGATCATAGCTCTGTCCTACCTTCTTTCTGAACTTAAACCGCGCGCGAGAAAGCTGCCTGTCACAGTGAATCAACCAGAGATAAGCATCTGCCGTTCCGTGCCGTCGCCAAAGAGAAAAGGCGTAAAATTCGCGCCTTTTGCTGAGGAATAACTTAGTTGGAGCGTTCTCCGCCGGGCGCGGCTTCAGACTTATTCTCGTACACTCGCGCCCACGCCGCACGCTTTCATTTCGCCGCCGCTCCGTGCTGTCACGTCGTGTTCACGAGAAGCAAGCCCAAGTCTTAAGTGAACTCGACTTCACGATAGACTTCACTGAGCGCTAAAGTGCAATCGACGGTCGGCAGATAGAGGCTCGCGCCCAGATCATTGACTTCTTCATGCTCCCACTTGCTGTCAGTTTGTTTGACATACTGCGTGACGTGCGGGCGGTGCTGCGCGATGAGCAAGTATTCGCGAAGGCTCGGAATGGATTTGTAATAAGTGAACTTGTCGCCGCGATCAAAGGCTTCGGTGGAGGGCGATAAGACTTCGATGAGGAGCGTCGGATTCGTCAGCGTCTCGACGCCACTGATCTCTTCAAAGATCGGCTTGCCACACAGGGCCGACAGATCAGGATAGCGATACGGCGGCAGCGCAGGAGCTTTAACACGCATGTTAGCCGGGTAAACACGACAGCCGCGCTCGCGCAATTGGCTGTTCAACGATGTCGCTAGATTGATCTCGATCTGTGCATGGTTCGAGCTGACGCCGCTCATGCAAAAGACTTCGCCGTTGAAATACTCGTACCTTTCTTCAGACTTCCGTTCCAGTTCAAAGTATTCTTCCAACGTGTAACGTGGCCGGGTCTGTGCTGACATAGTTCTTCTCGCGCCTCCACCACTCCTGATTTTTATCAAAGTAGATTCTAACTCTTTCCGCCCAATTCTGTCAGTATGTTGTTCAACTCGCCGAAAGCAGAAACGCACACGACATTCGAGGAGTCGTGTGCGTTTGTCTATTGCCGCCGCTCAAAGAAGCCGCTATCCATGTGGCCTGTTCCGTCTGATGCGTGGCTAGTAGCCCGCAACATCGCGGCTGCTCGGCCCGGCTTCGACTATCCCTGCCGCCGCCAACGCCGGCGTGTGCGGCCTCAATAATTCGTAACCTTCCGAGCGCGCCACGAAGGTCGCCGCCGTGATGTCGCCCGCCACGTTCAGCGTCGTCCGGCACATGTCGAGAATGCGATCCACGCCGAGGATGATCGCGATCAGCGCCGGATTGATGCCGTAAGTGGCGAGCATGACGATGATGAACGGGATCGAGCCTGAAGGCACGCCCGCCGTGCCGATGCCGCCGAGGATGGCGAAATAAGCGATCCCTAATTGCTGGCTTAAGCTGAGATCGATGCCGGCGAGTTGCGCGAGAAACAGCACCGTCACGCCTTCGTAGAGAGCTGTACCATTCTGATTGGCCGTCGCGCCGACGGTCAAGACGAAGCTATTGATCTCGCGCGGCACGCCCAAGTTTTCTTCCGAGACGCGCAACGCCGTCGGCAGCGTCGCGTTTGATGAAGAAGTCGAGAAAGCCGTCAGCATGACAGTCTTGATGCGCCGGAAAAATTCGAGCGGGTTAATGCGCGAGAGGAAATAAACCGACAACGAATAGACGCCGAACATATGCAACGCCAAACCGCCCAACACCGTCAACACGAACCATCCCAGCGCGCCTAAGAGATCGAGGCCGAAGCGCGCGGTGTTGTTGAAGAGCAGGCACGCCACTGCGAACGGTGCGATCTTCATGATGATGTCGATGATCTTCGCAGAGATTTCAAACAGCGCCTGCAAGCCGCGCAGCAAGGGCGCGGACACCTCGACGGGAATCAGCGTCGCGGCGACGCCGAGCAAGACGGCGAAGAACATCAAGTGCAGCATGTCGGGCGTATCGGATTGCGTCGTCGCGCCCTGTTTGACGCCTGCGATGGCAGCTATCGGATTCGCCGGCACGATGGTCTTCACGACCTGCATCAAAGCCGAATCGGTGGTCCCCGTCTTCGTCGCATCGGCCACACGCTTGCTCGCGTCCGAGCCGTAACGCGCCTCTAATCCTTGCGCGGTCGCCGCATCGATGCGCGTTCCCGGTCGAATCGTGTTCGCCAATGTCAGCCCGATGACGACAGAGATGGCTGAGATGACGAGCGTATAGGCGAAAGATTTCAACCCGACGCGCCCGAGCTTGCGGATGTCGCCGATGCCGGCGACGCCGACCACCAGCGACGAGAAGACGAGCGGGATCACGACCATCAACAGCAAACGCAAAAACAACTGCCCGATGGGTTCCGTGATGTTGTTGACGACCCACACGACGCGCGCATTATCGCCACCCAGAATCCGGTTTGCTGCCACGCCCGCCACCACGCCGACGACCAATCCGATCAGAATCCGCGTATGCAGCGGCATCCCCTTCGGACGATCCGGCGTCGTGTCTTTTAAGTCGGTCGTCAATTCCCGCTCATAAACGTCGTCACGGCTTCGCGGCCTCGTCACATCTTTTTCATTTTTCTCTTCGGCCATCTCATTCCTCAGCGACCGGCAACAAGCGCAACCACACTCGTCACTCGTCACTCGTCACTGTTCTTTATCTTCCCCACTTCAGTTTTCCGCGTAAAACTTCAAAATAATTCCGGTTGATCGGCTGCATGAGATGAAAGGCCGTGCGGCTCTTCGAGATCGAGACGCGGTCGCCGGCTTCCATTTTGTAACCAACTTGCCCGTCGAGCGTGAGCGCGACTTCCTCGTTGGGCGTCTTTAAGATCAATTCGATCTCGGCATCGTCGGGAACGACGAGCGGGCGATTCGAGAGTGTGTGCGGGCAGATTGGCGTGATCACGACGGCCTCCATCGAAGGATAAATGACCGGGCCGCCGGCAGAGAGGTTGTAAGCGGTCGAGCCGGTCGGCGTCGAGATGATCAACCCGTCGGCGCGAAAGCAGTTGACAAACTGCTTATCCAGCCACGTCTCAATTTCGATGATCCGCGCCAACGCCGACTTGCTGACGACGACATCGTTGAGGACACGATTGCGTAATAACTTCTCTTCTCCGCGATAGAGTTCCGCCGCCAGCATGACGCGGCGATCCAGACGGTAGTTGCCCTCGAAGATCGCCACGAGCGCTTGCTCCATCTCTTCGAGGCGAAACTCTGCGAGATAACCGAGCGTTCCGAAATTGATCCCCAACACCGGCACTTCGCGTTTGTCTAACAACCGCGCCGTCGCGATCATCGTCCCGTCGCCGCCGAGGACGACGATCATATCCACGCTCTCGGCCAACTCGTCGTGTTCCAACGTTTCGATGGCGCAGCCGGTCTCCTGCACAATCGAGGCCGGATCGATCTTCGGCCCGGCGACGAGTGTCACGCCGCGCGCGTTCAGCCATTCGAGCAGGCGGCAGATCGTCTTAATCGCCTCCGGCTGATGAGGCTTGACCAGCACCCCGACACGACGAATCGTGAGTTTCTCCATCGCTCACACAACGGCAGGAGGCAGACGGCAGGAGCAGGAGGCAGGTCAAGCCGCCGTCGTTCTGTTCCTGCCTCCTGCCTCCTGCCCCTGCCTCCTGTTTATCCGACTAACGGCTCGCCCAGATAGACGATGTGCCAGCCGTTGCGCTTGCTGGTGGCGAGGCTGCGGTTGAACCATGCGGCGGCGGCGTCTGCGTCTTGGTAGGTTTGCGCGGCAGGCAGAGGTTGACGCGGATCGACGCGCACGATGATGCCGTTGCCGTCGCTCGTGATCTTCAAGCTCAACAGCGCCAGCATCTCGTTCTTTATCATCACCGCCGTCCGCAGCTCATACGGCTCGTCAAACTCATCGTCGTCCTCATAATACTCTTCATCGTCGAGTTCGAGGGGCATCTCTTCCAGATCGTCGTCATCGATCAGTTCTTCGGAAAAATCATCAAGTTCTTTCATCGCTGCCCATTATCCCTGAAAGAAGGCAAAAGGCAAAAGACAGGAGGCAGGGGCAGTCGGCAGTCGGCAGGTAAGACCTAATTGTTTTTCCTGCCTCCTGCTCCTGCCGACTGCCTCCTTCCTTCTGCCCCTTTTGAAGGCTCACTTCAGCGAGGCTGTCTTCTGCGCGTGCTGACGATTCTGCTCGTCGAGCCATGTCTTGAGCGGCGCGAAGTAATCGATGATCGCGGTGGCGTCCATCTTCTCTTCGCCGGTCAGGGCCTTTAAGGCTTCGGGCCACGGGCGGCTCTGGCCGAGCGCGAGCATTTGCCGGAGCTTCTCGCCCGCTTGTTTGTTGCCGTAGATCGAGCAACGGTTCAGGGGACCAGTGTAGCCCGCCTCGCGGCAGAGGGCGCGGTGAAATTGAAACTGCAAGACCGCCGCCAAGAAGTAGCGCGCGTATGGCACGTTGGCCGGGACGTGATATTTCGCGCCCGGATCGAAATTCTGTTCACTGCGCGGCGCGGGCGGTGCGATCTGTTGATACTTCGTCCGCAGCTCCCACCAAGCCTTGTTGTAGTCCGCCGGCTTCACTTCGCCGGAAAAGACTTTCCAACGCCACTGATCCACCAAATAGCCGAACGGTAAAAAGGCAACTTTCTCAAGGGCTTGGTAGAGCAGCAGTCCCGTGTCCGCGCTCGCGTCCGGCGCTTTCTCGATCAGTCCGAGCTGCTTCAAATACTCCGGCGTCACGGAGAGCGCAACCGTGTCGCCGATGGCTTCGTGAAAGCCGTCGTTGGCGCTGTTTTGATAAAGCGTCGGCTGCGGCGCATAGGCCATTTGATAATAGTTGTGGCCGAGTTCGTGGTGAATTACGCTGAAATCTTCTTGCGTAATCTTAATGCACATCTTGAGACGCACGTCGTCTTTGGCGTCGATGTTCCAAGCGCTGGCGTGGCAGACCACTTCGCGATCATCCGGCTTGACGAAGAGCGAGCGTTCCCAGAAAGTTTGCGGCAGCGGCTGGAAGCCGAGCGACGTGAAGAAGCCTTCGCCGTAGCGCACCATCTGTTTGGCGTCAATCTTTTTCTCTTGCAGAATCTTCGTCAGATCGTAGCCGGGATCGCTGTTCGCCGGCTTCAAGAGCGGGTAGATGTTGCCCCACTGCTGGCTCCACATGTTGCCCAACAGGTGCGCCGGGATCGGTTGATTGAGCGGGACGACACTGGTCCCATACTTCTCGGCCAACTTATAGCGCGTGTAAGTGTGCAGCGAATCGTAGAGCGGTTTGACTTGCAACCACAGACGCTCCATCTCGGCGGCGAACTCGTCGGGCGACATGTCGTAGTTCGCACGCCACATCGCGCCCACGTCACGGAAACCCATCTCGCGCGCGCCCTTGTTCGCCAGTTCGATGTAGCGCTTGTAGCGCTCCCTGAACGGCGGCGAGATCGTCCGCCAACCGAGCCAGACGCGCTTCAACTCTTCCGGGTCGCGACTGTTCGCCATGATCGGCTCCATCTCGGCGAGCGTCAGGCATTTTCCTTTTTCGCCGTCGGGACAAAACTTCCCTTTCCCATAATCGCTCTCCATCGAGGCGGCGATCTTCGTCAACTCTTCACGCTCCGCCGGATTACCCGGCGCGGGCAAAGTGAGCGCGAGTTTCAAGAGCTTCAGCTTGCGCGTCGTGTCGGCAGGCAACTGCAAGCCGTCGAACTTATTGGCAGCTTCGGCCAGTCCGGTAACGACGGTGATAAATTCTTTATTCGCTTCGGCGGCGAGAGCTTCGGTGTCCACCGTAATGAAATTGCTCTGGACCCACGACGCCTGACTCAGCTTCACGCCGAGATCGGCCAGACGCTTCTCCGCTTCGGCCACGAACTGCTGCGCGTCGGCGACGGTGGCGCGCGGCGCGGAAGCGAGCGGCTTCATTTCAGTCTTAGCCGTCTGTGCGAAAGCCATCTGGCCGAGCAGGCAAACGGCCAGTAACGAGCGGCACAATTTTGCAAATCGCGCTTTTGCTACGCGGGATAGATTCATATTTCACCTCTAAATGCTGGCATGTGATCGGGAGAATTTGATTTTACACGCGACCTCTCTATTTTGTCGCGCTCTTCCCTCGCCGCTCGGCGCGCGCTTTGGCGACGATCTGTTTGACTTCGGCCAAGAGTGTCGGGCCGTGATACGGAATGCCGTCTTTGATCGTCCACTCGACGCCGCCGGTGCGGATGGTCTTGCCGTCTTGGACGACATCGACGCCGGTCGGATATAGCACTTTCAAGTTTTCGAGCGGGTTGCCGTTGACGATGAGCAAGTCCGCGAGATAGCCCGCGCGGACGCGGCCTAAGCGATCTTGTTGGCCGAGAATCCGGGCGTTGTTGCCGGTCGCGTGCTGAATGACTTGCAGCGGATGAAAGCCCGCCTCTTGATGCAACTCAAGCTCGCGGATCAAACCGAAGCCGTACATCTGATAAATGAAGCCGGCGTCTTCGCCCGCGCCGATGAGGCCGCCGCGCCGCTCGAACTCGCGTAGGGCCGCCATCCAGATGCGGAAATTTTCTTTCCAGAAAGTCTCGTCGGTCGAAGTCCAGCCCAAGAAGTATGAGCCGTGATGCGCCGGATCGGGGCGAAAATAATCTTCGAGTGTGGGGTGCAAGTAATCTGCGAATTGCGGCTGTGTTTGTGCGCGCTGGAGATCGCGGCTCGCTTCGTAGATGTTAAGCGTTGGGTCCCACGCGACATTCGCTTCGATCATCGCGTCGAAGAGTTTCATCAAGCGATCCCAGTTGGCTTCGCGCCAGAGGCGACCGGCGTAACGAAAGCGATCCACTTCGTCGTTATAGTTGTAGGACGGCGGGAACGACTGCACGCCGTTCTCCAAAGCGGCGTCGGGAATGCCGTACCAATGTTCAATTGTCGTTGTGCCGTGCTTCACATCGTCCCAAGCATTCGCCTCCGCGACGCCCGCGTGATGCGCGATCCGCAGGCCGTTCGCTTTCGCCTCCTCCCAGACGACCGACATCAGATCACGATCAATGTCAAACAACTTCAGGCCATCGACGCCGAGCGCTTTCAACTCGCGCACGCGGGCGCGCGCCGCTTCTGCCGTCTGCGGGCGCGGCGGATAATCGTAACGCGCATAGACGAAGAGGCGCGGCGCGGCCAGCTCGCCGTTCAAACTTTGCTGCTTGAGCGCGAGCGTCCGTTTGGTGTCGCTACCCACGTCGCGGACGGTCGTAATGCCGGAAGCGAGCCATAATTTCAATTCGTATTCGAGCGGTTGCGGCACGCCGCCGCGCTCTTCCTGCACGTGGCCGTGCGCGGAGATCAGGCCGGGCAAG
>Ga0136614_10001226_pt1 | contig 14874 bp, 9 predicted proteins | sample AntDrymUQ2792106_2_FD_106643 | JGI IMG/M metagenome (GOLD analysis project Ga0136614, IMG submission 106643) | Polar desert sand microbial communities from Dry Valleys, Antarctica - metaG UQ279 (21.06) | ecosystem: Environmental > Terrestrial > Soil > Desert | place: Antarctica: Dry Valley... | reverse complement strand
GGTGAAGCTCCATCTGGGCTCCTTCGTTGAGACGGTGGCGTTAGACACCTCCAGCCTCACCGATCCGAGCCCGGATGGGCAACAGACCTACCAGTGAACAACGTGTTGAGAAACGAGACCTAGAGCGGTTTCCCGGGGCTCGCCACAGGCGCGCCGGCCACGGTCCGGAGGAGACGGATTTCTCGCTTTCTGAGAAGCGAGGGTTCGTCGAAACGCTGCACTATCCGGGTTAGACTCCCGCGACCTCTCGCGCAAATCGAGTCACGCGTTCAGACGGAAGGAGCCCATGCGCCGCATCACCGCCTCCCTCCTCGGACTCCTCTTGTTATGCGCCGCACCGTACTCCCGCGGCGCGGCCGCCGCCTCGCGGTCGCCGGAGCTCGCCGCCCTTGACAGCCTTTCCGCGGACAGCGCGACTCCGGTGATTGCGCGCCGAGAGGGAGGGGACGGGACGCCCTTCTTCGTGCAGGCGCGCGTTCCCCTCGCGAAGTTCACGTCGGCCACGGGGGCGGCCGACCGTGGCCGCGACTTCCTGCGGAAGTACGGGGCCGTGTTCGGAATCAAGGACGCGGCGCGTGAGCTCGCCGTGCGCTCGGTGACCCCCGACGCGCTGGGAATGACGCACGTCCGCTACGACCAGAAACACAAGGGCCTCCCGGTGTTCGGGCGACAGCTCGTCGTCCACCTCGACCGCGGCGCGGTCACGGCGGTCAACGGGGAGTTCACGGACGTGTCCGCCGTCGCCACGGACGCCGAAATCGCCCCGGAGGGGGCGGCGGACGCGGCATTCGCTCTGCTCGCCAAGCGCGCGCCGCGCCGTCCGGCGACGGCGCCCGTGCTGCTCGTCTATGTCGATGAAAATGACCGGGGCCGGCTCGCATGGGAGGTCCGCATCGCGACGTCCCGTCCGCTCGGCTCCTGGCGCGTGTTCGTCGACGCACTGGACGGCCGGGTTCTCTTCTCGTACGACGACCTTAAAACGGCGAAAAATCGGAACACCTACACGAACGGCAACAATCCGTTCTGCAGCGACTTCGGGGCGCCGTTGTGCACCCTGCCCGGGACGCTCGCGCGCACGGAGACGGGGCCGGTGTCCGGGGACGCCACGCTCAACGCCGCGCACGACAACGCCGGCATCGTGTACGACTACTTCCAGGCAACCTTCGGGCGAGGCTCCTACGACGGCGCGGGCCACACGATCCGCTCGACGGCGCACTTCGGGGACCAATACGTCAACGCGTTCTGGTGCGACGACGCCTGCGCAGCCGCATACGGCAGCTCGCCCGATGGGGAACAGATGGCCTACGGGGACGGCGATGGAACAGAATCCGGGCCGCTGGCACTGGCGCTGGACATCGTCGCGCACGAGCTCACGCACGCCGTCACGGATGGTACGGCGGGCCTTCAATACTTCGGCCAGTCGGGGGCCCTGAACGAATCGTACTCGGACGTTTTCGCCGTGATGGTGGACACGGGCGACTGGCAGCTCGGCGAGGACGTCTGGACGCCCGGGACGCCGGGTGACGCGCTGCGCGACATGCAGGACCCGACGCTCTACAACCAGCCCGCACACATGACCACTCTTCGTTACTCCCTAACCGACAACGCCGGGGTCCACTTCAACAGCGGTATCCCGAACAAGGCCGCTTACCTGACGGTGGCGGACCCCGGCTACGGCGTGGGTCGAGCGGCGGCGCAGCAGATCTACTACCGGGCCCTCACGACGTACCTCACGCCGACCTCGGACTTCATCGCGAACCTCAACGCGCTCGTGCAGGCGGCCACGGACCTCTACGGCGCGGCGAGCCCTCAGGTGGCAGCGATCACCCGCGCGCAGGCCGCGGTTGGCCTCGCGAACCCGCCGGCCGTGACGTATCCAGCGGGCGGCGAATCCCTCACGCAGGGCGTTCCTTCCACGGTCACGTGGACGACCGGAGGCGTGACGGGGCTCGGATTCCAGGTCGACGCCCTGCGGGACTCGGGACCGGTCACCTTCGTCGAAGGCTTCGAGGCGTCGGCGTCGCTTCCGGCCGGGTTTTCCGGCGCAGGCAGCCAGCCGTGGGTCGTCGACACGTTCCTGCCGGACAGCGGGATCCGATCCGCCGCGTCGGGAGTCATCCTCGATCGACAGCGCTCGCGGCTCGCCTTCACCAAACGGTTGACTGCCGCCGGAAACGTCACGTTCCGCGCGAAGGTCAGCTCCGAGCAGGGATACGACTTCTTCTCCTTCTGGGTGGACGGGGTGCCCAAACTCTCGGGGAGCGGGGAGATCCCGTGGGGGACGGCGTCGGTTCCCGTCGGCGCGGGAACGCATTCGTTCGTGTGGATGTACGAGAAGGACTCCGAGGTAGCCGCGGGCAGCGACCGCGCGTGGATCGACCAGGTCACCCTCCCCTCGGCGGAGAACGTCTCGGTCACGAGCATCAACGCGGCCACGGCGGCGGGAGCGACCAGCCAGTCCTGGACGCCTTCCACGGTCGCGGCGAACTACCGCATTCGCCTCCTGATGCCCGGGCTCGCCCCGTGGCTCGGCTGGACGCAGTCCAACGCGCTCTTCTCCGTCGCCGCCGGCACGGGGGCGGACCTCTCGATCACGAAGACGGACTCCCCCGACCCCGTGACCACGACCGCCCCGTTGACCTACACGCTCGCCGTGACCAACCTGGGGCCGTCGCCGGCCAGCAGCGTCAGCGTGTCGGACCCCCTCCCCCCCGGGACCTCATATGTCTCCGCGACGGGCACGGACTGGACCTGCGGCCACTCGGCCGGGACGGTGACCTGCACCAGGCCCAGCCTGGCCGTCGGCGCCGCGCCGGCGATCACTCTCGTCGTCAACGCGCCCGCCTCGACGGGATCGATCAACAACACGGCGTTCGTCTCATCGGCCACGAGCGACGCCGTGAGCACGAACAACAGCTCGATGGCAACGACCACCGTCGTCCCGCCGCCCGTCGCGTCCTCCTTCTACACGGTCGCGCCCTGCCGGGCGGCGGACACGCGGGATCCAGACGGGCCGTTCGGCGGCCCCGCTCTCTCCTCGGGGGTCGACCGTACCTTCACCATCGGCGGGCGGTGCGGCGTCCCGGTGACGGCGCGCGCCGTGGCGTACAACGTGACCCTCACGGGGTCCCTCTCCGGCGGACACGTCACGCTCTTTCCGGGCGGCAGCGCGCTGCCCGCGTCCTCGACGCTGAATTTCAGCGGCCAGACCCGGGCGAACAACGCGGTCATCCCGCTGGGATCCGGCGGGACGCTGGGTGGCCGCGCCGCGGTGTCCGCGGGCACCGTCCACCTCATCCTCGACGTGAACGGGTACTTCGAGTAACGGGGGGCCAGGGACCGACGAGGAGGGTGCCGGGGCGCGGCCGTCCGCCGAAGCGAGACCCCGGCAGTAGGCAGCGCCGGTCTGCCCGGCGCTAACCCGCGCCCCTCCATTCGGCACGCGGTTACGCGTCACGCCGCCCTTAGCCGCCCCCGCCGCGCGACCCCGTATCATCCGGCGATCATGTTCGCCTCCGACGAGGCGCGGTTCGCGCTGCTCGCCTTCTCTTCGCTCTTCTCCGTCATCAACCCGATCTCCGCGGCGCCGATCTTCGTCGCGCTGACCGAGGACGCGCCGGCAGAGCGGCGCCGCGTCGCGTGGCGGGCGTGCCTCGCCGCGGCCGGGGTCCTCGTCTTCTTCGCGGCCGCAGGGGGGGCGATCTTCGCCATCTTCGGGATCACCGTTCCCGCATTCCAGATCGCGGGCGGCGTTCTCTTCACGATCATGTCCATCCGGGCGATGCAGGTCGGCACCAAGGAGGTTGCGCCCGGCGACGGGGTGCGGCCGGATCCGGCGGTGGTCCCTCTCGGCATTCCGGTCATCGCCGGTCCAGGCGCCATCTCGACCGTGATGGCCCTCGTCGGCCAGGCTCAGGACGGCGTGCGCCGGGCGGCTCTCGGCGGGGCGATCCTCGTCAACGTCTTCCTGACCCTCCTGATTCTCCTGGCGGCCCCGGCCATCGAGGCTCGCATCGGTCGAAACGGCCAGAGGATCGTGTCGAAGGTCATGGGCCTGATCACCGCCGTCATCGGTATCCAATTCATCATCAACGGCGTGACGGCGGTCTTCGTCGACATCATCCGGTCCGCCCGGTCCTGATCCCCGGGGCCGCGGTCGGGGCCTCGCCAGGGCCCTATAGCCCAAAGGTGCCACGGCCCGGAGCCACGGATCGGCTATAATTCGTTCAAAAATAAAGCAAATGCCTCTTCCCATACGGGTCTTGATCGTCGAAGACTCCGCCGAAGAAGCCGCGCTCATGGTGGAAGAGCTCCGCCGCGGCGGCTTCGAGACGGTGACGCGCCGCGTCGAGACGAGGGAGGCCTTCGAGGCCGCTCTCGCCGAGAAGTGGGACGTCATCCTCTCCGACTTCACCATCGGTCCGTACGGCGCGCTCGAAGCGCTCGCGCGGATGAAGGAGCAGGAGATCGACATCCCCTTCATCGTCGTGTCCCGCGCGCTCGGGGAGGAGACCGCGGTGCGGGCGATTCGGGCGGGCGCCGGCGACCTCGTGCCCCTCGACGGACTGGGACGCCTCGCGCCGTCCGTGGAGCGCGAGCTGCGCGAGTCACAGATCCGCCGCGAGCGGCGGCAGGCGCGCCGGGCGCTCCGGGAGAGCGAGGCGCGGTTCCGCGCGCTCGCCGAGGCCGCCCTCGACGCCATCCTCATGGTCGACGACGCCTCCAACATCCTCTTCGCCAACAGCGCGTCGGAACGGATCTTCGGGTCCCCGACGGCTGCGATGATCGGCCAGCCACTCACGCTCTTCATCCCCGACGACGGCGTGCGAGCGCGCCTCGCCGCACGCCCGGAGGGCGCTCCCTACGAGCCGAACGTCGCGGAGCTCATGGGGAGGCGGGCGGGAGGCCAGGAGATCCCCCTCGAGGTCTCCTTCGGCGAGCTCATGAAGAACGGTCGCCGCTTCCTGACCGTGATCGCGCGCGACGCGAGCATCCGCAAGACGACGGAGGACGCGCTGCGCCACTCCGAGGAGCGGTTCCGCATCGCGGCCCAAAGCCTCGTCGACCTCATCTACGAATGGGACATCCGCGGCGGCGTGCTCACGTGGTTCGGGAACATCGACCAGATCCTCGGGTATGGGCCAGGCGAGTTCCCGCGGACGGTGCGCGCCTGGGAGCGGCTCATCCATCCCGAGGACCGCGACCGGGTGCTCAACGCCGTGCGCCGGCACCTCGACACCGACGAGCCCTTCATCGAGGAGTACCGCGTGGTGCGGCGGGACGGCGGGATCCTCCACTGGACGGACTCGGGCCGCGCCCTCCGGGACGCCTCGGGCCGGCCGGTGCGCTGGGTCGGGGTCGCGACAGACGTGACGGAGCGCCGCTCGACGGAGGTCGCGCTCCGCCAGAGCGAGGCCCGCCTGCGGACCCTCGTCAACAACGCGCCGGTCGTCCTCTTCGCCCTGAACCGTGACGGGATCTTCACGCATTCCGAGGGGAAGGGGCTCGAGGCGCTCGGCCTGACCCCGAGCGAGGCCGTCGGCCGGTCCGTCTGGGACATGTACGGCGACCATCCGGACATCCCCTCCCACGTCACGCGCGCCCTCGCGGGCGAGACGCACACGGACACGGTGGTCATGGGAGACCGGGCGTTCGAGACGCAGTACGCGCCCTACCGCAACGACCGGGGCGACGTCGTCGGCGTCATCGGCGTGGCGACCGACGTCACCGAGAGGCGGCGCGCTGAGGCGGCTCTGCACGCCACGGAGAGCCGCTACCGGGCGCTCTTCGAGCACAACCTGGCCGGCGTCTACCGCACGACGCTGGACGGGCAGATCCTCGACTGCAACGACTCCTTCGCCCGGATGTTCGGCTACGCCTCGCGCGAGGAGGTCCTCAGCCACCCCGCATGGGACTTCTATCAGTCCGCCGAGGACCGGAAAGCGACGCTCGCGCGCCTGAAGGAGTGGCAGACCCTCTCCAACTACGAGAGCTGCCTCCGCAGGAGGGACGGCGGCCTCGTGTGGGTGCTGGAGAACGGGAGCCTCGTCCCGGACTCCAAGGGCGAGCTCTCCGTGATCGAGGGCACCCTGATCGACATCACGGAGCGCAAGCGCGCCGAGGAACAGGTGAAGCACCTCGCCTTCCACGACGTTTTGACGGGGCTCCCCAACCGGCTCCTCTTCAACGACCGGCTGACCATGGCGCTCGCGCAAGCCGTGCGGAAACGGCAGCGCCTGGCGGTGCTCTTCTTCGACCTCGACCGTTTCAAGATGATCAACGACTCGCTCGGCCATTCCGTCGGCGACGACCTCCTTCGCCGCGTCGCCGAGCGCGTCAAGGAGAGCATCCGCGACGCAGACACGGTCGCGCGGCTCGGCGGTGACGAGTTCATCGTGCTCGTGCCCGGCATCGGGAGCGAGGACGACGCGGCGAAGGTCGCGCAGAAGATCCTCGAGGGCATCCGGATCCCGTTCGTGCTCGAGCAGCGGGAGCTCTTCGCAACGACCTCCATCGGCGTCGCGCTCTACCCCAACGACGGAGAGGACGTCGAGACGCTCGTCCGCAACGCAGACACCGCGATGTACCGCGCCAAGGACCAGGGCCGAGACAACTACCAGCTCTATGCCCCCGCCATGAACGCCAAGGCGCTCGAGCGGCTCTCGCTCGAGCATCGCCTCCGCCAGGCGCTCACGAACGAGGAGCTCGTGGTTCACTATCAGCCGCTCGTCGACCTCCGGACCGGCCAGATCCGGGGCTCCGAAGCCCTCGTGCGGTGGCAGCACCCCGAGATGGGCCTTCTCCCCCCGGGAGACTTCATCCCGCTGGCGGAGGCCTCCGGCCTGATCGTGCCGCTCGGCCGCTGGGTGCTCCAGACGGCCTGCGACCAGATCCGGACGTGGCAGGAGATGGGGTTCCGCGACCTATCCGTCGCCGTGAACCTCTCGACGCGGCAGTTCCAGCAGACGGACCTCGTCCAGCAGGTCAGCGAGGCCCTGGCCAGCTCCGCCATCGAGCCCTCCGCTCTGGACCTCGAGATCACCGAGACCAACGCGATGCAGAACGCGGACGTCTCGATCAGCACCCTGTGGGACCTCAAGAAGGTGGGTGTCAGCCTCTCGATGGACGACTTCGGCACGGGCTACTCCTCGCTGAACTATCTGAAGCGCTTCCCGATCGACCGGATCAAGATTGATCGGTCGTTCGTCCAGGACCTCACCGACGACCCCGACGACGCGGCCATCGCCGCGGCGGTCATCGCGATGGGCCACAGCCTGAAGCTGGGCGTCGTCGCGGAGGGTGTCGAGACGGAGGAGCAGCTCGCATTCCTGCGCCTGAACCAGTGCGACGAGATGCAGGGCTACCTCTTCAGCCGGCCCGTGCCCGCCGCCGAGTTCGAGGTGCTGCTGCGCAAGAACCGCAGCAAGCCGCGGCGCGTCGGCGGACGCGTGCGCGCCGGATCGGCATAACCATCGGCTTCGCTTGCGCGGGGTCTGCTGACGCACCGGCTCGCGGCTCGCCCGGAGTGCGGGCTCGACCGCTTGCCTGCCCCCGCGCAGCGCTCCGCCTCCCGCGGCGCGCGCCTCCTCCCTCGGTTACTTCGGGAGACTTCGCGCGCCGCGGAGGAGGTACGTAGGGAGACTCCGCGCGCCGCGAACGAGGGACCTAGGGAGTCTCCTCGGGCCGCGAACCCGCAGCGGTTCCTCTGAGCCCCATCTCGAACGCCGGGCGCCCTTGCGCGTAATAGTCCTCGAGGCGGCGCAGCCTCCGGAACCCCAGCCCCTCGTAGAACGCGATCGCGCCCGAGTTGCGCACGTCGACCTCGAGCCGCGTCTCCGCGGCGCCGTCCGCCGCGAGGCGGCGGAGGAGCTCCGCCATGAGCGTCTTCCCGAGCCCTCGGCGGCGGAAGTTGGGGTCGACGTCGAGCGTGAGAACGCTCGCGACGCGGCGCCGCACCTGGTAGCCGAGCGCGAACCCCACGATCCGACCCCCCGCCTCCGCGACGACGCCCCGCGCCGTGGCGAAGCCCAGAAAACGCCGGATCTGCGGCCGCGAGTACGCGATGCCGGGCTCGAAGCAGAGCTGATCGAGGCGGTAGAGCGCCTCGAGGTCCGCCTCCGCATTCACATCGCGCATCGCGGCTTCCGTCAATGGCTCTCCCGCGTCAGTGCCTCTCCCGCATCGCGCGATCTGCCTCGCGTCCGAGCTCCCGCTCGCGGATCGCGTCCCGCTTGTCATGGAGCTTCTTGCCCCGCACGAGCGCGATCTCCGCCTTGGCGCGCGGTCCTTTGAAGTAGAGGGAGAGCGGGACGCAGGAGACCCCCCGCATGCTGACCGCGCCCCCCCACTTGGCCAGCTCACGACGGTGGAGGAGCAGCTTGCGCTCGCGCTCGGGGATGTGGTTGTTCCACGAACCGGACCCGTAGGGAGAGATGTGCGCCCCGACGAGATAGGCCTCTCCGTTTCGGAAGTGCACGTAGGAGTCCTTGAGCTGCGCCCGCCCGGCGCGCAGCGACTTCACCTCCGTACCGGTGAGCACGAGCCCGACTTCCATGCGGTCCTCCACGAAGTAGTCGTGGAAGGCCTTCCGGTTCGACGCGATCGGCTTGATCTTCGCGTCCGAGGCCGGAGGCTTCGCTCTCGTCGTGCGGGGGGGATGTGACAAGCCGTCGCCTCAGAAGCGCTGGGGCGCGGTGAAGCGGCGGTCCGGCGCGTCGCCGTCGGCGCGCACGAGGTCGATGAACCGGGACGCCAGCTGCGGATCGAACTGCGTGCCGGCCTTGTCCCGGATGATCCCGAGCGCGTCTTCCCGCGCGATGGGCGCCCGGTAGGAGTGAGGCGCGGTCATGGCGTCGAAAGCCTCCGCGATGCCGATAATCCGGGAGCCGAGCGGGATGTCCTCGCCCGCCAGGCGGTCCGGATAGCCGCTCCCGTCGAAGCGCTCGTGGTGGTGGCGGACGAGCGCCGTCACGGGATAAGGAAACTCGATCCGCTTGAGGACGGCCTCGCCCGCGAGCGGATGCTGGCGGACGATCGTGAGCTCCTGGAGGTCGAGGGGACGGCGGCCGGCGATCTTCTCGTAAGGGAGCTCGAGCTCGCGCAGCCCGATGTCGTGCAGCAGCCCCGCGACCGTGACCTGCTCGGCGGCGTCCGCAGACAGGTGCAGCGCGGCGGCAAAGCGCCGGCAGAGCAGGCCGACGGCGAGCGAGTGCGCGCGGAGCTGCTGGTAGGGCTTGATCCCCGGCTCGAGGAAGGCGTTGACGAGACTCCGGTACGCCGCCTGATACCGCGCCGCTGCGCCGGCGTCCGTCACCGCGGACCGGACGAGCCGGTGCGTCTCGCGCAACGCGCGGCGCTTGTCGGCCGCCGGCTGACGGGAGAACACCAGGCTGAAGAGCAGGGCGCTCTGCGCGGAGGACGCCACGACGGACGTCTGGACGCCCGCGAATTCCATCAGCTCCCCGGGGGCCCGTCCCAGGGGATGCTCCACCGCGACGACCCTCTCGAGCGCCGCGGGAAGCTCGGGCGCGGCGGAGGTCAGCGCTCCCTGGAGGTCGCGCAGGAGCGCCTGCCTGGCGACCTCGCTCAGCGGCCGGCGCGCCCCGACGTAGAGGTCGGCCCGGCCGTGCGTCCAGAACGAGAAAACGACCGCCTCGACGTCGCCGGTCAGGAGCAGCAGGTGGAAGAATCCCCGGAAGACGGCGAGCTCCCGCGGGGTGACCTCGGTTTGTCCGAGCGCGCCCGGGGCGGGAGCGGTCGGTGCCTCTTCGGCGAGCGGATCCGCGGCGCTGAAGAAAGGCGGGGGGAGCGGCAGCGCGGTGGAGACGCCACGCGCGGGGGGCTCCAGGAAGAGCTCCCTCCCGCCGCGCTCCTCGGAATCGGGCGGCGACAGGATGTCGGAGCCGATCTCCTCGACGAGCATCCTCAGGCGGGAAATCGGCACCTCGAGCTCGAGAAAGTCCGCGTCGCCGTAGGGCGCGCCGCGCGCCTTGTCCTGCAGCTCGAGGACCGCGACGAGTCGCGACCCGACGTAGATCGGAGCCGCAAGGGCGCGCGCATAGTGCTCCCGCTCCATCACGGACGCAAGGCGACCGGCCTCCCGCGGCGCGTTCGCGAAAACCGGCCTGCGATGATGGAGCACCCATTCGAGCAGCGGGTCGCCCGGAGAAAGGACCTGCTCCGGGCCGAACCGCGGCACGAACCCGAGGGATCCGGCCAGCCGGAAGGAGCCGTCCGGATCGAGGACGTACAGGCGGGCACGCAGGACCCCCAGCCGGTCGCGCAGAGACGCGAGGACGGCGTCGAACGCCGCATCCGGCAGAGGGCGGGACATGGGGCGAGCAGTGTAGCCGGAACACAGCGGGGTGATCCGCGGGAGCCGGCCATCGGTCGGCGACCCACGAACCGTGGCGCGAGAGCCACAGGATCGTGTCCCAGCGGCCACACGTCCGCGCCGTGGACGTTGAGAACGAGCTCTCGTAAGGATCTGACGCGGAACGACTTGAGGGCCGATTCGGCATTTGTGATTGCCTGGCACCGATGCTGCGAACGTCCATGCGGGAACGTCCATCGTGCGCCAGCAAACCACGCTCAAAACGTCCGTTTCGATCGAGGGGGTCGGTCTCCATTCCGGCCACCCGGTCCGTGCCCATTTCCGCCCGGCGCCCGCCGGCCATGGCCTCGTCTTCTACCGGATGGACCATGCGGGCGTCGCGATCCCCGCGCGGCTCGAGTCCGCGACGACGTTCGACTACGCCACGACGCTCGCGGCCGGCTCGGTCTCCATCGGGACGGTGGAGCACGTCCTGTCGGCCGCCTACGGCGAGGGCCTGGACAACTGCCGCATCGAGATCGAGGGGCCCGAGGTTCCGATCCTCGACGGCTCGGCGCTCCCGTTCGTCCGGCTCTTCCATGCGGCCGGATTCGAGCGCCTGGACGCCCTCGCTCGACCGCTCAAGCCCGCTTGCGCGGTGGAGGTCTCCCGCGGTGACCGGAGCGTCTCCTTCGAGCCCGACGGCCCCGACCTGACGATCACGTACGAGATCGACTTCCCGCATCCCGCCGTCGGCCGGCAGGAGCTGACCCTGCGCATCCGCCCGGACGAGTACGGCACGCGTGTCGCCCCGGCCCGGACGTTCGGCTTCCTCCGCGACGTCCAGGCCATGCGGGCCCGCGGGCTCGCCCGCGGTGGAAACCTGCACAACGCGGTCGTGCTCGACGAGGAGGGGATCGCCTCCGGTCCGCTGCGCTTCCGCGACGAGTTCGTCCGCCACAAGGTCCTCGACCTCCTGGGCGACCTGGCGCTCCTCGGCCAGCCCCTCGAAGGGCGCATCCACGCGCGCCGCGCCGGTCACGCGCTGCACATCGAGTTCGCGCGCGCGCTCGCCGCGGCCCTCGCGGGGAAGGCACCCGCCGCGAAGGCGCCCCCCGAGCGCCGCACCCTCTCCGCCAGCTCTTAGCCGTCGGCTACGCTTTGCTCGGCTGCGCCTCGCGGCGCTTCGCCTCCCGCGGCGCGAGCCTCCTCCCTCGGTTACTTCGCGGAGACTCCTCGCGCCGCGACCAGGGCCGACAAGGCGCCGGTAGAATCTCGATGTGCATCACCGGCGGGGAACCTTCTTCCTGCTGGCCGGCGTGCTCTTACACGCCGCGGCTGGTCCGGCCAGGGCGCAGGAGGCGGCCGGCCCGCGGATCAACCTGCTGCGCGTGGAGCCCCGCGGCCCCGACGTCTTCATCCAGTTCAACCTCGCCGGAGCGCTGAACCCGGATCTCGCGCGCAAGATCGAGGCGGGTCTCGAGACGGCGATCCGATACGAGATCCGCCTCTACCGACGCTATCCCTACTGGTTCGACGAGTTCGTGGACCTCCGCCGCTACCGCGTGGCCGTGACGTACGATCCGGTGACGCGGGAGTACGTCGTGAACGAGACGATGGACGGCAAGCCGCTGCGTCGCACCACCACGGGCGACTTCGCGGAGGCCTCACGCAGCCTCGTCTCACGCGCGAACCTTCTCGTCTTCCGCGTGGGCAAGGAGCAGCCCCGGCGCAATCTCTACGTGGTGATGCGCGGACGATTCGACGCCGGTTACCTGTTCACCATCATTCCCGTCGACTCGAAGACGCCGTGGAAAAAGTCGCGGCGCTTCAACATCCGGCAGGCGGCGTGACGGAGCTCCGGGACCCGACCCGCGCCCGGACGGACCGCCGCCTCGTCGTGGGCCTGACCCTGGCGGTCCTCGTCGTCTGGGCGGCCGTCTCGATCCTCGAGCGCCGGGCGGAGGCGATGCAGCCCGAAACGATGACGGGCGGGCTGCTGATCTTCCTCCTGTCGTACGTGAACGTGACGCTGATCGCGGCCGTGCTCTTCGTGCTGTGTCGGACCCTCATCAAGCTGTGGCTCGACCGGCGGCGCGGCGTGCTCGGCTCGCAGTTCAAGACGAAGCTGCTCGTGACGTACATCGGTCTCACAGCGATCCCCATCGGCCTCCTGTTCTTCACCGCCACGCAGCTCCTGCAGAGGTCCATCGACCGGTGGTTCTCCTCGCCCGTCCGGGAGGTCGTGGACCGCGCGCGCGCCATGGAAACCATGACGGAGCGGCGGATCCTGGACTCCGCGCGCGAAGACGCGCAGCTGCTGGCGGAATCGAGCGTCGGCGGCGACGGGGACGCCTCGGTGCTCGCGCGGTTCCGGAGCCAGCAGCGCGCCGATTTCGTCGAGGTCTATCGAGGCCTCGCCCGGGTGGCTGGCGGCGCCGAGCGGGAAGCGGAGGTCCCACCGCTGCCGCCGGAGACCCTGCGGTCGGCCATGCAACGGGGAGAGGCGTTCAAGGTGGAAGTCCTCGCCGACGGCTCGCACCGGTTCCGTGCGGTGGTGCGGGCCGGCCCCGTCCTCTACGCCGCCGGGATCCGGGTCCCGCCGGACGAGGCGCGGGCGATGCGCGGGATCGCCTCCGCATGGAGCGACTACAAGAAGCTCGAGGTGCAGAAGCCCGCGATCAAGGCGGCGAACGTCTCGAGCTTCCTCCTCATCACGCTGGCCGTCCTCTTCGCGTCCACCTGGACCGGGCTCGCGCTGGCCCGCCGCCTGACGGAGCCGATCGGCGCCCTCGCGGAGTCCACGCGGCGGCTCCAGGCGGGCGACCTGTCCGCGCGCGTGGAGGTCCAGGCCACGGACGAGCTCGGGGTCCTCGTGGACTCCTTCAACGGCATGGCGGCGGGGCTGGAGAACGCGCGCGACCAGCTTCTGCGGAGCAACACGGAGCTGCAGGGCTCCAACCGCCGGCTGCTCATGGAGCGGCGGATGCTCGCCACGGTCCTCGAGTCCGTCACGACGGGGGTGCTCGCCGTCGACGCGGACGGCCGCATCACCGTCTGCAACCCGGCGGCGCGCGCGCTCCTCCGCCTCGGAGAGGAAGTGAGCCTGGAGGCGCTGCAGGGCCGGGCCGACCTCGCGCCGCTCGGGGCTCTGATCGGCGAGGCGAAGGCGACGGGCGCACCGCCCCCCCCGGCCCGCGAGCTCCTCCTGGCCTCGGACGAGGGGGAACGGCGGCTGGAGGTGTCGGTCCGGCCCCTCGCCGCCCCAAAGGGCGAGCGCGGCGGATGGGTGCTCGCGATCGAGGACACGACGCACGTCGCGCGCGAGCAGAAGCTCGCCGCGTGGAGCGAAGTCGCGCGCCGGGTCGCGCATGAGATCAAGAACCCCTTGACGCCCATCCGCCTGTCCGCCGAGCGCATCGCGAAGCGCCTGCGCGCGGGCGGCCCGGAGCTCCCCCAAACCATCGAGCGGGGAACGAAAGTCATCCTCGAGGAGGTCGACTTCCTCAAGTCGCTCGTGGACGAGTTCTCCCGCTTCGCGCGACTTCCCGGGATGCGGCCCGAGCCCACGGACCTCGCCGACGTGGCGGAGTCGGCGGTGCGGCTGTTCGAGGGGGCGCGGGATGGAGTCCGCATCCGGCTCGACGCGCGGCTGACGCGCACGCGCGTGCTGCTCGACCCCGACCAGATCAAGCGGGCGCTCATCAACCTGATCGACAACGCGATCGAGGCCTGCGGCGCGTCCGGCGAGATCGTCGTGCGGCTGGAAGACGCGGTACGCGGCGTCACGATCGAGGTGGCGGACACGGGACGGGGCGTGCCGCCCCGAGACCGCGACAAGCTCTTCCTCCCGGACTTCACGACCAAGGGCCGCGGGACGGGTCTCGGCCTCGCGATCGTCCACCGGATCGTCTCCGACCATAACGGCACGATCCGGGTCGAGGACAACCGGCCCTGCGGTTCACGCTTCATCATCGACCTGCCCGCGGCATGAAAAAGCGGAAGGTCCTCGTCATCGACGACGAGAAGGCGATCCGCGAGACCCTCGCGGAGATCCTCTCGGACGAGGGCTACGCTGTGACGGCCGTCGGTACCGGAGAGGAAGGCCTCCGGCGGATCCTCGAGGAGCGGTTCGACGTCGTGTTTCTGGACGTCTGGCTGAAGGACCGGGACGGGCTCTCCGTGCTCGAGGGGGCGAACGGCCGCCTCCAGGAGATCCCGGTGGTGATGATCTCGGGGCACGCCAGCGTCGAGACCGCCGTGCGCGCCGTCCGCCTCGGCGCGTACGACTTCCTGGAGAAGCCCCTCTCGCTCGACCGCGTCGTGCTGACCGCACAGAAGGCCATCGAACGTCGCGACCTCCTCGCCGAGATCGCGAGCTTCCGCGGTCGGGCCGAGGCGGAGGAGATGCTGCTCGGCGAGTCGGCGCCGATGCGACGCCTGCGCGAGGAGATCGCCCGTGTCGCGCCGACGGACGCGCGCGTCCTGATCACCGGCGAGAACGGGACCGGCAAGGAGCTCGTCGCCAAGGCGATTCACCGCCAGTCGGCGCGAGCCGACTC
>Ga0136614_10001225_pt1 | contig 14874 bp, 18 predicted proteins | sample AntDrymUQ2792106_2_FD_106643 | JGI IMG/M metagenome (GOLD analysis project Ga0136614, IMG submission 106643) | Polar desert sand microbial communities from Dry Valleys, Antarctica - metaG UQ279 (21.06) | ecosystem: Environmental > Terrestrial > Soil > Desert | place: Antarctica: Dry Valley... | reverse complement strand
GGGCATACCTGTTGATCGTCGACCCGTTCAGCTTCCCCGCCGACCTGCTGCTGAAGTCCATGAACGAGCGCGCGCCGGCCTCGCCCTTCATCGCGGGGGGAGTGGCGAGTGGAGGCAGAAGCCCCGGCGATACACGGCTGTTCATGGATCGAAAGGTGATGGACTCGGGGGCGGTGGGCGTGGCGCTGACCGGCAACGTGGAGGTCGTCGCACTCGTCTCTCAAGGATGCCGCCCCGTCGGGCGGGTGCTGACGGTGACTCGCTCGGAGGGCAACGTCATCTTCGAACTCGGCGGAAAGGCTCCGATTCAGCGAATTCAGGAGCTGTACGCGTCGCTTCCCGAGCACGACCGCGAGCTCATGACTGAGGGACTATTGGTCGGACGGGTCATCGACGAATACAAGACGGAGCTCGAGCGCGGTGATTTTCTGGTGCGCGGCGTTGTCGGCGCCGATCCCGACTCGGGGGCCATTGCCATCGGCGAGGCGGTGGCCGTGGGAGAGACGATCCAGTTCCACGTGCGCGACGAGGCCTCCGCCGACGAAGACCTGCGAGCCACGCTGAAGGTCGCGCGCGACAAGGTCGGTGAACGCAGGGTCGCTGGCGGGCTGCTGTTTACATGCAACGGACGCGGCTCGCGCATGTTCTCCACGCCCGATCACGACGCTGCCCTGCTCGCCTCGGAGCTCGGCGATCCTCCGATTGCGGGCTTCTTCTGCGCAGGAGAGCTGGGGCCGGTGGGGAGCAAGAACTTTCTGCACGGCTTCACCGCGTCGATGGCGCTCTTCTCCGAAGGCCCAAAGGCACCGTGAGGACGAGGTCGTGACCAAGCACGTGGAGCTGCACTGGCACACCGCAAGTGACGGCGACGCGCTCACGGCCAAGGGTCAGGGATGCGGTGTCGAATCACCTAAAACCGAGGATGGCGCTGGTGAATTTTTCAGTCTCTTGACGGGACACGGTCCCTACACCTAAGAATCCGGCTGCCCTTGTGTCAACTAGGCTGTCGGGGAAGGGCCGAAGATGACTCAAGACTGCGCTGAAAACCAGTGAGATCCACGGGTCAAGCGGGTTGTGGCACAGGCTTCAGGGTGTGGGTGCCCAAACGGGGGCTTCAGGGAACCTTGTGACCCAAGCGCTCGAGCTGACATGGAGTGGTCGCATTTCGTGGCGAAGAGTGCAGCTCAGCGGCAGGGACTAATTTTCTTTGCACGCCCCAGCCCACTCCGCCGGAAATCATCAGCGACCTCGTTGAGCACCAGCGTGAGGACTTTCGGAAGAAGTTCGATCGCCGCCGGGCGAGCGCGCGTGCGACCAAGTAGATGGTGGATAGACCAGCCCGACACGTCATGGCTAGAGACCCCCACTGGCTCGCGGCTTTGGGTCGGTTGCATCCATCGGGCTAAGGCGCGCTTACATTCGCGGCGTGGACGCGCTTCGCTTCCATGAGCTGACCAAGCACACGCCGGCCTCCGTCCGGCGAAGCGCACGCGCGCTCGACTGGTCGAACAAGCCACATCCATTTAAGGAATACGTCGACCTCGAACCGATCCCCCTGCCGCCGCCGTCTTCGGACACGGCCTTCCCAGCGACCGAGGCGATCATTGGGCGTGGCCCCGATGTCGGGCGACCCCTGGATCTCGCCGAGGTCGCCCGCCTTCTCTTGCTCGGCGCCGGAGTGCTTCGCGAGAGGGTTTTTGCCGACGGCGAGCGCCTTTACTTTCGCACCTACGCCTGCGCCGGAGCCCTTTATCCCATCGAGCTCTACGTCACATGCTCTGACATCGATGGTCTCGCGTCGGGCCTCTATCACTTTCACCCACGCGAGCGGGCGCTTCGCCGCGTGGGAACGAATGATCCGCGCCCCTATCTGTCAGGGGCGTGCGGCCGCAGAGACGCAGTCGCTAGGGCGCCTTTGGCGTTCGTCTTGACGGGCATCCCGTGGAGGACCACCTGGAAATATGAGGTGAGGGGCTACCGCCACCTCTATTGGGATGGGGGGATGATCGTCGCGAACCTGCTTGGGCTCGCGGCGTCGGCTGGGCACGCCGCCGAGGTTGTCGCTGGCTTCGCCGACGACGAGGTGAACGCCCTCTTGGGCGTCGACGGTAGGATCGAGATGGCGCTGGCCGTGGTGCCAATCGGTTTCTCCTCCGAGAACAAGGGGCCCTTGGTCACCGAGCCGCGGGTCCCTACGACCGCTCAGCATGCCGTCGCGCCGCTGTCCCCAAGAGCACGTGAATACCCGGAGTTGGTCGCGGCTCATGCGGCGAGCGCGCTTGCGCCCGAGGAGGCCGCGTCATGGCAACGGCCCCCGGACCGTCGCCCGAACGCGCCGCAGGCAACTCTTTGCCACGACGGCCTCGAAAGAGTGATACGGCGGCGGGGATCCTCGCGGGTCTTTTCGCACGACCCGATCCCCGGCCAGCAGCTCACCGATGTGCTCGTGCGAGGCCTGTATCACATGCCATCAGATTGGGGTTCCTCGCTCATCGAGATGGCGGCGATCGTGAACGCGGGCGAAGGGATTGAGTCGGGTGCCTATCGCGTTGACGACGGGCGACTGCGGCTGCTCGCGAAGGGCGACTTTCGCGATGCCGCGTACCGGCTCTGTCTCGAGCAGCCGCTTGGCGGCGACGCGGCCGCGACGGTGTTTCTTCTCGCCAATCTTCGGCGCATCGTGTCGGGATACGGCTCACGCGGGTATCGTGCCGCCCAACTCGAGGCGGGTATCCGCGCCGGCAGGCTCTATCTCGGTGCATACGCATGCGGTTTCGGGGCGACCGGGCTCACCTTCTACGACGACGAGGTTCGCAAGTTCTTCGAGACGGATCTCGAGCCGATGCTCGCAGTCGCGCTCGGACGCCCGGCGCGACGCCGGCGACTGCTGTGACCGGTGACGTCGTTCTGGCGCGCAAGCCTTTCACTGAGCGGCTCCCTTTCGGTGCAGGGCGAGCAAGCACACCGGGGGCTTGAGCTGTGGGCGACATCGGCCGGGGCAGACGGCATCATGGTTGGCGGAGCGAAAAGACCGGTGGAACTAGTCGTGTTCGACGACGAGTCGAAGCCTGCGCGCGCCAGGCGCAACACTGAGAAGCTGCTCGAAGACGGCGCTGAGATTCTGTCTGGGCCCTACGGCAGCGCCGCTGGACGCGCCGTCGCGTCGTTGGCTCATGAGCGCGGCGTCCTCGTGTGGAACCACGGGGCCGCCGCAGACGAGTGACGAGGGCGGGCGTCATCACGCTCCCCCCACCGGCCAGCGGGTACTTCGTCAAGGTCGTCGAGTTCGCCTGGGCCCGAGGATGCACATCGGCTGTCCTTCTCGAGGCCGCCACGCCCTTCACAGAGACCGTCGCCGACGAGGCCTCGGAGCGTGCCGCGACGTTGGGGCTGACGGTCGAGCGACATCATGTCGGGCGGAAGGCGGGGCCAAGGCAGCCGCTCGAGGCCGTCGCATCAAAAGGGCGTGCCGTCCTGCTATGTGGGTCGCAAGACGACATCGACGGATTCGCTGCGCTGCGCGCTGCGAAGTCGGAGCCGTGCCTGATCGCGGCGCTGGGCGCGGGGGTGGCGGCCTTCGGCGCGGCCCTGGGCGAGCGCGCCGTGGGCGTCTTGGGGCCGAGCCAGTGGGAGCCCGATGCCGCCCCTGTGGACGTCGCCCCACCTCCACCGAGGCGGTAGCCCTTTACCGTGGCAGGTATGGGGAGTCGCCGGATTAGGTGGCGATCCAGACGTGGGCTTCCGGTGTCCTCGCAGAGGTTGCTCTAACTAGCGTCGGCACGGATCCTGAGGTGATCTGGACGTGGGCGCTCTCGTGGCGGGGGCGGACGCTTTACGGTGACTTCGCCATCGATCGCCACGGCCGGCAGATCGGCCACCAGATTCAAGTGGTCCAGTGGAACGACGAAGGCCATAGAGAAGTGTTAGCCAGTTGACGGGAAAGCAGCCGCCCAATCCGGTGGGCCGGTGAGGTCATGATTGTGGGCGTGAAGGGAGCCTTTACTCGATTCCCCTGTGACCAGGTCCCATAGTCATCCTCGTTCCGCCGATTGAACGAGGGGGCTCAAGAACTAATCGAGAGTCCGCGAAAACGTGGGATGAGGGCCTGATCGGGATCCGGGTGAATCCGGCTGAAAGAGCAGGGGCTCCTCCTTCTCCCGGTTGTGACGAACAGCCGAGAGAAGGAGGAGCCCCTTGTCTCCCGACAGTATGACGGTGCGCCTGAAGCTCAAGCGGATTCGGGTTATCGAGGTCGTAGAGACCTGAGATCGGGCGCAGGCCGGGCACCGAGGTCAACGTTCACGATGTTGAAATGCTGTTCGGGATCGATGTCCGGGTCGGTACAATAGGTGATGCGGGAGATGTCGTCGCGGCCCCCGATCACTCCCTCACCGTAGAGGCAAACCGCCGCGAGCTCGACTTCGGCTCCCGGCGTACGCATCGTGACGGCGAGCTTGTGGGTCTGGCCTCCGGCAACGAGGCGGATCTCGAGGGGGCTCCTCGGTGGCGAGGTAGTCGGAGCACGTTCGCTCATCGCCTCCCGTACGACGTGGACACGAGTGCGGGTCCTGCTCGTTGGGCGTTGGGCCATCCCGTCCGCGCGTCGATCGTCACCCTTGAGACTCTCCGGCGGGGGTGATGGCTTCGGCGATCTCGAGCGCCTCGGCAACGGCTGCCGCCTCCTCCACTCCTTGCGCGCCTCTAGCCACGACATAGCGTCCGACCACGTAAGCCGCCAGCGGAGCGTTCTTGCGTTCGGTGCCGCGGGCCACGATGCGGGCCAGGATCAGGATGGGGTTCTTCAGGTGCCCGGGGAGATGCAGCGCGGGCTCGGGCGAGCCGAGCCGTTCCTCAAGAGCCCCGGCATACTTCTCGAACCATTCGTCCATTCGATCCCTCCCCCATCAGTGGCTCAAGCGAGCTTAGCCCGGATCCACCGAAAAGTAGCGTTAAGTGAACGTCTGATAGGCGACAAATGCCCCCTGACCAGGGAGAATGGGTGTGGACCAAAACGACCGATCCCCCGTCAGAAAGGCACTTTGTCGATGCGATCTTCTCACAGCCTCGACGCCCTGTCAGTTCAATTCGATGACTACAACGCGGTCGCCAATGCCGGGCTCTTGCTCTCTGCCACGCTCGCCCAGCACCTCGGGCTGCGCGACGTGCTCTACGACCACGTCGACCTCGGCGCGGCTCCAGGCCGGGCCAACGTCGGTGACAAGGCGATGACCCTGATCGCGTCGCTGATCGCCGGTGGCGAATGCATAGACGACGCCGACGCGCTGCGGGCGGGTGAGAGCGGTCGGATGCTGGGGCACTGGGTGGCGGCGTCATCCACGCTCGGGACCTTTCTGAGAAGTTTCTCCTTCGGTCACACCCGCCAGCTCGACAAGGTCTCGGGTGAGCTGCTTGCACGGGCGTGGGAATCGGGCGCGGGCTCAGACGGCGATGAACCTGTGACGATCGACGTCGACTCGAGCATCTGCGAGACCTATGGCCTCAAGAAGCAGGGCGGATCAAAGTTCACCTACAACCACGTTCGCGGTTATCACCACTGATCTCATTCGCGCCAAAACCGGCGACGTGCTCCATGCTCGACTGCGCGGCGGGCCTTCCCACGCGGGGCGAGGCGCGGCCAGCTTCGTCACCGAGTCCGTCAACCGGGCGCGTTGCGCGGGGCGACCGGCGAGATCGTCATCCGAGCAGACTCCGGCTTCTACAACCACAAGGTCGTGGGCGCGTGCAGGACGGCGAAGGTGCGTTTCTCGATCACGGTCAAGATGATGGGAAAGGCGCTCCACCAGGCCTTTTCGGCCATCCCGGAGGATCGATGGGCCCCGATCCCATACTTCCTGGAAGGGGCCGCAGTCGCTGAGATCGCCTACACGCCGTTCGCGACCAAGAAGGCCACAGTCCCGGTGCGCCTGATCGTCAGGTGCGTCCCGCCCACACCCGGCAGCCAGCTCGCCCTCTACACCCACTACAGCTATCACTCGTTCATGACCGACAGGCAAGGCCACATGCTCTCGCTCGAAGCCGACCATCACGCCCACGCCGAGATCGAGAACGTGAGCCGAGACCTCGAGCACGGTCTCGGCCTCAACCACATGCCGTCGGGGCGCTTCGGTGCCAACGCCGCCTGGCTCGCGCTCAACACCATCGCTCACAACCTCGTGCGCTGGGTGTCGCGTATGGGGCCTTGAAGAGACCTTGGTCATGACCAAGACGATGCGCCGCCGCTACTTCTCGATGCCGGGACGGATCACGACCTCGGGGCGCAAGAACAGGTTGCATTTGCCCACGAACTGGCCGTGGGCCACGCGCTTCTCAGCGGCGTTGCTCGCCCTCCAGGCGATCTCACTGCCGCTGCGCATCTAGCGCGGCCCCCGGGATCCCGAGACTTCTCTTCCTACGGGCGTTATTTCGCATGCGCTCGATGCACTCACTGAACCACCGATCGACGGTGAAGCGACTTCATTGCTTACCCACGCAGACCATGATCACCCCGCGGCTGGCGATCGACCGTCCTCGTCCGGCATCGCCGGGTCAATTCTTGGGCTGACGGTGGATTCGGGCTTAGACGCCGGCAAGTGACACGCCGGAACGCTGGAGCCCCTTCTCGTGCGCCCACACGTCGAGCGTCAGAGTGGCCACGTCGTCGACAAGGGGAACGACGTCCTTTCCGCCCCGCTCCCTGAGGTCGAAGGTCTTCACGTAGGCGCGGCAGGTGTCGCACGCGTCGATCCTCACCAGGCGTTCTCCCTCGGGAGAGAAGGAGCCGACCCGTCTCGAATCGTCCTCGCCGCACCACGGGCAGGTGGCACGCGCGAAGCTCCACCACAGGGCACACCGCCCGCACACGAGATAGCGAGGGGATCCCGCCATGAACTCACCCGACTCCTCGCGGATCACCGAAACCTGAGGCAATCCTCCGCACGCGGGACAGGCGGAACCGGACCACTCCTCCTTCGAGAGCGGCTTCAAGGCCGCGGCTGCAAGCTCGAGCACCGGTCCCGCCGCCACCGCTATCCACGCGGCGATGCGAGCCTCGAGCAGAGAGGGATCGTCGAGCCAGCCTTCCACGAGGTCGCGCTGCTCGGCACCACTGCGAGCGGCCAGATCCTTGCCCGCGTCCCCGAGGGGGCCGGGAGCCAGGGGCTCTCCCAGCGCGGCGATCGCGATGGGAATCTCCTTCACCACGGTATCCACCGAGGCTGCGAGGTCGAGCAGCGGGAAGCAATCCGCCAGCCGGTTGACGACCGCGACCGCTCCCACCTGGGTGGCCACGGTCTGCACCGACACCGCCGCGGCGCGGTCGCTCTGGTGACCGAGCACCGACGATAGGAACGCGAGCGGCGCGGCCGTAGCCGCGGATCGTTCAACCGCCGCGGCACGCGCCATCCGGGACGCGAAATCGCCCGGGTCTCCTCGGTGGCCTTTCAGTTGCGGCCGGCCTCCTGCCGGCGAAACCACCTTGGGTGATGCCAGGCCGCCCACGCCCGCGTGACCCTGCCGCTGGTCATGCCCGGCATGGTGCCCGGCAGCATCACCGTGGACATGTAGACGTGGATAATGAAACCGCCCACGGTTAGCAGGAAGGTGGCATGGTGCAGCAGACGGGCAAACTGGTTCCAGCCACCGCTCATGAGGCCCGGGAACCAGAGCGGGAGGCCTGTAATGAGCAGGGCCACTCCGGTCACGACCGCAAACCAGAAGTAACCCTTCTGGCCCGCGTTGAAACGGTCGATGTCGGCGCGACTGTGGCCCTCGCGCATGTAGGTGCGCATGTCGCGGGCCCATGCACGGTCGGTGTCGTCGAACATCATGTCTAGGAGCCAAACGACGAGCATAAGTACGGCACCGATCGTGAAGCCAACGCCGACGATGGGGTGCACGAAGCGAACCGTCTGGCCGCCGCCCAGGACATCGTAGAGCCACGCCATGCGCGGGTAGCCGAGCGCGAACCCCGAGAGCAGCAGGTAAATGAAGGTTAGAGCAACGAACCAGTGCAGGACGCGCTCGGCCAGCGAATAGCGAAGGACCCCTTCCTCTCGTTCCGGCCGCACGCTCATGAGCGCTCCCCTTCTTTCCGATTCGTTTCCTCAGGGTGAGGCGCGGAGAGCGTCCCGGCCTCCTCCCCACCCTCCTTCTCCCGGGCAGACGCAACCGCCTTGTCCTCCGGAGGCGGGAACCTTCGGCCGGTGCGCAGGAAGAAGACTCCTGCGCCGAGCAGGCCTGCCCACGTGGCGAGCGACCCGAGCTTCTTCAGCCCGCTCATGAGGGGGAAGAAGCTGAGCCCCGTGACCCTGGGGTCCTCGGGCAAGCCGTACTCGTCCAGCATCTCGCCGCGCGGCACGACGTACATCATGTGCACGCCCTTGACCCCCTCGGGGTCGTATAGGAGCGCGTCGTCGAAGCCGCGCGCCTTGAGCTTGGCCACCTTCTCCTCGCCGTACAGAACCATGTCCTCCTTGGTCCCGAAACGGATCGACCCGGTGGGACAGGCCTTGACGCAGGCCGGCTCCATCCCGTTGCTGATGCGCTCGACGCACATCGTGCACTTGTAGACCTTCTTCGTCTTGGAGTCGAAGCGCGGGATGTCGAACGGGCATCCGCTGACGCAGTATTGGCAGCCGATGCACTTGTCCTGATCGAAGTCGACGATGCCGTTCTCGTACTGCACGATCGCTCCCGGCGCGGGGCACGCCAGCAGGCAGCCGGGCTCCTCGCAGTGAAGACAGGAGTCCTTGCGGATGAGCCAGGCGATGTCGTTGCCGTCGAGCTCTACCTCGTTGAAGCGCATGAGGTCCCACGTCGAGGCCGTGAGATCCTCGTGGCTCTGGTAGCTCCCGAAGTTGTGCGTCTCCTCTACTTCGAGGTCGTTCCATTCCTTGCACGCGATCTCGCACGCCTTGCACCCGATGCAGAGGTCGATGTCTACGAGCTTGGAGACCTCGACCTGCTTGATGGAGTGGTCCCGGCGGATGTTCGTCCCGGAGGAAGGAGTCGCCGACTTCCGTTTCACCGCAAGACCGAGCTCGGTTGTCATGTCCTCACACCCTAGATCTTCTCGACATCGACGAGGAAGCCTTTGAATTCCGGTGTAGCCGTGTTCGCGTCGCCGATGTAGGGCGTCAACAGATTGGCCATCTGGGCACCCTTGCCCTTGCCATGGCCTCCCGCGTAGTGCCAGTGCACCGGAATGCCGACCTGGTAGACAACCTTGTTACCGAGTCTCAGCGGGCGCATTCGTTTGGTCACCATCGCCATACCCTCGACCTCTCCGCGTTTTGAACGCACCCTCACCATGTCGGTGTTTGCAATGCCCTTCTTCTTGGCCAGCTCGACAGGCAGCTCGACGAAGAAGTCGGGCATGGCCTCCACAAGCTGAGGCACGTGCTGGGTGACGTAGTGCTCGTGCTCGGTGAGCCGGTAGGTGGTGGCCACGTAAGGGAATTCGCGGTCGTCCTTTGCGAAGCTCGCCGGGGCGTCCTCGTACAAGAATGCAACCGGGTTCTTGTCGACGGCGCTGAACGGGTTGACGAGGGGCGACTCCGTCTGCTCGTAGTGCTCGGGGAAGGGCCCGTCCAACAGGAGCCCACCCGGCACGAACAGTCGTCCGACTCCCTCCCCCGTCATGTTGAAGGCGCCGAGGCCGTCCTCGGGCGGGGAGTCGGGCGGGTAGTCGGGTACGTCGCCGACCCACAGGCTCCCGTTCCAGCGGATCCCGGGCCGCGTCTCGTCCCAGGGCTTCCCTTTCGCGTCGGCCGAGGCCCGGTTGTAGAGGACGCGTCGGTTGGCAGGCCACGACCACGCCCACTCGTGGAAGTAGCCCATGCCCGTGGGGTCGTCGGTGCCGCGCCGGTCCATCATGTTCCCGGCCTCGGTGTAGGACCCGGTGTAGAGCCAGTTGCCGATAGCGGTGGTGCCGTCGTCCTTGGCGTCCAGGAACGTGTCCAGGAGCAGGCCGGTCGTGAGCTCTCGGCCGTTGATCTCGGCCGAGAGCTCCTCGGTCGGCGGGTCGTCCTGGTTCAAGTAGGGCCAGGTGAGGTTGAGGATCGGGTCGGGAAAGGCGCCGCCCTCCTCCTCGTAGAGCTTTCTCAGTCGCAGGAAGAGCTGGGCCAGGATGTAGTTGTCGTTCCTGATGTTGCCCTCCGGAGGAAGTGCCGCATGCTTCCATTGCGCCCACCGCCCGGAGTTGGTGAAGGAGCCCGACTTCTCGATCCAGTGGGTGGTGGGTAGGAAGAACACCTCGGTCTGAACCTCTTCCGGATCCACCCCGGGCGCGTGCCAGAACTCCGAGGAAGCGGTCGGGAACGGATCCATCACTACGAACCACTTCAGGTTCGACAGGGACTCGATCACCCGGTTCGAGTCCGGCCCTATGTTCACGCTGCTCATGCCGCCGTTGAAGAGACCGTGGAGTCTCTTGGAGCGCGCCTCGTCGTGAATCGTCATCCACGACCAGTTCTTGTCGGGCTTGGGCAGCCAGGAGAACGCGAAATCGTTGTCCTTTGTGGCGGCCTCGCCGAACCACTGCTTGAGCAGGCTCACGGTCATGCTTCTGTACACGGAGCCGAAGAAATTGAGCGCGTGGGGGTCGAGCTGGGCCAGGGCTGCTGCGTTGACGTAATCGTCGAGGGTTTTCATCCCCGGCTTCGGGATCGCCATGTAGCCGGGCAGGATCTCCCACGACTGTGCGTTGTCGGTGTTGCCCTGGATGTTGGCGTGGCCCCGCTCGGCATTCACGCCGCCCCCCGGCTTTCCGACGTTGCCGAGCAGCATCTGAAGGATGCCGATACCCCTGATTATCTGCGTCCCGCTCGTGTGGTGGGTCAAACCCACCGCGTAGACGACGTTGCCGGCCTTGTCCGCCGTTCCGGTTGCGCCGAAGATCTCGGCGATCTCAAGGAATTTCTCCTGCGGGATTCCCGTCACCCCGGACACCATCTCCGGTGTGTAACGGGAAAAGTGCTTCTTCATGAGCTGGAAGACGCTGCGCGGATCCTGCAATGTCTTGTCGCGCTTGGCGAACCCCGGCGTCGCGGCCGGAGACCTGGGGGTGGCGGCGCTCCCGTCCGTCGCGTCTGTTCGAGGTACCTTCTCCCGAATCGATGGGTTCAGTTCCGAGCCCTTGATCCGCTCGTAGTCCCACGTCGCGGAGTCGTAGAGCCGCGTGGCTTCGTCGTAGCCGGAGAAGAGACCGTCGTTGAACTCGAAATCCTCACCCACGATGAACGAGGCGTTGGTGTGGAGCTTTACGTATTCCTCATGGTACAGCTCGTTTTCCAGGACGTAGTTGATGAGGCCGTTGAAGAAGGTGACGTCGGTCCCGGCACGAATTGGTGCCCACAGATCGGCGATCGCTGAGGTCCGTGTAAAGCGTGGGTCGACGTGGATGATCTTTGCGCCGCGCGTATCGCGCGCGACGTGTGCCCACTTCCACCCGCAAGGATGGTTCTCCGCAGGGTTGGCGCCGATCACCAGGAACGCGTCGGAGTTCTTGAAGTCCACCCAGTGATTGGTCATGGCCCCCCGGCCAAACGAGGCGGCCAAACTGGCCACCGTGGGGCCGTGTCAGACCCGGGCCTGTTGTTCTAAGCCCACCGTCCCGAGGGCCCTGAAGATCTTTGTGGTGAGGTAGCCCTCTTCGTTGGAGATCGTGGCGCCCCCGCCCCAGGCAAAACCCTCGTTGCGGTTGACGACGTTCCCGTCCGGATCCTTTTCGATGAAGCGCTCGTCGCGCGCGTCCTTCATGAGCCGGGCGAGCCGGTCGAGCGCGTCCTCCCACGAGATCTCCTGCCACTCGGTCGCGCCCGGCGCGCGATAGCGCGGCGACTGCACACGTGCCTCACTGACCGCCAGCTGCATCGTGCTCGCGCCCTTGGGGCACAACGAGCCCCCGTTGATCGGGCTGTCGGGATCGCCCTCGATGTGGACGAGGTATGGCTTGGTGTTGAACGAAGTGGTCTCTCCGTGACCTACGACATAAGCGATCATCGAACAGCCGACGCCACAGTAGGGGCACACCGAGCGGATCTCCTTGGCGCGACTGATCTTCAGCTCGCTGGCCTGCGCGTACGCTGGCTCGAGGTCAAAGCCGAAGGTCGCCCACGCCGCTCCGGCCGTGGCGGCGGCAGAAACCTTGAGGAAGTCCCGACGAGTCAACTCCATGCGGCCCCCGATCCTCGCCCCCGCACGCCTGTGGGGGGGACATGCTCTACTTGTGGACGAGTTAGACCCTACTACCCCAGGGATAGCTTCGTCTAGGAGATGTGTGAAGCTGAGTAGGGCGTTCTGACTAGTGAGCTTGGTTTGCTCGAAGGCTGGCTGAGGCGGCCAGGAGGAGACACTTGTCACAGGCAAGCGCGATCACCGAGGAGGACGTCCGCAGGGCATTGAGCTCGGTGGACGACCCCGAACTACGCCGGCCCATCACCGAGCTCAACATGGTTCGGGGCGTCGTGGTCGCCCCCGGCAGGGTCCACGTGTCGGTCGCCCTCACCGTGGAGGGCTACCCCCTCAAAGCCAAGATCCACGACGACGTCATCTCGGCGGTGAAGACACTGGATGTCGAGCAGGTGTACGTCGACTTCACGACCATGACCGACGACCAGCGTGCCGAGCTCCGCCGCCAGCTACACGGCGGGGGCGCGGCGTCCATGGGCGACGTATTCACCTCCTCGAGGGTCATCGCCGTGGCCTCCGGTAAGGGTGGGGTGGGCAAGTCGTCGGTCAGCACCAACCTCGCAGTTGCCCTGACCCGACGCGGCAGGCGCACCGCGATCATCGACGCCGACGTCTACGGGTTCTCGATCCCGCGTATGATCGGCATCGATCGCAAGCCCGTGATCATCGATCGGATGATCGTGCCTCCCGAAGCATATGGCGTCGCGGTGATCTCGATCGGATTCTTCGCCAGCGAGAACAGCCCCGTCATCTGGCGAGGACCCATGCTCCACAAGGCACTTACCCAGTTCGTGACCGACGTCTACTGGGACAAGCCCGACGTCGTCATCATCGACATGCCGCCGGGAACCGGCGACGTGGCGATTACGATGGCGCAATTCCTGCCTGCGGCGGAGGTCGTTGTGGTGACCACGCCCCAGCCCGCGGCGCAGCGCGTCGCGCAGCGGGCCGCATACATGGCCCGCAAAGTCAATCTCGCGGTCTCCGGAGTGATCGAGAACATGAGCTGGTTCACAGGGCACGACGGCTTCCGCTACGACATCTTCGGCTCCGGAGGGGGCGAACTCCTGGCGCAGGAGCTGGGGGTCCCCTTGCTGGGTCAGATCCCGCTCGCTCCCGCGCTGCGCGAGGGCGGCGACGTGGGCGCTCCGATCATCGTCACAGAACCCGACTCGGAGGCGGCGCGCACGATCGACGCAGTCGCGGGCAAGCTGCTCGACATGAGCGCGCGCCGCATCCGAATTCCCGTCGTGAACATCGCCAAGCCGTCGTAGCGGTGCCCTACTAGGAGCGAGTGCACAGCTCACAACGGCACCCCGTCCGCAGCGTCTCCCACCGGTAGATGCCGGTCTCGTGCCGGTCGTTCCAGCGCAACGACAATCCCCAGCCCCCGACGAGCTCGGCGCCTGTCACCTCGAGGATCCCGGGCACTCCCGGCTTGGGCCAGATCGTTTCCCCTCGCGCGCGCAGCTCGCGACACTGGGCACAGGTGCAGCTCCGTCGCAACTCCACGAGCTCGAACTGCGACACGTGCTCGTCGGCCCAAACCACCACGAGGGTGTCCGCCTCTAGATCGACCGATTTTGCCTGAGTCTCGAGGTTCATGTGGAGAGATGACCATGGAGAACCTGCCAGAACGCCCCGTATGAGTCGCGGTGTAGGGAATGGCCTGCGCCGGCGAGCACCCGGAAGGTGACATGCGGATTGGCCGCGGCGATCCCCTCACCCATCTCGGGGGTGACCAGCGCGTTCTCGTCGGGATCGGCCGCGATGAGCAGCGTGGGGCAATCGAGCTCCATCGCCATGGGGACCACATCCCACGGCTGGTTCTCCAGGGCGGTGCGCCGCACGACCTCCGGGCTGGATGCCTCGAGTGCTTCCGCCTTGATGCGAGCGTCCTGCGGGTGCCACCTCGGGTTCTGAGCAAGGACCGCACCAGCGCTCGGGTCCTCGAAGGGCTTCGTATATTTGGCGATGAAACTCTCCGGCTCAGACAGACGCAGCAATGGGTCTTCGAGCACGAGGCGATCCGCAAAACTGCGGTCCGTCGTTTGGGCGATGGCGGCGATGGCCCCGCCGAGCGAGTGGCCCACAACCACGTCCCACTTGCGGTCGAGTGCCAGCACGTCGGTCGCATAGGAGGCGAGGAGGTAGTCGTCCCCCCGCGGACTGTCGCCATGGCCGCGCAGGTCGGGTGCGTCAACCCGATAGCCGGCTCTTGCCATCTCCGCACCCAAGCGCCACCAACTCCGCGCCGAGGAGGTTAGGCCGTGGATCAGCAAGGCGCGGGGACCCCTTTCCCCCCATTCGAGAGTCGCTAGTTGCAGTTGCTCACCCATCTCTTCCGGCGGAAGGACGCCAGCAGCCGCCGATGTAGGACATCTCTATCTTCTCGAGCCCCGCGGTCTCAGACGAGCGAACCTCCGCGTAGCGGTCCTCGCGACCCCTCCAGAGAGACGCGATGACATCCGCGACCTCGTGGTCCGGAGCCCGCCGCGTACGAGTTCACGCAGGTCATGACCCCTGGTTGCGAACAGGCACGTGTATAACTTGCCCTCGGCCGATATGCGCGCACGCGTGCAGTTCGCGCAGAAGGGCCTGCGTCACCGAGGCGATCACGCCGATCTCACCCCCGCCGTCCTTGTAGCGGTAGCGGTCGGCCACCTCGCCCCGATAGTTGGGATT
>Ga0136614_10001224_pt1 | contig 14876 bp, 13 predicted proteins | sample AntDrymUQ2792106_2_FD_106643 | JGI IMG/M metagenome (GOLD analysis project Ga0136614, IMG submission 106643) | Polar desert sand microbial communities from Dry Valleys, Antarctica - metaG UQ279 (21.06) | ecosystem: Environmental > Terrestrial > Soil > Desert | place: Antarctica: Dry Valley... | reverse complement strand
GGACGGGAGAACCTCCTCTTCCACGCGCGCCTTCACGGGGTCGCGCCCGCGCGCGTGGACGAGGTGTTGGCCGCCGTTGGCCTCTCCGCCCGGGCCAACGATCCGGTGCGCCAGCTCTCGAGGGGGACCGTCCAGCGCCTCGCGGTGGCTCGCGCCGTGCTCCACGAGCCCGAGCTGCTGCTCCTCGACGAGCCGCGGGCGGGCCTCGATCCCGCCGCCTCCGAGCGGCTCGAGCCGTTGATCGGCCGGGAGTCCGGACGCACACGCGTGCTCGTGACCCACGACGTCGAGGGCGCTCTCGCCGAGAGCCACGGGGTGCTCGGACTCCGGCGCGGCCGGGTGGCGCTCGAGGCCCCGGCGGGCGAGCTCGACCCGGCCGAGGTGCGCAGCGAGCTCTACCGGTGACCCGCGCCGTCGCCACCCTGCTCGCCAAGGACCTTCGAGTGGAGCTCCGCACCCGGGAGTCGGTGCCGGCCATGGCGCTCTTCGCGGTCTGCGTGTTCGTCCTCTTCCATTTCGGGCTCGACCAGGACGCGATCGACGGTGCGCTCGCCGCCGGGGTGCTTTGGGTCACGCTGCTCCTGGCCGCCGTGCTGGGGGTGGGCCGGCTCTTCGTGGCCGAACGCGAGCAGGGCGGGCTCGAGGGCCTGCTGCTCGCCCCCATCGACCGCACGGCGGTGTGGGTGGCCAAGGCCGCGGCGCTGTTCATCTTCCTGGTGGCCCTCGAGCTGGTGACCGTTCCCGCCTTTGCCCTGCTCCTGCTGGGTCCGGGCCTGCTCGAGGCGCTCGGTCCGCTCACGGCCATCCTTCTCCTGGCCGACGTGGGGCTGGCCGCCGTGGGGGCCCTGGTGGCGGCGCTGGCCGTAGAGAGCCGTGCGCGCGAGCTGATCGCCGCTCTGCTCTTCCTCCCGCTCGTCGTGCCGGTGGTGGTGGCCGGCGCGGCGGCCACCGAGCCCCTCTTCTCGGGCTCGCAGGCCCCGCAGGAGCTCGGGCGGTGGCTCGTGTTCCTCGCGATCTACAATGCCCTGTTCGTCGTACTTCCGGTAGCGGTGTTCGACTACCTGCTCGAGGATTGACCTCCCTGGCCTCCACCTCAGATCCCAGCGCCGCCAAGGTGCGGAGGGGCTTCGGTCGGGGCCTCGTGCCCCTCTCGGCCGTCACCCTGGTGGCCATGGCCGCGGCCCTCGGGATGGTGTTCTTCTACGCCCCGCTCGACGCCGACCAGGGCTTCGTTCAGAAGATCTTCTACCTCCACGTGCCCATGGCCCTGGTGGCGCTGGTGGGCTTCATCGCCGCGGGGGTCATGGGGTTCGCGCACCTGCGCAGCGGCGATCGGCGATGGGACCTCCGCTCCTACGTGGCCATCCACATCTCCACCATCCTCGCGGTGGGCGTGCTGGCCACCGGCTCGATCTGGGCCCGTGCCTCATGGGGCCACTGGTGGGTGTGGAGCGAGCCGATGCTCGTGGCCTTCCTCATCGTCTTCCTGCTCTACGCGGTCTACCCGATGCTGCGCTTCTCGATCGAGGATCCGGGGCGCCAGGCGCGCTCGGCCTCGGTGTTCGCCGTGGCCGCGGGAGCGTTCGTGCCGCTCAACTTCGCGGCTGTGCGCTCCGCGCAGTCGCTCACCCACCCGCAGGTGTTCTCCACCACCGGCGGCGGGATGCCCGGAGAGATGTTCGCGACCTTCCTGGTGGGGCTCGTGGCCATGGCGCTTCTCTTCGTCACGCTCTGGAAGCTCGAGCTCACGGCCAAGCACGCCGCCGAGCAGCTTCGGGCCGTGCGCCGGCGGATCGAGGCGGCGGCGGATGACGGGGATCCGGTCGGTGGGCCCGTCGCCGAGCCCGGACGCCCGCTGGCCGGCGCGGCCTCGTAATGCTCCCGGCGCTCCCGCTCGGCCAGGGTGGCGCGTACGTCGCGGGCGCCTTCATCGTCTTCGTCGTGCTCATCCTCGTCTACGTGGCCATCATCGGGGCCAAGATCGCGCGGATCGAACGCGAGCTCGCCGAGCTCTCCGAGCCGGTCGAACGCCGTCCGTCGTGAGGGAGGCCGCGCGCCCGTGACCAACCCGCTGCTCGCCCTCGGCATCTCCCACAAGACCGCGCCCGTGGCCCTGCGCGAGCGCCTCGCCCTGCCCGAGGGCCGGGCCGCCGCCGTGCTCGCGGAGCTCGGGGCCCACCCGGCGGTGGACGAGGCGGTGGCCATCTCCACCTGCAACCGCACCGAGCTCTACCTCGCGGTGGCCGACCCGGTGGAGGCCGAGTCGGCCGCGCTCGGCGTGTTGGCTCGCCAGGCCGGCATCCGGCCCACCGAGCTGCTCGGCTCGCTCTACTCCATGCGGGAGGGCGAGGCGGTTCGCCACCTCTTCTCCGTGGCCTCGGGGCTCGACTCAATGATCGTGGGCGAGGCCGAGGTGCAGGGCCAGGTCAAGCGCGCCTACGAGCTGGCTCTCGTGCAGGGAGCGACCGGACCGGTCACCAACCGCCTCTTCCGCGACGCGCTGGCCACCGGCAAGCGGGCTCGCACGGAGACGGGGGTGTCGCGCTCGCGCGTTTCGGTGTCCTCGGTGGCCGTCGAGCTGGCCCGCGGCCTGCTCGGATCGCTCGAGGAGCGCTCCGTGCTCGTGATCGGGGCCGGGGAGAACGGCGAGCTGACCGCCCGCGCGTTCTCCGAGCTCGGGGTGAACACCATCTTCGTGGCCAACCGCCGCTACGACCGCGCCATCGGCCTGGCCGAGCGCTTCGGAGGCGGCGCGGTGCGCTTCGAGGAGCTGCCGGGAGAGCTCGCCCGCGCCGACATCGTGGTTTCCTCCACCGGTTCGCCGCACCAGATCGTGGGCCGCGAGGAGCTGGCCGTGGTGGCCGACGAGCGGGGTGGGCGGCCGCTGCTGCTGATCGACATCGCCGTGCCGCGCGACATCGATCCGTCGGTGCGCGACCTCCCGGGCATCACCCTCTACGACATGGACGACCTCCAGCGCGAGGTGGCGCGCAACATGGGCGTGCGCCAGGCCGAGGCCACACGGGCGCGGACCATCGTCGAGGAGGAGGCCGGGCGCTTCGGTGCGTGGCTCGCCACCCTCGAGGTCGTGCCCACCATCGCCGCGCTGCGCGAGAAGGGCGAGGCGGTGGTGGACTCCGTTCTCCGTGAGAACGCCTCCCGCTGGGAGAGCCTCTCCGAGGCCGATCGCGAACGGGTGGGCACTATGGCCCGCGCGGTGGTCTCGCGGATGCTTCACGAGCCCACCCGGCGCCTGCGCGCGGTGACCGAGGACGGGCCGGCCTACGTGTACGTGCAGGCGCTGCGCGAGCTCTTCGCGCTCGATCCCGACGGGGACTCCTGGGGCCGCCGGGGCGCCGAGCCGGCGCCGGCCGAGGTCACGTCCCTCGAGGCCCGGCGCAAGCGCTGATGCGCATCAGCGCGACCTAGACGCGCTTGGAGCGCCTCCGCATCGCCACGCGCGGGAGTGCGCTCGCGCTGGCTCAGTCGGGCGCGGTGGCCGAGCGCCTGCGCGCCGCCCGGCCCGGCCTCGAGGTCACGCTCGTGCCTCTGCGCACCTCCGGTGACGAGGGCGTCCACCCGGCGCCCGACGCCCTGGGGGACAAGTCCGACTTCGTGAAGGAGATCGAGGAGGCCCTGCTGGACGGGCGAGCCGAGCTCGCGGTGCACTCGGCCAAGGACGTCCCGGGGTCGATCGCCGAGGGCCTTGCCATCGTGGGCGTGCCGGAGCGGGCCGACCCGCGGGACGCGCTGTGCGGCTCGGGCTCCCTGGCCGCCCTTCCGCCGGGCGCCTCGGTCGGCACGAGCTCGCTGCGCAGGCGCGCGCAGCTGCTGGCCGTCCGGCCCGACCTCGAGGTGCGCGAGCTCCGGGGCAACGTGGACACCCGCCTGCGTCGGCTGGCCGAGGGGGCCCACCACGCCGTGGTGCTGGCTGCGGCCGGCCTCGAGCGGCTCGGGCTCGCCGCCGGGCACGCACCGCTCCCCCTGGCCGAGATGACCCCGGCCCCCGGTCAGGGCTGCCTCGCCCTCGAGGCCAGGGCCGACGACGCTGACACCGCCGCCCTCGCCTCCACGCTCACCGACCCGGACGCTCTCGCGTGCCTCACCGCGGAGCGCGCGCTCGTGAGCGGGCTCGAGGCGACTTGCCGGACGCCCATCGGCGGCTACGCCTCGCTCCGCGAGGGAGCGCTGACGCTCGAGGCCTTCGCCGGCCTGCCGAGCGGCGAGGAGTGGGTGCGCGACGCGCTCGGGGGCGACGCCACGGATCCCGCCGCCCTCGGCCGGGCGGTGGCCGAGAGGCTGCTTTCCGCCGGGGCACGGGAGATCCTCGACCAGGCGGAGCTCGCGGCGTGACCGCGCTCCCGGCAACGGTCTACCTCGTGGGCGCCGGTCCGGGGGACCCTGGGCTGATGACCCGTCGCTCGATCGAGCTCATCGCCTCGGCCGACGCGATCCTCTACGACCGGCTCATCCCCGCGGGGGCGCTCGACGGGGCACGCGCCGACGCCGAGCTCCGCTACGTGGGCAAGCGCCCCGGGACGCCCTCCATGGGCCAGGAGGAGATCAACGGAGCACTCGTGGAGCTCGGTCGAGCCGGCCGGTCGGTCGTGCGCCTCAAGGGGGGCGATCCCTTCGTGTTCGGGCGAGGGGGCGAGGAGGCGCAGGCCCTGGCCGCGGCCGGCGTGGCCTTCGAGGTCGTGCCCGGGGTGACCTCGGGGGTGGCGGCGCCGGCCTACGCCGGAGTTCCCGTCACCCACCGCGACGACGCCTCCGCGGTGGCTCTGGTCACCGGGCACGAGGACCCGGAGAAGGCGGAGAGCGCGCTCGACTGGCCGGCGCTCGCCGCGTTCCCCGGCACGCTCGTGCTCTACATGGGCGTGCGCAACCTCCGGCTCGTATCGCGACGCCTGCTCGCGGCAGGGCGGCCACCGACGCAGCCCGTGGCGGTGGTGGAGCAGGGCACCCTGCCGGGGCAGCGCACCGTCGTGGCCACCCTCGCCGACGTGGCCGAGCGTGTGGCCGAGGCCGGTCTCTCGCCCCCCGCGATCACCGTGGTGGGCTCCGTGGCGCGCCTGCGCGAGGAGATCGGGTGGCTCGAGAGGAGGCCGCTGTTCGGCCGGCGGGTGGTGGTCACCCGTGCGCGCGCGCAGGCCAGCAGCCTGGCCGCGCGGCTGGCCGACCTCGGCGCCGACGTGGTGGAGGCACCGGCCATCCGCATCGAGCGCCGTGCGGTCACGGGCGAGGTGGCTCGGGCGGCCGGGGAGATCGACGCCTACGCCGTCGTGTGCGTGACGAGCCCGAACGGTGCGACCCTGCTCCTCGACGCGCTGGAGGCATGGGGCCTTGATGCCCGGGCGCTGCACGGCGCCGTGGTGGCCGCGATCGGCCCGGGCACGGCAAGCGAGCTGGCCGCACGCGGCGTGCGCGCCGACGTGGTGCCGCCGCGCTCGGTGGCCGAGTCGCTGGTGGAGTCGCTCGAGGCCACGCCGGTGCAGGGTCGCCGGGTGCTCGTGGCGCGCGCCGGCGAGGCCCGCGACGTGCTCCCCGACGCCCTCACCGCTCGCGGCGCCCGGGTGGACGTGGTGCCCCTCTACGACACCGTGCACGAGCCGCTCTCGACCGAGCAGAGCGAGCGCGCACTAAGCGCGGACTACCTGACCTTCACCTCGTCCTCAACGGTCCGATTCTTCGTGGACGCCGTGGGCCGGGATGCCCTGGTGGATGCATGCCCCCGGGTGGTGTCCATCGGGCCGGTCACCAGCGCCACGGCACGCGAGCTCGGCCTCGAGGTGCACGTGGAGGCCGAGCGCCACGACATCGAGGGCCTCGTGCACGCGCTGCTCGCTGACGCCGCCGCCCGTTCGCCCTCCGTGGCATGACCGCCCGGCCGCTCGGGCGCCCGCGAGTGCACCTGCGGGCCATCGGCTCGACCAACGAGCGGGCCAAGGCGCTCGCGATCGCCGGCGCCCCCCACGGCACCGTCGTGACCGCCGACGAGCAGACGGCCGGCCGCGGCCGTCAGGGCCGCTCGTGGCATGCGCCTCCCGGGCGGGCCCTCCTCGCCTCCGTTCTAGTGCGCGACACGCCCGAGGCCGCCAGCCCCCTGCCGCTCACCGCCGCCCTGGCCGTGTGCGAAGCGTGCGAGGTGCTCGGTTCGGGGCCGTGCGCCATCAAGTGGCCGAACGACGTATGGATCGAGCGGCGGAAGGTGGCGGGCATCCTCGTCGAAGGGCGCCCCGCCGAGGCGTGGTCGGTGATCGGGGTGGGCCTGAACGTGTCCACCCGGCATGAGGAGTTTCCCGCCGAGCTCCGCGCCACGGCCACCTCGTTGCTCATCGCCGCCGGCCTCGAAGCCACCCCGACCGAGGCGCTCGCGGCGCTGCTCGGTGCTCTCGAGCGGCGCCTCGCCGATCCAGCGGAGGCCGTGCTCGAGGGCTGGGCCGCTCGCGACGCGCTGCGGGGTTCCGCCGTGCGGTGGTCCGCTGGAGAGGGCGTCGCGGCGGGGGTATCCCCGGCCGGGGCCCTGGTGGTGGACACGCCACACGGCCGCACCCTCCTCGACGCGGGCGAAGTGCACCTGCGTTGACGCATGCTCCACCGGGGTCGTTGGGCAGGGAAACGATTGGTGGAGACTAGACTCGTTAACACGATGGCCACCGCCCCGACGGTCGAACCCACCCCGGACGGGCGCTCCCTCCCGGGGTCCCTCACGGGCGACACCGGATTCTGGCTGGCCAAGCTCGGTTTCGCCGCCACCCGGCTCTTCATGCAGACGCTCGAGCCCTACGGGCTCCGGCCCAAGCACTACGCCGTCCTCGCCATGCTGGCCGAGCACGGCCCCCGATCCCAGCAGGCCGTCGGCGAGATCCTGAACATCGACGCGAGCACGATGGTGGCCCTCATCGACGACCTTGAGGGCGAGGGCCTGGCCGAGCGCCGCCGCAACCCGACCGACCGGCGCGCCTACGCCGTGCACTCCACCGAGAAGGGCGAGGAGCTCCGAGCCACCGCGGCCCGAGCGATCAGGGCGATGGACGATCACCTGGTCTCTCCCCTCGACGAGGCCGAGCGCATCCAGCTTCACGACCTCCTCGTGCGCGTGGCCGCGGCGGGCCACCTACCCCACGCCGTGCCGCCCGGCTTCTCGGACGCCTCAGGCTGCTGCCGCCACGGGTAGACGCTCCTTCAGCGCGCTGACCCTCGAGGGATCGAGGCCCGCCTCGAGCTCGGCCTCCGGCGGCTCGTAGGCCGCCAGCCACGCGGCCACTATGCGCACCTCGTCCACCTCCTCGGCGGGGACCACCGTGCGGCTGGCCGGCCGGCGTTCCAGGGCGGCGGCCGTGCGCGCCGTCATCTCCTGCGGAGCCTCCGGCAGCGGTCCCCAGTCCACCACCCGCCCGGCCACTATCCAGAAGGCGTCGAAGCGTTGCTTGGTGGGGTGGGCGGCCAGCACCAGGCGCGAGCGCGCGTGGGTGGCCTCGAGCACTCCTCCGAGGCGCGAGAGAACCCCCGCCAGCCGCTCGTGGCGGCGACGCAGCGCGGCCGCGCGTTCGTAGCGCTGCGCGGCGGACGCATCGCGCATGGAGGACTCGATGCGCGCGAGCAGGGCGTCGCGGCCGTCTCCGGCCGCTGACTCGAAGAGGGCCAGCGCCTCGTCGAGGCGCCGGCGGTAGAGGTTGGGATCGAGGTCGCCCAGGCAGGGCGAGAGGCAGCGGCCCATCTGGCCGTAGGTCGATGGATGGTCGCGGCGGGGGAGCGCCCGCCCGCAGTGGCGCAGGGCGAACACCGAGGAGAGGTGCTCGACGAGCTCCTGGGCCGCGGCGCGTCCGCGCAGCGGCCCGACGCTGACGGCCCGTCCCGCCGCCGGCTCGCCTGCCACCTCGAGGATCGGGTAGGGGATGTCGAGGCGCGCGCGGATGAACACGTAGCCGTCGGAGCGCTTCAGCTTGACGTTCCCCGGCGGGCGCCAGGCCTTGATCAGGCGGTTCTCGAGCACCAGCGCGCCAAGCTCCGAGTGGGTGGGCCGGTAGTCCACGACCTCCGCGCTCGCCGTCCAGCCCGCCGGGCGGCAGAAGTGCGAGCGTGCCCGCGAGCGCACGGCCACCGACTTCCCCACGTAGAGCGCTCGGCCGCGCAGGTTCCGGAAGACGTAAACACCGGGGTCGTCGGGCAGCGCACCGAGGTCGGGACGGTCCTCGGGAGCGCGGCGGCGGCCCGGGGCGCGCGGGCGACGCGCGCGCGGCGTGAGCAGGGCCACGGCCTCCTCGACGGTCGCTGCGCGGGCGCAGAGCCTGGAGAAGAGAGCGCAGAACACGCGGGCGCAGGTCTCCGCGTCCACCAGCGCACGGTGCGTGGCGGCCACCTCGATCCCCAGGGCCTCGGCGAGCGGCTCGAGGCCGCGCTTCCGCGCCAGGGGGGCGAAGCGCCGGGCCATGGACACCGTGCACAGCACCGGCGGCTCGGGCCACCGCAGCCCGGCGCGCTCGAACGCCTGCCGGAGGGCCCGGGTGTCGAAGCCGGCGTTGTGGGCCACCAGCACCCGCCCGCGCAGGAGCGCGCCCAGGCGCGGCAGGACCTCCTCGGGCGCGGGAGCGCCGTCCACCATCGCCTGGGAGATTCCCGTGAAGCGCTGGATGCCGCGGGCGAGCGGCGCGGTGACGGCCATCAGGGATTCGAAGCGATCGTGCAATTCGCCGCCGCCCACGAGCACCGCGCCCACCTCGGTGACCTCGCACGCCGGGCCACCGCGGCCGTTGGTCTCCACGTCGACCGAGAGGAACTCGGCGGAGGCGAGTGGCCCCCGGGCGTCGGGGGTCGCGAGAGAAAGCGGTGCGGGAGATGCGTGCGCCGTCACGGACGGGGCAACGTAGGTACCCCCCCGGACAACTTGCACGCCTGCTTGCACGTCCGGATGCGGCCGTAGACGCTTCGCTGGATCAGCTTGGTCTACGACCCTCCTGGACGCGCAAGCGTCCGAGGGAGCGTTAGGCCGCGGTTGAGTCTGGCGTGTCCGCGGCTGGGCCTCCTCCGCTCGACGAGCCTTCGTTCGAGGCGTCGCCGCTTCCGCCCGCCGAGGCGCCGGACCGGGGTCGCCTCCGCCTGCGCCGGCGGCTGCTTCGGGATGTGCCGTTGCCCGAGGCGCCCTCCTTCTCCTCCTGCGGCTTTCCGCGACCGGAAGTGTTCCTTCCGTTCACGGCTCCCACGTTGGCGCCGCCGTTCGCCGCGGAGCCGTTCTCCTCGCCCCCGGCGCGCTTGCGCCGGCCTCCGCGGCGTCGGCGGCCCTTCGGGAAGTTCTTCAGGAGCTCGCGGGCCAGGGCGGAGGGCTTCCGCGCCATGCGCGAGCGCGCGCCTCGGAGGACCTCCTCCGCCTCGGGGGTGTGCGCGAGGGCGGCGGCGAGCAGCGCGGCCGAGAGCCGGCGATCCTGGTTGCGGGAGGCCTGCACCAGCCGGCGCGCGTTGCGCGCATGGGCGCCGCCGGAGGAGTTCACGAGGAGCCCGAGCAGGCGCTTAGTCTCCGGCCAGCGCTGGACCGCGTACTCCTCGTGCACCTCCCGCGTGTACTCGGCGAGGCGCCAGAGCCAGGCGTTGGCCTGGTCGCGGCGCCCGATGGGGCGCTCGGCCACCGCCTCGAGCAGGATCTTCACCGCCTCGCGGCGCTCCTCGCGCGGCCAGCCCCCCACGAAGTCGACCGCCTCGTCGAAGGCCTCGGGATCGCGCCCGGCGGCCACCTCCTGAAGGACGCGGAGCCGTAGGGCCGCTCCGCGGTTGCGCTCGAGGCAGGTGAGCAGAAAGCGGCGCCGGAGCTCACCGGTGCCGTCGAACTGGATCATCGCCTTGGCCCGGCGCCAGTTGGCGGTGGTCACGCGGGCGCCGGCCAGCGCCGACCACACATGCTGCTCCTGCCAGGAGAGGCTGTCCACGGCGATGCGCCAGAGCTCGCGCTCGAACACCACCGCGCGGCGGTCGGGGTCCGGCGTTACCGGGAGGACCCGACGCTCGACCCGAACGCGACGGCCGCGGCCTCGTCGCACGGGTCCCACAACGATGGCCCCGCCCCGGTAGACGTCGCGGTCGAGCAGTGAGTGCAGCGTGACCACCGGGTCGTCGTGCGTGGTGGCCGGGTGCACGAAGTCGACGACGATGCCGGCCTCCTTGCCCGGGTTGCGGCGGGTCACGCGGCCCACGCGCTGCTGGTAGATGCGCTTGGACGCGGTCGGGGCGAGGTGCATGCACACCGTGGCCCGCGGGGAGTTCCAGCCCTCGGCGAGGAGCTGGGCGTTCACCAGCACGTCGATCTCCCCGCGTTCGTAGGCGGCCAGCGTGCGGGTGAGCTCACGCTTAGGCGTCTCCCCCGAGACCGCCTTGGCCCGGATGCCCGCATCCCGGAAGGCACGTTCGAGGTTGTGCGCGTGCTTGACCCCCGCCGAGTACACGACGCCCGGGAGATCGTGGAAGCGGACGCGGTAGAGGTCGGCGACCGCGGAGTTGAAGGGTCCCTGGTCGAGGAGCTCGGCCAGCTCCTCCTGGTCGAAGTCCTGATCCACCTCGCCCTTGCGCAGGGGCACCTTGGCGATGGTGCGCACCCCCACGCCGGGGGGTATGCGCACGTCGCGAAGCGGAGCGATCACGCCGCGGCGAGCGGCCTGGGCAAGGTCGAAGCGTGAGGTCTGGGTGGGGAACAGGTCGGTGACGTGTCGGGCGATGAGCGCGCCCGTGGCCGTCATGCCCACGAACACCGGCCCCTCCCACGCGCGGATGGCCGCGCTCGTCTTCTCCCCGAGGGCCGTGTGGGCCTCGTCGCAGATCACGATCGTGTAGGCGTCCGAGATCTTGCCCGCGTTGCGCACGAACCACTGGTAGGTCTCGACGGTGACCGGGCCGCCCGCCGGCGGCTCGCCCCGCCCCCGCAGCAGCGCAGGGGACACCCGCGCGCGGTAGCCACGGTCGATGAGCTCGCCGTTGAACTGGTCCACGAGGTTGCGCCGGTGGGTGAGGATGAGCACGCCTCCCGTGCGGGAGGCCTCCACGAAGCCGACGGCGGCCACCGTCTTCCCGGCCCCGGTGGCGTGCTCGAACCAGAAGCGGCGGTCTGCGTTGGGGTCCTCGACGGCAACGACGGCAGGTTCCTCGGAGGTGTCCTCCCAGTCGAGGGGCTCCTCGTCGTCGTCCACTTCCGCGGACTCCTGGACGTCGTCGAGGTCGTCCGGCTCCTCGTCGTCGGCGGGTCCGTCGTCGTCCTCGAGGTCGTCGTCGTCCACGTCCATTGCGGAATCGCCGTCGTCCTGCGTTCGGGGCACCTCGACCGAGGCCGAGCCTCCGGCTGGGCCACGGGAGGCGCTGGTCTCGGAGTCGGGGTCCTCCCTCGGCGGCGGCGTGGCGGCGCGACCGTTCGTGGTCTGCGGCTCCGCCGAGCCGCTGCTCCCGCCGTTCCGAGGCGCCGACTGGGCGTCGGCGAGCAGGGCGATGAGGGTGCCGGAGAGCGCGTCGACCTGATGGGCCGACAGCGTGGTGCCGTCGACCAGGTGGGGCTCGTCCTGGGCCATCAGGCGCGCGAGACCGAGCATAAGTGAGAATTCCCGCCGCCAGGCCACGGATGGGTGGCTGCGCCCGGCGGCCACCTCGGCCAGCGCGGCGTCGAGAGCCCGCCGCCGGGGCGTGCCCTCGGCCAGGGCGCCGGCGGGATCCTCGCCCTCGTGCACGAAGGCCTCGCGCGCGAAGGCCTCGGCGCGTGCGAGTTCGTCGCCGGTGACCGGCAGCGCGGATGCGAGGGAGGTGGTTTGAGCCACGTCGGCTTCTCCAGTTGGAGACGGGCGCCGATCGCGGCCGGCGGCGAGGGGCCACGCGGCGGGTGCGGGGGCGCCCGCGGAAGTCGTCGCATACGGGTGAGAGCACCCGGAGCGACCTGTCCGCGCGTCCGAGACGCGGAGCGCGGTCCACTCATTAAAGCAGTGTGAGCGGACCGACACACAGGGCGGGCCGCCCCGAAGGGTCTGCGAGGCTGTGCGACGCATGCGCGCCCTCGCCGCCCTTCTCACCTCCACGACCATCCTGGCGGGCTGCGGCGCCGGGGAGCAGGCGCCCCCCAGCCCGGGCGCGGCAAAGCCCGCCGCTGCGCCCGAGCGGTCGCTCGACGGAGCGCCCAGCGCGCTCAAACGCCTCTACGCCCAGGAGGATCGGCTCCTGGAGGGCGGGCCCGACGCGTTCCGGGCGCGCCTGCGCGAGCTTCGCGGTCACCCCGTGGTGGTCAACAAGTGGGCCTCGTGGTGCCCCCCGTGCCGGGCCGAGTTCCCGTTCTTCCGCTCCCAGGCCGCCCGGCGAGCCTCGAAGGTGGCCTTCATCGGGGTCAACTCGATGGACGCGAAGCCCGACGCCGAGGCGTTTCTCCGCCGCCAGCCGGTCGGCTATCCGAGCTACCTCGACCCGGACCTCGAGGTGGCCCAGGTGTTCCGAGGCGTCGCCGCCTTTCCCACGACGGCCTTCTACGACCGCGCGGGCAAGGTGAGCTACCTGAAGCAGGGCGGCTACGCCACCGAGGAGAAGCTCGCCGAGGACATCGAGCGCTACACCCGTTAGCGGGCCGCACCCACCGCGTGCCCGAGCTCCGCATCGATCCCCTGACCGGGCTTCGCACGCTCGTGGCCGGAGACCGGGCCGGCCGTCCCGGCGCCGGATTCGCGGTGGCTCCCCGGCCGCCCATCGACCCTGCAACGGACCCGTTCCTGCTCGGCCACGAGGAGCGCACCCCTCCGGAGCTCTACGCCCTCCGCCCGGCCGGCGGGAGCGAGAACGGCCCGGGCTGGACCGTGCGGGTGATCCCCAACCTCTACCCGGCCCTGGAGCCGGAGGAGGAGGCGATCGGCGGTCCGGCCGAGGACCCTCTCGCGAGCGGACGCGGCGTGCCCGAGCTGTTCGCCGCGCGGCCCGCGTTCGGCGCCCACGAGGTGATCGTCAACGGTCCGGAGCCCGTGTCCTCGCTCCGCGAGCTCGGAGCGGACGGGCTCGAGGTGGCCATGGGGGTGTGGCGCGAGCGCATGAGCGCCCAGAGCGACGCGGCCTACGTGCACGTGAGCGTCAACGAGGGGCGCGAGGCCGGCGCCTCGCTTCCCCACACCCACGCGCAGCTCTACGGGCTCGGGTGGGTGCCCGCAGCCGTGGCGCGGGAGCGCGAGCGCTTCGGCGCGTACACCGACCGGACCCAGGGCCGCAACCTTCTCGAGGACCTCCTCCAGGAAGAGGTCCGCAGGGGCGAGCGGGTCGTCGCCATCGACGCGGAGGCGGTGGCCATCTGTCCCTTCGCCTCGCTCCTTCCCTTCCAGGTGCAGATCCTCCCGCGGCGGCCGCGGGCGCGGTTCGAGGACCCGGGGCCGCTGGGTGCGGCCCTCCTGCACCAGGTGCTCGAGCGCCTCGAGGTCGTGCTCGGGGCCGTGCCGGCGCTCAACCTCTGGGTGCGCACCGCACCTCGCGGCGCCAAGTCGTTCTGCTGGCGGATCGATCTCCTGCCTCGCCTCGGCCAGCTCGCCGGCCTCGAGCTCGGCGCCGGCGTTCACCTGAACGCGCTGGCGCCCGAGCGGGCGGCGGAGATGCTGCGCCAGGCCGTTTTGCCCGCGCCGCCGTGATCGCCCTCGCGGCGGTCATTGCCGCGGCTGCCGCCGCAGGGGTGGGAGCGGAGCATCGGCTCGGGGCGGGAGCGGTCACGCTCGCCCGGTGGCTGATGGCCTTCCTGCTCTGGGTCGTGCTCCCGATCGTGGCCTTCTTCAACATCGCCGCGTTGGAGCTCTCCGTGCGCGTGGGCGCCGGCGTGGCCTATGCCTACGTGGCCCTGGTCGTGACGCTCGGCCTCGCCTACGCGATCGGCACCTGGGTCCTCCGTCTCGGGCGCCCGGGCGTGGGCGCCCTGATGCTCGTGTCGGGCTTCGCCAACACGGGCTTTCTCGGGCTCCCCTTCGTGGTCGCCCTGCTCGGGTTCTCCGAGCTTCCCGACGCGGTGGCCTACGACGTGCTCGTGTCCGCGCTCGCGCTCGTGTCCGTCGGCTTCACGGTCGGCGCGGCGTTCGGGACGCTCGGGGAGACGCCGCGTGCGCGCGTGCGCTCGTTCTTCACCCGCAACCCGCCGCTCTACGCCACCGTGGCCGGCTTCCTCGCTCCGGAGGTGCTGGCCCCGGGGTGGGCCGTGGACGCATCGCAGCTCCTCGTGCTCGTGACCGTGCCCGTGGGCTTCTTCGCGGTGGGCGTGACCCTCGGCTCCGAGCGCCGCCGCAAGGACCGTGCCAACCCGAGGCTCGGGGCGGTCGCCACCGCCGTCGGGCTGAAGATCGTCGTGGCTCCCTCCGTGGTCCTGCTCCTGTCGACGCTCGTGATCGATGCGCCGCCAGCCTACCTAAGTCAGGCGGCCATGGCCAGCGCCGTGAACGTGCTGGTGGTGGCCGACGCCTACGGCCTCGACCGCGGGCTCGTGGCGGCCGGTATCGCTTGGAGCACGGGCATCGTGGTAGCCGTGGGACTGGTCGTCTCCCTGGCCTAGCCGGGGGTCAATAGGGTCTCGCGCCGGCATGGTCGACCTCGGCGTAGGCGCGGTTCTCCTCCTCGTGGCAGCGGGCTTTCTCGCGGGGGCGGTGAACGCCGTGGCCGGGGGCGGATCGCTCATCTCCTTCCCGGCGCTCATCGCGGTCGGGTATCCGAGCATCACGGCCAACGTGACCAACCAGGTGGCGGTGCTGCCAGGGTACGTCGGCGGATCGGTGGCCTACCGCGAGGAGCTGCGCGGGCAGGGCTCGCGCACCGCCGCCCTGGCCGCCACGAGCGCGGCCGGCGCCGTGCTCGGAGCCGTCCTCCTGGTGGTGAGTCCAGCGCAGTTGTTCGACCGGATCGTGCCCTTC
>Ga0136614_10001223_pt1 | contig 14877 bp, 15 predicted proteins | sample AntDrymUQ2792106_2_FD_106643 | JGI IMG/M metagenome (GOLD analysis project Ga0136614, IMG submission 106643) | Polar desert sand microbial communities from Dry Valleys, Antarctica - metaG UQ279 (21.06) | ecosystem: Environmental > Terrestrial > Soil > Desert | place: Antarctica: Dry Valley... | reverse complement strand
CGGGATCACCGAGAACGTCGAGAGCGCCGTGAAGGCGGCGACGAACGGCGAGAAGATGTAGAGGACGTCGACGGCCGTCGCCGGGAAGAAGCTCTCCTTCCGGATCAGCTTCATCAGGTCGGCGGCGGGCTGCAGCACACCGAACGGGCCGGCGCGGTTCGGGCCGTAGCGCTGCTGCATTCGCCCCATCACCTTCCGCTCGGCGAGCGTCAGGTAGGCGAAGCCGACGAGGACGAGGTTGATGATCAGGACGGCCTTGATGACGCTCACCCACCACGGCTCGTTCACGCCTTCACCACCTCGACCTCGAGATGGAGGTCGCCGGCATGCTCCTCCGCGATGCGTGCAATTCCGGACGGTAGCGCGCGATTCACCCGTGCGCGCAACTCCACGGACGTACCGTTCGCGCGGACGCTGACCGTATCGCCGCTCGAGATCTGCCGCCTCTCGGCGTCGGTCGGCGCAAGCTCGACCTCGGCCGCCGGCCGCTGGAACTGGAGCTCGGGCACACGCTCTACGGCGGGGCCTGAGAACAATGGCCGGTACCGCTGCAGGCTCAGGTTGCCGAGGAAGTGCTCTTCCGCCGGAGGTGCGGTGGGTGGAATCGGGGCGCTCGGCGCCGGCTCCGGCGGCTCGAAGTCGCTGCGCGGGGGCAACGGCGCTCGCTCGCCGAGATCCTCGTAGCCGAGCTCTTTGCCGTAGAGGATCTGGGCGAGCTCGCCGAAGACGACCGCCGGGTAGGGCGAGAGCACGACACCGAACCGCTCGGCGAGCTTCGCGATCCAGGCAAGCTCGTCGGGTGCAGGCGGGATGACCGTGCGCCGCAGGCGCTGGATCCGGCCCTCGAGGTTGGCGAACGTGCCGTCCCGCTCCAGATAGCTCGTTCCCGGCAGGACGAGGTCGGCCCAGCCGACGGCGAGGCCATGGAACATCGTGATCGCGAGCACCTTCTCGGCCTGCTCCGCGAGCGCGCGGACGGCCGGGTCTGCCGCAGCCTCGTCGCCACTGACGATCAGGAGGCCGATTGGCTCGGGGTTCTCCTCCTCGTCGTCCGCAGACGCCGCCCAGGCGGCGGCGACGCCACGGCCGTTCGGTGTTCCCGGGAGGTGGAAGGCGGCGCTTCCCGGCTTGTGCTCGAGCCCCAGCCGGTGCGCCAGCTCTGCGAGTCGCGCGCCGCCGCCGCCCCCGCGGCCGGACCAGATCACCACCGTTCGGTCCGCGTCCCGCAAACGGTGCTCGAGCTCCTCGTCGAGCCGCCCGCCGGTCTGCACGGTCAGCGTCGCGCCGTTTCGGAGCGCCTGCTTGATCCAGAGCTCGACGATCGGCGCGCGATCGGCCACCTGCTCGTCGCCGATGACGACAACATGCTGGGCGTGGCCGATTGCGGAGAGGGGCGCCCTGAAGGCGTCGAGCGCGTCCGAGGTCGCCTCCGGCAGCACGGCCGAGTGTGCACCGAGGCCCTGCCGTAGCAGCTTGCCGAGCCCGTAGGCCTGCTCGAGGGTCTCAGAGCCCGAAAGGGCGGTGACGATGCGCCCGCCGGCGCCCCGCAGTAGCTCCTCGGCCCGGTCGAGCGCGTCGTTCCACGAGAGCTCGCCGAAGCCGCGGCGGCGGACGCGCTCGAGCGGCTCGCGAATCCGATCCTCGGCGTAGAGGTGGGGGTAGGTGAAGCGGCCCTTGTCGCAGAGCCAGCCCCCGTCCACATCGGGGTGGTTGCGGGAGAGAATGCGGCGGACCTTGCCCTCGCGCGTGGTCGCCGAGACGTTGCAGCCGACGGGGCAGAGTCCGCAGACGGAGGGGACGTTCTGGATCTCCCACGGCCGGCCCTGGAAGCGGTACTGGGTCGACGTGAGAGCTCCGACCGGGCACAGCTCGATCACATTGCCCGAGAAGGCCGCTCGGTACGACTCGTCCTCGAAGGTCGTGATCTGCGTCAGGGAGCCGCGGTTGCGGGCGACGAGCTGCCCGTCCTCGGCGACGTTCTCCGAGAAGCGGGTGCAGCGGTAGCAGAGGATGCAGCGCTCGCGGTCGAGCGCGATCGTCGGCGAGATCGGGATCGGCTTGTCGAAGGTGCGTTTCGGGAACGTCATCCGCGTCTGTCCCGGCCCCCAGCGGAACGTCAGGTCCTGTAGAGGGCACTCGCCGCCCTTGTCGCAGACGGGACAGTCGAGCGGGTGGTTGACGAGGATGAACTCAAGCGTGGCGTCCTGCCCTGCGGCTGCCTTGGGGGAGGCGGCGGCGGTGCGCACTACCATGTCCGGCTGAGCGGTCAGGGTGCAGCCAGCCTGCAGCTTCGGGATCCCCTCGACCTCCACGAGGCACATCCGGCACGCGCCGACGGGCGGCCCCAGCCGCGGCTCGTAGCAGAAGACGGGAATCTCGATTCCGGCGACGGCCGCCGTCTCGACGAGCCCGGTGCCCCGCGGCACCTCGACCTGGGCGCCGTCGATCGTAAGCGTGACGAGCTCAGGCGCACTCACGCGACCGTCTCCGCAGGCCGTGTCCGAGGCTTAAAGCCCTGGACACGTCCCCCAGGTACGACGTAGATACCGGTTTTGCAGCATCTTTGTACTTCGCTTGGACCCCTCTGGAGCTCTGAGCAAAGGACTCGTCCTGCGGGGACAAGCGAGCTCACGCTGGCGCCTCCGCCGCCGAGGCGCCCACGTGCTGCGCCACGGGGGCAAGGACGCCGTCAAGCGGAGACCCGCTCCCGAACGGACACCCTCCGTCCAGGTGCGCGACGAATTCCTCGCGGAACTTCGCCACGTAGCTGGCCACCGCCATCGCCGCCGTTTCTCCCAGCGGGCACAGGCACTTGCCGTTGATCCGGTCGCAGACGTCGAGCAGGAGATCGAGCTCCGACTCGGTCGCCTCGCCCGCCTCCAGCTTGCGCAGGATCTGCGTCATCCAGCGCGTCCCTTCGCGGCAGGGCGTGCACTTGCCGCACGACTCGTGCTCGTAGAACTCGGAGACGCGGATTCCGAGCTGCACCATGCAGCAGCGCTCGTCGATCGCAATCACACCCGCAGAGCCCATTGCCGTCCCGACCTGCACGAGCGAGTCGTAGTCGTAGGAAACGTCGATCTCGTCGGCGGTCAGGATCACGGTCGAGGATCCACCCGGGATCACGGCCTTGAGCGCTCGGCCGCCGGGAATGCCGCCGCCGAGGTCGTAGATCAGCTCGCGCAGAGTGATCCCGTGCGGCACCTCGTAGTTGCCGCCCCGCTCGAGGTTGCCGGAGAGTGAGACGACCCGTGTGCCCGTTGAGTTCTCGACGCCGAGCTTCGCGTACTCGCCCCCGCCGAGCTCGATGATCGGCGGCACGGTGGCCATCGTTTCAACGTTGTTGACAACCGTGGGGGACGCGTAGAGCCCCGAGATCGCCGGGAACGGTGGCTTCGAGCGCGGCTGCCCGCGCTTGCCCTCGAGGGACTCGAGCAACGCCGTCTCCTCGCCGCAGATGTATGCGCCGGCGCCCCGATGGACGACGATCGTCACGTCGCCGAGAATGTCGGTGCGGTCGCGGATCTCCTCAAGCGCATCCCGCAGCGCTGCGAACGGCCCGGTGTACTCCCCGCGGATGTAGACGAAGACGTGCTTCGACTCGACCGCATGAGCCGTGATCAGACACCCCTCGATGAACCGGTGCGGCACGCGGGTGACGATCTCGTTGTCCTTGAAGCTGCCCGGCTCGGATTCGTCGGCGTTTACGACGAGGTAGTGAGGGTTCGGGTTCTGATCCGGCTTCGGGATGAAGCTCCACTTCCGACCGGTCGCGAAGAACGCGCCGCCGCGGCCGCGCAGGTTCGACGCGAGCAGCTCCTCGACCACTGCCTGGGGCGTCATCCCGCGCGCTTTCACCAGCGCCCGGTAGCCACCGATTTCCTCGTAGGGCGCGAGCTTCGCGAGGTCGCGCTCGTCGGCGCCGCCGAACACGATCGGCCTGATCTCACGCGTCGCCACGCAGCTCCTCCACGATCGCCGCCACGTCGCCCGGTTGCACGTGCGTCCGGTAGCGGTGGTCGACCGACACGATCGTCGCCCAGCCGCAGCCGCCGAGGCACTCGATCGTGCGGAGCGTCGCGAGACCGTCGTCCGTCGTCTCACCGGCAGGGACGCCGAGCTCCTCCTCGAAAGCCTCCAATACCTGCTGCGCCCCGACGAGCGCGCACGAGATGTTCGTGCACACCTCGACGAGGTGCCGCCCGACCGGCTGCAGGTGGTACATGTCGTAGAAGGATGCAACGGCCATGCAGTACGCGGGCGACTCGTCCAGAGCCTCCGCCACCTCGCGAAAGACCTCCGGCGAGAGCCAGCCATAGCGCTACTGCGCCAGGCGCAAGGCAGGCAACGTTGCGGAGCGTGCCTGCGGGTACTGCGCCTTCACGTCCTGAATCGCCTCGTACAAGGACGTCATCGATCCACCTCGCCCATGACGCCGTCGAGCGATCCAACGATCGCGACAAGATCCGCGATCGCGGCGTCGCGCATGCACGTCGCCGTTGCCTCGAGGGCGACGAAGGACGGTGCCCGGAACTTGACCCGCCACGGCTTCGGCCCCCCGTCCGAAACGACGTAGCAGCCGAGCTCCCCGCGCGGAGACTCGACGGTGACGTAGATCTCCCCCTCGGGCACGAGGTAACCCTCGGTCACGATCTTGAAGTGGTGGATCAATGACTCCATCGAGGTGTGCAGCTCCTCGCGCGGAGGCAGCACCACCTTGCGATCGTCCGCGATCCAGGGCTCGCCCTGCATCTCCTCGAGCCGCTCGATGCACTGCGCGACGATCCCCGTCGACTGGCGCATCTCGTCCATCCGGACGCGGTAGCGGTCGTAGACGTCACCGCCGTGCAGGACGGGCACTTCGAACTCGACCTGGTCGTACGCGAGATACGGCTGATCGCGGCGCAGATCCCAGTCGACACCGGAGGCGCGCAGGATCGGCCCCGATTGCCCGAGGGCGATCGCGTCCTCCCTCGAGAGCAGCCCGATGCCGACCGTGCGCTCGCGCCAGATCCTGTTGTCGTCGAGGATCGCCTCGTACTCGTCGATCGCCTTCGGCATCCGAACGCAAAAGCGGCGGGCGTCCGCGTAGAAGCCCATCGGGATGTCCTCCGCGAGTCCGCCCGCCTGGAAATAGCGAGTGTGCATCCGCACCCCGGTGACCATCTCGAATAGGTCGAGGACGAGGTCGCGCTCGCGGAAGCAGTACCAGAACATCGAGATCGCACCGATCTCGAGCGCGGAGGTGCCGATGTAGACGAGGTGTGAGTGGATGCGGTTGAGCTCGGAGAGGGCCATGCGCATCCAGGTCGCCTTGCGCGGCACCTCGAGCCCGAGCAGCTGCTCGATCGCGAGCACGAAGACGAGCTCGTTGTACTGGAAGGAGACGTAGTCGATCCGCTCCGGGTAGGTGATCGCCTTCCACCACGTCTTCTGCTCCATCGTCTTCTCGAAGCCGGTGTGCAGGTAGCCGACGACGGCGCCGATCCCGGCGATGCGCTCGCCCTCGAGGTCGACGACCAGTCGCAGGACTCCGTGCGTGGATGGGTGGTTCGGGCCGAAGTTGACCGTGAGCAGGTCGCCTCCGCGCCGGAGCTCCTCGGGTGCCTGCAAAACGGTCGGGATCGGGCTCGGGATCCGAGTTCCCTCGTAGAGCCGCGGCCTGCGCTCGACGGTGGCCACCCTCGGCTCCTACTCCTCCCCCGAGAAACGCACGGGCTCGCCGCCGATCGGGTAGTCCTTCCGCAGGGGATGTCCCTCCCAGTCGTCCTCCATCAGGATGCGGGCGAGATTCGGGTGCCCCTCGATCGGGATCCCCATCATGTCCCAGGCCTCTCGCTCGTGCCAGTCGGCGGTGGGCCAGATCGAGACCACGCTCTCGACCGGCTCGCCGTCGTCGAGCCACACCTGCACGCGTACCCGCCGGGGGTCGCGGTCGAGCTTCAGCAGGTGGTAGCTGATCGAGAAGCGCTTCGGCTTCGGATGGGGCCGGCGGGCGTAGCCCTGCGAGCCGGGCGCGTTCAGGTCACGGCCTGCGGGCGTGCCGATGTAGCCCGCCACACCGCGCTCGCCCCAGCCGAGGTAGTCGGTGGGCGTCACGTCCGAGAGGATGTTGAAGCCCTCCTCGCGGAGGTGGGCGCACGCCTCGAGCAGGCGGGTCGGGTCGACCTCGAGGGTCGTCTCTCCGAATGCCTCGCGTGTCTCGACGAGTCCGGGGACGGCGTCGTAGCCGATCACGAGGCGGCTCCGCGGATCTCGTACGCGGGGGGAACCCCCGCCATCACCTTCTCGTGCAGCCGCACGATTCCCTCCATCAGCGCCTCCGGACGCGGGGGGCACCCGGGCACGTGGATGTCGACCGGGACGATCTTGTCGACGCCCTGGAGAATCGTGTAGTTGTTGAACATCCCACCGGAGCTGGCGCACGCGCCCATCGCGATCACCCACTTCGGCTCCAGCATCTGGTCGTAGACCTGGCGCAGCGGCGCGGCCATCTTGTGGGCGACGCGGCCCGAGACGATCAGCAGGTCCGCCTGGCGGGGCGAAGAGCTGAACCGCTCCATCCCGAAGCGTGCGATGTCGTAGCGTGACGAGACGATCGACATCATCTCGATCGCGCAACAGGCGAGTCCGAAGGTGTCAGGCCACATCGAGTTCGTCTGCGCCCAGGCGACTGCCTTCTGCAGCGTCGTCAGCCCGAGTGCGTCCTCGAGGCTCTCGACCTCCTGCTCGAAGACTCCCGGCCCTTTCGTCGGCCAGAGCAGGCGCTCGCTCTGCAGGCCCGCCTTCGCGAGCGGCCGGTTCGCGCGCCGCTTCGGGTCGATCGTCTTGTCTACCGCCATTCCAGGGCCCCCTTGCGCCAGATGTAGACGTATGCCACCGCCAGGATCCCGACGAAGACGAGGAACTCCGTCAGGCCGAACCAGCCGAGCGGCTCGAGCACGATCGCTAGCGGATAGAGAAAGACGATCTCGATGTCGAAGAGGATGAAGAGCATCGCCGTCAGGTAGAAGCTGACCGTGAAGCGCTGCTGCTGGGGCGGTCCCTCCGAGACGCCGGACTCGAACGGCAGGAATCGTGCCTTCACTCGACGGGTCGGGCTCGTCGCGAACAGGAACGAGAACGCGATCATCGAAGCCGGGATCACCGCCGCGAAGAACGCGTAGACCAGGAAGGGGAAGTAGTCTCCGAGCATCCGCTCCGGGCGGACGTTAGCAAGGTTGCCGGGGGCGCACGAAGAGAGGTGGAAACCGCATCAGGAAGCGGGTTCCGATGTCACGAACTCGGCCCTATTGACCCCGTTGCTACCATGGGAGAGATGGCAATCGTCGAGCATCCGACCACGCTTGTCTCGCTGACGCCTACGGCGGCCGAGAAGATCAAGTCGCTCCTGGCCGAGGAGGGGGAAGGCGACGTGAGCGTTCTGCGCGTCGCGATCCAGGGCGGTGGTTGCTCGGGCTTCCAGTACGGCCTCGGCTTCGACGCGGGACCCGCAGAGGGCGACGAGGTAATCGAGCAGCACGGCGTCACCGTCGTCATCGATCAGTTCAGCGCGCCGTATCTCAAGGGCGCCACGGTCGACTTCCTGAACACGATCTCGGAGGCCGGGTTCAAGATCGACAACCCGAACGCCGCCGCCTCCTGCGGCTGCGGCCACTCGTTCACGGTCGCTGAAGGGGAGGAATCCGCTGGCGCAACAGCCGAAGCGGCCCCCGACGCCCACGCCGGCGGCTGCGGCTCCGGCTGCTCGCACTGACCTCCTCTAGCCTGGCGTAAAGCTCAGGTCACGCGGCGCTCGAGCAGCATTGCGGGTGACTGGTACCGTGGGCAGACGATGATTGCGGTCGCGGCTGTCTTCCACGTGCTCGTCTCGGCGGGCCTGCTGACGCTGATTCTGATGCACTCCGGGCGGGACGGCGGCATGGGCGGACTTGGTTTCACGCCCGCCTCGCAGGGCGGTACGCACATCGTGGAGCGGAACCTGACCCGGCTAACGGTGGTCGTCGCGACGGTGTTCTTCCTCAACACCGTGCTGCTGTACCGGCTCCTGGCATAGGCGCCGCTAGACTCTGTTCCCGCTCGCGCTGGTGGCGGAATTGGTAGACGCGCAAGGTTGAGGGCCTTGTGAGCGCAAGCTCGTGGAGGTTCAAGTCCTCTCCAGCGCATTGCGCAGAACGGGCGCCCAGGGCGCCCGTTCTGCGTTACTTGACGTCGTCCGGAAGGATCTCTAGCCTTCAGTGCGAACACATGTTCGAGCACCGCTTTCCGACCCAAGGAGACGACACGTGCTGACAGCACGCCAGCAGGAGATCTGGGGATTCCTGGTCGAGTACCTCGACGGTCACGGTTATCCCCCCACCGTTCGCGAGATCGGGGAGGCAGTCGGTCTTGCGTCGCCGTCCACAGTTCACGCGCACCTCGCAAACCTCGAGCGGGCAGGGTTGCTGCGCCGCGATCCGACGAAGCCCCGTGCGCTCGAGCTGATCGGGCATCGGCGCGAGCAGGCACAGTCCGCCCGCGGGTCCGAAGAGCGGAAGCTCCCTCTGCTGGGGCAGATCGCGGCCGGTGCACCCCTGCTCGCCGAGGAGAATGTTGAGGATGAGATCGCGGTGCCGGAGCCGCTCGGGCGGGGAGCCGACTTCCTCCTGCGCGTCCGCGGCGACTCGATGATCAACGCGGGCATCCTCGACGGGGACGTGCTCGTCGTTAGCAAGAAGCAAGACGCCCGGAACGGCGAGATCGTTGTCGCGCTCGTCGGCGACGACGAGGCTGCGAATGAGGCGACCGTGAAGACCTTCTTCCGCGAGCAGAACCGCGTTCGGCTCCAGCCCGAGAACGACGCGCTCGAGCCGATCTACGCCGACTACGTCGAGATCCTGGGCAAGGTGACGGGAGTGTTCCGCACGCTGTGACGCAGCTGGCCTTCTTGAACAGGACGCTCGACCAGGAGCTGGCGGCGATCGCGCGCGGCGCGAGCCTGGAGTGCCTCGTCTGCGGTGAGTTCCTGCTGCGGCGGCCGGCGGGTCACGCCTGCCTCGAGTGCGGGACGCTGCTCTGGGAGGGCCTCGAGATCCCGCGATCGGAGCTAGCATTCGTCGGGCAGGCCGGGTGACCGCGGGGTCGTCGAAGGACGGCTCCGAGGAAAGTCCGGACACCGAAGGGCAGGGCGCTGGGGAAACCCCAGGGGGCGAAAGCCGACGGAAAGTGGAACAGAAAGCAAACCGCCGGCGGAGCATCTCCGGAGGCTCCGCCGGTAAGGGTGAAACGGTGGGGTAAGAGCCCACCAGCGCCGCGGTGACGCGGCGGCTCGTCAAACCCCGTCCGGTGCAAGGTGAAGCAGATCCCGCTGACGCGGCCCGCCGAGGGATCGGGTACACCGCTCGAGCTGACGGGCAACCGCCAGCCTAGAGGGATGGTCACCCAAGACAGAATCCGGCTTAGAGGCCTGCTAAAGGAAAACCCTGCGATTTGCAGGGTTTTCCCATTCTGGGGTACAGGACGCCTCGCACCTGCGTGCATCACCCGGGCATCACGCAAACTCAGGATCGAGCTCGCGGCGGGCCGTCAGAGAACGTCGCGTTCGGTCCGAACCGCTTGGTTGAGCGAAAGACCGCGGTGGCCCTCGGCGTGATCGGTAGCTCAGAAAGGCGGTTGCTTACGAGGGCGGAGGGTTCGATCGCCGATCGTGCACGTGCCACGAGAGTGTCGTCGTTCGTGGGGCCGGTTGACGAAATCCCCACCCTGCTCCGCCTCGGCCGCATGATCGAACTTGAGCAGGGCCCTTCGCCCACGAGCGACGTCACGGCCTCGCTCTAAATTGCTGCAAGGCCGCCTACCCCAGCCCATCGGAACACGCCGTTTCGCGGCATTCTGAGCTGGATAGCACGTGACATAGATGCACCCTTGCCTGGGTGCTGTCGGACGAGACAACGAAGCTCCTAAACGGGCTACCCGTTCAAGGGGGTCCCTGACGGTGAGCCAAACTGGTCTACGTCGTTCTTGCGCGTGATGGCGCTTGCGGTTATGAATGCAAGGGGCGATGGCGGTGTCGAACGGTGCGGCAACCGAGTTCCGGCTGCTCGGCCCCGTCGAGGTTGTGCGGGAAGGGAAGCTGCTGCCGCTCGGCGGCCGTCGGCAGCGGACGCTTCTAGCCCTATTGCTGCTCGAGCCCGGTCGGGTGGTGTCGACCGACCGGCTGACGGAGGAGCTCTGGCACGGTGATCCGCCGGCCGGCTCCGCGAAGACCTTGCGAGCGTACGTCTCGCGCCTCCGCTCTGTGCTAGGGACAGACACACTCGTTGCGCGCTCGCCGGGGTACGTTCTCGCCGTCGAGCCGGCTGGGCTCGACGTCTACCGCTTCGACCAGCTCGTGCGTGAAGGTCGCGCTGCCCTCGCCCGCGACGCCGCGGGACTGGCGGCCGATCGACTCGACGCCGCGCTCGCGCTCTGGCGAGGACGCGCGCTCGCCGACGTGGGGGACAGCGGCGTGCTTACACTCGAGGCCCAGCGCCTCGAAGGGCTTCGCCTCATGTGCCTCGAGGACTGGATCGAGGCGGAGCTCATTCTCGGCCGTCATGCCGAGCTGGTCCCCCGGCTCGAGCACCTCGTTGCCGCCGAGCCGCTGCGAGAGCGTCTCTGGCGCCAGCTAGTGCTCGCTCTCTACCGCTGCGAGCGCCAAGCGGATGCGCTGGCCGCCTACCAGCGCGCGCGCGCGCTCTTCGCGGAGGAGCTCGGCCTCGATCCGAGCGAGGACTTGCAAGAGCTCGAGCGTGCCGTGCTCCGCCATGAGATTCCGCAGGCAGCCCCCGCCGACGTGCGCCACAACCTTCCAGCGCAGGTGACGAGCTTCGTCGGGCGCGAGCAGGAGGTCGCTGAGCTTGAGGTCTTGCTGCGCGAGCACCGCATCGTCACGTTGACCGGCGCGGGCGGGGCCGGAAAGACCCGGCTGGCGCTGGAGGAGGCATCGCATCAGCTCGGGATCTGGCCCGGCGGCGTCTGGCTCGTCGATCTGACGGCCGTGGCCGACCCCGCACTCGTGCCGACCGCAGTCGGCGTGGCGCTCGGTATTGCCGAGCGGCCGGACGTGCCCGCTCTGGATGGACTCCTCGATCACCTTCGCAGAGCGGAGCTCCTGCTCATCCTCGACAACTGCGAGCATCTGTCGGAGGCGTGCGGCGAACTGGTGCACGAGGTCCTCCGCGCCTGTAGTGAGGTTCGCGTGTTGGCGACGAGCCGAGTTGTGCTCGGCATCCCTGGCGAGCTCGACTATTCGGTCGAGCCGCTGCCGACGCCAACCGAAGCCGTGCCGGCGGAGGACGTCGAGCGGTTCGCTTCCGTCCGGCTCTTTCTCGACCGTGGGCGCGCGGCGCGGCGCGATCTGGCCGTGGGCGGTAAGGATCTGGCAACGGTCGCGCGGATCTGCCGCGAGCTGGACGGCCTACCGCTCGCGATCGAGCTCGCCGCCGCGCGCGCGAAGGTGCTGTCGGTCGACGAGATCGCCGCCCGACTCGATGACCGTTTCCGCTTCCTGCGCTCCTGGCGACGGATCGTCAACCCGCGCCAACAGACCCTCCGCGCGACGATGGACTGGAGCTACGAACTCCTCGCCGCTGACGAGCGCACACTGCTCGCCCGAGTTTCTGTCTTTTCGGGAGGCTTCTCTCTGGAGGGCGTCGGCGCGGTTTGCCTGGACGGCGAGGAAGGGCGCGCGCTGGAGCTTGTTGGGCGTCTGGTCGAAACCTCGCTTGTTATCGCCGAAACGCGGGAGGGCGTGACCCGCTACCGGCTCCTGGGGACGATCCGCGAATACGCGACCCAGAAACTCGAGGGCTCGGGCGCGGCTGAGGAGCTCCGCCGTGCACACGCAGAGCACTTCCTGGAGGTCGCGAGGTGCCAGCGCGTGGACGACGAGCACGACACCGCCCGGCGAAAGCAGCAGGCGCTTGGGATCATCGATTCGGAGCGTGACAACCTGCACGCCGCTCTACAGTGGGCTCTCGCCCGAAAGGCCGAGCTGGCTCTACCGCTGGCTATCGACCTCTTCCGGTACTGGTTGATCCGCGGCTACCGGCGTCAGGGCCTCGATTGGCTCGAGCAGGCCCTCGCCGTGCCGCAGCCCGCCGCGCCGCCGGTTCGCGCGATGGCACTTGCAGGAGCGGCGCTGCTCGCCCGGCTTGCGGGCGACTTCGTGCGCGCTCGGCCGCTCGCCGAAGAGAGCATCGCGGTCGCACGCGCCGTTGGCCCGCCGGCGGCGCTCGCTATTTCCCTCAACGTCTTGACCACACTCGAAGCAGGAGCAGGCGACTACAGTCGCGCCCGCGCATACTGCGACGAGTCGGTGGCTGTGGCGCGGAAGGCCGGGAGCCGCTGGCTCGAGGCGATCGCGCTCTTCATTCTCGCCGAGGCCGCGCTGCACGGCGGACGGTACTCCGTTGTCCGGGACGTCGGCGGCCGCGCGCTCGAGCTGGCCCGCGCTATCGACGAACACGAGGTCATGGCACTCTGTTTGGCGCGGCTCGGCATGGGTGCCGTGCACGAGGGCCAGCTGGCAGAAGCCCGTAGCCAGCTGAGCGAGGGGCTCGAGTACGTACGGAGCCTCGGATTCGTGGAGACCGGCGCGTGGTGCTGCGAGGGGCTCGCACTCGTCACCGTGAGGTCAGGGGACTCGGCTCGGGGAGCGCGGTTGCTCGGAGCAGCCGAGGTGCTGAGGCGGGCCAGCGGAGGCGTGCTCCAACCCGCCGAGGCGCTCGCGCGCAACAAGACATTCGCCGCGATACGGCATACGTTGGCCGAAGAGGAACTGGAGGCCGCGCTCGAGGTCGGCCGCCGAATGAGCCTCGACGAGGCCGTCGCAGACGCGCACGGCGTCGCCGCGCCCGCCCTGCCCTGACGCGCTCGAGCCCTGCTCAAGGGCGACGGCGGAGGGATGCAACCCTTTTGCAACAGGGGCGGGCGAACCTTTCGCCTCGATGGAGCGTGAGATCATGGAGGCGACGGCGGCGCTAGTCACCGCACTCGAGCGGGGCGACGTGGCCGCGGCGGGCAGTGTCTACACCGAAGACGCGAAGCTGCTCGCGCCGCCACCCGAGCTCATCCAGGGACGCGCCGCGATCGAGGCCTACTGGACCGCCGGTGTCGCCCTGGGCCTGTCGGCCGTCACGTTCGAGAGCAGGCTCCTGGAGAGAGTGGGCGGACGCGTCGTCGAGATCGGTCGCTACGGCGTCTCGGTCGAGGTCGAGCGCGCCACCAGGGTCGACGAGCACGGGACCTACCTCGTGCTCCACCGACAGGTCGTCGACGGCTCGTGGCAACGGGCCCTCGACGTCTTCGATCCCGACGAGCCGGTCGGCTCGTCACACGACCCAGAAGGAGGAGAGAAGAATGAAGGCACTTAGACTGGTTCTTCTCGTCGTGGCGTTGAGCGCCCTGGCGAGCGGTCTTGCCCTGCACGCGGCGGCCGGACCCGCGAACCATACGAACCGTCTCGAGGCGAGCTTCACCGAGGTCGCTCAGTCGGTCACGAACCGGATCGCCGACCTTCAGACCCTGCAGCTGATCAACACAGGCAACGGAACCGTCGAGGGATTCGGTGCCGCCACCGTGGTCGTCGGGATCACTCAGGATCGCTCAGCGACGCCGTGCGGGCCAGGCAGCTGGACAAGCGCGGCGACGCGACGCATCGTCCTCGACGAGGGCGTGTTGATCGTCCGCGAAGTGGGCATTGCTTGCCCGACCGCATCCGGCCCCGTCATCACGGGCACGTATGAGGTCGACGGGCTATCGAGCACCGGGATCTTCGCCGGCGCACGGGGTGCTGGCGACCTCACGGTTAACGTCGCGAACTCGACGGCCACCCTTTCCGGGAAGCTGAAGCTCGCCGGGAAGCTGAAGCTCGCCGGTTCGAACGACTAAACCGGCTACAGACCAGGGAGCCCTCTCTCGGACGCGCGACTCAAGCGAGGAGTGCGCCGAAGGAGGGCTCTCTCGCTCCACGCGGAGCTCTACCCGCGGGATCCAGCCTCGCCAGCGGCCTGAAGGGACCACCAACAGGAGCCAGGCGGGCGCGTGCAGGCGGCAACGGCGCGTGCGGGAGGAAAGTGGGTTTGCTGTTTCTTTAGTAACTCACGCGGGGTCTTCCTCCTCCAAATCGGCAAACGCCCGCTCTCCGAGACGTTCCTTACACAGGTCGACGGTGATGTCGTAGCTTTCCCGCTCCTGGTCGCCGATGGGAACGTCCAAGGGCTCGAAGAGCGCCGCCCCGGCGCGGAGGAGACGGGCGCTCCGTTCCCAGTCCTGCCGCGCGGCCGCCAGCTCCGCGTATGCCTCCAGGCAGTACGCTTCGACGAAGTCGCCGAGAGCCGGATGACCTTCATGGTGTCCTTTCGTAGAGGAGACAGGAGCCCAGGCTCCTCCAGCTACCCGACGGACGTCTCTGAGCCTCCTGTGAATGCGCTGTGAGCAGCACCCAGCCGCCGTCGACGAGGCTGCGGCCCGGCAGCCCGAGGTAGGGGAAGACGAAGCCCTTGAGCTCGCCTGAGGCTCCGTAAGAAGTGGAGGCGGTTGCGGCCGCCGACTTGCGCCTTGCTCAGAACGCGTTCGTAAGAACAGCGACGTTGGCGTTGCTGGCAACGACAAGAGCGGCTGTGCATCACCGGTGCATCACGACAGCGCCCCGCCAAGCCCCTCCATGGCGCCGCTGCGGAGCCGAGAACGGCATGGTTGAGCCATTCATGCTCGTCCGCAGGACCGCGGGACGAAGAATCCGGCTTAGAGGCCTGCTAAAGGAAAGCCCTGCATTTGCAGGTCTTTCCCATTCTTGGATCTGGCGGATGCATCATCCGTGCATCACCATGTTCGAAGAAAGGAACGACCTTGGCG
>Ga0136614_10001220_pt1 | contig 14886 bp, 15 predicted proteins | sample AntDrymUQ2792106_2_FD_106643 | JGI IMG/M metagenome (GOLD analysis project Ga0136614, IMG submission 106643) | Polar desert sand microbial communities from Dry Valleys, Antarctica - metaG UQ279 (21.06) | ecosystem: Environmental > Terrestrial > Soil > Desert | place: Antarctica: Dry Valley... | reverse complement strand
GCGCGGCAATCGCTCGCTGGGCAGACAGACCCGTGTTTACTCTCAGTAGCGTACGAGTTCTCCGCATGGGAGCTTCCAGCACGAGTAACCGTGAGACCTTGGACAGTGGGTACTGAATCTGCCGCGGAGCGTGTTGTAGCCGTTACAATTGTCACTCTCCGTGCTCATCCAGGGGGCTAAGACGTCACCCGACAGGACGCTCAAAGTTTCCCGCCAGTCCAAAGATTTCGGCGCCATCCCTCCCGGGCCGATTGGACGGGGGAATCCGCAGCTGCAGGCCCCCGCCGCGTGCTCGCGGCGGCGAATCGACGCTGCCCGCGACGACCTTAAGACATTGCCGGCACAACAATCAGCGCCGGGCCTGAGCGGCATGCTGGGTGGGGTGTCGCGTCTGGCCGATCATGGAGACGCGTGTGCGGTGGCAGGTGTTGGGTTCGAACCAACGTAGGCTGAGCCGACGGTTTTACAGACCGCTCCCTTTGGCCACTCGGGCAACCTGCCTTGGCCGGCACCGGATCTCGCTTCGGCGCCGGCCCGAGGATACACATGGGTCGAGCCCGGGCTGCGGCCGCCCAACGGATCGGTACCAGCGAAGAGCGCAGGAGGCAGACATGGCAGATCCGTCATTCGACGTAGTGAGCAAGGTCGACCGCCAGGAAGTGGACAACGCGCTCAACCAGGCGGCCAAGGAGCTCTCCCAGCGCTTCGACTTCCGCGGCACGAACGCGACGATCTCGTGGGCCGGAGACAGCGCAGTCAGCCTGCAGGCAGACACCGAGGAGCGCCTCAAGGCCGCCCTTGACGTGTTCAAGGACAAGCTGGTCCGGCGTGGAATCTCGATGAAGGCAATCGATGCCGGCGAGCCGCAGGCCTCCGGGCGGGTTTACAAGCTCAGCGCCAGCATCGTCCAAGGAATCGCCAGTGACAAGGCGAAAGAGATCGCCAAGCGGGTCCGAGACGAGGGGCCGCGCGGCGTCCAAGCGCAGATCCAGGGGGATCAGCTTCGGGTCAGCGGCAAGAAGAAGGACGACTTGCAGGCCATCATCAGCCTGCTCAAGGGCGCTGACTTCGGCATCGCGTTGCAGTTCACCAACTACCGCTAAGCGTGATGAAGGGCATCATCTTGGCCGGCGGCAGCGGCAGCCGCCTGCATCCGCTGACCCGAGCCGTGTCCAAGCAGCTTCTTCCGGTCTACGACAAGCCGATGATTTACTACCCGTTGTCGGCGCTGATGCTCACCGGCGTCCGAGACATCTTGGTCATTTCTACGCCGGAGGACCTGCCGCTGTTCCAGCGACTGCTCGGTGACGGCGACGATCTCGGCCTGCAGTTGCACTACGCTGCGCAACCCTCGCCGAACGGACTGGCGGAGGCGTTCATCATCGGTCGAGACCACATCGGCGACGACTCGGTGGCCCTCGTGCTCGGGGACAACATCTTCTACGGCCACGGGCTGTCCGAACTGCTGCAACGAGAGGCGCGCCGGCTCTCCGGGTGCACGCTGTTCGGTTACCAGGTGAGCGAGCCCGAGCGGTACGGCGTCGGAGAGGTGAATGCCGAGGGGCGGCTCGTGTCGATCGAAGAAAAGCCAGCGGCCCCGAAGTCCAACCGAGCTATCACCGGCCTGTACTTCTACGACAATGCTGTGGTTGACATCGCCGCCGGGCTCACGCCATCCGCACGCGGGGAACTGGAGATCACCGACGTCAACCTGTGCTACCTCGGGCGCGGGCAGGCACGGTTGGTCGACCTCGGCCGGGGAACTGCCTGGCTGGACACTGGTACGCACGACAGCCTCCTGCAGGCGAGCCAGTTCGTCCAGGTGCTCGAGCATCGGCAGGGTGTACGGATCGCGTGCCTCGAGGAGATTGCGCTGCGGATGGGGCTGATCACGGCAGACCAGGCCTACGGTCTCGGCCTGTCCCTGGCCAAGTCGGGCTATGGGCAGTACGTGATGCAGGTCGCCGTACAGGCCGGAGCACTGCCGTCGGGCTGATCGACGCATCGAGCACCCTCGGCCATGATGACCTCGGCACGCTGCCGACCTTCTGACACCAACGTGGAGTCGTTCATGGCCCAGACCATCGAGGAAGCTCGCCAAGAGCTCGACGAGCAGTACCGCAAGGTTCGTGAAGATCTCGAAGACGTCCGGATGGCGATGATCGCGGTCGACCAGGCCGGTCCCGAGGACGACCTCTATGACCGCTTGGAGGCGTTGGAGAAGGCGGCAGGCAAGGTGCGCAGCGGAGGCCTGGTCGGCTCAGGGGCGAATGGACATCGCAAGGCCCTTGAGCGCTACCTCGAGATCGTCGGCCGCTGACGACCCTGCCGCGGGGCACAGCTACCGCTGCCGCGCCAACTCCTCCAGCCGCCGGATGCGCTCGGCCATCGGCGGATGGGTGGCGAACATCTGCGCCAGCCCGGTCCCACGAAACGGGTTGGCGATCATCAGATGACTTGTGGCCACCAGCTGGTCATCCTGGCGCAGCGGCAGCGCCTTTGTCCCAGCGTCCAGTTTCGCCAGCGCGCTGGCCAGGCCGAGCGGGTCCTGTGACAGCTGGGCACCGGACTGGTCGGCTTGATACTCCCGCGACCGGCTGACCGCCATCTGCACGATTCCGGCCGCCAGCGGTCCGAGCAGCGCGAGCAGCAAGGCTCCGACCGGATTGCCGCCCCGTTCATCGCCGCGGCCGCCGAACACCGCACCGAACATGGCCAGGTGAGCCAGGTACGTGATCACCGAAGCCATCGCCCCGGCCACCGAGGAGATCAGGATGTCCCTGTTGTAGACATGCGAGAGTTCGTGCGCCAGGACGCCGCGCAGCTCCCGCAGGGTCAGGACCTGCAGAATTCCCTCGGTGCAACACACAGCGGCGTTGCGGGGGTTGCGTCCGGTGGCGAAGGCGTTGGGCTGATTCGTGGGGCTGATGAACAGCCGCGGCATCGGCTGGCGGGCTTCGGTCGCCAGCGCACGGACGATCGCGTACATCTCCGGTGCCTGAGCTTCGGTCACCGGCTGGGCACGCATCGACCGCAGGGCGATCTTGTCCGAGAAGAAGTAGGCAACGCCGTTGAAGGTCACGGCCACGACGACGGCGACGGTGAGTCCGCTGCGGCCCCCGAGCCAGCCTCCGACGAGCACGATGAGCGCCGACATCGCTCCGAGCAGTAGGGCGGTCTTGAGCCCGTTGTAATGACGCACGTTCTCTCCTGAAGGGCCGGACGGTGCCATCGGTGAAACGCGACCGGTCCGACGGTCGTTCCCAGGGCCAAGGCCGGGTAAGGTTTCGAGGGTCACGGTGGCGGCGGCAGGTCGTGGGCGCCGGGGGGTGGCACGGTCCACATCCACTCCCGCAGTCGGTCCTTCTCGTGGGTCAGCTCTGCGATGTCGTGTTCGCTGTACTCGAACTCGGGGCTCCAGAACAAGGCGTCGAAGGGGCACACCTCGATGCAGATCCCGCAGTACATGCACAGCGCGAAGTCGATGGCGAACCGGTCGAGCACGTTGCGCTGTTGCTCGCGGCCGCCCTCCGTCCTTGCGGGCTCCGTTTCCTTGTGGGAGTCGATATAGATGCACCAGTCGGGGCACTCCCGGGCGCAGAGCATGCAGACGGTGCAGTTTTCCTCGAGCAAACCGATTGCGCCGCGACTCCGCGGCGGCAGCGCGGGCAGGGTGTCTGGAAACTGCCGGCTGCCGGTACGCCGGGACAGCGCCCCCAGCGCGACATCCAGCGCTCGCGAGAGAACGCTCCCACCGGAGCTGCCGGTGGGTGCGGGGCCGCCGATCACGACTCCACCTCGTCCTGCCCGCCCCACCAGGCGGGGTCCGGTACACCGGGAGGACGCAGTTTGCGCCGGCCTTGGACTGCCGACAGATCGGATTCGCCGGGTTCCTTCGCACCCGGCCAGGCCTTGGCGACCCGGGCAACGAGCACGAAGTCCCTGCGCAGCGGGTGGCCGTCGAAACCCTCCGGCAGCAGCAGCGGCACCGGATTGGGGTGGTCGTCAAAGACGACGCCAAACATCTCGGCGGTCTCGCGTTCGTGCCAGGATGCGCCGCGGTGAACGGATGTGACACTCGCGAGCCGCGGCTCGTCACGCGGGATTCGAGTCCGCAGCAGTAGGTGCGTCATGGTGTCGGGGTCCAGCAGGTGCGCGACGATCGCGAACCCGTCCGCCAACTCGTCCACGCCCGTCAGCCAGTCCAAATAGGACAGTCCATGCTCGTCCCGGGCAGCTTGCATTGTCTGCCGCCACTCGGCCGAGGGAACATCGACGCACCATCGCCCGTACGTCTCCTCCGCCCGGCCGTTGCCACCGGCTAGCGCGGCCGCGATCTCGGCTCCGTTCACGTCCCGCGGGTCGGCGGGACGAGAGGGGCGGTCAATGCCGATGCGCTGCTCCAGTCAGGAGGTCGGTGCGTTGCGGTTGGCTCGCCCGCGATCTTGTCTTGCAGCAGCAGGATGCCCTGCAGCAACGCTTCCGGTCGCGGCGGGCACCCAGGAACATAGACGTCGACGGGGATGAGCTGGTCCACACCCTTGGTCACCGAGTACGAATCCCAGTACGGACCGCCGCAGTTGGAGCAAGCCCCGAAGGAGATGACGTACTTCGGTTCGGGCATCTGCTCGTACAACCGGAGGACTGCCGGCGCCATCTTGTCCGTGACTGTTCCCGACACCACCATCAGATCGGCCTGGCACGTGCCGGGTGCTGACGGCACGCCACGCCGGATGAAGTCGGGACGGCTCATCGAGGTGGCGACGAATTCGACTGCGCAGCAGGCAAGTCCGAGGTTGAAGACCCACAGTGAGTATCGGTTGCCCCAGTTCAGGACGAACTTGACCGGATCGGGCAGGTCACTGCCGCTTGCGTCCGTCGGCACGAGCACCATGGCGACCAAATGTACGAGACGAGAACGAATGACAGCCGACAGGGGCGCCGGCCAGGCAGCCGGTGATGCGCGCCACCGGTGCCAAATCATGCCGGGCGTGCCGGTCGGTCGTAGGCTGGGACAGCGCCTTCGTGAGTGGCATGAGGAGTATCAACACCGTATGGCCAAGCAGGTCCAGCAGCTAGACCGGGTCGTCATCCGGTTCGCGGGCGATTCCGGCGACGGGATGCAGCTGGCCGGGGACCAGTTCACCAGCGAGACAGCGATTTTCGGCAACGACCTGTCCACGCTGCCGAACTTCCCGGCCGAGATCCGGGCTCCGGCCGGGACGTTGCCCGGCGTCTCCTCGTTCCAGTTGCACTTCGCCGACCACCAGATCACCACCCCCGGTGATGCGCCCGACGTACTCGTGGCGATGAACCCGGCCGCGCTCAAGGCGAACCTGCCCGACCTGCCTGCCGGGCGCGACATCATCGTCAACACCGACGAGTTCGGCGAGCGCAATCTCGCGAAGGTCGGCTACCGGAGCAGCCCTCTGGACGGTGCGGAGCTGGCCTCCTGGCGGGTTCATCAGGTGCCGCTCACTTCGATGACAATCGAGGCGCTCAAGGACACCGGCCTGGGCAAGAAGGACGCTGCCAGGGCAAAGAACATGTTCGCGCTCGGGCTGCTGTCGTGGATGTATCACCGGCCGACCGACGGGACGTTGCGCTTCCTCGAGCGGAAGTTCGCCAAGCAGCCGCAAGTCGCCGCGGCGAACGTCGCCGCCTTCCGCGCCGGCTGGAACTACGGCGAAACTACCGAATCCTTCGCCGTTTCCTACGAGGTCAAGCCGGCCTCGATGGCGCCGGGTGACTACCGCAACATCTCCGGCAACCTCGCACTGTCCTACGGCCTCATCGCGGCCAGTCGGCAATCGGGGTTGCCGCTGTTTCTCGGTGCGTATCCGATCACGCCGGCCAGCGACATCCTGCATGAGTTGTCCAAGCACAAGTCCTTCGGCGTACGCACGTTCCAGGCCGAGGACGAGATCGCCGGCATCGGTGCCGCGCTCGGTGCGGCCTTCGGTGGTGCCCTCGCGGTCACGACGACGTCAGGCCCCGGCATCGCGCTCAAGGCCGAGACGATCGGCCTGGCCGTCTCCCTCGAACTTCCGCTGGTGGTGTGCAACATCCAGCGGGGTGGTCCCTCCACCGGATTGCCCACCAAGACCGAGCAGACCGACCTGCTGCAGGCGATGTTCGGCCGCAACGGCGAGGCGCCGGTGCCGATCGTCGCGCCACGCTCCCCCGTCGACTGCTTCGACGCCGCCATCGAAGCCGTCCGGATCGCGCTGACCTACCGGACTCCGGTGTTCCTGCTCTCCGACGGCTACCTCGCCAACGGCTCCGAGCCCTGGCTGCTCCCGGATCTCTCCGACCTTCCCGATCTGAGCCCGGACTTCGCCGTCGCCACGGAGCGGCCCTTCCTTCCGTACGAGCGGAATCCGGAGACCCTTGCCCGGCCATGGGCAATCCCCGGTACGGCGGGCCTCGAGCACCGGATCGGCGGGCTGGAAAAGGCCGACCAGACCGGCGAGATCTCGTACGACCCCGCCAACCACGAGGTCATGGTTCGGCTGCGACAGTCCAAAGTGGACCGGATCGCGCAGTCCATTCCCCCGTTGCACGTGGACGACCCGAGCGGTGCGGCGCGGGCACTCGTGTTGGGGTGGGGGTCGACGTACGGCGTCATCGACGCGGCGTGCCACCGCGTGCGCCGACGGGGGATCCCGGTGGCGCAGGCACATCTACGGCATCTCAACCCGTTCCCGTCCGACCTCGGCGATCTGCTTCGGCGCTACGACCGGGTGATCCTGCCGGAACTGAACCTCGGGCAGCTGGCGCTGCTGCTGCGAGCCCGCTACCTCGTAGACGTCGTGGGCATCAATCAAGTTCGGGGCATGCCGTTCCGTGCCGCCGATCTCGAAGAAGAACTATGGACAATCCTGCAGGGAGCCGCGACATGAGCCTCGCCAGCGTCGACCTAGGGAGTTCGGCGTTGGCCGGCGTACCAAAGGCGGACCGGCCGCAAAAGGCGAAGGACTTCAAGACCGACCAGGAGGTCCGTTGGTGCCCGGGGTGTGGCGACTACGTGATCCTCGCCGCGGTGCAAGGCTTCCTGCCTGAACTCGGCCTTCGCCGGGAGAACATCGTGTTCGTTTCCGGCATCGGTTGCTCGAGCCGCTTCCCGTACTACATGAACACCTACGGCCTGCACTCCATCCACGGTCGCGCACCGGCGATCGCGAGCGGGCTGGCCGTCTCGCGGCCGGATCTGTCCGTGTGGGTGGTGACCGGCGACGGCGATGCACTGTCGATCGGTGGCAACCATCTGATCCATGCACTGCGCCGGAACGTGAACCTGAAGATCTTGCTGTTCAACAACCGGATCTACGGGTTGACCAAGGGTCAATACTCGCCCACGTCGGAGATCGGCAAGATCACCAAGTCGACCCCGCTGGGCTCATTGGACTATCCGTTCAACCCGGTGTCGATCGCGCTGGGTGCGGAGGCGACGTTTGTCGCCAGGACGATCGACTCCGACCGCAGCCATCTCAGCTCGGTCCTGCGCGCCGCCGCTGAGCACGAGGGGACGGCCCTGGTCGAGATCTACCAGAACTGCAACATCTTCAACGACGGTGCCTTCGATCTGCTCAAGCAAACCGAGACTCGGGCTCAGTGGTTGATCCCGCTGACGCATGGCGAGCCCATCCGCTTCGGCGCCGACGGCTCGCAGTGTGTGGTGCGGGATGGCACCGGCGAATTGGCGATTGCAGCGACCGCAGCGGTAAATCCAAGGGACATCGTCGTGCACGACGCCCAGGCGGACACTCCGTCGCTCGCCTTTTCGCTGTCACGGCTTTCCACGCAGGATTTGCGCCACACCCCGGTGGGAGTCTTCCGGTCCGTGCAGCGGCCGACGTACGACCGGCTGATGGCCGACCAGATCGCCCAGGCCGAGTTGACCGGCGATGCCGACCTCGGGGCGCTGTTACGCGGCAACGACAGCTGGACGATGCCCGCTACCCCCTCGGAGTGACCTTCAGGATGACGTCGCTGCCGTCGCCGTTGGCCGTTGTGAGATACAGCGAGCCGTCCGTGCCGAGCTGGGCCGTCCGCAGCCGCCCGTACGTGCCGCTGAACTCGGGGATGAGTTCCTCGCCGGTCAGCTGACCCCTACTGTTCAACGTCAATCGGAGCAGCGACTCCCCTTGTAGCTGGGCGACGACCAGGGACCCGTTCCAGGATTTCCACGGCGTGCCGACGAGGAACGTGGCTCCAGACGTCGCGTCGGTCGTCGGTCCTGACGTCCATGTGGCGGGTCGGGCGTCCGGGAACTTCTGCAGGTCGGTCATCGGCACCGACTCGTCATAACCGCCGCCGGGGACAAACGGATCCCACCCGTAGTTGCGGTTACGCAGGACTCGATTGACCTCGTCGTCTCGGTACGAGCCGTGCTCGACGTTGAACATCTGGCCGTTCGGCCGCAGTGCCAAGCCCTGCGGGTTGCGATGCCCGTAGTTCCACATCAGCCGGGTGTTCGGGTTGGCCGCGTTGGGACGCGGGTTTCCGGCCGCCGGCCCACCGGTGTTCGGGTCGATCCGCAAGATCTTGCCGCCCAGCGACGTCAGGTCCTGGGGCACAGCGCCGTGGGCGGTGTCGCCGGTGCTCACCATCAGGGCGCCGGTGGTGTCGAACCGCAGCCGGCAGCCGCCGTGCCGGCCGTTGACCGTGTTGACCGGAATGTTGCCCAGCAGTGGATCGGCCACCCGGGTCGCTGCTGTGTAGCCGGCGTTGACCGTCCAGGCGATGACCTGGATCTCCTTGTCGCTGCCGGCCTGGTGTCCCTGGCAGGTGTAGAAGCGTCGATTGGTTGCAAACCCGGGATCGAGCACCAAGCCCATCAGACCGGTCTCGCCGATGGCGTACAGATCATTGAAGTTCGCGCTCAGGCTCGCCGCGGTGCCGTTGGTGCGCCGCACCGATAGCCCGCCGCTGCGCTCGTTGAAGATCAGCGTCCCGTCCGGGGTCTGTGCGACGTCCCATGGGATGTCCAGGCCGGAGGCGACCTGGGTGATGGTGAACATGGGGCGCGCCGCGGCGACCGGAGCCGCCGCGGCCGGGACCGCCTGCACGAGCGCTGCCAGGACGCCGCCGACCGCGACACTGGCGAGGGCCTTGCGACTGCTGCGCCGTACTGACCTCATGGCGTCCCCTTTTGCTGCGGTCTATGACCCTGAGTAACGTTCCGATTACGGAGAGGCTACACTCATCAGAGGATGATCTTGAGGATCGTTTCACCGGTCGCGGTCCGCACCTCGAGCCGATCGATGTCGGACAGGTCGAGCCGGGTCGAGCCCGGGACGGTGATCTCCCGGCCGGGTAGCTGCCGCCACGAGGACACCAGCGACGTGCCGCCGTCCTCATCGATGGCGTACAGCTCGTACGTCGAGTCCTCGGATGTCCCACCCGACGGTCCGTCATAGCGGCAGCGGGTATCGATCGAGGTTCCCCAGCCACGGCCGGTCACGAGCAGGGTGGCCTCGACCGGGATCCCGGGTGTCGCCGACATCGTCAAGACAGTGGCCGCGGTGTCCTCGGCCGGTCCGGAGAGCGCGACGAGGAATCCCGACGTCGCCGCCGCCACCGCGACGAGGAGGCCGGCGAACACCAGCCGCCACCGCGCTCGCCGGCGCTGGGCGCGCACCTGCCGGGCGAGGCGAGGAAGCAGCGTGGGCTCGGTGGACATGCTCACCGCGGTGTCCGCGCCGGGCAGCAGGCGCGCGAGGTAACCAGGCATCGCCGCGAGCTCCCCGACCGACGCGCGGCAGGAGCGGCACTGGGTCAGGTGAGCGCGATAGGTCTGCTGCTCATTCGGATCCAGAGCACCGAGGACATAGGCGGCATCGTTGTCGGCATGGGGGCAGGTCATCCGGTCACCCCCATTTCCTGCAGCGCCAACTTAAGCGCTCGAAGCGCGTAGTGCGTGCGCGACTTGACCGTCCCGGGAGCAACACCGAGGATCCGGGCCGCCTCGGCGACTGATCGCCCTCGAAGAAAGCACTCGACCAGCACGTCGCGGTGCGCGGCCGACAGCGCCGCCAGAGCGTCCTCGATCAGCCACGCCTGCAGCGCGGCGTCTACCGCGTCGGGCGCGGCAATCTCGGGTACGTCGTCGGTGAGCACCAGAGGTCGGGTGGAGGCTCGTCGCCACTCGTCGATCACAATGCGCCTGGCCGTCGTGAACAACCACGCCCGGGCCGAGCCCCGAGACGGATCGAGCACCTCAGGATGCCGCCAAGCCCGCATCAACGCCTCCTGAACCACATCCTCCGCCCTGGCGTGATCACCCCCGGTGAGCCGCAGCGCAAAGGACCACAGCGCCGAGGCGTGCTCGTCGTGCAGCGCGCGCATAAGGTCGGCCTCGGATTGCACCTGCTGGTCACCCCCCTCACCCACACGCGGCGCTGATCATGCCGGTTCATCGCGGGTCTGAGTGAACCGCGAGCCGTCGGGGTGCGTAATTCAGAGCATGAGTACTCATCGAATCCGGCTCGCCGCGGCCGGCATCCTCGCCTGCGCCGCCTTGGTGCTCGCCGGCTGCGGCTCCGACGAGCCCGACCCCGTCACCGGTTCGGGAGCCAACTCCACCCCCAGCGGGGAGGCCAGCTCGGAAAGCCAGACCTCCGAGGCGACGATCACGATAAGGGACTTCGCGTACGGCGAACCGCTGACCGTCGCCCCCGGCACCGAGGTCACCGTCGTCAACGAGGACAGCGCCCCGCACAACGCCAACGACGCCGATGGCGCGTTCGAGGAGCCGCTCCTGCAGCAGGGCGAGTCGGCGACGTTCACCGCGCCTGAGGAGGCCGGGACTTACGACCTCATCTGCACCCAGCACTCGCAGATGAGCGGCGAGCTGATCGTCGAAGGCTGACCGGGCTTGGTCAGCCGGTGCGGACGACGACGAAGTCGCACAGGGTGAGCAGGGCTTCGCGGCCGGGTGCGGGGGGCACGTCGGCCAGGGTCGATCGCGCGCGGGCGGCGTAGCCGGCGAGGGTTTCCCGCGCCCGGTCCATGCCCGGGGACCGGCGCAGCAGCTCCAAAGCCTCGGCGTGCGGGCCGTCCTCGGACAGTTCGCCGCCGAGCAGCTCGCGCAGCCGGGCTTCGGCCGGGTCGCGGCCGGCCAGTGCGTGCAGCATCGGCAGGGTGCGGATCCCTTCCCGCAGATCGGTGCCGGGGATCTTGCCGAGCTGGGTCGAGTCCGAGGCGATGTCGATCAGGTCATCGGAGAGCTGGAATGCGATCCCGATCAGTTCGCCGTACCGGGTCAGCGCCTCCACCAGGTCAGCGTCGAGTCCTCCGAACATGGCGCCGAAGCGCGCCGACGTCGCGATCAGAGATCCGGTCTTCTCCGCAACCACCTGCAGGTAGTGCTCGATGGGTTCGTCTTCGGCGCCCGGCCCGACCGTCTCCCGGATCTGCCCGGTGACCAGCCGCTCGAACGTCCTGGCCTGCAGCCGCACCGCCTCCGGACCGAGGTCGGCCAGGATGTCGGAGGCACGGGCGAACAGGAAGTCTCCGGTCAGGATCGCAACGGTGTTGTCCCAGCGGGTGTTCGCGCTCGGAGCACCCCTGCGTACGACGGCCTCGTCCATCACGTCGTCGTGGTACAGCGTCGCGAGGTGGGTCAGCTCAACGACGACAGCAGCCGGTACGACGCCCGCTCCGGCCTGATCCCCCAGCGAGGCGGCAAGCAGGACGAGCAGCGGACGGAACCGCTTGCCGCCGGCGAGGAACAGGTGCCGCGAGGCCTCTCGGACAAACGGGTCGTTGCTGGACAGGGACCGGCGCAGCAGCTCCTCGACCTCGTCCAGTCCGGCGCCGATGGCTGCCCGAAGCGCCGGGTCGGCGAATTCGACCCCGCTGACGCCGCGTGCTGTCATGCCGGCCGCACCCCGGTCATGTCAGCTTGATCGTCATCAGCTACCCGACAAATTGGGCGGCCTGGTTGGCCAGCTCCAGCACCGCTCCCGGCGCCACCCCGAGCAACACCGTGGCGGCCGCGGCGATGGCCAGCGACACCGTCGTGAGCATGCCGGGTACCGCCACTGTCGGCCCGTCAGCAGCCGGCTCGGAGAAGTACATCAGCACGATCACCCGGACGTAGAAGAAGGCGGCGACGGCACTGGCCAGGAGCGCGACGACGACCAGCGGGCCGGCGCCTGCGTCGAGCGCAGCGCGGAAGACCACGAACTTGCCGGTGAAGCCGCTCGTCAGCGGGATCCCGGCCAGCGCCAGCAGGAACAGCGCGAACACGCCGGCGACCAGGGGAGACCGCTTCGCCAGTCCGGCCCACTGGGACAGATGGCTGGCCTCGCCGTCGGCATCTCGGACCAGCGTGACGACCGCGAAGCTGCCGATCGTGGTGAGGCCGTAGGTCAGCAGGTAGAACATCGTGCTGGACAGGCCCGCCTCGCTGTTGGCGATCGTGCCGGTGAGGATGAACCCGGCGTGCGCGATGGAGGAGTAGGCCAGCATCCGCTTGACGTCGGTCTGCGTCAGCGCCAGAACCGACCCGACGATCAACGTGATGATCGCGACGCCGTACAGGACGGGACGCCAGGTCCAGTCGCTGTTGCCGAAACCGACGTACAGGACCCGCAGGATCGCCCCAAAGGCCGCCACCTTCGTGCACGCGGCCATGAATGCGGTCACCGATGTCGGCGCGCCCTGGTAGACGTCCGGCGTCCAGGTGTGGAACGGCGCCACGCCGGCCTTGAACAGCAGCCCGACGATGAGCATCGCCAGCCCGATCACGAACAGCGCGTCGCTCTTGTCCGTGCCCGCGGCCTGGTCGAAGATGCCGCGCAGGTCCACGGTGCCGGCGTAGCCGTAGAGCAGCGCCAGCCCATAGAGGAAGAACGCCGACGTGAACGCGCCGAGCAGGAAGTACTTCAGCGCTGCCTCCTGCGACAGCAGCCGCCGGCGCCGAGCCAGCCCGGCGAGCATGTACAGAGGCAGCGACAGCACCTCGAGCGCGACGAACATGACCAGCAGGTTGTTCGCGGCGGTGAAGAGCATCATGCCGCCGAGAGCGAAGCTGGCCAGCGGGAAGACCTCGGTCTGGGTGCGAGCCTGGGTTGCCAGCTGCCGGTCCAGCGCGGTCCCGGCCGGTACGGCGGCCTGCGCGACGAACGCGCTGCCGCCCATGTCCGGAGAGCGTTCGGCCAGCAGCAGGAATGTCAGCACGCCGAGCAGCGCCAGCGTGCCTTCGAGGAACAGCGCCGGCCCGTCCACGGCGACCGCGCGGGCCAGGGTCAGCTCCTCCCGACCCGCGACCAGCGCGACCGACACGAGGGCGCCGAGCGCTCCGCTCAGCGCCACCGCCAGCTGGACGCCCCAGCGGTAGGCCCGCGGGACAAAGGCCTCCACCAGGACGCCCACGAGGGCCGCGCCGAATACGAAGAGGATGGGCGAGATGCCCGTGTAGCTCACCGAGGGGGCTTGAATCATGAGCCCGCTTTCGGCCGGGAGCACACAGCAGGAGCGGACTGGACGGAGGCGGGCGGGGTAACAGCCACTAGCGCGTCCCTTCCTCGGCGACGGTCGGTGCCGGATCGGTGGCGCCCAGGTCGATCATCGTCGCCTCGACGGCGGGCGTGATGATGTCGAGCACCGGCTTGGGATAGACCCCGAGCACGATGATGAGGGCGACCAGCGGCCCGAGGACCGCCAGTTCTCGCTTGTCCAGGTCACGCGCCCGGCGCAGGCGTGGGTTCTCCGGGCCGTGCATCGTGCGTTGATACATGAGCAGGATGTACAGCGCCGCCAGGATGATGCCCACGGTGGCGATGATCGAGAACGCCGGTTGGGTGGTGAAAGAGCCGATCAGGACGAGGAATTCGCTGACGAAGCTGTTCGTCCCGGGCAACGCCAGAGAACTCAGGCCGGCGATCAGGAACGCTCCGCCGAGCAGCGGCGTGATCCTCGCCATCCCGCCGTAGTCGCCGATCAGTCGGCTCCCGCCGCGGTTGATGAGGATCCCGACGATCAGGAACAGCGCGCCGGTGGAGATGCCGTGGTTGACCATGTAGAGCACCGCGCCGGTACCTGCCTGCGAGGTGAACGCGAAGATGCCGAGACCGATGAAACCGAAGTGGGCGATCGACGTGTACGCCAGGAGCCGTTTCATGTCGCTCTGCCCCATCGCGAGCAGCGCCCCGTAGAAGATCCCGACCACCGAAAGGGTCAGCGCCAGCGGAGCGAAGAACCGGGAAGCGTCGGGGAACAGCGGCAGGCAGTACCGCAAGAAGCCGAACGTCCCCACCTTGTCCAGTACGCCGACCAGCAGCACCGCCCCGCCGATCGGGGCCTCCGCGCCGGCGTCGGGCAGCCAGGTGTGGAACGGCACCAGCGGCGCCTTGATGGCGAAGGCGATGAAGAAACCCAGGAACAGCAGCTTCTGCGTCCCGGGCGTGATCTCCAGCTGCCGGAGCATGTCAAAGGCGAACGTGCCCTGGCCCAGCTGGTTGTTGCTGACGACGTACAGGCCGATCACCGAGGCCAGCATGATCAGCCCGCCGAGCAGGCTGTAGAGGAAGAACTTGACGGCGGCGTACTGCCGGCGGGGACCGCCGAAACTTCCGATCAGGAAGTACATCGGGACGAGCATGACCTCGAAGAACACGTAGAACAGGAACACGTCGGTCGCCGCGAAGACGCCGATCATCATCGTCTCGAGGACGAGCAGCCAGGCGAAGAACGCCTTCATGGAGCGCTCGCCGGTCGGCTGGTCGTTCCAGGATGCGGCGACGACGACCGGGACCAGCACGCCGATCAGTGCGATCAAGACGACCGCTATGCCGTCGACGCCGAGAGAAAAGCGGACTCCGAAGTCGGCGATCCAGGTGTAGGACGACACGAACTGGAACCGCTCGCCGCTGGTGT
>Ga0136614_10001218_pt1 | contig 14899 bp, 12 predicted proteins | sample AntDrymUQ2792106_2_FD_106643 | JGI IMG/M metagenome (GOLD analysis project Ga0136614, IMG submission 106643) | Polar desert sand microbial communities from Dry Valleys, Antarctica - metaG UQ279 (21.06) | ecosystem: Environmental > Terrestrial > Soil > Desert | place: Antarctica: Dry Valley... | reverse complement strand
TGCGCTCACTGCGGGAGCGGACATCGCCGCGCCGACCATCGATGGCGAACGCCTGCATCCAGTTGCATTTTCGCGACGGCATTTTGCTGCGCTGGCCGCGCTCACCGGGGACTTGGGGGCGAAGTCGCTCGTGGCCGAGAATCGCGAGTCCATGCGCTTGATCGAAACGAACGATCAAGGCGCGCGACGCGACGTCGATACCGCCGACGACTTAGGCAAGTGACGTCGGGCGGCCTGTAAACCGTCATCTGGATCATCTTCATTATCGACTTCGCTTTCGAGTTTACGATAGCTCCCGGCAAGCTCGCGTATCTGAAGCGCAATTGGTTGACCGCGTTGTCGCTGCTGGTTCCCGCGCTGCGCGTATTCCGGTTTCTACGCGTGTTGCGATTTGCGCGGGCGGCGCGCGGCTTCCGCCTGTTCAGAGTGGTGAGCTCCGTCAACCGTGGGTTAGGCGCATTGGGCGCCAACATGTCGCGGCGCGGCTTCGGCTACATGATCGCTTTGACGTTGCTCGTAACGCTGGCGGGAAGCGCGGGCATGTACGCGTTCGAAAACAACCTTCCCGGCGGACGCGGGCTCAACAGTTTCGGCACAGCGCTGTGGTGGACGGCGATGCTGATGACCGCGACGGGCTCCGAATACGGGCCGCAGACCCCCGAGGGACGCGTCCTGTGCCTGCTACTCGCGTTGTGCGCATTCGCCACGTTCGGCTACGTCACCGCGGCGCTTGCTTCGTTCTTTGTGGGTCGCGATGCCGAAGAGAAGGATGGACCGATCGCGGGTGCTGCGCAAATCAGCCGGTTGACAATGGAAATCGCCGCGCTGCGCCAGCAGATCAACGGGTTGTCGGAACGCAAGCCGCGACTTAGAAGCCGAACCCACCCTTTCGAAATTTCATAGCGATGGGCAAAACGCTGGCGATCATCATTGCGACGTTCCTCACCACCGCACTCGGCGTGCTGCTGGTGACGAATTTGAGCCTGGGCAACAAACAGGTCGACCGGCGCATCGAAACGCTCTATACAGTCGCCGACCCGCAGTTTTTGCGGTCGATGGGAAGCCTTTTGGGACCGCCGATTGTCGACGGCAATCGTGCTCAAGCGCTGGTAAACGGCGATGAGATCTTTCCGGCGATGCTCAAAGCCATCCGCGGCGCGCAGCACACGATAACGTTCGAGACATACATCTATTGGTCCGGCGCCATCGGTCAGCAATTCGCGCAGGCGCTGGCCGAACGGGCGCGGGCTGGCGTGCGCGTGCACGTCATGCTCGACTGGCTCGGCAGCGGCGATATCGACGAAGCGTACGTCAAGCAAATGGAGGAAGCGGGAATCGAGGTACGCCGCTATAACCCACTGCGCTGGGATACCGTCGCTCGGATGAACAACCGGACGCATCGCAAGCTTCTGGTGGTCGACGGGCGAGTCGGCTTCAACGGTGGCGTTGGCATCGCCGATCCGTGGACCGGAAATGCGCAGGATCCGCAGCACTGGCGAGATACGCATTTTCGTGTCGAAGGGCCGGTAGTTGCGCAGATGCAATCGGCGTTCCTCGACAACTGGATCGAAGTCAGCGGCCACGTCTTGCACGGCGTCGCGTATTTTCCCGCGATTGAACCGGTGGGCGTGCACACGGCGCAGGTATTCACGAGCTCCCCTGGAGGCGGGGCCGAAAGCGTGCAGTTGATGTATTTGTTGTCGCTCGCCGCGGCGAGCGATTCGATACGGTTATCGATGTCGTACTTCGTGCCTGATAATGTGGCCATCAATACTCTTGTCGCTGCGCGGAAACGGGGCGTGCGGGTGCAGATCATTGTCCCCGGTCCCCACATCGACCGACAGGCGCTGCGGCGCGCGTCGCGCTTCGAATGGGGCCCGTTGTTGCGCGCCGGTGTCGAGATCTACGAGTACCAGCCGACGATGTTCCACTGCAAGGTGATGATCGTCGACGAGCGATGGACGTCGGTCGGGTCGACCAACTTCGACAGCCGCTCGTTCAGCGTCAACGATGAGGCCAACCTCAACATCTACGATGCCGACTTCGCGCGCGCGCAAGCGCGGATTTTCGAACAGGATTTGCGCCATTCGCGCCGGATAACCCTGGAGGAATGGGAGAGCCGGCCGTGGCACGACAAGGTGCTTGATGCCGTCGCGGGGCTGTTTAGCTCGCAGTTGTAAGGCGCTCACGGACGAGAAATGCCGCCGCCGCGTTCGCAAGGGGCCACCCGCCCGTACTGGCGACCAATGCCGGATCGTCCGCTGCGATCGTCTACTTCTCGTCGTCGTCGTCCACTTCTCGTCGTCGTTATGCGCCTCGGCCGATGCGCCGGCGCCGTACAGGAGTCCGCATGAGACAACCCCTGGGCTTGCTTCATCTTCCTCGTTTCGCCACGGCACTTCTTCTTTGGAGTTGCGCTTTCGCCGCGCTTGCCGCGGAACGGGGGCGCGTGCGGGCACTGCGCGTACCGAGATCACGTCTGTCGTGCAAGATTTTGTCTCGGCCTGGTGTTGGCGGATTGCCAGCGCGCGCATTTTCAAGGACTGAGCCCTAGCCGAAGGAGATTCGCGCCGTGCGTCTGACCGGATCGGGACGGTCCCGTTTGCGCTGATCGACAAGCTGGCGCGCCATTGGCTCGAGCACGGCGGTGCGCGGGACGTCGCGCAGTGGTGCCTCGAGGTATGGAACGAGCCGAATCTCAAGGCGTTCTGGACAATGGTGGAGTTTTACGTTCGTCGGCATGGATAGTCAGAGCCCGGCTGCACGCTGCCACAAGTCGGCTTGCTGATGCCGCCCATGTTGAACGTCTTCCTGCTCGCGCCACCACGAACGCACGTCTGCTTCGGCGAGCGGCCTGGAAATGAGGTAGCCCTGGGCTTCTTCGCAGCCTGCCGCCAGCAAAAAATTGAATTGCGCCTGCGTCTCGACGCCCTCGGCGATACACCGCAGCCCTAGCGAATTGGAGAGGGCGACAATCGCCTGCGTAATCGTTTCGTCGTTCATGTTCTTTTCCAGCCCTCGGACAAAGCGCTGATCGATTTTGATCGCCTGGATCGGAAGGCGTGCGAGATACGACAGGCTCGAGTATCCGGTACCGAAATCGTCCAGCGTGATCGAAACCCCCATCTTTTTCAGCTTGACCAGCGTCGCCACCGCCTTTTCCGGATGGGTGATGATGATGCTTTCGGTGATCTCGAGGTCGAGGTGCTGCGGCGGAAGGCCGCTGGCGGACAGCGCTTCCTGAACGATCGAAAGCCAGCTTTCGTGTTGTAGCTGCTGTACGGAAAGGTTGACCGAGAGGCGCAACGGTATGTTCCCGCGATGCCATTGGACGACCTGCCGGCATGCATCGCGCAGCACGCGCGCGCCGAGCGCCTGGATCATCCCCGATTCTTCGGCGATTGGAATGAACTCGTTCGGCGAGATCACGCCGCGCTGCGGATCGCGCCAGCGCAAGAGCGCCTCGACACCGCAGGCGCGACCCGTCCGCATCTCGATTTGCGGTTGATAGACGAGAAAAAACTCGTTGTCCATCAGGCCGCGCCGCATATCGGTTTCGAGCTGCAAGCGCAATTGCACGCGCGCATTCATGTCGGCCGTGTAGAACTTGTACGCGTTGCGGCCGGCCTCCTTGGCGGCGTACATCGCGGTGTCGGCTTGCTTGATGAGCGCAACGCCATCCAGCGCATCTCCGGGATACATCGCAACGCCAACCGAGCAGGTCAGGGTCGGCATTTGGTCGGACAGCCGAAACGGTGCTAGAAACGACTCGCGAACGCGCGCCAAGACGGCCATCACCTCGAAGATGGCATTGGCGACGGCGAGGCCCGGGAGCACCAGAACGAACTCATCGCCGCCCAGCCGCGCCACCGTATCGCTTTCGCGCACCGCGCAGCCGAGCCGCTGCGCGATTGCTTGCAGCAACTGATCGCCCGCATCGTGACCGAGCGTATCGTTGATGCGCTTGAAGTGATCAAAGTCGAGGAACAAACACGCGACTTGGGTCTTGTCGCGGTGCGCCTGCGCGAGAATCTGCTTCAAGCGCAGATTCAAGAGCGAACGGTTCGGTAAGCCGGTCAGGATGTCATGTTGCGCAAGCTTGTAGGCGTGCGCGGTTGCGACCTCGAGCTCCTTGGTTCGCTGCGCAACTTTCTCTTCGAGCGTGCGCTGATGATGCTCCACTTCCGATTGCGACTGCGCGAGCTTTTGCGTCATGTGGTTGAACGCGTGGGTCAAGAGACCCAGCTCATCCGACGAGCGCGTGGGAACGTAGATATCGAGCCGCCCCGAGCCGACGGCTCGTGCGGCGCGCATCAACCGGCGCATCGGTGCTACAAGCCTGCGCGTCAGCAACAGCGTCGCAAGCGTCGTGACGACGACCAGCAGCAGCACGACGCCCAAAGCCCCCGCGATCTGCTCGCGGAACAACCGTCGCTGCGGCTCGAACGTCATCCCAAGGCGTATGTAGCCGATCGGGGGCACCGGCTTGACTGCCGGCGCCGCACCGGCGACTGGAGCGGGATGCGCGGTGCCGTCCGGCGCCGTGACCGCGGCGATCAACTCGAGGTAGCGCAGGCCACCAATCGGGAATTCGCGGCTGTCGATGGCTCCGGGCGCCGGAACCCGAGCGTCAGCAGAAAATTCGGGGATCGGCTGTTTCGCGAGCTCTGGGACGAAACGTCGCTCCACGATTCTCCGGCGGTCCGCGTCGATGACTTCGACGTACGCGACATTTGGATTGGCCGTGAGCGCCATGACGACCCGCTCGACGTAGGCCTTGTCGAATGTGTAAATTGCGTATTCGGCGACCTCGGAAAGCGTCGCGAGAAGGCCCGCCCCCTCGCCGCGTAACTGGGCCTCTTCGCTGCGCTGGTGCTGCGCGAAAAGGAAAGCGGTGATCGCGACGGCGGTCAGGAAGATTAAGCCTACCGTCAGCAAGTTGAGCTTCGCGAGCAGCCCCATCCGCACCGGCGGCAGGCCGAGCGGCGCCACCGAATCTCGTCCGAGCGGTAACAGGCGCTGGCGTACCCTTGAGAGCGTGGTCATGGATACACGCGATCGACAGTTCGCAACAGTCCGGCGTCCCAGCGCAAGCCAATTTGCGTCGCCGTATTAAGGTTGACTGTCACTCGCGGGCGAGGTGGGGCAGGCATCGGATTCTTGCCTTCCTTCAACGCACGCACCGCAAGCGCGGCGCAATAGGCACCGACTTCGGCGAAGTCCCAAGTGACGGCGAACAGCGCGCCAGCGCGCACCCATTCTTCGGTCGGACCCGAGATCGGAATTTTGTTGCGGAACGAAAACAGGAATAGCGGTTTTCGCGACTCCGGCGGCAGGGCCGTCTTGTCCGATATCGCGTGCACGACGTCGATTGTGCCTGCGAGCCGCGCCAGTGCTGGAGGCAACGCTGTGTGCGCGGAGACCGGTTCCGGAAAAGCGGCGAAACCTCCGCGCCGCAGTGCCCCGAGCTCCTCCTGCGCACGGCTTGCGTTGGTCACCGGATCAAACAAGAGTCCCACGTTGCGTGCGCGGGGCAGTAGACGTTTGAGCCAAGTGAGCCTTGCCTCGACCGGCACTTCGTTAGGCACGACAAAGGCATTGGCGGCTGCTGCTGCGTCGCTTGCGCTAGGCGTCAAGCAGTGCACAACCGGTCCGGACGGCGCCGCGCGCACAACGAGCCGCTGCGCCTTGGTCCCGAGCGTGATCACGGCAGTGTCGCGATTGTTTTGCGCAAGTGCTGTAACCAACATTTCGTCGCTCTTGGGATCGCTATGAACCGAATCCACGGGCACCCCCGTACCGTGGTTGCGAATTCCCGCCAGCGCTTCTTGCCCCGAGGATTCCTCGCCCGAGGTCAATACCAGTATTCGCTTGGTCGCGGCGCCAGCCTGGCCACCGCCGGCCATGACTCCGATCAGTAAGCACACCGCCGCAAGAAGCGGCCATATGCGTCGCAACGATAGTGAGCGGCGACCCGCGGCCAACGCGCTTCTAGCCGAGATAGTTTCGCCACGACCTTCCCGCCGCGTCTGCCGCTCGGTCATTCGCTGGTGACGGGAATCTTGCCGATTCTCGTTTGCCATTCGCGGGGTGCGCTGTGATGAACGGAAGTGCCTCTTGCGTCGACGGCGACGGTCACCGGCATGTCGATCACATCGAATTCGTAGATCGCTTCCATGCCGAGATCGGCAAACGCCTTGACGCGCGACGAGCGAATGGCCTTGGACACAAGGTAAGCCGCACCTCCGACCGCCATCAAGTAGGCCGCTTGGTGGCGGCGAATCGCGGCGATCGCCAACGGCCCGCGCTCGCCTTTGCCGACCATCGCGAGCAGCCCGGTCTCGCCAAGCATCATGTCGGTGAACTTGTCCATGCGCGTGGCGGTGGTGGGTCCGGCTGGTCCAACCACTTCACCGCGCACGGGGTCGACCGGGCCGACGTAATAGATGACGCGATTCGTGAAATCCACACCCTCGGGGAGGGGCTTGCCTTGCGCGAGCAGATCGGCGATGCGCTTGTGCGCGGCATCGCGACCCGTCAGCATTTTTCCGGTCAGCAGCAGGGGGTCTCCCGCATTCCAGCTTGCCACTTCGGCAGGCGTCAACGCATCCAAGTTGATGCGCTTCGCGCGCTCGGCGGGCGCCCACCGGATATCGGGCCAGCGGTCGAGATCCGGCGGCGCAAGCGCGACGGGGCCCGAACCGTCGAGCAAAAAATGGGCATGCCGCGTCGCCGCGCAGTTCGGAATCATGCCGACAGGGAGGCTGGCAGCGTGCGTCGGATAGTCGAGGATCTTGACGTCGAGGACCGTGGTCAGCCCGCCGAGGCCCTGCGCGCCGATCCCGAGCGCGTTCACCTGATCAAAGATCTCGATACGCAGCTCTTCGATTTTGGTCGCTGGTCCGCGTTGCTTCAACGCGTGCATGTCGATTGGTTCGAGCAGCGCCTCTTTCGCCATCAGCAATGCTTTCTCGGCACTGCCGCCGACGCCGATGCCCAACATGCCCGGCGGGCACCAACCCGCACCCATGGTCGGCACCGTTTGCACTACCCAATCGACAATCGAATCCGACGGATTCAGCATAACGAGCTGCGCTTTGTTTTCCGACCCGCCGCCTTTGGCCGCGAGCCTGACTTCAACCGTCGCGCCGGGCACGAGATCGCAATGGACGACGGCAGGCGTGTTGTCGCGTGTGTTGCTTCGCACCCCGATCGGATCAGCGACGATCGACGCTCGCAGGCGGTTGTCTTCATGAAGGTATGCGCGGCGCACGCCTTCATTGACCATCTCCGTGGGCGTCATCGTTGCACCTTCCCACCGCACGTCCATGCCCACCTTGAGGAAGGCGACAACGATGCCCGTGTCCTGACAGATTGGCCGGTGGCCTTCCGCGCACATCCGCGAATTGCTTAAGATCTGCGCAATCGCATCGCGCGCCGCTGCCGATTCCTCGAGGCGGTACGCCTCCGCCAGCGCCTGAATGTAGTCGTCGGGGTGGTAGTACGAGATGAACTGCAGCGCGTCGGCGACGCTTCGGATCAGGTCGTCCTGACGGATCGCGGTCATCGTTCAAGTTTAGATTTGCTAGTGGCCGAGTTTTCCGTCCGGGTGGCCACCATCGGTTGCCGATACGCGTGACTTGACCTCGGGCATGATGCGGTCGCACGCCGCGATCGCCATCGCCGAAAGCAAAAATGCGATGTGAATCGTGGTCTGCGCGATGAGAACTTTCGCGTCGTACGCCTGCGCGTTAATGAACGTTTTGAGCAGATGAATCGACGAAATGCCGATGATCGCGGTCGCGAGCTTGACCTTGAGCACGCTCGCGTTCACATGCGACAGCCATTCGGGCTGATCCGGATGATTCTCGAGACGCATCCGCGACACAAACGTTTCATAACCACCGACGATGACCATGATGAGCAGGTTCGAGATCATGACGACGTCGATTAAGCCGAGCACCACGAGCATGATGACCGTTTCGGTGGGCATGTTCGCCGCCGCTTGGCCGACCGGCGTGACGCTCAAGATGATCTTTTCAATCGCGGTCTGGCTGCCCATCGCTGCTTCGATCAAGTGAACCAACTCGACCCAGAAGTGAAAGACATAGACCACCTGCGCGACGATGAGACCGAGGTACAGCGGCACTTGCAGCCAACGGCTTAAGAATATGAGATGCGGCAGCGGACGCATGCGCGCTTCGGTGAGGGCTTCCGGATTTGGCATGGGAAAAATTCTGGAGCGTACAAAGATTGGACGGATAGGAAAGTCTACCATCGCGCGCGACCTCGGCCGCTGTGGCCCGAAGCGTCATCACATTGAAGCCGCGCGATATCAACCGTTTGGTTCAGTACGGCTGCAATTGTTGCGCGAGCAGAGCGTAGCTTGAAACCTTACTTTGCTGTTTGCGTGATCTCCTGATTTAGTTAGACTTCTGGATAGTCCGAATACAACGCGCGTTCATCAACGGAGGTTGCATCGTGTCGTCCAACATCGAATCGGTCCTGCAGGAGACCCGCGTCTTTTATCCGGCGGATGCCTTTGTCCGGCAGGCCAATGTTTCCGGAATGGACGCGTACGCAAAACTGTGTAAAGAGGCTGAGGCGGATTTCGAGGGGTTCTGGGCGCGCCTCGCCCGCGAGAATCTGCTCTGGCACAAGGCGTTCGACAAGACGCTCGACGAAACCAACGCGCCGTTCTATCAGTGGTTCGCTGACGGTGAGTTGAACGCTTCGTACAACTGTCTCGATCGACACTTAAAGACCCAGCCGGACAAGGTCGCCATCATCTTCGAGGCCGACGACGGCAAGGTGTCGCGCATCACGTACAAGGAGCTCTATCACGACGTCTGCCGGTTTGCCAATGCGTTAAGAAAACTCGGGATCAAAACTGGCGACCGCGTGCTGATCTACATGCCGATGTCAGTGCAGGCAGTCGTCGCCATGCAGGCGTGCGCGCGCATCGGCGCCACGCATTCGGTCGTCTTCGGTGGGTTCTCGGCGAAGAGTGTGCAGGAACGCATCGTGGACGCCGGGGCCGTCGCGGTGATCACCGCCGACGGCCAGCTCCGCGGCGGCCGCGAGATTCCCTTGAAACCCGTCGTCGACGAAGCGCTCGGCATGGGTGGGTGCGAAGCGATTCGCAGCGTCATCGTGTACAAGCGCACCGGCAGCGCGGTCAACATGACGGCGGGTCGCGACATCGCGTGGCAGGACGCGATCGCGGGCCAGCCGGATACGTGCGAGCCGACGTGGGTCGGCGCCGAGCATCCGCTCTTCATCCTGTACACGTCGGGCTCGACCGGCAAGCCCAAGGGCGTCCAGCATTCAACGGCCGGCTATCTGCTGCACGCGATACTGACGATGAACTGGGTGTTCGATTACAAGAAGAGCGATATTTTCTGGTGCACGGCCGACGTCGGTTGGGTCACCGGTCACACCTACATCGCGTATGGCCCGCTCGCGGTCGGCGCGACCGAGGTCATTTTCGAAGGCGTGCCGACATACCCCGATGCGGGCCGTTTCTGGAAAATGATCCAGGATCACAAAGTCAACGTTTTTTACACGGCGCCCACGGCCATTCGCTCGTTGATCAAGGCCGGGGCCGACCTGCCTAAACAATACGACTTATCATCGCTGCGCATACTGGGAACTGTCGGCGAGCCCATCAATCCCGAGGCGTGGATGTGGTACTACCAGACGGTCGGCAATTCGCGCTGCCCGATTGTCGATACCTGGTGGCAGACCGAGACGGGAGGACACCTGATCACGCCGCTTCCGGGCGCGACACCGTTGAAGCCCGGCTCGTGCACGTTCCCGCTGCCCGGCATCATGGCGGACATCGTCGACGAGACGGGCAACTCGCTGGAAAACGGCAAAGGCGGAATCCTCGTCATCAAGCGCCCGTGGCCATCGATGATTCGCACGATATGGGGCGATCCGGAAAGGTACAAAACGAGTTACTTTCCCGCGGATTTCCAGGGCAAGTACTACCTTGCCGGCGACGGGGCGAGCCGCGACTTGGAAGGCTACTTTCGCATCATGGGGCGCATCGACGACGTGCTGAACGTTTCGGGTCATCGCTTGGGGACGATGGAGATCGAGTCGGCGCTCGTCGCGAATCCGCTGGTGGCGGAGGCAGCGGTCGTCGGTCGTCCCGATGATCTGACCGGCGAAGCGGTGTGCGCATTCGTCGTGCTCAAGCAGGCGCGGCCCGAGGGCGCCGAAGGCGACAGGATCGCCAAGAATCTGCGCGATTGGGTGGGGAAGGAGATTGGCTCGATTGCCAAGCCGAAGGACATTCGCTTCGGAGAGAACCTGCCCAAGACTCGCTCGGGCAAGATCATGCGGCGGCTGTTGCGCTCGATTGCCAAGAACGAAGAGATCAAGCAAGACACCTCCACGCTCGAAAACCCCGCGATCCTTGATCAGTTGAAACAGGTCAACTGATGCGGCGGTGTACGCTGCCCTCGCCGTTTTGCGCCTTCCAAGTTGGAACATGGAGATTGCCGTGATCGATTTTTCCACGACTATTTCGATCCTGCGGCTCGTGCAACTGCTCCTTGCGATCGCGTTGCTCGCCCTTGTCGGGCAGGGGATTGTATGGATTCTGGCGCGTGCGGTCGGCCAAGAGCCGGCGCAGAATTTTTTCTATCGCGTCTTGCAGGTCGTTGCGTCGCCCGTGGTGAAACTGCTGCGACTGATTTCGCCCAAGTTCGTCTCGGACCGGCATTTGCCGTTCGCCGCCTTTGGATTGCTGATGGGGTTCTGGTTTTGGACTACGGCGGAAATCGCGAACACGTGTATCAAGCACGGCTTGCCGATCCGCGCATGTTTGGCCGGTCGCTAGCAGGCATGGGAAGCGCGTTCAAACGGCGTCTTTATTTCGAACTGGCTCGCTGGAGTAAGGTGTTCGGCCAACACGATACCTCTCTTAAATATTACGAACTGGCGCTGGTCGAACAGCCGGGCGATCCCAAAGCGATTGCGGGAATCGGCTTCGAACTGGCGCAGTCAGGCCGCAAGCGCGAGGCGCTCGCGAAGTTCGAGCGCGCTGTCGAGCTGGATCCTGGCTGGGCCGAGGCCCACTTTGACCGTGGTTTCCTCCTCCAAGAATTAAACGACCACGATGCGGCGATCGCGGCTTTCAAGACCGCGGTAGCGCTCAATCCGGACCACGACCGTGCGTTATATGGTCTGGCGCTTTCACTGATTTCGCTTAAACGTTTGGACGACGCGGTGGCGCCGCTGGAACGGAATACCAGGCTGCAACCGATGAGCCCTTACGGGTGGTATCAACTGGGCCGCGTGCAATTCAATCGAGGCAAGCCCGATAAAGCGCAAGCGATCATCGATCATGTGGCGAAGTTCGAGCGCAAAGTAGCAGCGCAACTTGCACGGGAAACGGGCTTGCGGCCGCCGTCCGATCTCTAGCAGCTTGATGCAAAACGCTCTGAACGAGCGTGAGAGAGGAATGGAGATGCGCGTTCATCTGGATCCTCAAGCGTCGATGTTTAGCTACTTCTCGCCGGAAGCGCGCGTCCCTGTCGCGCACCCGCTGCGTTCGATCAAGAGCTATGCCGACACGGCGCTCAAGTCGCTGAGCCGCGACTTCGATGACCTGTTGCAGCAGTGGTTCAATCTGTCGGACCGGCGATGGAGGAGATGCTGATCGATTCGCAGTCGATGCGCCGCTTTGCGGGAATCAATTTCATGGATGATCCGGTGCCAGACGAAACGACGATTTTGAAGTTTCGGCACTTGCTGGAGAAACAGCGGCTGACCGAGCAGCTGTTTCGAGACGTGGGCCTGCTGCTCACCGAGCGCGGCTTGCTGTTGCACCAGGGACGATTGTCGACGCCACCATCATCAGCGCCCACCATCGACCAAGAACCGGCAACGAGCGCGCGATTCGGACATGGGCCAGGTGAAGAAGGGCCCACACCTGGCACTTCGGCACGAAGGCGCATATCGGTGCCGATCTCGACTCGGGGCTGGTGCACGCTGGTGACCACCACGGCTAGGGAGTCGGATCAGAATGTGTTGCCGCAGTTGCTGCATGGCGCGGAGAACGAGGTCTTGGGCGATCGCGGCTACGGGGAGCCAAGCCGATCGTGCGATGGCCAACGAGGGGGGCATCGCGCTGTATACCGCGCACCGGACCACCCGCGGCCACGAGCTGACGTTCCAGCAGGAGCTGGAGGAAAAGGTGATCGCCTCGCTGCGCGCCATCGTCGAGTTTCCGTTCCGGGTGGTCAAGCGGCAGTGGGGACATACCATGGTGCGCTATCGCGGGTTGGCGGAAAATACGGCGCAGCTCCATACCTAGTTCGCGTTGGCCAATCTGTATCAGGCACGACCGCATTTGCTGTCCTCGTAGGAGAGGTGCGTCTCGCATCGCCAACAGCGCCGAGAAATCCCGACGAACCAGCGATTCCAGACCTTAGCGAGCGCCAAACGCGGCAATATCTCGCTCAACCCCGGCAACATTCGATCCGATACCGAGGCAGTCAGAAAAATGAGCCGCATCTGCAAGCAACTGCGCGCTAGATCAGGGCTTCCCTAGGAACCTGCTCGTAAGAAAACTGGCCGAAAATAGGACAGTCGGCTCGTTTTGGCGTCACAAAGCTGTTTATACTTTACGGAAATTTGTCGTTCAGCGGGAAAGCACGACGATCACAAACCCATGAAAAGGGTCTGACCGGCAGGCTATTTGGCGAATCGCGGCGAACGCCGTCGTATTAGGGAGGCTTATCTATGCAGTTGACCCAGAAGCACCAGGAGTATTGGAGCAAAAATCTCCGTGTCACTTCGATTCTGCTGTTCATCTGGTTCGTGGTCACTTTCGTCGTCAGCTATTTCGCCCGCGATCTCTCCTTCAATTTTTTCGGATGGCCGTTTGCCTTCTATATGGGGGCGCAGGGCGCGCTGATCATTTACGTGGTCATCATCTGGTACTACGCCCGGTACATGAACAACTTGGACCGCGCCTACGGCGTTCAAGAAGGGGAGGATGAGTGATGGCTACGCCAGTTACGCCAGTTAAGTCGGGTATGCCAGAGCCACGCGCCGGCACCGGGGGCGTGTTCAGCGCGGGCTCCCAGAAAGATTTCAATTCGCAGTTGAAAAAGGTCTACACGTTTTACACGGGAGGTTTCCTCGCGTTCGTCGTCGTTCTTGCGATCGCGGAGCAAATGGGCCTGCCCCGAAACTGGATCGGTTACATATTTCTGGTCGCCACCGTCGGCCTTTACGCAGGTATTGGCGTCATGAGCCGGACTTCGGACGCGGCCGAGTATTACGTCGCCGGCCGTCGCGTGCCGGCGTTATTCAACGGTATGGCCACGGGGGCCGACTGGATGTCGGCGGCATCGTTTATCGGCATGGCGGGAACCCTCTACCTGACCGGCTACAATGGCCTCGCCTTTATCATGGGTTGGACGGGTGGCTATTGCCTAGTGGCGCTGTTCCTCGCGCCCTATCTGCGCAAGTTCGGACAGTTCACGATTCCCGACTTCCTAGGGGCGCGCTATGGCGGCAACATTCCGCGTTCCGTCGGCGTCATCGCGGCGATCCTGTGCTCGTTCACGTACGTGGTGGCACAGATTTATGGCGTCGGGCTCATCACCACCCGCTTGACGGGCGTCCCCTTTGAGTTGGGCATCTTCTTGGGACTTGGCGGCATTCTGGTCTGCTCGTTCCTGGGCGGTATGCGCGCCGTAACGTGGACGCAGGTTGCGCAATACATCATCTTGATCATCGCCTACTTGATCCCCGTGGTGTGGTTGGCGGTGAAGGCCACAGGAATACCGTTGCCGCAAGTTGTCTACGGCAAGGTGCTCGAAAGCGTGACCGCGCGGGAGGAAGAGTTCATCAAGGATCCCAAGGAACAAGAGGTCCGTAAAATGTTCACCGATCGCGCCGCGGCCGCGAGCGCGCAGTTGAAGGACGTCGACCGCTCGTTCACGACGGGTCAGGCCGCATTGAAGTCTGCTCTGGACAAGGCGAAGGCGGACCAGGCATCGCCGGAATCGCTGGCGGCAGCGGAAAGGGCGGTGGCGGCGTATCCAAAGGATGCGGCGGCGGCCAAGGCAATGTGGACCAAGGACGCAGGTTCAGCGGGGCGAGGCGCTCCGATGCTGCGGCATGCCGAGGCATTTCCGGGCGCCACTGAAGAAGCGCGCGATGTCTCTCGCCGGAACTTCCTGGCGCTCGTATTCTGCCTGATGGTCGGAACGGCCGCACTGCCGCACATTCTGATGCGGTATTACACGACGCCGTCGGTACGCCAGGCGCGCGAGTCGGTCTTTTGGTCGCTGTTCTTCATCTTCCTCTTGTACTTTACGGCGCCTGCGCTCGCGGTCCTCGTCAAGTACGATATTTATTCGTTCCTCGTGGGGTCGCCGTTTGCGCAACTGCCGCAGTGGGTCGCGTCATGGCAAAGCGTCGATCCGAGCCTCTTGTCCATTGCCGACGTCAATGGGGACGGAATCGTCCAGCGGGCCGAGATCTCCATCGGCGGCGATATCGTCGTGCTGGCGACACCGGAAATAGCGGGGCTGCCGTACGTCGTATCGGGGCTGGTGGCCGCGGGCGGTTTGGCGGCGGCGTTGTCGACCGCCGACGGTCTGCTTCTCACGATCGCCAACGCGCTGTCGCACGACTTCTATTACAAAATGCTCGATCCGAACGCGTCGACGGCGCGGCGGGTCACGCTTTCCAAGATGCTGCTGTTGGTGGTCGCGTTAGCCGCGGCATGGGTGGCGTCGCAAAAACCCGCGGATATTCTCTTCCTCGTTTCCGCGGCGTTCTCCCTCGCTGCAGCGGCATTCTTCCCCGCATTAACGCTGGGCATTTTTTGGAAGCGCGCCAATAAATGGGGGGCAACGCTGGGCATGAT
>Ga0136614_10001216_pt1 | contig 14911 bp, 13 predicted proteins | sample AntDrymUQ2792106_2_FD_106643 | JGI IMG/M metagenome (GOLD analysis project Ga0136614, IMG submission 106643) | Polar desert sand microbial communities from Dry Valleys, Antarctica - metaG UQ279 (21.06) | ecosystem: Environmental > Terrestrial > Soil > Desert | place: Antarctica: Dry Valley... | reverse complement strand
GCTGCCCTCGGCGTGGCTGGTGGTGGCCGTGCTGGTGGGCGGCGCGATGGCCGCGGCCAGCGCGCACGCGCTGAACTGCGTGCTCGACGCCGACATCGACGCGCTGATGAAGCGCACCAGGCGCCGTCCGCTGGTGCGCGACGAGGTACCGCGAGTGCATGCGCTGGTGTTCGGGCTGGTGCTCGGTGCGGCGAGCGCCGTGTGGCTGGGCCTGACCACGAACTGGCTGGCCGCAGGGCTGTCAGTGGCGGCGATCGCCTTTTACGTGCTGGTCTACACGCTGCTGCTCAAGCGACGCACCTCACAGAACATCGTCTGGGGCGGCGCCGCAGGGTGCATGCCGGTGGTCATCGGCTGGGCCGCTGTGACCGGCAGCCTGGCCTGGCCTGCGATGGTCATGTTCGGGGTGATCTTCTTCTGGACGCCGCCGCACTTCTGGGCGCTGGCCATGCGCTACCGCGAGGACTACGCCGCCGCCGGCGTGCCGATGCTGCCGGTGGTGGCGACGCCGGTGCAGGTGTCGGTACGTATCGTGATCTACGCCTGGGCGATGGTGGCCTGGTCGCTGCTGCTGCTGCCGGCGACGTCGTGGATCTACGGCGTGGTGGCCGTGGTGGCCGGCGGGTGGTTCCTGGTCGTCGCGCATCGGCTGCACACGGCCGTGCGGGCGGGCGAGACCACCAAGCCGATGAAGCTGTTCCACCTGTCGAACACGTACCTGTGCGTGCTGTTCGTCGCGATCGCGGTGGACGCCGCCGTTGGCTTCGCCCCACTGGTCCCCGCGCTGCTGCCGTAGCCCCGCTAGGGGATGAGCAGGAGCTTGCCGGTGGTTCGGCGTGACTGCAGGTCCTCGTGTGCCGTGCGGGCGTCCTCGAGCGGGTAGCGCTCGCTGATCCGCAGCCGCAGCGACCCGTCCGCCACGGCGGCGAGCACAGCGGCAGCGCGTGACTCCAGCTCCTCGCGGGTCGCGATGTAGTCCTTCAGCTTCGGCCGCGTCAGGTACAGCGAGCCCGCGGCGTTGAGCCGCTGCGGGTCCATCGGCGGCACCGCTCCGCTGCTGGCGCCGTAGAGCACGAGCGTCCCGCGCCGGCGCAGGCTCGCCATGCTGGCGTCGAAAGTCGAGGCGCCGACACCGTCGTAGACCACGTCGACCCCCTTGTCGCCGGTCCGCTCCCGGACTTCCGCGGGGAGGTCGTCGGTCTCGGTGTATCGGATGACGTCCGCGGCGCCGGCCTCCCGGGCCAGCTCCTCCTTCGCCTCAGTGGACACGGTGCCGATCACGCGCCCGCCGCCTGCGGTGACCAACTGGGTCAGCAGCTGCCCGACGCCGCCTGCCGCGGCATGCACCAGCACGGTGTCGCCGGGCTGGACGGAGTACGTGTCGGTGACCAAGTAGTGGGCGGTGATGCCTTGCAGGAGCATCCCGCCGGCGACGTCGTCCGGCACACCGTCCGGTACGACCACCGCGTCCGACACCGGCACCACGGCCTGCTCGGCGTAGCTGCCCATCGTGTCGCACCAGGCCACCCGGTCACCGACTGAGAGACCGTCGACGCCGGTGCCGACCTCCCGCACCGTGCCGGCACCTTCCATGCCGAGCACGAAGGGTGTCTGCAACGGGTACATGCCGGAGCGCTGGTAGGTGTCGATGTAGTTCACCCCGGCCGCGGCCACGGCGACGAGGAGCTCGCCCTCGCCCGCTTTGGGCTCCGGCAGGTCGGCGAGCTCGAGCACCTCCGGACCTCCGGTCTGGCGAACCTGCACCGCCCGCATGAGTCCCTCCCTCGATCAGGCTCGGATGGCCGCTGACGTGACCGGCGGCTGCGACGCCGTCGGCGACCGTCCGCTCGTCGCCGTCCAGAGCGCGGCCGCCGCGATGGTTACCAGGCAGGCACCCAGCACGTGCAACGAGACCAGCAGCTCCGGCACGCCGAGCGCGTACTGCACCCGGCCCAGCGCGCCCTGGGCGACCACGACGGCGACGAGCAGTCCGTAGCGCCGCCAGACGGTAGCGGTGGCACCCGTTGCCCGCAGCGCAAGGCCGAGCGCCACCAGCAGAGCGACGTAGCCGAGCAGCAGGCCGCCGTGCACCTGCGCCAGCAGCTCGACGCTGAGGTCCAGCCGAGGCGTGTCGGGGTCCCCGGCGTGCGGACCCGCGGCGGTGACCAGCGTCCCTGCGACCAGCAGCGCGGCCAGCACCACGACGCTGGCCGTGACCAGGCGGCGCGCGACCGGCGCCACGGGAGTGGGGTGGCGGTGCGCTCCGCTGGACTCGGCGACGAGCAGGACCGCGAGCCAGACCAGCACCATCGAGACCAGGAAGTGCGGCGCCACCGTCCACCACACCAACCCGGCCAGCACCGTCACGCCACCGACCACGGCCTGCGCGACCACACCGGCCGGCATCGCGGCGGCCAGCCAGGTCAGCCGCCGGCGGCGCGGTCGGGTGTTCAGCGCCGCGAGCAGGCACGCCCCGGCCACCAGCACGAGCACGACCGTCAGCAGCCGGTTGCCGAACTCCACCCACTGGTGCAGCGGCGCCACGTCGGCGTTGGACACCGGCACCAGGCTGCCGGGGAAGCACTGCGGCCAGGTCGGGCAGCCCAGCCCGGAACCCGTCACCCGAACGACCGAGCCGGTCACCGCGATCCCGGCCTGGGCCACCACGGCGGCGATCGCCAGCCGCCGCATGAGGACCGGCGGGGTGGCCGGCGGTTGGGTCCGAAGGCAGCTCAGCAGGGCGGTCATCGCAGCCGCACCGTTCGCGAGGCCACCAGGCCGGCCACCAGCGCCCACCCGATCAGCACGAGCACCGACTGCCCGGCCGGTGCCACCCCGTCGACGAGCGCGGCGCGCAGCCCCTCGGCGAGCGCACCGGAGGGCAGGAAGCCGACCACGTCGACCAGCGGGCCGGGCAGCTGCGCCGCCGGCACAACGATGCCGCCGCCGAGCAGCAGCACGAACCACAGGACGTTCGCGACCGCGAGCACCAGCTCGGCGCGCAGCGAGCCACCCAGCAGGATGCCCAATGTCCCGAAGGCGGCGCAGCCCAGCAGCACCAGCAGCAGCGCCCAGCCGAGGCCACCCAGCGCCGGCCGCCAGCCGAGCGCCACCGCGACGGCGCCCAGCAGCACCGTCTGGATCACCACCTGGCCGAGCACGGCCGCCAGCCGGCCCGCGACGAGCAGCCAGCGCGGCAGTGCGGTGGCCGCCAGCCGGGCGATGACGCCGTAGCGGCGGTCGAAGCCCAGCGCGATCGCCTGCCCGGTGAACGCGGTGGACATCACGGCCAGGGCCAGCACGGCGGGCACGACCGAGTTGATCCGTGGCTCCGGAAGCGGAACCACCTGCAGCAACGTCAGGCCGACCAGCAGCAGCAACGGGATGAGCAGCGTCAGCAGCACCTGTTCGCCCTGCCGCAGAGCCAGCCGCAGCTCGGTGGCCGACTGGGTGGCCAGCATGCGCAGCAGCGAGCCGGGGGCTGGGTCGGGGGTGAAGGTGCCCCGCGCGAACCGGGGCACCCCGGCCTCGGGCCTGGGCGCCGCTGTCAACGCAGCTCCCGGCCGGTCAGCTCCAGGAAGACGTCCTCGAGGCTGCGGCGGGAGACCTGCACGTCGTCGGCCAGCGCACCCTGGCCGGCGCACCAGGTCGTCACGGCCGACAGCACCGCCGGGTCGATCGGCCCCTGCACGAGGTAACGGCCGGCCGCCGGCTCGGCTGCGTGGTACCCGGCCGGGAGCTCGTCGGACAGCAACCGCAGGTTCATCCCCGGCCGTGCCCGGAACCGCAGCTCCGCGTCGTCACCGTTCGCGGTCAGCGCCACCGGTGAGCCGTGCGCCACCACGCGGCCGTGGTCGATGATCACCACGTCGTCGGCCAGCTCCTCCGCCTCGGCCATCTGATGCGTTGTCAGCAGCACAGCGACACCGTCGCGGCGCAGCGCGCCGATCAGCTCCCAGACCAGCCGGCGGCCCTGCGGGTCCAGCCCGGCCGTCGGTTCGTCGAGGAACACCAGCTCGGGCCGTCCGACCACCGCGCAGGCCAGCGCCAGGCGCTGCTGCTGCCCGCCGGACAGCCGCTTGAACGGCAGCCGCGCGCAGGCGTCCAGCCCGAGCACGTCGAGCAGCCACGCCGGGTCCAGCGGCCGGGCCGAGCACGCCGCGACCAGCCGCAGCATCTCGCCCGCCCGCACGCCGGGGTAGGCGCCGCCACCCTGCGGCATCACGCCGATGCGGGCCCGCAGCGCGTCCGACGCACCTGTCGGGTCGGCCCCGAGGACCTCGATGCTGCCGCCGTCGGCCTTCAGCAGGCCCTGGCAGAGCTGCACGGTGGTGGTCTTGCCCGCGCCGTTCGGGCCGAGCAGCGCGAGCACCTGGCCGTGGTCCAGCCGCAGGTCCAGCCCGTCCACGGCGGTGACGCGGCCGTAGCGTTTGACCAGGTCGCGCACCTGAACGGCCGGCCGGCTGGGGGCGAAGCTCACGCAGGTGAGTCTAGGTGCGACACCACGGGCGGGCGCGGCGCGGGGATCAGCCGATAGACGAAGGCCAGCGCCACGATCAGGATCACCGCAGCCGCCACGATCGCGAGCGGCAGCTGGAACGAGCGGAAGGCGAAGTCGGCCCCGGTGGGTGGCACGAGCAGCGCGATGATCGCCGATGCGCCCACGGCGGCGCGCCGGTAGCGGGGCCAGCCGGCGGTCGCGGCCAACGGGATCGCCGCCCACAGCAGGTACCACGGGTGCACCACGGGCCCGAGCAGCACGACGGCGCCGAGGCCCATGCCGAGCCCGGTGAGCGGGTCGACCCGGCCGCGCAGAGTGGCCAGCAGCAGCCACAGGACGACCGCCGCCGCCACCGCGCCGCCGATGGCACGGGTCAACGCCAGCACCTGGTCGGTGTGGTCGCCGAGGCCGGCGACGATGCCGATGCCGCCGCCGAGCTGGCCCAGGTCGGTGGTCAGCGACATCCAGCTCCGGATGAGGTTGGCCGTGCCGAGGGTGCCGATCCAGCCGAAGCCCAGCCCGCTGACCAGCCCCAGGAACGCCAGCACCGACACGGCTATCCCGCCGAGCAGCCCGGTGGCCTTGGCCACGTCGCGTGGACGCCCGCCCCACTCGCGGGCCATGTGCATGCCCAGGAACCCCAGGGCGAGCATCGACGGCAGCTTCACCGCGGCGGACAGCGTGATCACGATCGCGCCCAGCAGCCAAGACCTGGACAACCCGAGCTCGAGGCCGACCAGCATCAGGCCGAGCATCAGGGCCTCGGTGTGCGCGCCGCTCACGAGGTGGAACAGCACGAGCGGGTTGGCCGCGCCGAGCCAGAGCGCGGCGCTTGGATCGACGCCGAAGCGGCGGGCGAGCCGGGGCAGCGCCCAGACCATCAGCCCGAGCCCGACCACCGCGAGGAACCGGTGCGCGAACACGGCCGCGACGACGTCGTCGCCGGTCAAGCCTGTGATCACGCGGCCGAGCATCAGGAACAGCGGCCCGTACGGGGCGGGGGTGTCGCGCCAGATGGTCGGGATGCTCAGCGTCAGCGGGTCGTCGAGGCCCAGCGCCGGCCCCGGGCCCACCTCGTACGGGTCCAGCCCGCGGGCGGCGATTGCACTCTGTGCGATGTAGCTGTAGACGTCGCGGCTGAACATCGGGGGAGCGAGCGCGAGCGGCAGCGCCCACAGCGCGATCGTCCGGGTCAGCTGGCCGACCGGCAAGCCGGGTCCTTCCGGCCCGCGGCGCAGCAGCCGGCCGAGCCACAGCCACGCCAGGACGAGCATCACCATGCCGGCGTAGGTCACCGCGATCGAGAGCGTGACCGTGCGGGGCGGCAGGCTCAGTACCCGCAGGCCGAACAGCGGATTCGGTACGGGGAGCGCGCCGGCGCCGAGGGCGCCCAGCGCCATCAGCAATGCGCCGGTCGTGCCGAAGCGCCGGACGGCCTTGCTGAAGTCGAGGGGGATCGTGGACGGCCCGAGCGGAGGCTCCACGGATCGGGAGATCCGGCCCAAACGAGGCGCCGCCATGGTGGCTGAGCGTAGCCGCGGCTGAACCGCGCCTATGCGCTGGCTGGGGGCCAGCGTCGTGGGCGCCGTCCGTCGAGCTCTGCCTGGCCTGGGTTAGGTGAAGATGCTGACGCCGCCCGGTCCGATGAGCAGGCCGACGATGATCAACACGATTCCACAGATCAGCTCGCGACGCAGTAGCGCGACCACGCCCGCAACGACGAGTACGACTGCGATGATCCACGGTAAGGTTGCCCTGAGGCGGTGTTCCCAGTTGGGCTACCGTGAATCGGGCCGTTCGAGTGATCCATTCGGCCATCCGGCCGCAGGCAAGGCGGCCGGCCACCGCGAACCGACGGGGACCGAACGGGGAACCGACGGGCGCGATGGCGCACCCAACCCATAGGCTGGCCAACCGTGAACTGGACCGTGGACGTACCGGTCGACGACCTCCCTGAGCTGCCCCCGTTGCCGCCGGACCTGCGTGCCCGGCTGGACGACGCGCTGGCTCGGCCTGCGGCGCAGCAGCCGGACTGGCCGAACCCCGAGCAGGTCGGCGACGTGCGCCGGCTGCTGGAGGCCGTCCCGCCGGTGACGCTGCCCCGTGAGGTCGACCGGCTGCGCGACCGGCTGGCCGCCGTGGCCCGCGGCGAGGCGTTCATGATCCAGGGCGGCGACTGCGCGGAGACCTTCGCAGACAACACCGAGCCGCGGATCCGCGGCAACATCCGCACCCTGCTGCAGATGGCCGTGGTGCTGACCTACGGCGCGAGCATGCCGGTGGTGAAGGTCGGGCGGATCTGCGGGCAGTACGCCAAGCCACGCAGCGCGCCGCTGGACGCGTTGGGGCTGCCGTCCTACCGCGGCGACATCATCAACTCCATCGTCGCGACACCCGAGGCCCGGGTGCCCGACCCCGGCCGGATGATCAGGGCGTATGCGAACGCAGGCGCGGCGATGAACCTGGTCCGGGCGCTGACCGCGACCGGCGGGATGGCCGATCTGCACGCGGTGAACGACTGGAATAAGGACTTCGTCCTGAACTCACGCGCCGGCGAGCGCTACGACGCGGTCGCCAAGGAGATCGACCGTGGGCTGCGCTTCATGATGGCCTGCGGCGTGGACGACACCAGCCTGCACGCGGTCGAGTACTACGCCAGCCACGAGGCGCTGCTGCTGGACTACGAGCGGGCGATGCTGCGGCTGGACACCACCGGGGAGGACCCGCGGCTGTACGCGCTGTCCGGGCACATGGTCTGGATCGGTGAGCGCACCCGGCAGCTGGACGGCGCGCACATCGCCTTCGCCGAGCTGCTGGCCAACCCGATCGGACTCAAGCTCGGGCCGAACACCACCCCGGAGCAGGCCGTCGAGTACGTGGAGCGGCTCGACCCCGGAGCCACGCCGGGCCGGCTCACGCTGATCAGCCGGATGGGCAACCAGAAGGTGCGTGACACGCTGCCGGCCATCATCGAGAAGGTCACCGCGTCCGGGCACCCCGTGATCTGGCAGTGCGACCCCATGCACGGCAACACGGTGGAGTCGATCAGTGGCTACAAGACGCGGCACTTCGACCGGATCGTCGACGAGGTGCAGGGCTTCTTCGAGGTGCACAACTCGCTGGGCACCCACCCCGGCGGCATCCACGTGGAGATCACCGGGGAGGACGTCACCGAGTGTCTCGGCGGCGCGCAGGACATCTCCGACGCGGACCTGTCCGGGCGCTACGAGACGGCGTGCGACCCGCGGCTGAACACCCAGCAGGCGCTCGAGCTGGCGTTCCTGGTCGCGGAGATGCTGCGCGGCTGACCGGAACCGCTAGAGCGCGGTCAGCGTGACCGTGCTGCCCGGTTCCACCATCTCGCCGGGTCCCGGGTCCTGCGCGGCCACCCGGCCGTTGCGGTCACCGAAGATCGACTGCACCTCCGACTTGAGCCCCAACCGCTCCAGCTCGCGTTCGGCCTGGTTGACGGTGCGCCCGATCAGCAGCGGCACCTGCACCTGCTTCGGCGGCGGGCCTCGGCTGAGCACCACCGTCACCTGCGCGTTCACCCGCAGCTCGGCGTTCGCGGCCGGGTCGGTGCGCACCACGGCTCCGCTGGACACCGTGTCGCTGTACTCGTCGCGTGCGCTGTCGAACCTGGGGGACAGGCTGGCATCCCCGACGATCTGGGCGGCCGTGTCCCGCGCGGTGCCTGGGTCGATCTTCGGCACCCGCGGCCGACCGGCGGACACGACGAGGCTGACCTCGGTGCCGCGCACGACGCGGGCGTCCGGCTCCGGGTCGGCGGAGATCACCACGCCGGAGGCCACTGTGTCGTGGCGGGCCTGGCTGAGCTTCGGGGCGAGCCCTGCGTCGGCCAGCGCGGTCTGTGCGGACACCTGGTCCAGACCTACGACCTGCGGCATCGACGTCCAGCGGCCGGTGCCGAGCCACCACGCTGTGATGGCGATCAGCAACCCCACGAGCGCCAGGCCCGTCGTCCAGCCGACAAACAGCCGCCGGCTGCGCCGCCGTTGCTGCAGGTGCGGGGGCAGCGCCTGCGCGGACAGCTCGCGCTTCCGAGGCGTCGGCCCGGGCGGCCCCTGCGGCCAGCCGGGAGGAGCCTGACCGGGCGGAGCGGGCGCCGGCTCCAAGACCCGGGTGCCGCGCGGGCCGCCGGGGCGCGGCGCCACCGGCACCGTCGTCGGCTCGACCAGCGGCGGGGGAGGCAGCGGAACCCCGACCCGCGGGATGCCGAGCGCGGCGCGTGCCCTACGCAGCCGCTCGGCCAGCGCGGCGGCGTCCTCCGGGCGGCCACCGGGGTCGCGGCGGGTAGCGCAGTCGACCAGCTCGTCGATCTCCGCCGGCACCTGGGGGGCTCTGGCCGACGGGGCAGGCACGCTGTCGTTGACGTGCCGGTAGGCCACCGACAGGGCGGTATCGCCCTGGTACGGCGGCACCCCGGTGAGCATCTCGTAGAGCAGGATGCCTGCGGCGTAGACGTCGCTGCGCGGGTCCGCCGCACCGGTGGTGACCTGCTCCGGCGACAGGTAGGCCACCGTGCCCATGATCATGCCGGCGGTGCTGACGCCCGCCTCGGCCGCGGCGGTGACCAGGCCGAAGTCGGCGACCTTGACCGATCCGGTCTGGCTGATCAACACGTTCTCCGGCTTGACGTCGCGGTGCACCAGCCCAAGGCGGTGCGCCGCGGCGAGCCCGCTGAGCACCGGCTCCAGCACCGCCAACGCCTCGGCGACCGGCAACGTCCTGCGCCAGCGCAGGACGTCGCGCAGCGTTCCGCCGTCCACCAGCTCCATGACCAGGAACAACATCGGCTGGCCGGAGCCGTCGTCGTGGCTGCCCTGGTCGTGCACGTCGACCACGCCGGGATGGTCGAGGCGGGCCGCCGAGCGGGCCTCGCGTTCGAACCGCCTGCGGAACGCCGGGTCGGCCGCGAGCTGCGGGTCCATCACCTTGATGGCCACCGGCCGGTCCAGGCGCAGGTCAGTGCCCCGGTACACGGTGGACATCCCGCCCCGTGCGATGCGCTCGCCCAGGCGGTAGCGGCCCTCGAGCAACATCTCGCCAGGGCCAGCGACGCTGGTGTCCACGGAGCTAGGGTACGGACGGTCTCGCCCGGCTGGACGCTGCCCCAGCGGCGTGTTCCTGTGGCAAGGTGACCCGCGTGAGCGACACACCGCCGGCTCCGGTGGCATGGTCCGACGAGTTCAAGGCGCTGGGCGTCGCCGAGGTGGCGCAACGGCTGACGGTGCCGACGACCCGCGTGCACCAGATGATCCGGGACGGGAGCCTGCTCGGCGTGCGCCGAGAGGGCGCCCTGGTGGTGCCGGAGGACTTCCTGGACGGCTCGGGCGTGGTCAAGGGACTGCCCGGAACGATCACCGTGCTGCGCGACGGTGGCTACGACGACGGTGAGATCCTGCGCTGGCTCTTCGCCGAGGACGACTCGCTTCCCGGCACACCGATCGAGGCGCTGCGGGGCAACCGCGGCAAGGAGGTCAAGCGCCGCGCTCAGGCGATGGCGCTGTTCTGAGCGCGAACGGCCGGCCGGGACCACCCATCCAGCCTGTCCTCGCTCCTGCGGTATCAGCGCAGTGGCCAGCTATGAGCGCCATTCGGGTCGTCGAGCCACACGTACTGTCGATCGGCGGAGTCCAGTGCGGTGATGCCGAGGCGGTCATGGCCGGGTCGGTCGAGTTCGTGCCAGGTCCGGACGGCTACCTCGATAGTGTCCCAGGGTCGGTAGGTGCCTCGTTGGACGACCGGCCAGACTCCGGGGTGCAGTGGCGCGCGCCGAACTTCGGCCATCGCCTCAGCGGTGTGAACGACGACCGAGCCTAGGGGCCCGGGCTCGCCGCCGATCCCGAGCTCAGGCAGATGGAGTCGGCAGAACAGAGCGGGCGGAGACGCGGCGTCTATCAGGATGTCGGGGTTGACGGTGGTCGTGCCGTAGTGCGGCATGGCAGCCGATGTGAACGCGACCGTCTCGCCCGGCCCGAGCGGGTTGTCTGCGGCGCCGCGCAGCGGCATGAAGAGGGCGGGGCGGTCATCGAAGCGACCTGTAACCTCGTCGGGCGCGGTCTTGTCCAGAACCATCAACCGGCCACCTGGCCCGGCAAGCGGTGCGACGATCCGGCCGCCGTCGGCCAACTGGCGAATCCAGGCTGGCGGGATGGAACTAACTGCGCAGGTAACGATGATCCGGTCGTACGGCGCGGTCTCGGCCCACCCGTTTGACCCGTCGCCGGCCACCAGCACGGGATGGTGACCAATCTCAGCTAGCCGGCCACGTGCCTGGTCGACCAGTTTGGGGTCGATGTCGATACTCGTCACATGCTCGGCGCCGAGCCGGCGGGCGAGCAACGCCGCGTTGTAGCCGGTGCCCGTGCCAATCTCCAGGACTCGATCAGCGCCGCTGATCTCGAGCAGGCTCAGCATCACCGCCATGATCGCGGGCCTGCTGGACGACGAGGTCGGCCGTTGCTGGCGTGTTTGGGTCAGTAGCGCGTCGTCTTGGTACACCGCCTCGAGCCAGCGATCGAGTTCGCCGGGGTTGTGGCCATCGAAGCTGCGATCGTCGACGGAGAAGGACGGGACGAACAGGTGACGAGGGGTGGTTGCGAACACGTCGTGCCATGCGAGGTCTGACAACGCTCCAGATTGGACAAGCCCGTCGGCGAGGCTTTGCGCTCGGGTTCGCCACGCGGCTTGGGTTATGGCCATGTCAGCCATTTCCCATGAGTTCGGTCGCTATCGCGGCCGCAACCGGGAGCTGGCATTCTTCGGCCAACCATCCCCATTGCCCTGAGGCATTGCATTCGAGAAATACCCAAGAATCGTCAGGAGTGACCACAAAATCCAGTGCTCCATAGAGGAGGCCGAATGCATCAAAATACTGATGGATTCCGGCCAGTATCTTGGGCGGACAATCGATGACCTCGTAGCGCAGGGATGTGTAGTCTGTGCGCCAATCGACTCGGGCCGCCTCCGAACCCGCGTGTATGGCGACAGGAAAGACTTGGCGCCCGACGACCGTCACTCTCACCTCGTAGCTCTTGGGCACCCAGGCCTGAAACAGGTGAGCGGTAGCGGCCACACCGGCCAGGCTATCTAACTCTCGTGAGGCGACAATGCGCGTGTAGACCGCGGTGTAGCCGCCGCCCTCGTGAACGATCGGCTCCGCAAGCGGCTTGACGATGATTCGTCCGACATCAGCCGCGAACGCTCTGACGTCGCTCGGATCGTTGCTGATGAGCGTGGGTGGCGTTGCGAGCCCGACGTCGGCCGCAATGTCGAGCTGGCGTGGCTTGCTCTCAGCGTCGGCGATGGCTGCCGGGAGGTTCATCCACCGGACTCGGAGGCTGGACAGCACCCCGCCGACTCCGACGCGGGCCTGCGCTCGGGCAAACCGTCGCTCTGGCTCCGATAAGGCCGGCGAGAGATCAAATTGGCGGGGCTTACGGTAGTAAACTGCTGTGACTTCCTCAAGATCAAGCTGTCCGGCCGCGGTTTCGATTCGACCGCACCAACCCGGCGCTCGATTGCGGGCGGACATCTTCATACGCTGAGGGAAGTCGGCGGTGTCCAGGCGATAATTGCGCACACCTCGCCGCGTGAGCTCGTCAGCGACCGAATCAGCGGACCAGTCCTCGTATTCGCCTATGGTCAAGACGGTGCGTTGTCGCATCACTCGTCAGGAACGGTGTAGGAGTCGTCGACCACTTTGTTGTCCAGGTTCGTCTGCTGCGGGATCTTCCGCTGGGTAGGGTCAGTGCGGTGCTTCGCGTGGATCACACCCTCTCCGGCCGCTGTCCGGGATGGCACGTGGCCTCGCAGCACGAACGGACGGTCATCGCTCGGCATTGCGTGGTCGATCGGGATGAACAGCGGGTTGACCGGGAACCGCTGCAATTGCGGCATCAACGGGTCGTCCGGCATGGCTGTCCCTCAATTCATCGTGGAGCTGCTGCTCGCGGCTGGTCGGTCAGTCGACGAGAGTCCGGCTGCGACAGAGCGGGTTGGGTGGCGTCGTCGCGTGTCGACGAATGCCTGCGCCACCCCCCATCTGAAGCGGATCCGGCCATTGCCCAACCGCCGGTATACCGGCTCACCGCTGCGTTTCAAGAGCTTGACGACCGCGATCGTCAGGATGACGAGCCACCCCACGGCCGCCGCGATCACGACGCCGCCAGCGATGAGGAACGGGACAGTGGTCACGCTGAGCCCACTCTCGACAGTTGTTGCGCCGATCGAACGATGGCGTGATGCACTGTGTAGCTTCACGTAGAACCCTACCGATGTCAATACGGCTGCCGATTTCGCTTCCGGCGCGTCGGCACCCGTCTGCCGACGAGTACGGCACGCTGTGCCGGGACGGAAGGGAGTAGTCCGATGGCGGTGCGGGGGGACCCGTCGGCCCTGCGGTGGCTGATCGGCGTCGAGCTGGCGAACTTCCGCAAACGAGCAGGACAGACGATCACCTCTGCCGCCAAGGTCATCAACTGCTCACCGGCGAAGATCGGTCACCTAGAGAGCGGCCGCAACCAGCAGCAACCGGCTGACGTTACTGCGCTGCTGCGCTTCTACGGCGCTGACGTCGCGGACGTTGATCGGCTTGCTCGCCTCGCGGGCAGCGCTGACCACCAGACCTGGTGGGCGCCCTGGACCGATGTCGTCCCGGACTGGTTGAAGACATTCGTCGGCCTGGAGGGCATGGCCACTCGGTCGTCGAGCTACTCCCCGCTCATCATTCCCGCACTGTTGCAGACCGAGGCCTACTCGCTCGGCGTGACGGCGGGCAGCAGCCGAGTTCGGCCGGACCAGGACGAGCGGATCGTCAGCTTGCGGGTCGCTCGCCAGCGCCGCATCCACGCCGACGCCGAGCGGCTGCTGTTCACTGCCGTCATCGAGGAAGCCGTGCTGGATCGCGTGATCGGTGGCCCAGTGATCATGAGCGCCCAGTTGGAGCATCTGACCAAGGTTGCCGAGCTGGACAATGTCGAGCTCCGGGTCTTGCTCACCTCGGTCGGCGCACACGACGCCCTGGTCGGTGAATTCACGGTCCTCGACTTCGCCGCCGCGCAGTCGGTCGGCTACGTCGAGCTCGTGAACGGTGCCGTCTACATCCAGGACCAAGATCAGGTTGCGGGGTACACTCGCATCGTCGACCGGCTTCGGGAGGTCGCCCTGTCGCCGGACGACACGGTGCAGGCGATCCGCTCCCGACTCGCCGCGCTGCAGTAGTGCCGGAGGTGACTGTGCGTACCTGGGAACGCCCGGATGCATGGCGAAAGTCGTCCTATTCGAACCAAGCGAACGGCTGCGTCGAGATGCGCGTCGTCGCCGATGGCCACGTGGAGATCAGGGACACCAAGCTCACGCACAGCCCGGTGATCTCCTTCACCTCTGACCAGTGGGCGCGGTGGCTGGGAGAGGTCATCGCGGACAAGTTGACCAATCGGAACGGTGCCGTGGATGTCAGCGTCAGCGTCGGCGCGTGGACCGTGCGGTCAAGCACGACCGCCGAAAATTTGGTCTTCAATACCGAGGAATGGCGCGCGTTCCGACTCGGTGCGATCAACGGCGAGTTCGGCCCGATGACCACTCAAGTCGACCGCCCCACAGACGATCTTGCGCGGAGCGGTTAGGCGCGCTGGATCTGACGGTGAGGCGCTGCTGGACGAACTCTGGCCACCAGCGCGCGTCCGACGCCGGGGAGCGCGACTGCGAGCCGGCGGCTGTTCGGCACCTTGACCCGCCTGGCCAGCACGTCGTAGTCGGCGGCCACGATCTCGTCGAGGATCCCGCCGTAGAGCCGGAACGCCGTCTTCACGCAGGGCCGCGACACCGGCGCGAGCATCGGGATACCGGGCGCCGCCCTGCGGTAGACCGCCTTGGTCCGGGCGACGAGGTGGGCCAGCGCGCGCCGCACCCGGGGGTCGCAGCGGCGGTGCCGGCGGCACCACAGCAGCAGCTCGCGGTCCACGCCGAACGCGGCCAGCTCGTCGGCGGGCAGGTAGACCCGGTCCCGGTCGAGGTCCTCACCGACATCCCGCAGGAAGTTCGTGATCTGGAACGCCACCCCGAGCGCGGCCGCGGGTGGCTCGGCCTCCCGGCGCGGCACGACCGTGCCCAGGACAGGGAGCACCTGCAGGCCGATCACCGCGGCCGAGCCGTGCACGTAGCGCTGCAGGTCGTCGAAGCTCGGATAATCGGTGACGTCGGTGTCCATCCGCATCGAGGCCATGAAGTCCTCGAAGTGCTGGTGGTCGATGTCGTAGCGGTGGGCGGTGTCCACGACCGCGGCCAGCACCGGATGCTCGGCCCGGCCGTCCGCCAGGCCTCGCCGCAGCTGCGCCCAGAGCTCTTCGAGCTCGGCGGTCCGCTCCGCCATCGGTCGGGTGTCCG
>Ga0136614_10001213_pt1 | contig 14926 bp, 11 predicted proteins | sample AntDrymUQ2792106_2_FD_106643 | JGI IMG/M metagenome (GOLD analysis project Ga0136614, IMG submission 106643) | Polar desert sand microbial communities from Dry Valleys, Antarctica - metaG UQ279 (21.06) | ecosystem: Environmental > Terrestrial > Soil > Desert | place: Antarctica: Dry Valley... | reverse complement strand
CCCCGCACTACGGCTCTACTCGACCCGGCTTCCAAAAACGGCAGGCACGAAACGAGGCCCAGCAAGAAAACTCTGAAGAGCAGCGCTAGTTGAGCTAAGAACATAGACCCAGGCTTTTACGGAACGAAAAGTTTTTCCAATCCGGGAATTCGCACCGGCTGAAGTTTCCCGGTCAATTCAATCTGAGGTGGGCGTCCTGGCGAGAAGATCAGATTGTTTACTTTGTCTGAAACGCGCAGCATTAAGCGCAGCACGTCGATGAAGTTGGGAGGTGGGAGGCCACTCGGCTCAGGACATGGAATGTTTGGTAGAGAGCTCATTTCTAAGGAACTTTTCCATTTTTCGCGACGTCAGAGTTATAAGCGTCCGTGACCGAAAAGAAACGTCTGGCGCGAACAAACGCGAAGGTGGCCGCGTACATCAAAGTGGTTGTTGGGGGACTGACGCTTCGCGGAGGCCATCCCAAAAACAAAGAAAGGGAGGCGCTGAAACATGGCAACTCACAGAGACCCTGTTCGATGCTTTGCACCACTTGAAGTGATCGAGCGCCTGCTGGAAATTCGTGCTGAAGCGGGTTACGCTCCCGCCATTTATCTCCTTTCGCCCGATGATTTGGCGGACTATCTCGATGCTTTCGGCTTTGATGTATATGCTTTTTCTGAGGCCGAATCTGAATTTCATTTTGGGGATTACCGAGCTCCCCTGGCACCGGGTGGCGATCATGCCCACTGCTCGCTAAAAACGCACTAGAATTACAAAGAGCTGTTCGAATCGTGAGACAAGATGCGCTTTCTTGTCTCCCGTTTTCGATTTAGGTTAACGCCTTGACTACGAAGAAAGTAATGTCATCGGTCGCGCCAAGGCCGTCCGTCCAGTCGAGTACGTCCTTCTGAACGGCCATTATCAAATCTTTCGCGCGCAAGCGCCTGGCTGCCCTGACCGAGCTAGCAAGTCGGTCGCGCCCAAATTCCTCTCCGCTCGGACTCATTGCTTCAGTCACTCCATCGGTGTACAGCACGAGCAATTCATTCGGCTCAATCGTCAAGTAGTACTCGTGATAACGGGTGTCCCTGAAGATTCCGAGAGGCACTCCGCCCCGCTCCATGAACTGTGCATTACCCTTTGCGTCGAGCAACAGTGGCGGATTATGGCCCGCATTCGTGTAGGACAGCGTCCGATTCGTAGCGTCAAGAATCCCATAGAATGCCGTCACATACTGGTTGCGCTCAATTGATTCCCACAGCAGGTAGTTCACTTTGGCCATGGAGATATGAGGGGCGTAGCCGATATGTGTGGCTGCACGCAGGCTTGCGCGCAGGAAGGCCATCAACAGGGCTGCCGCCACTCCTTTTCCTGCGACGTCAGCGATAACTAAAGATATCTGGTCGTCATAGATTGGCACCCAGTCGTAATAGTCACCGGAAACTTCCTCGGTCGGGACGTTGTAGGCGCTGATGTCAAACCCTTCCAACTGCGGATCATTTGGCGGCAACAACTCCAACTGAACTTGCCTGGCAACTTCAAGCTGCCCTTCGAGTCGCTTCTTTTCAATTAACTGCTCGTGCAGCATCACCTTTTCGATGATGATCGCGACCTGTGATGCCAGCATCATGAGCACTTCAAGATCGTCGTCTGAGTAGGCATTTAGTTCATCGCTCTCAAGGTCGAAAACACCGATCACTTCATCATTTGAGATGATCGGGGCTACCATTTCCGAGCGAGTTTCTTCTCGGGCGTTAATATAGAGAGGATCGTTGCGAACGTCGGGCGAGATGATTGGCTCTGTCGTCAGCGCCACATGGCCGATAATCCCCTCGCCAAGTTTCAGGTGGAGTCCCGAAAGTTCGTCTATGTCATATCCCCTAACTGCTTCGGCCTCGAACACGCAGGGTTCCTCACCGCGGGCCACAGCCGCCTGATCCACGCACCTCAGGACAAAAATGCCTGCCGCATCGTAGGGGATCAGAGAATCGAGCGTCCCCATAACAAGATTGAGAACTTCTTGCAGATCGAGCGAGCGGCTGATCTTTTTGGTGATGTCGAGCAGCATGCGCAGTTTATCGGTCGTGGTCAGACCTTGCGCAGGCGCCTCTTTTAACTGTTCATGCATACTCGAGAATAGGTTTTTCGGTTGAGAAAATGACACTAGAACTTCAAGAAGTGATTATAAGGGGTTGAGCCTCCGGCATGAAGCCGGGAACATTGCTACTTTACGCACGCGGAACGCTTTGTTCAAGTTGAGCCGATTTGTAGGTGCTCCAGAGATGAGTAACTTTCAGGCGATATTCAATCAGATCACGGCTAACTCGGAAATGCCGGGCTACGTCCGCTGCTGATTTGCCTTCCAGAACCGCTCGTCGCAGAGCTGCAAAAGGTACCAGAGCAGCTGCGCCAATCCCATAAGCAGCTTCTTCATCCAGCTTCCGGTAGTCGCGGGCCAGGGTCTGGCCGCGCTTCTCATCAGCAATTACGGCCAGTCGGTTAGGTTTGTGTCCTAGAAAGACGTGGCAAATCTCCTCCATCAAGGTTGCGTTAGTTCGGGCAGGCCCGTGATTCGGGTTGAGTACTACGATTCTTCGGCCATCGGGCAGAGGTCTCGAGCAGGCTCCGCCAGACCATTCCCCTGATGCCGAACCAAGCAGAAGTTCCCGGCTCTGGCTGCTGAGACCCTTGATTCGCTCAATATCAACCACGAAGAGATTGGCAAAGCGTGCGAGGTCGAAGGGATTTAGAGGGGCATCGCGACGAAGACGAGCAAAATCACGCAGGCCCATAGCTTTCAACTCAAACTTTCGCCACTTTTCGCCTGGAGGTAAATCGGAGTGGACCACGCGAGCAGTATAGCCTGATTCTGATGTTATTACTGAGAAGCTGAATTCAGCGGCGCTTACGTGCAGTTCTTTCCGGCTCCGTTCGGCTGAACTGGGCGTAGGCCACGCGAAAGAGCTCAGATAGTGCGGAAGCAGTTTCCGAAGTAAGGTTGCGATCCGCTCTAAGATGGGCTTCGACGATTTCCGGCGTTGATTCGCGTGGGAAGTAAACTACTGCCTGGGCCTCTTCGCCTTCAGACCGGCTGCCGAGAATTCGCTCCATGGGCACGTCGAGCCAGGTGGTAAGTCTTGCGATGTTGTCAGCGTCAGGTTTGCCAGTGCCGTTCTCAATACGAGACAGGGTCGAAGCCGAGACGCCCGTGGCGTTAGCGACATCTCGCAAACTTGCGCTTAACTGGTCTCGCTTGCGACGAACAGCCCGACCGAGCTCTTCCGTGTTCACGAGCGTCCTATTCGTAGGTCGTTTCATGGGCCTGAAACATAACACACTTTAGTTTTAGACACAAGACTTCGTGCTATGGCTGAAACGCATTCTATAATTTAAGGACTCGAAAAGAGTGAACCAGGACTTTTACAGCCCCGGTTCAGCTTTATGCAACTGAAGTTGAATTCTTCGATTAGTTGGATTATGGCTGGGCACGCCGACGCATCGCGGACATAGCTAAATCACGGGCCCGCGGCAAGACATCTATGGCGCGGGCGAATTGCAGGTCGTCGATGGCTATGAAGACCCGATCAGCTACAACTCGCCCATAGGCGGCAGTCACGATGTTGAATCGCAGCTGCAACTCGATGAAGGACCGGTTTGAGTCCAACAGAGGGGCCGACGCCCTCAGTGACGGATCTTTGGCCACAAACTCTTTAAAGGCCTTGAAGAGCAGGTCGGTCATCGGAAAATCCGAAGGCTGGAGGTCGTGACTGAAATCGATTGCCTGCTGAACTGTGTAAGCTTCGAAATCACGGACCCGGCCGTTAACTAACTCCCTGGTAAAAGCAAAGACTGGATTCACCAGACGACGTTGCACCGGGGTGATTGTTCTTGGGCTTACACTCTCGTCAGGCGAAATACCGCCTCCGCCGTAGACCGCACGTCCGCTGTCCGTCTTCGTCTCCGGACCAGCCGGCTTTTCAGGCGCGTCCTGACGATCCAGGCGAATCGAACCGCCATGCGTGTAATAATCGTAGAAGCCACCGTTAGAGTAATCCCGCTGAATCAATCGACCCGAAGGAGTAAAGTACTTAGCAGAAGTAAGAGTTAAACCCGCGCCGTACTCCAGCGGAATGATGCTTTGAACCAAGCCTTTCCCAAAGCTGGTTTTTCCCACTATCAGTGCTCGATCGTGATCTTGCATTGCACCGGCCACGATCTCCGAAGCCGATGCAGTATTCTCATTAATCAGGATGACTAACGGCGTCTGATCCGGTGAGCTATTTCTGGATTCGTAGGTGTTGTCTCTGAGACCGTTTCGTCCTTTTTGCGTCAGTATCATCTGACCGCTGGGCAAAAACACTTCCGCGACGTGGATTGCCTGATCCAGAAACCCGCCCGGGTTGTTTCGCAGATCGAGCACCAGCGAGTTCATACCTCTTGAGCGAAGGCCTTCAATAGCTTCCTGAAGCTCATCGGTTGTCGTGTAATTAAACCCTCGAGTCATATCAACGTATCCGACACCGGGTTTGATCATGTAAGCATCGGGAATGGATGGTTGAGGTACTGCATCGCGCGTAATCTCGGCGGTCTGCACGCGCTTATCGGCAGCACGCTCAACAGTAATCTTTACGACCGAACCGCGAAGACCACGAATCTTGTCGCGCACGTCGATGGAGCGCTTGCCCGCCATCTTGACGCCATCAACTTCGAGAATTCGATCGCCAAATCGCAGGCCGGCCCGGTTTGCCGGCGCCTTGTCGAAAGTGGCCGCGATAAAGGTGTCGGTATCGTTGCCGATGGTATAGTTTTGAATCGATGCGCCGATCCCGAAATATTCAGAGCGCTGATCGGTTTTTAGCTCATCAAACTCTTCCCTATCGTAATAATTCGAGTGCGGATCTAGCGAGCGCAGCATCCCGATAATTGATGACTTAAAAACCGAGTTGTAATCGAGCTTCTTCCCGTCGATGTGGTTTTCCCGGATAAGCTCCAGCGCTTCGTCGAAATCTCTTTCGATCAGTGGAACGGCACTACTAGCGTCTACGCGGGTGCCACGTCTGCCCGGCGCCGGGGCCCCCGCAGGCGGCTTTCCAGCTGCGCGACCCACCGGAGGCTGGGTCTGCGGCTTCTGTTGCGAAAAAACAAGACCGGGAATTATGAGTGTGAAGAGGAAGAGGGCAATTGCGGCCCGTGAGAAAATCGTTTTCAACACCAGTACCTCTGAATCAATGTTAGCTAGTATAGTCTACCAAACTTAGTTCACCAGTCGGACTGCAATACTAAAGGATGCCGTCTAAGTGGGCAAGGTTGTGCACGCCGCAGTTGGTTCTTCCAGAGCAGGCTTCCGCCCTCGCCCAGGATATAGAAAAGTGCTAAACGGGTGAATGTCCATTCCCACGAATTTGGAAGTTTATCTGCTTTTGTATGAGCGTACCTTGACGGGCCTTCGGATGCCTCCGTAGAATGAACTTACTAACGGTAGTCAACGTAAGTATCAAATCAAGTCGATCTAGTGGATCATTCTTAAGGAGCTTCAGATATGAGCAGCCCATACCAGAGAGAAGAGCACCGTGAGTCCGAAAAGGTTGATGATTTAATGCTTCGCGGAGACGAGCCGCATGGTGATTCCGAGGACCCGGCACGAACTGTTTCATCGGTACGCGACATCGCCTCCCGTATCCCTGAATCGCTGAGTGCAATCGGGCGCGACATCAGCCGAACGATTGAGCGAGCTATGTCCGCAAAGGACGATTACGTGGTTGCCGTTAAGATCTCCCCCGAAGCCCAGGACAAACTCGAGCAATTAGTTCAGGCCGGCGTTTTTCGCAACCGCGCTGAAGCCGCTGGATTCCTGATCGACGAAGGTATCCGGACCCAGGCTGCACTATTTGGCCGCGTGGAACAGAAGCTTGCTGAGATTGAACGCCTGCGTGCAGAATTGCGCAGCATGATTAACGAAAAGCCGACCTAATCCGGACCTTTACGGCGCTCCCCTTAAGTTCAACACAGAACTGTTTTCCCGCCCAGGGGGAGAGCACGCCCAAATAAAAATTAGGCGAATCGAGACAAAACGTGGCAGAAACTTTTCAGCTCCCACCAACAACAATCCGGCAATTCATGCTACCAAATGGTCTTCGCGTCATACTGAGCAAGGATCAGTCTGTTCCTGTAGTCTCCGTCGCCGTTTATTATGATGTAGGCTCGCGCAACGAGAAAGAGGGCCGTACCGGGTTCGCCCATCTTTTCGAACACATGATGTTTCAAGGATCGGAGAATGTTCCCAAGGCTGCCCACTTTCAGCACATCTTTAATGCGGGCGGAACAATGAATGGCACAACGTCCACCGAGCGCACAAACTACTTTGAAACGCTCCCTGCCAATTATCTTCCGCTGGCGCTGTGGCTCGAGAGCGATCGCATGCGCTCATTGAAAGTGACACAGGAGAACCTGGACAACCAGCGCAATGCAGTCCAGGAAGAGAAAAGATTACGTTACGATAATCAGCCTTACATCAATGCCTTTCTGCGCATCAATGAGCTGATCTTCAAGAATCCGGCCAACGCACATTCGACCATCGGCTCGATGGAGGATCTGGACGCTGCTACAATCGACGACGTCCGAGAGTTTTTCCGAGTTTTCTACGCCCCGAATAATGCCGTGCTGAGCATTGTCGGTGATTTCGATGAACAAGAAGCTCGCGCTTTGGTGGAGAAGTACTTCGAGGAGATTCCCGGCCAGCCCGATCCGCCTCCAATTGATGTGAGCGAATCTGGTGAAGTCGCACGAACTCAGGAAACCTACTACGACAAGCTTGCACCGGCCCCTGCGTTCGTCCTGGGTTGGAAGATTCCCGCTCGCAGGACACCAGACTACTACGCGCTTACACTTGCTGCCGAACTGCTCTTCGAAGGAGATAGCTCGAGGCTCTACCAGAAGTTGGTTAAGGGTGATGAGTCGGTGGTTTCAATTCAGGGGGGCGTAGATGAGCGACGCGGGCCATCGGCCTGGTACATTTTCGCTCTGCCAAAACCTGGGGAAGAGGTAGTCGTCATCCGCCAGGAGATCTTTGATGAGATAAAGCGCCTGGGAACGTGGGGCCCATCCGAGGGGGAGATGGAAAAGCTGCTAAACTCATTGTGCAATGACGCTGTTCGTGGCAGGCAATCAACGATGTATCGCGCGCAACGCATCGCCGAGTATGCGCTCTATGACGGTGATCCTTACCTAATCGATTCCGAGCTCGATCAGTATTTACGAATCACTGCTGAGGACATCAAGGGCGCAGTCAGTCGCTTTCTCGATGTCGAGAATCGAGTGGTGCTCGATATCATCCCCCCCGCGCTCGTGGATGAGGAAGCAGAGATGCCCGCGGCCGCATCGCCTCTGCCCTCAGGAGACGCGAAACAGCACACGGCGCCCGCACCGCAAATACCTCCTCCACAACCAACTCCCGTTGCAGCGCCGGGGGCGGCCCTGGGGGAAACCGCCCAGGTTCCTGTTCCGGCACAGCAACCCGCAGACACAACTAAACAGACTGATATCGGCTCAGGACCCTTGCATCCGTAAAAATGACTCCAGAGGAATCCTTTCGCCACCAGGCGCCCGCGCCCCTGCCTTCCCGACCGATCCACATTCCGCGAGCGTCGGAGACTACGCTGTCGAACGGTCTGACCGTCGTCATAGTTGAAGACTCCCGGTTGCCGCTGGTCAGTTACCGTCTGGCGTTCCGAGCAGGCGATGCACATGATCCTCCCGAACTGCCCGGGTTGACTGACCTGTTGACGGGACTCTTAACGGAGGGCACGGAATCCTTGACGAGCCGGCAAATTGCCGACGAAGTCGGAAGAATGGGAGCCACGTTGAGCTCCGGAGCAAACTCCGATTACACCACCGTCGGCGCCTCATCGCTGGCAACCTTTAGTGACAACATCCTCGACCTGATTACGGATGTAACTTGCAATCCTTCTTTTCCTGAGAACGAGGTCGAACTGATCAAGCAAAACACGAAGGAGAGTCTCAGACAGCAGAGAGCCCAGCCATCCTTTCTGGCGACTGAGATGGTCTCGCGGGTAGTTTTTGGCGAACATCCCTACTCTGTAATTGCCCCTACCCTGGAATCGCTCCACGCAACCACGCGAGAAAGAATCGTCAAGTTTCACCGGTCTAAGTTCTTGCCTAACAATGCTGTGTTCGTCATAGCAGGTGACGTTCGATCTGATGTTCTCCTCAAAAGGATCGAGAGTTTGTTTGGGGACTGGCAGCCTGGGGAACTTCCAAAGGATGATTTCCCTGCCCCTCCATCCCGCGCGTCTCGCTCGGCGTATCTCGTGGACCGGCCAGGTTCCGCTCAGTCAAATATCGTGATTGCCAATACCGGAATAACGCGCACTAGTCCGGATTATTTTCCGATGTTGCTCATGCACACAGTTTTGGGAGCTAATGCTTCCTCGCGGCTGTTCATGAACCTGCGCGAGGAGAAGGGCTACACCTACGGCGCTTATTCAAGCCTTGATGCGCGACGCACAGCGGGAACTGTTCGCGCCAGCGCTGAGGTTCGAACACCTGTTACCGGCGATTCTCTGAAGGAGTTTTTCTACGAGTTGGATAGAATCCGCACCGAGCCGGTGTCGGAGAAAGAGGTTATAAACGCTAAGTCGTATCTAACCGGAGTCTTTCCTCTTCGCCTGGAAACTCAGGAAGGTCTGATCGACCAGTTGGTACAGATAAAAATGTTCGGCTTGCCTGACGATTATCTGGAGACTTACCGGCAACAAATTCATGCGGTGACTATTGAAGAAATTCAAGCAGTGGCGGCGACGTATGTGAGGCCTGACGAGGCTGCGATTGTCATTGTTGGGGATGGTGCTGAAGTTCTAGAGCAGGTAAAGCCCTATACCGATGCGATTGAACTCTACAATACAGCTGGCAAGCGCAAGGAAAAACCTTCTGCGCCCTCAGACCCCAGGGGCGAAAGCGATATCGCACTCATCGTAGGTGACTGGACGATAGACATTCAAACGCCGTTTGGACAAAACATTCCCGCGACTCTCAAAGTCTGGCAAACAGAAGCCGGACTGGGCGGGAGCATTGCATCCGAGATGGGTGATGCGAATATAGTTTCAGCGGCACTCGTCGGCGATTCATTCGCGGCTACATTATCGTTTGAAATGGGCGGTAAAGCGTTGGAAGCTAAGATTGCCGGTGAGGTTGGCGGAACGCAGATGGACGGAAGCATCAGCCTGCAAGATTCACCTGAGTTGCCATTCACTGGCACCAAAACATCCTAGCCAACGGCTGCCGCGCGATCGCAAGCGGGGTTTCACCAACACTTTTTTCAGATCAAGACAAAAAACCGCCCGGCACATTGCGCATGCCGGGCGAAATCACAGGAGGAACCGAGTGTTATGGTGGTCGCTATATTTTGCGGCCATCCTGATAACCTCGAAGATTAGATGAGTCCGAGCGGGAAACGTTGCTCGCTAGGATCCAATACAGAACCGCGCCATCAAGCGGTAGCGACCGGATCCAAGCACTCAGCGCACAGTAAAACCGCAATGACACCCGTTGAGTTCGGGATCCGGTCGCTACCGCTTGCGGTTTCTGTAGTGAGCTACGACGTTGCCTGCGCTTAAAGGTGTTCCTTAACGGGGCTGAGTTTTGACAGCTGTTTAGCTCCTGCACTCACCTTTCATACCGTAGAGTCATTCCATTACCGCCCACAGCCCAGCCGATTTTCTTATCAAAGTGGAGTGCAAACAGGTTGTTCTTAATAGTGGATTCCTGCTGGTTCCAGGACACTCCGGCATCGTCGCTGCGCAGAATTGTGCCGGCACGTCCCACAGCCCACCCTTCATCGTCACTCACAAACTCGACGCTGAGCAACGTGGAACGTATTCCCGCGGTCACCGGCGTCCAGGTGATGCCACCGTCGGTTGTCCTCAAAATGGTGCCCCGCTCGCCCACAGCCCAGCCTCTCTTATCGTTGCGAAATTCCGTGTGGAAGAGCGTCGCAGTGGTTCCTGACGTCTGCCGGTTCCAGGTGTGACCACCATCGACCGTGTTGATGATCGTTCCCTCAGCCCCCACAATCCAGCCGCGGCGGTCGTTGTCGAAATCAATGTGGATTAACTCCGAACGGGTGGGCGCGCGCTGACGTTGCCACGTTTCCCCTTCGTTATTGGTATAAACAAGAATGCTGTCGATTACTCGATCTAGCTTGCTTACTGAACCCACTACCCAGCCCTTCTTCTTGCTGGAAAAGCGAACGCTGTAGAGTTCTACAGTAGCCCCATCGAACTCGCTCGGAAGAAAACGACGCGACTCGCTCCACCGCGTTCCATTGTCACGGGTTACGAATATCGTGTTGCCGGCGATCAGAAATCCGTCATCCTTATCGCGGAAATAGATATCGTTAATTGCGTCAGTAGTTCCCACGCTCTGCTGGACCCACGTGCGCCCGCCATCATCAGTACGACCAAGAAAACCGTTGTCGCCACCTACCCAGCCTCTTTTGCTATCCAGAAAAAATACCGTATTCAGATCCCCGGACGCAGACGAGATTTTGGTCGCGATCCAACCGTGCTGTGCGAGCGTAGCAAACGCAGTAGCTAGCAGAACGAGGAAAGCTATTGAGCATTGTGTCAGGCCATGCTTATTTTGAAGTGTCATTCTCATTCCACCCAGGTGCGATCAAGAGCCCGCTGCCAGATAGCCGCGCCCAGGACTAGTCAATGCCTCTAGTCCGGTCGGCGGCTCGCTGGTTTGATATTCTGACTTTGTACATTAGTTCCGGCTCGTAATACAAATTGGGCCACGCATTCGAGTTTTATGAATGCATAGCCCAATAGTTGGTCGTACGGCAGGAGCGTTCTATTGACCTGCCGCCGTGATGCGGTAAACCTTTCCTTCGAAGACCACGACTATGCGCTCACCCAGGGCGAAAAAGTCTGCGAGGCGTGGCTTCTGTTTCAGCAACGCAAAGTAGTCGTCGCTACTGAATTTCATCGTAGTCTCCGGCAAACGGGCTTCGGGCTTAAACTCCGCGTCAGTCCAAACGCCTTCACGCAGATAGAATGTCTTACCCCCTACCGTCCTAACTGCGGACGAGAGAGAGTCTCGATCGAAACGCTCGGCTTCCTGCTGTTCACGCGAGCGCTTGCTTTGCTGCACGCCGGCAAGGCCGGTCGTGGCCCGCGCGTCAGCGGCTTTCACGGCCGGCGGTGGAGGTACATTCGCAGGTCTCCGTCCTCCCCCGAGGGTGATGCCGGTGGCTGAAGTCCGCGTAGTGTCCTGAACCTGTACATTGGGTTCAAGTGCAAGATATGAAGTGTATGGCGTAACGATGCCGTAGCGGGTTCCCAAATCCACAATCTCGTCTCGGAGTTCCCTTTGCTCACCGTTCGTGCGAACCTGCTCCATTAACCAGCCAACTCGGCGTGTGGCCCATAGACGCGGCAGAAAGTCATTCGATTCTGCTCGCAGGGGGAAACGGAGATTGTTGTAGAGGTGGTTTCTGTTTGCACCGCCCGACTTTCCGCTCAACTGCAACCGCACAAAATCCATGTCGATGGCATTGCTGTAACGGCCGATAAGCGTAATCTGCGAACCTCGAAAAAGATCGGGAAGCTCGCGAGGGTAAACAAGATCCGTTTGAACTCCGGACATGTCGAGCCGAAGATCAGTAAGCACCGGATAATTCACCTTGGCGAAGAAGTTTGAGACTTTGACTTCGAGATCTTCTTGCGGCTCGACGTAATCGGCAACACCGCCGTTTTCAGCCGCAAGTTTGTCGAGTAAAGCCGTGTTGACGTCATAACCAACGCCGAAAGTGAAAAGACGCAGACCCGGTATCCGCGCTGAACGCGCGTTGTCGACGATCCGAGTGGGGTTCGTCTCGCCAACAGTCGGCAACCCATCAGTCATGAAGATTAAAATTCTGGGGCGATTATTCGCTTCAAACTGCCGCATTCCGACGAGTAGTGCTTGATTGATATTCGTACCGCCGACAGGCCTTAGCGACTGCGCAAAACCCTCACCGCGCTTGCGTCCCTGTTCATCGGCTGGAATCATCCTCGTTTCCATCAGCCGTTCTTCACCGGCGAACGAGACTACGTTGAAACGGTCCTGAGGACGGAGAATTCTGATTCCGTAAAGCAAAGCCGCCCGGGCTTTTTCCATCTTCCCGGCGTCAGCCATCGAGCCAGACGTGTCCAGCACAAAGACAATGTCCTTAGCTGCGTATTCCTGTTCCGACCAATCGTCTTTCGGCGAAATCATTAACAGGAAGTAACCATCTCTGCCTGCGTCACGATGAGTCAGCAGCGTTACGCCAAAGTCTTCGTCCGAGGGCGTGTAGAAGAGTTGAAAATCCTGCGGCTCCTTGCCGGCCTGGGATTGGAACGAAACAACTGAACGGCGCTCTCCATCGCGCTTGACCTCGACTGCGTGCGTGGGCGAATAGATATTGCGCAGTGGTTCTTTGCTTTCCAGCTCGATGCGTCCAGAGACGGAGCCAATCTGAGTCGTCTGGCGACCGCTCCCAAGGGGATAGTGATAAGCTACTGTTCCAGATTCAGCTTTCAGGACTTGAGTGTAGGTAAGTTCAAGCTTCTTGTCTGAATGAGGCGGGATTGGAAAGATGCTGGCTTGAAAAAGGTCTTTGCCGGCGTATTCCAGCAGCCCGGGATCTCGTTGTCGTCTGACAATCTCATCATAGATACGTCGAGCCTCTTCGCGAGACCGAACCTCACCCACAAGGCGCCGGTCGCCGTCCCAGATAGCAAACTCGACGATGGAAGCCGACTCAGGAATCGGGAACAAGTAAGTGCCTTCGAGCGTCGCATCCGTGTCGTTGCGGAAGACCTGTTCGAGATGGGTGGTCGCCACTTGCGAGAGAATCTTGGTATCAATTTTGATGGATTTAATCGGCAGCGTGCGGGGCATAGTAACTGGTGGGACAGGACGGGGTGGTCGAGGGCAGCGCTCGCAAGGCCCCGGCACAATTACGCCTTGACCGTTGGCCGTGAAGGCGGTCACAAAAAGGAATAGCAGGCTGCAAAGCGCTAATGTTCTGGTTCGCATCTTGTCCTCAACTCAAAGAAGCTATAGCGGTAAACCGCTGCCTTACGTGAGTAGAACGTATTAGACGAGCTTTCTTGCGTCAGTATAGTTCCCGCAGCCGCTCGTTAGAGATGGCCACTATCGTTACATACAGGATGATTGCCAGGCCGCCCGCCGCCAAAGTGACAGGCGCGCCAAATCGATGGGAAACGACTCCGGCGATCAGATTGCCGATTGGCATCGTACCGACGAATGAGAGAATGAACATGCTCATGACCCGACCGCGCATCTGATCGGTCACAAGTTTTTGCAGCAGCGTGTTAGCGACGGCCACCGAGGTTACGATCGAAAATCCCACCCCGAAGAGAAAGACTAGCGAGATTGCGAGGTTGGTCGAGAGTGCAAAACAGATCAAACAAACCCCGAAAGAGAATGCACCACCTAACACCGACCAGCCTTTCCGCTGAAAGTCACCCAGGTAAGCCAGCAGTAGCGCGGCGAAAAAAGCCCCCGCTCCCGCTATACCCATCATCCAGGCGAGCCCGGACTCCTCAAGTTCGAAAATGTCGCGAGCGAAGATTGGCACCAGAGTTAGGTAAGGAGCACCGAACAGGCTGGTTACTGCTGAGATCGAGAGCAGCGAAAACACGCGCGGGCGATTGCGTACATAGCGGAAGCCCTCGATCAAATCGCTCCACAGCGCGCGGCGGTCTTTGACGGAGTGAGTAGAGTTCTCGCTTTTGTCGAAGTGGACCAGGTTGAGAGCGATCACTACTGCGATGAACGAGAGTCCGTTAGCATAGAAACATCCCGCCAAGCCGAATAACTTGAATCCCAAACCGGCAAACACTGGCCCGATGACCCGCGAAAGTTGAAACTGCGAAGAGTTGAGCGCCACCGCATTGGCCAGATCTTCGCGACCGACCAGGTCGAAGGTCATTGCCTGGTAGGAAGGGCCGGCGAGAGCCATGCAACATCCGGTTATGAAGGAGAACCCGAGAATCATCCAGACGTTTACCGAGTTTGTCCCAACTAGTATCGCTAAAGCGAAAGCGGTCAGGCCGGCAACAACCTGCGTATAAAGGAGAAGCCGGCGGCGATCGGCAATATCCGCGAATACCCCGCCGGCAAGAGTAAGGAAGAACCCGGGCGCTGTGGCCATGAAGCCGTCAAGGCCCAGCCAAAATGCAGAATTCGTGAGTTGTAGCACGAGCCATCCCTGAGCGACGGCCTGCATCCACGTGCCCACATTGGAAAGAAAGGCCCCAACCCAGAACCGGCGATAGTTGCGATGCGAGAGCGCGCGGAACATACCGCTGCGCGGACGAACTGGTGGTGAAACGATCTCTGCCTGCACGGCGTTTTCAGACATGTCACATTGTTCTTACCATGCGAATCGAGAAGCTTCAACGCCACAAAGGTACGGTCGGGAGTGCCTCATTTGTTTCGCTTTTCCCAACCGGATTCTCGGCGCCATGAGGAGAGCGAACCACCTGTGCCGCCGCGCCTTTCAGCCACCATCTCGGACAGAATCGCCAGCGCCACTTCTTCAGGCGTGACCGCGCCGATGTCCAGACCGACCGGAGCGTGCATCTTTCGCAACTTCTCTAACTCAGCACCCACTTCGCGCAACCGATGGAGGACTATATTCGTTCGCCGCTTACTCCCGATTAGTCCCACGTAATCCGCGTCAGTAGTGATCACGGCCCGCAGGCACTCCTCGTCCTCATTGTGGCCGCGGGTCACTACGGCTACTGAGACTCCACGGCCGTTCCCAATCGCCTGACGCACTGCATCATTCCAATTCTCGGCCGCTATCAACTCAATACGGTCGTCTGGAAAACGATCGCGCACGACAAAGTCGGCACGGTCATCAATCAACGTG
>Ga0136614_10001211_pt1 | contig 14942 bp, 11 predicted proteins | sample AntDrymUQ2792106_2_FD_106643 | JGI IMG/M metagenome (GOLD analysis project Ga0136614, IMG submission 106643) | Polar desert sand microbial communities from Dry Valleys, Antarctica - metaG UQ279 (21.06) | ecosystem: Environmental > Terrestrial > Soil > Desert | place: Antarctica: Dry Valley... | reverse complement strand
GTGCGTACGATCCTGGTCTCACGGCCCCGAATTTAGTAATCGGCACTCCGCAATACATGTCACCGGAGCAATGTTCGCAAGCGTCGGAAATCGATGCGCGCTCCGATCTCTACTCGCTGGGCGTGATCATTTACGAAATGCTGGTCGGGCACGTGCCTTTTACGGGCCCATCGCCTACCGCAATCATGATGAAGCACTTGCAGCATGAAGCTCCTTCGGTTTTGGAGGCAAGACCTGATTTGCCTGCGGGCGTTGTACGCGTCGTGCAACGAGCAATGGCCAAGCGCCCGGATGATCGCTACCAACATGTGGGAGATTTGGTTGAAGACCTGACTACGGCTTCGGGTTTGGAAGTGGCCGCCGTACCTCCGGTGCCCAGGACCTCTGCACTTCATCCGATCGTTGTTCCCAGCCATTCGACTGCGGAGCGTGCCGCGACCGAATCGGATGAGGAAACGATGGTGCGGCCGAGAATTGAGGACAGTTCGGTTAGGAACGGGGCGTCGCGAACGAACGAGATGTACGCACCTCCACCGGCAAGCAATCTAAATCTATGGAAGATCCTGATTCCTTCGCTCGCAGGTTTGCTACTTGTTTTTGCAGTTGTATATGCGTTTACAAAAGGCTCCGAGCCGGCGAATGACAACCAGTCTCAACCGGGACTCGTTGCTGACCCAAACAGCCAGGCGGTAGAACCTTCGCCTCCGGCTACAGGAAAAGCTGAAGAGGATATTCCTTCGGGTGGGACAACTGCGAACCAGGTCACTACTGCCAGCGAGAATGCAAATACCAACGCCAACGCCAACGCAAATGTTAACGCGAACGCCGAGGCAACGCTTTCTCCGATCGTAACCGTTAACAGCAACGCGAACTCAAATGTTGCGGACGAAAACTCAAACCAGAATACGAACAAGCCGTCTCCGGCGAACGTCCCCCTGCCAACCCCTTCCAATCGGGTGAACACAAACGAGCCGCCACCGCTGCCCACGCCCGGCAACCAGCCGACGCCCCAGCCAAGTGCCAAACCACCGGACTTCTCAAACCCACCATCACGATAACCGGGCATCCGAAATCACGAAGCTCCGGCGGCATCCACCATCTGAATAACCCTGTTTTCCTCATTGATCGAAATCTCGATATTCAATACGTAACACGGCAGCTCAAACTCGCTCTGTTGTAGTTTCACCGCGTCTTTGGCTGTTGTGATGACACTTTGGGCACCACCTTCTCTAGACTCTCGAATCAAAGAGTCGACTTCAGCCTGCGTGTACTGATGGTGATCCGGAAACGTGCGTGCGAAAATCGGATCGATTCCCCCTCGGCGCAGCAATTCAAAGAATGATTCGGGATTTCCAACCGCGCAGAACGCGGCGGCTGGCTGAGGCAGAGAAACGAGTTCTTCCAGCCGTTCGGAGTTCATTCTGGAAATACCTTTGACTATCATTTCCGACGTAACTACACGACGAGAGCCAATAAGTCTTTGAATCTCCGCTTCTAGCGAGACCAGCTCATCGCTTTGATCGGCTCTGGTCACTACCACACAATCGGCTCGCGATAGACCAGACCGAGGCTCACGCAGTCTACCGGCTGGCAAAAGCTTTCCGCCGCCCCAGGGGTTGGTTGCGTCAATTGTTAAGATGTTGAGATCGCGCGCCAGCGCAAGATGCTGGAAACCGTCGTCCAAGACAAAAACTTCAATGCCGAGGTTATTAAGAGCCCACTCGCCGGCGGCGATACGATTTGGATCGCTGATCACGGCAGCGAGTCCTTTTAAGTTTTGTGCAAGCAAGAAAGGTTCGTCGCCGGCTTCCACGGCATTGGTCAAAACAGTGGAGCCATCCGAAACTAACACTCGAGAGGCGGGGTTAAGACGTCCATAACCGCGTGTCAGGATGCATACCCTTCTTTGCTTCCGCGCCAGCACTCTGCACACCCACTCCACTAGAGGAGTTTTACCGGTGCCGCCGGTGGTTAGGTTCCCGATGCTTATTACTGGAGCAGCCAGTTTAGTGATTGGGAGCAAACCTCTGTTGTACGCCGCGAGTCGTGTTTGCGTTACAGCTCTGTAAAGTGCGCTCAGAGGAGGTAGCATCACGTTGGAGAGCGAACTCATGTAGTTGTAAGACCAACACTGCTAGCGGTCAGCGGTTGGGGCGGGGGCTCATGAGCAACGAAGCAAGCAGATCCAAGGTGCGTTCCGTGGCCCCCTGATTCTGTTCGACCAGATGCTTTGCCCGCTGCCCGAGTTCACGTCGCTGTTGCTTGTCAGCTAGCAGTTCTCTAAAGACACTCCCGAGTGCACTACCAGCTTGTCCTTCGGACAGGAAAGGCAGTTGAATGATCGCCTGGTTTTTAGCGAAGACAGTAACGATGCTGTCAAAGTTGTGGGTATGTGCGCCTGTGACGATTGCCGCACTTACCGCGGCCGGTTCGACGATGTTATGGCCACCCTTGTTCGCGATGCTTCCGCCCACAAAAACTACGGCCGCCAGCGAATAGATGGCCGGGAGTTCGCCGATGGTATCAAGGAGTATTGCGTCGCAAGTTTGGTCAATCGGACTCGCCACATTCGAGCGGCGGGTCCAGGTCAATCCCGAACTGTCGAGCAGTGAAGCAATCTCTCCGAAGCGTTCAGGGTGGCGCGGCGCGAGCATAAGCCTGATTTTTTGAGAGGATCCGGTTTTGAGGTGCTGAAAGGCTTCCAGCATCAAGCGTTCTTCGGGAGCGTGAGTGCTGGCGGCAAGAATCAATGGCGCCTCGTTGGCAATACTGAACCGTTGTTGGAGTTCTCCAGCTAACGAATTTGAGGAAGGCATTGTGCCGGCGTCAAATTTCAGATTGCCCGAAATGAAAACTCTGTTGGCAGGGAGTCCGAGACTGCGAATTCGCTCAGCATCAGCCTCCGTTTGCATTATACCGACACTAAGACATTCTAGAACGCGCGAGACAAACCCGCTTATCCAGTTATATCTGCGAAACGATTGATGGGAAATTCGGCCATTCACGATGGCCACCGGAATTTGCAGGGTGTGGCACTCGCGCAGAAAGCCCGGCCATAGCTCGGTTTCCATGATCAGAATGGCAGATGGGTTGATTGCGTGGAGTGCGCGACGAACCGTCCAGCGCCAGTCGAACGGAAAATAAAAAACCTTTGCAACGTCGGTTTTGAAAAGCTCGCGGGCAAGGTTTTGACCTGTTAGGGTCGTCGTTGATATAACAAGGAGGTGCTCAGGAAAACGTTGTCGTATACTGCGAACCAGCGGCCGGGCGGCCTGAGACTCCCCAACCGATACGCAGTGGATCCACACAACTGGTCGCCCTTCGCTCTCGATTCTGGAAAGCGAACCCAGCCGTTCCGGAAATCCGGCCACATACTTGCCGTGTCGAAACGCGTCAAAGAGAAAGCGGGGCAACAGTACCAGAAAGCCGAGAGTCAGCAGCAAGCTATAGACAAAGTACATAGGGACAGACGAGTGTTATGGCCGTGCCAACCCTGTCAGGGAAGGCAGTAGGAGCAGGAGGCAGGAGCAGGGGGGAGGAAAAAAGCGACCTCCTGTTTTTCTGCGCCCTCTGCCGCGTACCCGCTGCCCGCATCCCGCCACCTGCTCCTGCCACCTGCCTCCCGCCGTCTGCCTACGTCGTCACCTGGTCACCTGCTGATAACCCCGGTTCACTTGGCCCGTTCGATGTATCGGCCTTCGGTGGGATCCACGCGGATGCGATCCCCTTCATTAACAAAGGGTGGAACGGTGATGGTGACCCCGTTTTCGAGTGTGGCCGGTTTGTTGACGTTGGAGACAGTCGCCCCCTTCAAGGTGGGGTCTGTGCGGGTAACGGTGAGTTCAAGGGACGGTGGAAGATCAATGCCAACGGGCGCACCTTCATAGAACTCGGCTTGCAGCCTGAGTCCGGGATTCAGCCACTGAGCCGCATCGCCCAGGTCCTCTTCACTGAGCGCAACTTGTTCGTAGTTTTCGGTATTCATGAAGTGGTGATGGGAGCCATCGGAATAAAGATACTCCATCTCGTGCTGCTCCAAACTTGCCCGCTCCACCGTGTCGGCAGAACGGAACCGATGCTCAAAAGATGACCCCGTCTTAATATTCCGAAGTTTGGTTTGCACCATCGCGCGCAAATTACCAGGCGTATGGTGGCGAAACTCCATAACTTTGCACGGCTGACCCTCGAACACGATTACCATGCCGCGCCGAATTTGGGTTGCTGAAATAGCCATAGACTAACTTCAATCTCCATTAAACAACTTATTCAACTTCTTAAAAGCTAGAGGTGGGGGGTCGTTGCTTCTTAGCGAAACACGTAGTCTAGCTAGGCCCTGAGATCTTTGTCCAGCGCCCATCACGACTGGATTCACGTAACCGTGATGCTGCGATGAAATTCGGATTTTAGCCGCGTGTATCCGCGGCTAAATGACTTCCCAGCACCGCAACGACGAAAAGACGGCTTCACCGAACCTTCTTAGTTCGGATCAGCCGCCTTTTGAGGAGCCCACCTACCTCACTTGCTTAACGTCTCGCCGTCGGTGAGGTTCCAAAAAGAGCTAAGCCGCGCGAGCGCGCGGGACCCTTCGCTGACGAGCGACCCGTTCGAGCCATTTCTGGGCGTCGCTGTAATGGGGAAAGCGACGTTCGTCCTGGCGAAAAGCACTGGTGTGATAATAGCGTCGCCCGTTGATTAGCCGCGCTGGGTGCTTAATATGAAGCATCTCATGATAAAGAATAAACTCTACGAACCACTCTGGGACTTCGAGTGAATCGAGAGTCTTGCTAATAGTGATTGTGTCGTAAACGCGATCATGATGGCCCAGAATATTGCGAGTGCGACGTTGCGACCATGTAAGTGTCGCTTTCGCCAATCCTCCGTCGAAATAACGTCGATTGAGCTTAGTAAACACCTTGTCAAGGTTATAAGCCTCGCCCTGAGCTGAGGAAATCAGCTTGCGGCCACGCCGGCGACGAGCTAAGTCAGAGGAACGCATGACCTCAGATGTTACGGAGTAATCCTGGTAGACCCGCTTGTGTACGTCTGGAATTCTCTTCCCTAACAATCTGGACACCAGGACGAAGGCGAGTGCTCGTAATACGTCGGGCGGAGCCCCCTTGCAAATGTCGGACAAACGAACATACACGCGTCCCGAGCGCACCCTGATGGTGTGATGTAATCCGGCATAGGGATAAAAGCGAATCTCAATCTCCGGCACTGGTCGATTGTTTCCCAGATGGCGAAAAGCGTCGGCAAAATACTTTTTGACTTCATTCATCGCCAATGCTCCTACAATTACGGCCGGTACACTCTGATTGAGCGATTCCTATTTCAGATTGAAAGGGTAGCTGCCTAAACCTCATTGTTAACTGGGGGAGCCCCGAGCCCGGTTCCAGCTTTAATTTGGAAACATCTTAAGTAGCTCAGCTGTGGGGCGTCAATTGATTTTCAGCAGTCATTGAAAAACCCAGTAAAATCGGAGATTAGCCCTAAAGCGCGGGTGAATAAACGTGAGAGGCTAAAAAGACAGGGCTCTAAGCACAAGTCTTACAACGTTTACGGGTTGCTAAGATTAATCTTCAAAGAAAGGGACTTAAGTGTATGTAAAGCGTGGAATTAGCTCTTGGGGCTGAAAAACACTCAGGTCTAAGTACGGTTAAATCCTTCTGTTTGCAGCCACCTTGTTGATTCCTTTATACTGCGGAGGGTGCTCGGGCGGTTCCGTTGTCGAGCCAACGCTAACGTTTATTCATTCCGATCGGCGTCCCCAAAGAACATCTAATGCCCCGTCGTGGTAACTTTCAAAACTCTGAAAAGAACAGCCCTGATTCCCGCGGGCAAGCTGTGCTCGCTGCCATAATAAAGGAGCATCTCGTAACGGGGGAGGCGGTTGGCTCATTAGTGCTATCGGACCGGTTCGCCCATGGCCATGGTTGGAGCTCCGCTACGATTAGAAATGTCATGGCTGAACTTGAAGAAGCGGGGCTAGTGGAGCAGCCGCATACCTCAGCTGGCCGAATACCTACCGACAAGGGCTATCGTTACTACGTCGACAATATGCTGGGAGAAGCGCGACTCTCACGGGGTGACCTTAAGGCGATAGATGCGGTTTTCTATTCCACCGGGCTCGACTCGTCTTCGTCTCCGGAGCGGCTGATGGAAAAGGCTTCCCATGCGCTCTCGGAACTTTCAGAGAACGTGGGCATTGTTGTCTCACCGTCTTTGGCCGAAAACAGGCTCAGTCATATCGAGTTTCTGCAGCTCTCTGACAAACGGATTTTGGTGGTGCTGGTAACCACGTCCAACATCATCCACAACAAAATCATTCGGATGGAGGAGAACCTCACCCAGGAAGACTTGGAGCGTACGGCCCGCTACTTAAACACGGAATTCAACGGTAAGAGCCTAATTACTATTCGCGCTGAAATCCTGGAATTAATGCGAGAAGAAAAGGCCTTGTATGACCGGCTTCTGCGTAACGCTATTTTGCTTTGCGATATGAGCTTAGACGGAGAAGAGTCAAACGCCGGAGAGGTTTACGTTGATGGTGCGTCCAACATGCTTAGCAAACCAGATTTTGTCGATATCGACAGAATGCGCGAGTTGTTTCGCACTTTCGAAGAAAAATCGCGTTTGCTTAAAATACTCAACGAGTGTGTGACTCGGGAGCAACCTGCGTTCCGAGGCGACGTCAACGTGGTAATTGGAAGGGAGCATCCTACCTCCTCAATGCGCAATTGTACCCTCATTACCGCGCCTTACCGAATTGGCTTCAACGAGAACCCCGGCACGCTGGGAGTCGTCGGACCGATGAGAATTGAATATTCGCGCATCATGGCTATGGTAAACTACATGGCTAGGCTGATTGAGCGCCGTCTGGGTGAAGAAACCCCTCTTTACTAAAACCGTGGCTGTTAACACCGCTTTAAGAGTTTTGGAACCTTAGATTCATGTCTTCAAATAAAAAAGCTAGCGGACGGAACCGCATTCCGATCGAATTCGTGGATACAGAACAGGAGAACCAGCTTTCAAGCGAGTCTCAAGCTGGAGATGAACCTGACGAAGAAAACGGTCCTGACGAAGACGTTTTCCCGAATGAGTTTGCCGACGTGGACGTCGAGGAAATCGAGGATAGGTCTGATGAACCGTCTGAATTTAGCTCCGACGAAATCGACACCGACAAAGTTCCCTATTCGACCCGAGCCAACACCGGCGAGCTTGGCGGCCCGGTATTAGCCGAGTTGGTCGCAACTCGAGCCGAGTTGAAAAGGGTAGAGTCTGAGACTGCGGACCTCAAAGATCGACTGGCGCGCAGACAGGCGGATTTTGAAAACTATCGCAAGAGGGTGGAACGCGAACGCGCTGATACATATGAGCGTGTAGTCGCCGAGATTGCCGCAAAGCTGCTGCCAGTTCTGGACAATCTCAAGCGGGCGCTGGATGCGGAAGCGAACCTTGAATCAACTGAATCTGATGAGTTTCGTCACTTCCTTAGTGGCGTCGATCTGATTTTCAAACAACTCACCGGAGTACTCGAGGCCCTCGGTGTGAAACCGATCACTGCTGTGGGCGCGCCTTTTGACCCTCATCTTCATGAAGCCGTGGTGTCGGAGTCTACTGACGAGTACGAGCCAGACACTGTTATGCAGGAGATAATCCGTGGCTACCGCTTGGGCGAGAAACTAATTCGACCTGCTCTGGTGAAGGTGGCCGTAAAGAAGTAAGCCAATGGCAAAAGCAATCGGAATAGATTTAGGGACGACCAATTGTTGCGTCGCGGTTTTGGAGGGCGGGGCGGTCCAGATTGTGCCGAATAAGGAAGGGGGCCGGACTACTCCCAGTGTGGTCGGTTTTACCGATAAGGGTGAACGTCTGGTCGGACAAATCGCGAAGCGTCAGGCCGTGACGAACGCAGCCAATACCGTGTACGCGGTCAAGCGTCTGATCGGCCGGAAGTATAACTCCCCCGAGCTTCAGCGCATGCGCGAGACTTCGGCCTTTGAACTCGTTGACTCGCCCAATGGCGACGCCCGCGTTCGTGTCCAGGGTCGAAGCTACAGCCCGCCGGAGCTATCGGGCATCGTTTTGCAGCGACTAAAAGCAGCGGCTGAAGACTTTCTGGGCGAGCCAGTGACCGATGCAATTATTACCGTACCGGCCTATTTCGATGATACGCAGCGCCAAGCGACAAAGGATGCGGGAAAAATTGCCGGCCTGAAAGTGGAGCGCATTATCAACGAGCCGACGGCGGCCGCCCTTGCGTACGGACTTGGTAAGTCTGGGATTGAGCGCATCGCGGTATACGATCTCGGTGGCGGGACGTTTGATATTTCAATCCTCGAAATGAACGAAGGTGTTTTCGAGGTGTTGTCGACCTCCGGAAACACTTTCCTGGGAGGTGAGGACCTCGACGAAAGAATAATGAACTGGATGGCGGATCAATTTCTCACCGACAACGGCATAGATCTGCGCCAGGACCGACTGGCACTTCAGCGTTTGAAGGAAGTAGCCGAACGCGCGAAGTGTGAACTCTCCTCGTCGGCCGAAACTAACATCAACCTTCCTTTCATCGCGGCGGATGCAACCGGGCCCAAGCATTTCAACAAATCGTTGACTCGTGAGCAGTTTGAAAACCTTGTAGAAGAGCTTATCGAACAGACGGTGGCACCCTGTCATAAAGCGCTGGAAGACGCAAAACTTCAAGCTAAGGATGTCGATAAAGTCATTCTGGTGGGCGGCCAGACTCGTTCGCCAATCGTCGAACGCACAGTCGAAAAGATCTTTGGTAAAAAGCCCTCCGCGGAGATTAACCCTGACGAAGTGGTCGCCATGGGAGCGGCCATCCAGGGCGGCGTATTAACGGGCGACATTAAAGACATTGTGCTGCTTGATGTATTGCCGCTCAGCCTGGGACTGGAAACGCGCGGTGGCTTGTTTACCAAAATCATCGAACGTAATTCGACGATACCACTGCGGAACAGCCTGACATTTACTACCGTGGTAGACAACCAGGCATCTGTTGAAATTCACATCTTGCAGGGTGAGCGTGAAATGGCGGCCGGCAATCGTTCGTTAGGGAAATTCGAGCTGGTGGGCATCCCGCCAAGTCCGCGCGGCGTACCCCAGGTTGATGTCTCATTTGAAGTCGACGCCAACGGGATCGTGTCTGTCTCGGCCCAGGACAAGGCAACCGGGCGTGAGCAGCAAATGCGCATTACGCCTACGTCGGGTTTAACTCCAGACGAGATTGACCGGTTCATTAACGAGGCAAGCAACTTTGCGGAGACTGATCGCGAAGCCAAGCAAAGAGTCATACTTCACAATAAGATGGAATCCCTTCTGCGAAACACTAAAAAGTCGTTCGACAAGTTCGGGGGCCTGCTTTCGGGAAACGACCAGGACATTGCCGATCGCGTGTTCAAAGAAAGTGAGACTGCCGTTAAAACCGGCACCCCAGAGGAAATCGACAAAGCTCTTAACACCCTGGAGCAGATCGCCGGCCAGCTTACCGTAGCTATGATGAAACCCACCGCAGACAGCGCATCTCATACGGGCGAGGATCCGCACTAACAATCTACTCGTGTTCGCGAGCGACTAAATACGAAATCATTAATGAGAGGTTAGGAAGACGCAGGATGGATAAACGGGACTATTACGAAGTGCTGGGCGTAAGCCGCACGGCAAAAGATCAAGAGTTGAAGAGCGCCTACCGGCGACTCGCGATGCGTTATCACCCCGACAAGAATCCGAACGACGCCCCCGCCGAAGAAAAGTTTAAGGAAGCTGCGGAAGCCTACTCCGTGCTTGCCGATCCGGAACAGCGCCGGCGCTATGATCGCTTTGGACACGCGGGAGTATCGAGCGGTGCTGGCCCAAGCTGGGGAGCGCCTGGTTTTGGTGGCATTGAAGATATTTTGGGGGATCTGTTTGGATTTGGCGATGTGTTCGGTGGTGGACGCGGCGGAACCCGACGTTCATCAGCGCAACGTGGCGCCGACTTGCGCTATGACCTGGAGATAACTCTGGAAGAAGCGGCTGATGGCATGACTGCTCAGTTGCGAATTCCGCGCCTCGAGAGCTGTGCCACTTGCAAAGGCTCCGGTGCAGCAGCCGGAACCGAACCGGAAACCTGCAACACCTGTGGTGGCGCCGGCCAAATGCGGTATCAGCAGGGTTTCTTCTCGGTAGCCCGTACCTGCCACGCCTGTCGCGGAGTCGGGCGGATTATTAACAATCCGTGCGCTGATTGTAAGGGATCGGGTCGTGTCGAACGCGAAAAGCAGATGGAGGTAAAGATCCCCGCCGGAGTTGAAACCGGATCTCGATTGCGGGTGCAAGGGGAAGGGGAGTCTGGAACAGGGGGCGGACCAGCCGGAGATCTGTACGTGGTAATTCACGTGGCAGCACACGAGCGGTTTGAACGTCAGGGAAGTAATTTATATGTAACTGTCCCCATAACCTTTGCTCAGGCGGCGCTGGGTGCAGATATTACCGTCAACACCTTAGACGATGAAGAAAAACTGAAAATTCCAGTGGGTACTCAGACCGGAACAGTCTTTCGCCTAAAGGGCAAGGGCGTGCCGGTACTGGGAGGGCGTGGCCGCGGTGATCTATTCGTTTCGGCTACTGTCATTACGCCTACGTCGTTAACGCGCGAACAGCGGAAGCTGCTGGAGCAGTTGGCAACAGTTGAAAGCCAAGATTTGGAAGACCGCGGATTGGTCGACAAAGTCCGCGACATCTTTGGTTGAGATGCTTTGATCTTTATTAGTCTAAACTGCCGCCCAAGATCTTGTTTTGGGCGGCTTTTATGTGCCTGTTATTTATTTGCCGCCGCCTGTCAGAACCGCGAGCGGTTCCGACAGGGTTGCATATCCCCAGTTGAGACTAGGTCGCTACCGCTCCCCGTTCTGACGGAGCGACAAACCGCCACGCTACCGCGGCGGTTCTGACCTGACCTGCCGCCGGACCCTCGACGATCCTTGGTCACAAACCCTTCGGAGCGTTTAACTCGCCCCCCAGGTTAGCGGTCACAATCGGTAGCGCACCCCAGCGCGCTTCCGCGCTTCGTCTTCCAGATCAATATTCTGCAGTCGTAGGGTCACGTCGGCGTTTAGATCGAGACCAGCGCGTTCGCCAGCCTGGAGTTTGACCGTTCCCGCGGCAGCGATCATGGCGGCGTTGTCTGTTGAAAGATGTAGTGAAGGGAAGTAGACGGGCACGCCCAGACGCGTCGACGCGTCTGCCGAAGCGACTCTCAAAGCTCCGTTGCAGGCGACTCCGCCCGCGACTATTAGCGTCCGCGGTCGATACTCTTTCGCGACTCGCTCCATCGTCCCCACCAACGAGCTCACTACCACGCTCTGAAAACTTGCGGCGAGGTCTTTTACTCCTTGCGAAGGTTCTCTGTCATTGCTGACCGGACGTAATCCGGTTTCCCTCGCGTGTTTTGTAACGGCGGTCTTCAAGCCACTGAAACTGAAATCCGGGAGACCGTCACCCATCCGTGGAATTGCGAACTTCACCGCGCGGGGATTACCCTCGCGCGCCAGCCGTTCGATGATCGGCCCACCGGGGTAACCGAGGCCCATCATCTTGGCGACCTTATCAAAAGCCTCGCCCGCAGCGTCATCTCGCGTGCGCGCGAGAACCTTATACTTGCCGGGCTCTGGAATGTGGAAAAGATTTGTGTGGCCACCGGAAACGATTAGGGCAAGCGCCGGGTATTCGACAGGAGGATTCTCGAAAGCTACCGAATAGATGTGACCTTCAATGTGATTGACTCCCACCAGCGGCTTCTGTAACGCAAAGGCCATCGCCTTGGCATAGGAAACCCCTACCAGAAGGGACCCAACAAGTCCCGGCCCTACGGTTACTGCCAGACCATTGATGTCCTCAGGCTCTATCTTCGCACGCACTAAAGCTTCCTCGACTATTGGTACAATCTTATCAAGGTGTTCGCGTGAGGCCAGTTCGGGCACGACGCCACCAAAACGCTCATGTGTGGCAATCTGCGAGGCGATTACAGACGACACGATTTCCCGGCCATCACGAACAATCGCGGCGGCGGTTTCGTCGCATGAAGTTTCGATCCCAAGTACGAGCATGGTCTAGATTCTAACAGCAGCAGTTGGATTTAGAGCCCGCGAAGCGTTCCGAAAGCATAAAGTCTCGCACCCCAGCCGAACTGCTCGGCTGGGGACCCGTCCTGGGGCGTGAGCCCCAGGACAATCGCATTCGAGTTCTTAGCCCGCACAGCGGGCGGCAGCGCTACAAAAGAGACATCGTCCAGGGAAATTAACGCACGAACAAGGTTACTGATCTGCTGTCACCCACTCCGCGGGCTGGTTGAATCTTCTTATCTTGCCCTGGGGTTCCGCTTCGCTCCACCCCAGGCTTTATTCTTTCGCACGCTTCGCGGGCTCTAAATCGAATTGCTTCCCATCAACCCGCCACTATACCCGTCACCACTTCATAAAAACTCAGCGCCGAGTCACCTTGCTTTAGTATTCTCTGCCGGCTAATGTTGCCAACCTGTTCTGGCAGGTCCGTTTTGTGGTGATGTTCGACTACCAGCAAACTTGCCTCACCCAACAGACTCACCGTCTGCTCGCCGAAAAGCTTCACCACGCCTAAGTAGTCGGTTGCGTAAGGCGGATCAAAGTAAACCAAGTCCCACGGTTCTTCGTTATCGTGTTCTCCCGCTCTTCCTCGTCGCGCCAGGGACTTGCGTAAAAACTCTTCCGCCTCCGACTGGACGACCTCAGTTTCATTCTCCGGAATTCTCACCAGGTCCAAATTCGATTCAACCAAGCCGCACATCTTTCGCGAGCGATCGATGAAGGTGACGTGCGTGGCGCCACGCGACAGCGCCTCAATTCCAATTGCTCCCGAACCGGCGCAGAGGTCGAGAAAACGGGTACCTTCGATTCGTGGAGCGATGACATTGAACAGCGTCTCGCGCAACCGATCCGATGTCGGCCGCACCTGCATCGAAGGCGGGCTCTTCAAATTTCGCCCGCGGTATTTCCCGGCGATTATTCTCATCTCAGCTATCGGGCTGGTTTAGATTTCGAGTTAAAGCGTTAGCGTGTCCTCTCCTTCCGCTTTTCACTTCGGCAATTGCCCACTCGATCGCGCGCTCTAGGCCTTTCGAGCCGCTGAGACGATGGCCGATGTTCTGCGCGAGCCTTGCATACGCTCTGTCGCTTGTCAGCGCCGCGCCGAACATGAGCCCGGCCGGCGCGCGGTAGCTATCGACCTTGATGTCCGGTGGTGGTAAAGGAATTGGCGTCGAGGACGGCAACGGCGATTGCGATGGTGATGCGGATTGCGCTGATCGGCTCGACTCTCGAGGGCCCGACGTTTGTGTGGGATCCTGTTCGCGAAAGCGAGGGCGTACATCAATGTGGATACGTGCGAGCGGTTGTAATAGACGCACGTATAGAGATTCCTTCCGTAAGTGGCTTCGGTAGATCGTGATAGCGGGTGGAACATCACGCAGTTTAACTTAGTCGAGGGATAGCGGCTACAATAGTGCGGTCAACAGGAGATGACTGGCCATTTGGTTCCCAGATTTGAATCTGTGTAATCGGCTAATCTATGGATGACATGACCTCCGATAAGAAACTATTTGGGGGTTGTGCTGATTCTTCTCCAGAAAGGCCAGCCACACAAGTTTCACAGACAAGCTGGGAGTGTTAGCCTGTTTGAATGAAAAATGACAACTCGGCGGAGGTGCTATCGATAGACGGACGCGAGGTCCGTGTAACTCACCCCGACAAGCCATACTTCTCCACGCAAACGAAACTCTCCAAGCTCGATCTGGTGCGTTACTACCTGGCGATTGCGCCGGGCGCTCTCGCAGGAATTCGGAATCGTCCGATCGTTCTCAAGCGATTCGTGGACGGAGCTGAAGGCCAAGCCTTTTATCAGAAGCGCGCCCCCACCAATCGACCCGACTGGTTACGAACTGTAACGCTTTCATTCCCTTCCGGGCGCAAGGCCGAGGAAGTCGTAGTCGATGATCCGGCGGGACTCGCCTGGATCGTGAACCTGGGTTGCATTGAGCTGCATCCTCACCCCGTACGTTCGGGGAATCTCGAGCACCCGGACGAGTTGCGTGTCGATCTCGATCCTGGTCCGGGCGTTGGCTGGGAAGACGTTCGTCAGATCGCTCTTGAAGTGAAATCTCTTCTCGAAGAGCTGGGCCTTCGTGGCTGGCCCAAAACCAGCGGTTCACGCGGAATGCACGTTAACGTTCGGATTCAACCACGCTGGACCTTCAGCGAAGTGCGGCGTGCGGCAGTCGCGCTTTCGCGTGAAGTTGAACGACGCGCACCTGCCCTGGCTAGTTCGAAGTGGTGGAAGGAGGAACGTCATGGCGTCTTCCTCGATTACAACCAGAACGCGAAGGACCGTACGACGTGCTCAGCGTATTCCGTGCGACCGGTTCCCGACGCCCGCGTGTCCACGCCGCTTCACTGGCATGAGGTCGCTGACTGTGACCCAGCCGATTTCACTGTGCTCACAGTTCCCGGGCGCTTCGCAGAGTTTGGCGATCCACATGCCGGCATGGACGCCGACGCAGGTTCGCTGGAAAAACTGCTCGAGCTCGCGGCGAAAGACGAGGCGACTGGTCTCGGCGACGCGCCCTGGCCTCCTCACTTTCGCAAGATGGAAGGTGAAGCCGCGCGCGTCGCCCCTTCTCGCGCCCGTTCAGCAGGGAAGAAACCCGCCGTGAAGAAGACGCGGACCAGGATGCCGCTTTTGGTGATCGCGAACTCTCCGAGCAAGGACGCCGCGCTTGCGGGACTGGAAAGATGGAGGAGCAAATATCCTGAGGTGGCCAAACTTCTCGCCGTGGACGACGTTCTAGTCGATGCGATGCGAGGCAGGTCATCAACGTGGACGCGCATCCGAGTGAATTTGCGGAAAGTGCC
>Ga0136614_10001210_pt1 | contig 14943 bp, 11 predicted proteins | sample AntDrymUQ2792106_2_FD_106643 | JGI IMG/M metagenome (GOLD analysis project Ga0136614, IMG submission 106643) | Polar desert sand microbial communities from Dry Valleys, Antarctica - metaG UQ279 (21.06) | ecosystem: Environmental > Terrestrial > Soil > Desert | place: Antarctica: Dry Valley... | reverse complement strand
GGAGAGAAAAATTGCTCTCCTCCTGCCTACTTCAGCGGGCGCTCAAATTGTTAGGGAGAGTTTTAACTTAGGGAGAGTTGTAACCTTTAGCTGAAACTGACAATGAATCCGAGCTTTCAGAAAATTGGAACATTTTTTTACCGATTCCAAAAAAAAGAGCTTTCGGGACCTAAGGGGTCAACCCAGTGCCAAATATTAAGATTTGATGAGGGTTGCAGCGGGTGGGAATAAGTCGGTTGCGGGAGAATGGCTTGCGGCCTGATTGAATGCTTGATTGCCCGCTAAGTCTTTCGGCGGCGCGCGAAACGGCCGGTGATGGCCTGTATCGCCTGTTGCAGTTCCTGAACGCGCAGCAGCCGCGCAACGGCGAAAAAAACAATTCCTCCCACCGCCATCGGGATGATCGCCTCAGCCAGACGCGCGCCAAAGCCTCGCCCGCCGAGAAGTCTAAATAGCCACAGGTAGGTAACATAACTGGCAATCGAGAGCGCCGCCGAGGCCAGCGCGATACGTGTGAAAGAGGCGAGGATGCGGCGGCCTTCGAGTCGTTTGATTTTGCGGCGCATGAAAAACATGAGCGCGCAAAAGTTGACCAGCGCGACGCACGAAGTCGAGAGCGCCAGGCCGGCGTGCCCGTATCCGTTGGGGGTCTCGGCGGTGACGCCAATGCCGGAAAAGAAGTTCCTCAAATAGTAGCCGGCGAGTCCGTTCACCCCGATTGAGACCAAGCTGACGATCATCGGCGTGCGTGCGTCGTCCAGTGCGTAGAAGGCCGGCGAAAGGACTTTGATCGCCGCGTAGCCGGCCAGTCCGACCGAGTAACCGATCAGCGCCGCGGCGACCATTTCCGTATCGATGGCGGTGAACGCGCCGCGCTGGAAGATCAACGCGACGATGGGCCGACCGAGAATGATCAGGCCGCAGGCCGAGGGGATCGTCAGCAGAAACACGAGGCCGATGGACGAAGAGAGGGTCGAGCGGAAGTTGCCGATGTCGCCGCGTGCCGCGAAGCGCGAGATGGTCGGGGTGGTTGCCGTGCCGATGGCGACACCGAAAATACCGATGGGAAGCTGCATCAAGCGGAATGAGAAATCGAGCCATGACGGGCCGGCCTCAATGTTCGAAGCGTAGAACGTGCTGATGAAAACATTGACCTGCGTTGCCGACGTGCCGACGATGGCCGGGGCCATCAAACGCATCACCTGGCGCACGCCGGGATCAGTGAAGTTGAGCACCGGGCGAAAGCGAAAGCCGACGTGGATCAGCGACGGAACTTGAATCAAAAACTGCAACAGGCCGCCGAGCAGCGTCCCGATAGCCATCCCCATAATCGCCCACTGTGCCGCGGCCTCCGGTACCATGTTCTTGCCGGTCACTCTCGCCCAGCCGCCGCCGCTCAACCAATAGGCGAACGCGAGGCCGCCGACGATTGACCCGACGTTGAAAAGGGTCGAAGCCGAGGCCGGGATGCCAAAGCGCCCTTTGGTGTTGAGCACGCCCATCGCAACCGCCGCGAGCGCGACCAGCAGGATGAACGGAAACATGATCTGTGTCAGCGTCGCCGCCAGCCGCGCCTTCTCCGGTGAAAAGCCGGGCGCAATCAGAGCGACGATCTGCGCCGAGAAGATGATACCGATGATGGTAATCACGCTCAGCACCACCGCCAGCGCATTCATCACCATGCTCGCCAAACGCCACGCCTCTGCTTCGCTCCGCTTCTCCGTGTAGTCGGTGAATGTCTTGACGAACGCCGCCGACAGAGCGCCTTCGGCGAACAGGTCGCGCAGCATGTTCGGGATGCGAAACCCGACGAGGAAAGCGTCCTTCAGAAAGCCCGCGCCGAAGAAGTAAGCGAACAGTTGATCACGCACCAGGCCGAGCACGCGCGAACCCATCACCGCCAGCGACACGATACCGGCGGAGCGCGCAACGCTCTGTCGCTCGCGGGCCGCATTCGGCGAAAGAACAATTGGCGGCGTCGTGGCGGGACGAACCGGCGAAGTCTGATCTGTGGCAGTATGATTCGTCTGCGGTCTCGACCCGGCAAGCGACCCGCCGTGGTCGATGACTAACTCCTCGGTCGCACTTCCGTCCACACCTCTGTCCGCGCTCCCGGACGGCGTAATCGCCCCGCCCGTTTCGACGCCGGTTTCCTGAATCGTCTCAGCCTTTTCGATCACTGCCTCAGCGATCAGGTTGGCGTGTCGACGCTCGTCGGGTGAATCCACGGTGCGTGGGTCGCCGTCAGGCGTGTGCTCTATGTCGCCATCAGGCGTGCGGTTCATTCGCGTGTGCTCAGAGGTTGTAGTCTTTTGATTTGGTGAGCAGCGTTTTATAGCTGACGCCGAGCGTTTCGGCGGCACGCGTTTTATTGCCGCCGTGCGCCAATAACGCCTCGGCGATTTTTCGCTGTTCGACGGCGCGGACGACCCGCTCGGCGGCCTGCGCGAGGGTGCCGGAAATGTCGAGCGCCGACAACGGATCGTCCGGCTCGTCGGGCGGGCGCGCCGTGCTCCTGGTGGTGCCCATCCCGAAATCACGAGCTTCCAGCACCGACGTGTCGGTCAGGATGCATGCGCGCTCGATAGCGTTCTCCAACTCACGAACGTTGCCCGGCCATCGATGGGCGCGGAGCACAACGAGCGCTTCATCGCTCAACGCGGCTTCCTGCTTCCGCAGTTCCTTGCCAAACTGCGCGGCGAAGTGGCGCGCGAGCAGGACGACATCATCCCCGCGCTCGCGAAGCGGCGGAATCTCAACGGGGAAGACGGCGAGCCGGAAGAACAGGTCGCGGCGAAACTCACCGTTCTCGGCTGCCGCTTGAAGGTCGCGGTTCGTCGCTGCGACGATGCGCACGTCGACGGGGACGGGCGCCCGCCCGCCGATCCGATCAACCACCTTCTCCTCAATCACGCGTAAAAGTTTGCTCTGCGCGGCGAGTGACAGTTCGCCGATCTCGTCGAGAAAGACCGTGCCGCCGGAGGCGAGTTCGAACTTGCCGGGGCGTCGTTCGGTCGCGCCGGTGAACGAGCCGCGCTCGTGGCCGAACAGTTCCGACTCAATCAGTGTTTCGGGAATCGCGGCGCAGTTGATGGCGACGAAAGGTTTATCACGGCGCGCCGACAAGTGATGAACGGCGCGCGCGAAAAGCTCTTTGCCAGTGCCCGACTCGCCGAGCAGAAGGACGGTTGCTTCGGTGACGGCGACGCGCTGCGTTTCCGCAACAGCGCGCTTGATAGCGTCGGATTCGCCGATGATGCGCGGGAACCCGTAGCGGCGCGACCACTCCTCACGCAGCAAGACGTTCTCGGTACGTAGCCGTGCCTGTTCGAGCACACGCTCGACGATCAGTAGCAGGTGATTCGAGTCGACCGGCTTTTGCAGGAAGTCGTGCGCGCCGTCTTTCATTGCCTGCACCGCTTCGTCAATCGAGCCGTAGGCGGTCATCACCACGACGGGCACGAAAGCGTCCGCCGCGCGGGCGGCGTGGAGTACGTCGAGGCCGGAGCCGTGCGGCATCCGCAGGTCAGTCAGGATCAAGCGGAAAGGCTTGCGCGCAACCTCGGCCACCGCAGAGCGCGCGTCGGTGGCCTCCGCGACCGTGTAGCCCACGTTCTCCAAGGTCAGGCGCAGCATCCGCCGCAGGCTGTCTTTATCTTCGACGAGGAGAATGTCCGGGTGCTCAACGTCGCGCGGCTGCATAGCGGTTTTCATCGCGCGCGGGTGCCATCATGCTGAGTTGAATCCGGGAAAGAGGTAAGCATTGTTTAGACGGGACGCAGAAAACGATGCGGATGGTAGCGAGGCGCGCGGGCGCGTGTCAAGTGCATCATCCGTCCACTAAATCAGAGCAGACGAGGTTTCAGGACACTGACCGAACGCAGAAGGCAGAACGCAGAAGGCAGAAGGACGCACCGAGCACACCGACACAGCCTTGACGTTTCAACGTCAAACTCTCTGTGCCCTCTCCGTGTCTCTCGTTAAAGATGACCCTCCTCGTCATTCGATCACCGCTTCGACCATTCTGCCAATCTCGATCTTAAGCAAACTAAAGCATACACACCCGCGTTACACAGTCACTGTCACCGTCTGAAACAGTTTCGCTACTCTAAGCTGTCCCGGGACAAGTGCATGAAGCGTCAAGGGTGTCGCGCAAACAAGACGGGGACAGTACGTTACGCACGTGCGCCGTTGGTCAAAGCGAGGACGGCGCGCAGTTTGCTTCTAACCGATAGTCGCCGAAGGCAGATGCGACATCGTTGATTGCGAGCGGTCATCTCCCGACTTTGAAGATTTCATCATAAAGAGACGTTCATCCTATTGCCGGCAGGTTGTAGTGCGAAGCTTCGCCAGAAGCGAAAACCTTCCAGCCAATAATTCATTCAGCCAATTTATCCAGAATCGTTTCCTCAATGACCCGTGCCGTAGCACGAGTCGTCGTCGGAACGAGAAAGCGCCCCGGCGTCTCTCAGGCCGTCGGGGCGCTCTTAGCTTTAGCGGCGCACGCGGAATGACGGTTGAAAGCAAAGTTATGCTTGACCGTCGTTCCGCATTCGACGTTTCTTAATGCTCGGAAGCGACAGGTAAATAGTGATCGGTGATAGGAGAAGCAACACTCGTGCGGTTTGTCGATGCCGCCCGCATCAAACGGCTTCCTCACTCACTAAAAAAATCACCGCAGTAAAAGTGAGGCGGTGATCGTTTCCGCTTGTCACTATTCATTTATCACCCGTCACTTGATGAATTAATTGTCGATTGATTCGTACTCGTCGGTGTTGGGCTGCTTGGCGCGGTCAAGCTCTGTGTTGACGAGTCGCATCGCCATGACGTGCGGCGAATAGGCGAACGCCGCCGGGCCACCGCGCTCGTTCTGTAACTCGGCGATGAGCCTGTCCTGCGCATCGCGGAAACGGCGAACGCTGCCGCGCTGATTGAAGATGACAAAGAAAAGTGTCTCGCCGCTTTGCGTGCTCATCTGCCCGACGAGCGCGCTGGCGCCACCATCGGTTCGGTTGAGCGTGCCGGTTTTGGCGATGATGCTGCCATGTGCCGGGGTCGCTTCGAAGCGCCGCTGCAACGTGCCGGGATCAACCCCGGCAACCGGCAGAATGTCCGCGGGCGTTAAGCGGTGCTTCGCCAACTCTGCGACCAATTCGCGATAGACGCGCATCATCGCGCGCGGCGTCAGACGGTTGACACCCAACCCGCTTGTCGACGCCAGACGGACCTCGGCTTCGGGGATGCCGAGTTCGGTGATGAGAAATCGTTGGAGGCCCGGCGCCCCGCCGAGCGCGTCGCCGAGTCGGTCAGCCATGAAGTTGTTCGAGTAACAGAGGAGAACTTTCAACACGTCGACGAGTTGACTCGAACGATGCGTCAGCAGCATGCGGGCGCGAGGCGGGACGGCCTCGACATAGACCGCACCCATCACGGCGACGCTCGGCTCGCTCTGCAAACTTTCATTGACACCGGCGACCTGTCGAGTCTCGGACCACATCCGCGCCGCCGCCGGCCTCCGCGTCGCGTCGAGCGTGTCGTACAAACGCTCGCCGGAACGCAGCGACGACGAGCTGAAATTCATCGTGAAGCGTGGCGCGACAATCAGGTCGCCGGTCACGGTGCGGATGCCAAGGAGGTTCATCTCGCGCGCCAGCATCACCGCATGCTCGTAGTGAAATGAAGGATCGCGGCCTGAGATAATTAGGTCGCCGGTAATCGTGCCAGTGGCGCGGTCGAACGTGCCGTCAGTCCAGACCGCGGTGGTGAAACGGTGGTGCGGTCCGAAGCCACGCAGCGCCGAGAGCGCCGTCGCCAGTTTGATCGCCGAGGCCGGGTTGAATGCTTGATCCGCGTTCTCATTCATCACCGCTTCGCCGGCAAGCGTTTCAATCAGCACGCCGTGTCTCAGCGGCGCGGGCTTCTCAACCGAAAGTTGAGTCACGACCTCTTCGATGCCGGCGGGCAACTCACCGACCGGAGACTGTGATGGGACGTGTGGCGGAAGCTGCGCCGGTGGTTGCGACGGAAGCTGTGAAGAGAGTGACGGCGTGGCAGTCGGCGGCTGAATTGTCGGACGGGCCACCGACGGAGCGGGCGACTTCTCCTGTGCCACACCGTCGCCGGTCAGCGCAAGTGTCAGCACGAGAAGCAAGCCGACGGCGAACATTAAGCGATTCAGTTTAAGTTTGTGCATTCTTATCTGTACTCTCAAGCAGCCTCACAGGCAATTCATCCTAACACAGCGCCGGCAGCCTCGCGCCCGACTTTTTTATGGCCGAGCTGAAGCGGCGCAAACAGCGAGCTTTTGATGCCGCGACGGCGCGTGCGAGATGCATCCCTGAGACGCGCGACCAGGTCTTCTGTTGCGCGCAATCACGTCGCACCGTTCAGCAAACCAGTGTGGCCGTTTCACTCACGCAGCGTTTAGTCGTCGTGCTCGAGCAATCGCGTTGACAACGTCGCGAGCGCGCTCCTAATATCGAAGCGGAAAAACACCGTGTTGCCAAACCGCTTTGCACCGAAAACACCAGCCGCTCGTGACCATTGAAAATATTCGCGCCACGCACCGCGCGCGGGCGCGTGACATCCGCGCGCGGCTCGCCGAATTTCGGGAGGTGTGGGAGGGAGGTTCGGACGAGCGTTTGTGGGAGGAACTCGTCTTCTGCATCTTCACGGCGGGGGCGTCGGCGCGGATGGGCCTGCGGGCAATTGATGCGGTTCGCCCGCTTCTGATGAGTGGAGCGCACGAAGAGTTGACGAACGCCCTCGTTAAAGTCCATCGTTACCCGAACGCGCGCTCCGGCTACATCGTCGTCACGCGCGACTACCTTGCGGAGGATTGCCGGATGCGCCTGCGCGAGCGACTCGAAGGTTTCTCTGACCCGCTCGAACGCCGCGACTGGTTGGCGCGCGAGCGGCGCATCAAGGGCCTCGGTTACAAAGAGGCCAGTCACTTTCTGCGCAATGTGGGGTTCCGCGGGTATGCGATCCTCGACAAACACATTCTGCGAAGCCTCGCCGAACTCGGCGTCATCGAATCGCCGCAGCCGCCGGCGACGCGCGCCAAGTACCTCACCATCGAAGAACGCCTGCGAAAATTCGCGCGCGACGTGCGCATCAACTTTGACGAGCTTGACCTCGTGCTGTGGTCGATGAAGACGGGTGAAATACTGAAGTAGTATTTCAAGGTTTTGATTCGCGATTTGCGACCGGAAGAGGTTGCCGAGACTCGCGCCACCATCACCAGCGCAAATCAGAATTCCGCATTTGAAGTTTATTACGGAGTTGTACCATGAAAAGCTTACACCGTATGGCGATCAAGGTCGTAACCGCCGTTACTATCTGCGTCGGGCTGAGTGGTGGTGGGATGCTGGCGGCGGCGTCCGTTAAAGACAACAAGCCGCGCGACCGCGCCGCGCGGGCGTTGCGCGAAGGCGAGTTTGAGACGGCTGAAAATTTGTACCGAGAGATGGTGGCGAAGAAGAAAGGTGACATGGAGGCGCGCCTCGGCCTGAGCTTCGCTCTGCTGAAGCGGCGCAAAATCCAGGATGCATTCGATGCCGCGGCGCGGGTCCTTTCGGTCGAGCCGACTTCGGCCCGCGCGCGTGCCTTACTCGGTGCGGCGCTGCTCGCCGCCGGCGACTTCCGTCTGTCGGTTGAAGAGTTTCGCACCGCGCTCACTTTCAAAGACGACGAGGCGTTGGCGATTGCCGGGCTGGCGATGGTGGACTTCTACGAGAACCGCGTCAGTCAGAGTCTCGCCGGGCTGCGCCGCGCGGCCTACCTCGACCCGGACGAGCCTGACTATCACTTCAGCCTCGGGCAGGTCGCCGCGCGCTCCGAGCGTTACGCTGAGGCTGCCGACTCTTACGAACGGTTCCTGCGCATCGCGCCGCGCACTGACATCGACCGGCGCGCGCGCATCCTCGGCCTGATCGATTTTCTTCGCTACCTCGGCACGCAGCGTGGCCTGCTGCAAACCGCAGGCGCCGCCCGCACGGCGATTCCTTTCGAACTCATCAACAACCGCCCGATCATTAAAATCCACATCAACGGCTCGAAAGAGGCGCTGCGGTTCGTCGTCGATACCGGCGCCGGGATGTGCGTCGTCTCTGAGGCGACAGCCCGGCGCTTAGGCATCAGGCACGTGGCGCGTGGGGGCAATGCGCGCGCGGTCGGTGGCGAGGGCCGCTTCGACATCGTCTACGGTTTTTTACAGTCGCTGCATCTCGGCGACGCGCGGGTCGGGAACGTCCCTATTTACATCCGCCCGTTCTTCAACACGCAGGAACCCATCGATGGATACATCGGCCTCTCGGTGCTGTCGAAGTACCTCTCAGTGGTTGATTACGAAACGCGGACGATGACGCTGATGCGCGACGAGATGCGGCCCGTCGTCAACGCAGCTAACTTGCCGGCGGGTGTCGAGGTGCTGATGCGGACCACGACGAGCGGCTTCTGGAGCGGCGAGATTCAGGTCACCGGAATCGACAAGACGCTCAACTTCATCATCGACACCGGCGCGAGCATCTCGGTCGTTTCCGAAGCGCTCGCCGAGCGGGAAGAGATGTCACGCTTTGCACAGGCCTCGCGCTTGAAAGTCTATGGCGCGGCGGGCGTCGCGGAGAACGTCCAGATGTTGCTGCTGCCGCGCGTCACACTCGGCGCCCACGCGCGCGCCAACGTCCCAGTAGCGGTGCTCGATCTTGAGCCGATCAACGAGACATCCGGGTTCGAGCAGACCGGCATCATCGGTGGCAATGTCTTGCGCCACTTCCGTGTCACCTTCGATTTCCAGCGTGCCACCGTGCGCCTCGATCCGCTCGGCACCGCCGCGCCCGCTCACGACGGCGCCAAGCCCGCGCTCAGCATCGCCCCACAAAACTGAAGCTACTCGTCAGGAGGACGTCAAGCAGTTGTGAAGCAGCCATGAAGAAGAGCATCTATCTTGAAACTTCGGTGATCGGCGCCTACCTCGATAATGGCGAGCCGTTTCGTCGCGACTTGACGATTCGCTGGTGGGAGCACGAGATGTCGGAGTATCGTGCGGTCGTCTCGCGCCTCGTCGAGCGCGAACTTGAGCGGGTGCCCGAACCACACCGCACCGGCTATCTAAAACTGGTCGCGCCACTCGAACAGGTGGAGTTGACGGACGAAGCGGCGATCCTCGCCGAGGGCTATGTCTCGCGGGGCATCTTTCACCGCAAGTATCTCGCCGACGCGCTGCACGTCGCGGTCGCGTCGTTCCATAAAATAGACTACCTCGTGACCTGGAACTTCGGGCACCTCGCGAACGTGCAGCGGCAGGCGCGCATCCGGCTCTTCAACACAGCGGCAGGGTTTTTCGTACCGATGATTGTGACGCCGGAATTTCTCGTCGGCGAATGGTGAAATGTCAACCCCGAGGCGCGCGTGTGAAAACCACTTTGCGCCATTTACGATTCGCCATCGACCATTTACTATTCACCAGACATGTATCGCAAACCAAGATTCTTAGAAGCGCTTCACAGGATACGCGAAGAGATGTCACGCGAAGCCGATTACGACATCGAGCTGTTCGTCGAGATGACGCGCTCGGGCCAGCGCCCCAGTCACGGCCCGGAGCGTAACGTCCGTGGCCTCCGTAGCCGCGCACCGCGCGCCGCCGCAGAGGAGCCGAAAGTGACTTCACCCCCTAAGCCGCGAAAGCGTGCGACCCGGTGAACACGGAGATGATAGAACGGTTGGTTCGTGTTCACCCACATCCGACCTCTAAAGCTCCGACTTTTAGATTGAAGTTATGGACGAAACATTCGAAGCCATCGGGTTGGAAGTGCCGAGTGAGAAAGATTTCAATCACTTGGCCGAGCGCGCGGGCGACCAGGGTGAGGCAACGCAACTCTTACGGCGGGGCGCCGTACTGCACGGTCGCTGCTGGAAACTGGGTGAAGGGCTGGAGGTTTGGACGGTGCTGTACGAGTCGGGAACCGGCGACGTGTTTTACGCCGACTGCCGCCCTGGCTTTCGCGCCCGTTACGCGCAACGCATCAGCCCGTGGGCGCTCACCGAGTATGACGAGGACGGTGAAGCCATCGTCCACGGCTACTGCGATGGGACGGAGATCGAAGTGCTCTTCGAGTTGCAGAACTTAACAGAGGTCGGGCCCGAAGGCTTCCGCGCGCAGGAACTTCACGTCGGCCTGTGTGGTCTCGCGTACCGCGCGCGCGTGTGCGCGAAAGAAGAGCGCGTCCGGTGGCAGCCGCTTGAAGAAGCCGCCCCGTCGCGCGCGGCTCACGAAAATGATTGGAGCCTGTGCGGGCGCGTCATCTCGTTCAAGCCGTTGCGCAACCCTCTGTCGGGAAGCGAACTGTACTGGGTTTACCTCGACCTCGACAGTCACAAGCTGGAAGTGCTGATTAACCGTCGCGCGTTGCGCGGGGCGAAACTGGTCGCCGGCGCGACGCTCGCCGCAGAGGTGTGGCTTCAGGGGCACGTGCTCGACCAGCGTGCCATGCTCTCACGCTACGAAGGTACTGACCGCTCCCATTCGTTGGCCGATTTGTGGTCGGGCCTGAAGCGGAGAAATTAAAACAGAGGATAGAGATCAGAGGCTGGAGGTTAATAAACAGTAAGGCAAAAGTAAAAAGGTAAAAGGCAAAAGTGAAAGCCATTCACGACCGTGCTTTTATTCGACGCTCATCCTGAAAAACTTTTGGTCAGGTGCTTTAGAACAAAAATTTCTCTGCTCGCCAACATTCAAACCGCCATCATCTGACCCCTCTCCCATGATGAAACGCTTCGCCTTCTTCGGCTTCGCCCTCCTTATTTTCATCGCCGCGAGTATCTACCTGTTCAACCGCTATTGGATTCACCGCTACGACGCTTTGATCGCGCGTCAGGCGAGTGTCTATCGCCTCGACCCCGACCTGGTGTGGAGCGTCATCTATGAAGAGACATACTTCAGTCCGTGGAAGATCGGAGAGGCGCATGAAGTCGGGTTGATGCAGGTGACGCCGCCGGTTGGGCGCGAGTGGGCGGCGGAGACCGGGATGCGCGAACTCGAACGGCGGATGGCCGAAGACCCCGTCGCGGTGCTGAGTGACCCTGAGCGCAACATCCAAGTCGGCTGTTGGTATCTCGAAAAAATTTCGAAGGACTACCGCGACTTGCCCGACCCGGAAGCGCGGATGGTCGCCGCCTACAACGCCGGACCAAGCCGCGCGGTCGAATGGAACCGGACGCCGCCCGGCGCGCCGCCATTTACCGCCAAGGAGTTCATCGCCCGCATCGACATTGCTTCGACGCGCGCCTACGTCTCGAACATTCTCGCGCGCTACGAGGCACGCCGGTGACGTACCGGCAACTGCTCGCGGGCAACCGGGACTTCCGCCTGCTCTGGTCGGGCCAGGTCGTTTCGGAGATCGGCGACTGGCTGAATAATATCGCCGTGCTCGCGCTCACCCTTGAACTGGCGGGGCCTGGGCAGATGGGTCGCGCGATTGCGCTCTATGCGATAGCTCGCCATCTGCCGCTGTTCATGTTCGGGCCAATCGCGGGCGTCGTCGTCGACCGTATCGACCGCCGCCGCGTGATGATCGCGGCGGACGTGGTGCGGGCCGCGCTCGCGCTCGTTTTCCTGCTCGCCAACCTGTGGCAGTCGCTGACTCTGATCTATACGGTCGGCGCGGCGATGTTCGCCGTCGCCGCGTTCTTCAACGCCGCGAAGCGTGCTGCCATCCCCAATATCGTGCACGGCACCGAGGAACTGCTGAATGCTAACTCACTTTCTGCTTCGACCACTGCCGCGACCATCGCCATCGGCTCGGCGCTTGGCGGCCTGATCGCTACATTCATCGCCCGCGACCTCGTCTTCGGCCTCAACTCACTAACGTTCCTTCTCTCCGCCGTCATCATCCGCCGCATCCACGCGCGCATGTCACAACAGAAGATGGAGAGACGCCCGTCGGAGTTGGAAGGCGACGGCCGCGCAAAAGTTCTCAACGCCGGACGCGCCATACCTTCAACGTTCCGCTTTCCGACCACGGCCTTTTATTTTATTCGTCGTGCGGCGGGCGATTTCGGCGAAGGCTTGCGGTACGTACGGAATGATTTCACGCTAACTCTGATCTTCGTCGCCGCCGCCGGGTGGGGTCTCGGCAATGGCGCGGCCCGCGCGCTCTACAGTATCTTCGGGGCCCGGCTCGGCGAGTCGGCAGCGTTTGGGTGGGTGGCGCGCCCGGCTGACTTTGGCATCTCGGTGCTGTTCGTCGCGATGGGATTGGGCGGCATGATGGGTGCGCCGGTCGCGCGCCGTTTCAGCCGGGGGGCGGGCGCGAGCCTCGGCGCGCGGATGGGACGCTCGATGATGCTCGACGGCGCGGGTCTGTTCACCTTCAGCCTGATTCCCAATTTGTGGGGTGCGGCGGCGGTGCTTGTGGCGCGCGAGATGAACTTCGCGATCTGGTGGACGGCGCAGCAGACGATCATGATGCAGCGCACCGACGACCGCTACGCGGGGCGCGTCTTCGCTTCCTACGAAACTCTGACGACGCTAATGATGGTCGGCGCGATATACGTGTCAGGATTGGCGGCGGACATCTACGACATCCGCGTGGTGGCGGCGGCCGGAGGGGCGATCATCACTCTCTCAGGGCTGACGTGGTTCGTGCTGCGTAGGTCGCGACGGTCTGACGAACTCCCGCGCCGGGGACGGGGCGAGTCCGAAGCCGAAGAGTCTACGGTGTGAACGATGTTCAACCTCAAGACAATCTGCGGCTTGGTATAATTCGGCATCGGGTCAGACAAGAATAATGACGACGCTCTATTGCGCACAGTGGATTCTGCCGGTGGCTACCGCGACGATTGATGACGGCGCGGTGGCGGTTGACGGATCGATGATTGTCGCCACGGGCGCGCGACTCGAACTCATCAAACAATTTCCCGAAGCCGAGGTGCGCGACTTCAAAGAGGCGGCGATCCTGCCCGGTCTCATCAACGCACATTCTCACCTGGAACTGACGGCGCTCAGAAACTACCTCGACCCCGAAGAGCGCGACTTTTTCGCGTGGCTGCGAAAGTTGACCGCGGCGCGACTTGAACGGATGACGCCGGACGATTTGTACGTGTCGGCAGCGTGGGGCGCAGTCGAAGCGGCGCGCGCCGGCGTGACGTGCGTCGGTGACGCGAGCGATGCGGCGCGGACGAGCCTCGCGGCGGTGCGCGACGTTGGATTGCGCGGCACGGTCTATCAGGAAGTCTTCGGCCCCGACGCGCGGTCGGCACGCGAACAATTTGAAAGGCTTCGCGATAAGGTTGACGAGTTACGCGGTGCGGGGAATGAACGTGTGCGCCTCGGCGTTTCGCCACACGCGCCGTACACGGTGAGCGCGCCGCTGCTTGAACTCGTCACCGATTATGCACTCGCGGAAAACTTGTCGGTGATGATGCACGCGGCGGAATCAGTCGCCGAGACGCAGTTAATGCGTGACGGCACAGGCCCCTTCGCCGAAGGACTAGCGCAGCGCGGCATCGAGTGGCGTGCGCCCGGCGTGTCGACGGTTCAGTACCTCGCGCATCTCGGCGTACTCAGCGCGCGCCCCTTGCTGGCGCATTGCATCGCGGTCGACGAGGCGGACGTGGTGACGCTCAGAGATGAAGGCGCGCGGGTCGCGCACTGTCCGAAGTCAAACGCCAAGTTCGGGCACGGTCGCGCGCCTTATGAATCATTCCTGCGCCATGACCTCGCGGTCGGCTTCGGCAGCGATTCAGTGGCGAGCAACAACACCTGTGACATGCTCGAAGAAGCCCGCTTCGCAACGCTGCTGTCGCGTGCGTCCATCGGCGAAATGATGACCGGACGAATGGTCGATGCGGGCGACGCTCTGCGCACCGCGACCACCGGTGGCGCGCGTGCGCTCGAAGTCGGACATCAGACGGGCGCACTCGCCGCCGGGATGCAGGCCGACCTCGCCATCGTTTCGCTCGCCGGCGCGCATCAGTTGCCCGTCTATGACCCGGCGACAGCGCTCGTCTTCGCGTCTTCGGGGCGCGACGTGTTACTGACGATGGTCGCCGGAAGGGAAGTCTTCCGCGACGGGCGCGTTGTCACCGTTGATGAGGAACGCCTGCGCGCGAGGATGAAAGAGATTGCGCGGAAGTTGGAAGGACAGAGTTGACAGTGACCTTCGCAACGAAGTTCCAAGAGGGAAGTGTGCGAGCATGATTCACTTGCGTTCGGTAGCCATCAAACCGGGTGCGAAGAAAATAGACGCCTTCCCGTTCAATCTCCCGCTCGTCAGGAAGTTCAAAGAGGTCAGCTTTCGCTCTCCGGTTGTGTTCCTCGTTGGCGAAAACGGTTCAGGCAAATCAACTCTGCTGGAGGCTATTGCCGCGGGCGTCGGCTCCGTCACCGTTGGCGGGGATGATTTGCCGCGCGACGCTACGCTTCATCACGCGAAGAAACTGGGCGAGCAGTTAAAGTTTGTCTGGACGAAAAAGACGCGACGCGGCTTCTTCTTGCGGGCCGAAGATTTTTTCAACTTCGCAAAGCGCATCAACAGCATGAGCGTAGAATTGGAAGAGATGGCGGCGGAGTACGAGGGGAAACTGAGCGGCTACGCGCTGCAACTGGCGCAGGGCGTAGTGCTCGGACAACGCTACGCTTTGTCAGAAAAATACGGCGAGGACGCCGATGCGCGCTCGCACGGCGAGAGCTTTCTGAATCTCTTCAAGGAGCGATTCGTCCCCGGCGGTCTTTACCTCCTCGACGAGCCGGAGGCTCCGCTCTCGCCGCAGCGTCAGTTGGCCTTCCTCTCGATGCTGAAAGAAATGATCGGGCAGGACGCGCAATTCATCATCGCCACCCACTCGCCGATTCTGATGGCGTTTCCCGGTGCGTCAATTTTAAGTTTCGACACTTACCCGGTGCGCGAGGTCGCGTATGACGACATCGAGCATGTCTCTTTG
>Ga0136614_10001209_pt1 | contig 14946 bp, 16 predicted proteins | sample AntDrymUQ2792106_2_FD_106643 | JGI IMG/M metagenome (GOLD analysis project Ga0136614, IMG submission 106643) | Polar desert sand microbial communities from Dry Valleys, Antarctica - metaG UQ279 (21.06) | ecosystem: Environmental > Terrestrial > Soil > Desert | place: Antarctica: Dry Valley... | reverse complement strand
GTTCGACCCGCTCGCGCGCACGACCAAATTCATGCTCACCGAAGAGGCGCACCACATGTTCGTCGGTGAGTCGGGTGTGGCGCGGATTCTCGCCCGAACGTGCGAGGTGATGAAGCAGTTGGGCACCGATGATCCGGAGACAGTCCGTGCGGCGGGTGTCATCGACCTGCCGACGATCCAGCGCTATCTCAACTTCCACTACTCGGTGACGATCGATTTATTCGGTGCCGACCAGTCGTCGAACGCCGCCATGTTCTACAGCGCGGGGCTCAAAGGCCGCTTCGAGGAAGGGAAACGCGACGACGATCATGCGCTCGGCGGCGCGACGTACACAATCCTCGATGTTGCCGACGGACGGATCGTCGAGCGCGAGGCGCCGATGTTAAATGCGCTGAACGAAGTGCTCCGCGACGACTTCATCCGCGACTCGGTGGCCGGTGTGGGCCGCTGGAACAAGGTGATGGAAAAAACGGCCATCCCGCTCCGCCTGAAGGTCCCGCACAAGGCGTTCAACCGGCGGATCGGCACGCTCGCCAATTTACGCACGTCTCCCGATGGAGGTGTCGTCAGCGAAACCGAATGGGCGGCGAACGAACGCGGCTGGCTCGCAACCGCAGAGGATCGCGCGTTTGTCGCATCGCTGATGGTCCGGGTCACCGAGCCCGGCAAGTATGCAAACTGGATCGCGCCACCTCCGCTCGGAATCAATCGCCAGCCGCTCGACTTCGAATACGTCCGCTGCAACTGACAACGCTCCAGGCAATGAACGCTCCCGCTCCGCACGACATCCTAGAGCAGCACCTGATCGATCCGGAAATCTGCATCCGGTGCAATACGTGCGAGGAAACGTGTCCGGTCGATGCGATCACGCACGACTCGCGCAACTACGTCGTCGACGCGGCGATCTGCAATGCGTGTGGCGCGTGCGTACCACCGTGCCCAACCGGCGCCATCGACAACTGGCGCCGCGTGGTCAAGATCGAGGCCTACAGCGTCACGGAGCAGCTGACCTGGGACGTCTTGCCGGAGCAGCAGCCGCTGCCCGACGTCGTTGCCGCGGAAACTTCCGTCGAACCCGGGATCAAAGCTGCTCCTGCACCGCTTGGACTGTGTTCGACCATACCGCCCACGACGGCGGACGTGCCGCTCGTCAATCTGTTTGCGCAAAAGGCGCCCCTGACCGCCACCGTCGTGGGCAATTTTCGCGTGACCGACATCGCGGCGGAAAGCGATACGCACCACATCGTGCTCGACTTCGGCAGCATGCCGTTTCCCGTACTCGAAGGGCAGTCGATCGGCATTCTGCCGCCGGGTGTCGATGCTGCGGGCCGACCGCATTTCGCGCGCCAGTTTTCAATCGCGAGTCCCCGCGATGGCGAACGTCCCGGGTATAACAATCTGGCGCTGACGGTCAAACGAGTCACCGTTGATCACGACGGCAAGCCGGTGCGTGGTGCAGGCTCCCACTATCTGTGCGACCTGAAGAAGGGCGACCCCGTGCAAGTCATTGGTCCCTTCGGCGCGATTTTTCTGATGCCCAACGATCCGTCGGCGCATCTCATCATGATTTGCACCGGTACCGGCTCGGCGCCGATGCGCGCAATGACCGAGCGCCGTCGCCGGCTTCTGGGACATAGCGTCGGCGATGGCGGCGACGGTCGCCTGATGCTGTTTTTCGGCGCGCGCACCCAGGCGGAGCTGCCCTATTTCGGACCGCTCACCAGCCTGCCGCGGAATTTTATCGACACGAATCTCGCTTTTTCGCGGACTCCCGGACAGCCGAAGCGCTACGTACAGGATTTGATGCGGGATCGCGGCAGCGATGTCGCCCGCCTTCTTGCCATCGAAAAGACGCACGTGTACGTCTGCGGGTTGAAGGGTATGGAGGAAGGCGTCTCGCTCGCGCTTTCCGACATTAGCCGGCAGTACGGCCTTGACTGGAGCACCTTGCATCCGCGGATGTGCGAACAGGGGCGCTACCACGTCGAGACGTACTGACGACGCGGGCAAGTAGGAAGCACCGTGCGCTTTGCGGAGATTGCCGCCGGTCAGGTCATCGCCGCCGGCCCCGAGACGATCACCGAGCGGCAGATACTCGAGTTCGCCCGCGAATTCGATCCGCAGTGGTTTCACACCGACCCGGCGCGAGCGGCTGCGTCGACGTGGAACGGGTTGATCGCCAGCGGCTGGCAAACCTGCGCCATCGCGATGCGCATGGTCGTTTCCGCCGCGCTGACCGGCTCCGAGTCGTTTGGGTCGCCGGGCCTTGCGTATCTCAAATGGGAAAGTCCGGTACGACCCGGCGATGAATTGCGCCTTGTTATCGACGTGCTCGATAAGCGCGTCGCCACGAAGCGACCCACCTTGGGCATCGTGCGCTGGCGCTGGCGGCTTTTCAACCAGCGCGGCGAGACGGTGCTCGATCTCGAAGCGACGAGCCTGTTCGATCTCGCGGCAACCGGCGCAGACTAGCGGGCTGATGCAAATGCGATGGCTGCGGCGCATTCAACTCCCGCGCTGTAGCGCGAGCGCGCGGGCATAAACGAGCTCGCGCGCAACGCCGGTCATCGCAGCGACCACGCGCGCCGCCCGCGCGGGCGGCAGTTCTTCCAACAGCGCCACCAGCCAGGATTCAGCGTCCCGCGACAACGCACGAGCGTCTGCGCGCTCGGCGGGCACGTCGAGGATCAGCACGAATTCTCCGCGTTCGCGATTGGGGCCGCCGGCAAACCAGGCCGCTGCTTCCGCCAGCGGCAAGCTCGTGATCGTCTCGAACGTCTTCGTGAGTTCGCGCGCGACAATCAACCGGCGCTCCCCCGCACAGTGTTGCGCGAGGTCCTGCACAGTGGCTCGTACGCGGTGCGGCGCCTCGAAGAACACGAGCGCGACGGGAAGAGCACCGAGTGAGAGCAACCGTTCGCGCCGGGCTTTGGCTTGTCGCGGCAGGAACCCCAAAAATGCGAAGGACTCGGCAATGATCCCCGCGGCCGACACTGCCGCGATAATCGCCGAAGGTCCCGGGATCGGAACCACTGCATATCCCGCCGCGCGCACATCGCGGACCAGGCGCGCCCCAGGATCGCTGACCGCGGGCGTCCCTGCATCGCTGACGAGCGCCACACTTTTGCCCGCCGCGAGCATATCGATAAGCGACTCCGCTCTTTGCGCCTCATTGTGCGCGTGCAACGACGTCGCCTTGGTCGCGATTCCGTATTTGCGCAATAAGGTCGCCGTAACTCGGGTGTCTTCTGCCGCGACGATATCGGCGGAAGCCAGCACGTCAAGCCCGCGCAATGTCACGTCGCGCAAATTACCGAGCGGAGTCGCCACCACATATAATGTCTGTGGCATCGCGCGAAATGCCGGCATCGCATGATGTTCGGTGCGTCCTTCGTCGGAGACTGCGGCTGCACTCGTCACTTCTTCCCCCACCTAAATGCCCATTGCCGCCGCCACGCCGCACCCGCGTTTCGTGCGCGCGCTGTTGATGGCGGCGCTGCTGGCGCTCCCCGCGGCATTCTCCGCTGCACAAGTTCCTCCCGCAACTGAGAGCGCAACGCGCGCTGAAGGCGTTGCGCCCAAGCGCGCCGATAAACCGCAACTCGATATCGCGCTGGTGCTGCCGCTCGAAGCCCCCGCCTACGCGCTCGCCGCGGATGCGGTGCGGTCGGGGTTTTTAGCGGCAGCCGACGCGGCTGGTGCAAGCGCACGATGCGTGGTCATCGGCCACGGCGAGGGCGGTGTCATCGCTGCGTTTGAAACGGCGCGAAGCGCCGCCAAGGTCGTCGTGGGTCCACTGGTCCGCGACGATCTGAAGGTCATTGCGGGCGCGAACCTCGAGCTGCCCTGGACGATTGCCTTGAATCATCTAGAGGACGGCGCACCGCTTTCTCCGCAGATCTACACGTTTGCGCTGACGATCGACAGCGACGCGCGGCTCTTGTCGCGTCGGATGCGCGACACGGGCGCGCAGAACATCGCAGTCATTAGCGGCGAGACGCCATTCCTGCAGCGTTTTGCCGGAGCCTTCGCGACCGAGTGGCTGCTGGCGGGGGGCGGTGCGCCCAACGCATTCCGCTTTGACGCGAGTCCGCCGGCGCTCGCGTCGTTCAAGCGCGAACTCGACAAACTACGCGGCACACAGCGCCCCGACGCCGTGCTGCTGGCGCTCAATGGCGCAAACGCCGCTCGGCTCAAGCCCTACCTGGGCAGTATTGCTTCGTTCGCGAGCGCTCTCGCGTTCGATCGTCCATCGGATTCGGAAATGCGCGATCTCGACGGCCTGGTCGTCGCCGAGTTGCCGTGGCTCGTGACACCCGACGCGGCCGCTTTCGCGCAACTGCCGCGACGCGAGTTTGGCAGTGCGGCGCTCGAACGGCTCTACGGGTTCGGTCTTGACGCATTCAACGTCGCCCAGGCGTTCCGTGCCGGGCCTCCGACACGCTTTTCACTTGACGGCGCCACTGGCGTGATCACGCTCGTTGAAGGGCAGCAGTTCGCGCGCGAGGGACAGCTGGCGGTTTTTCGCGGGGGCCAGCTCGTGCCGTTGCTCAATGGCCGTTGAGCGTCATCCCGCAGCGCTCACCCGTGCCGAATCCGGCGCGCGGGCCGAAGCGTTAGCCGCCGACTTCCTGACGGCGCGCGGTGTCACGATCGTTGAACGTAATTTCCGCACACGGTTTGGCGAAATCGATCTGATCGGTCGCGACGGCGCAACCCTGATCTTCGTCGAAGTGCGCCTGCGCCGGCGCGACGACTACGGAGGTGCAGCCGGCAGCGTCACCTACGCCAAGCGTGCACGGCTCAAGGCCGCCGCGCGCGGTTATTTGTCGAGGCTGCGGCGCGAGCCGCCGTGCCGCTTCGACGCGTTGCTACTCGATACGCTCGACCCGCCGCGTATCGAATGGGTGCGCGACGCGTTCTACGAATAGGCAACCGATGACGAGGCATCTGATTCGCGCAAACGCGACCTGTTAAGATCGCGGCCGATGATCGATCACACCAACCGCATCCGCGGCCATTTCTCCGAGAGCGCGCAATTGAAGCTTGCCGCGAGCGAGGCGCTGACGCCCGCGATCGCCCGTGCAGCGAACGTGATGACCGAATGTCTGTTTGCCGACGGCAAGATTCTCGCGTGCGGCAATGGCGGATCAGCAGCCGACGCGCAGCACTTCGCTGCGGAGCTGGTGGGGCGCTTCGAGCGTGAGCGGCCCGAACTCCCCGCGATCTCGCTCGCAACCGACACGTCACTGCTCACCGCGGTCGCCAACGACTACTCGTTCGAGCAGATATTCGCAAAACAGGTGAAGGCGCTGGGGCTTGCGGGTGACGTGCTGCTCGCGCTTTCCACGTCCGGCAACTCGGCCAACGTGATTGCTGCGGTGGAGGCAGCACATGCACGCTCGATGCATGTCGTTGCGCTCACCGGCAAAGGCGGCGGCCGCATCGGTGAACTTCTTTCGGCCGGCGACGTCCATCTGTGCGTACCGCACGGGCGTACGGCACGCATTCAGGAAGTGCATCTGCTGATGATCCATTGCCTGTGCGACACCATCGACGCAACACTTCTTGGAGATGAAACATGATTCGTATGGTTGCCCATGTCACCTTGATCGCGCTCGCCGCGGTCACACTGCTCTCGGCATGCGTCCCTTTGCTTCTCGCCGCCGGCGCGGGCGGCGCGGCACTGGTGGTGGCCGACCGGCGTTCGGCGGGGACGCAAGTTGACGACCAGGCGATCGAGCTCAAGATCGCCAATCAGGCTCGCACACAATATGGCGAGCGCCTGCATCTCAACGTTACCAGCTATAACGGCGTCGTGCTGCTGACCGGCGAAGTGCCCGACCAGGCGACTGGGCTCGCGATCGGAAACATGGCGCGCGGCACGCTCAAAGTGCGCACGGTGCAAAATGAGCTGACCGTCGGAGGCACCACCGAGCTTGGCGAGCGCACGCGCGATACCTATCTCACGTCGATAGTCAAATCCCGCTTCCTCGACGGGAGCCGTTTCCCCGCGAACGCCGTCAAGGTCGTCACCGAGAAGGGTGTCGTGTATCTGATGGGCATCGTATCCCGCGAGGAAGGGGAAGCCGCAGCGCAGATCGCGAGCACGACTTCCGGTGTGGCGCGCGTCGTGAAAGTCTTCGAGTACCGGAGTTAAGCACCGGCTACCTGCTGAAGCCCGACACCGGTGCGCCCGAGTGATCGCGGACAAGCTCGCAAGCGAAACCGACGCGCTCGCGCGTATCGCCGCGCTGCCGCGACCCTTGGTGTTCACCAACGGCGTATTCGATCTCCTGCATCGCGGACACGTCACTTATCTCGAGCGAGCGCGGGGTCTCGGTGCGTCGCTTGTCGTCGCGGTGAATTCGGATGCTTCGGTCAGGGGCCTCGCGAAGGGCGCCGATCGCCCGATCAACTCCATCGCCGAGCGCATGGCGGTCGTTGCCGCGCTGGCCGCCGTTGACCTTGTCGTGCCGTTCGATGACGCAACACCGCGCGACTTGATCGTGGCGTGCCGGCCGGACGTGCTCGTCAAAGGCGGCGACTACACGGCGGACACGACGGCAGGCGCTGCCGAAGTCGAGGCGCGCGGCGGCCGCTTCGTCGCGATTCCTTTCGAGTTCGCGTGCTCGACGACCGAGCTCGTGCGGCGGATCCGCGGCTGACCCAATCGGGCCAGCTACGCGCAATCACGATGCTATAATTTTCGTCGCTCCTTTAAGCCCTCTTTATACACATGCTGCAGCACGACCGGGAAGTCGACGCGCGGGGTCTCAATTGTCCGCTGCCTATCCTGCGCACCAAGAAGACTCTGAACGACATGCAGAGCGGCCAGGTCGTGCGGGTTGTCGCGACCGACCCCGCGAGTGTCCGCGACTTTCAGGCGTTTTCCCGCCAAACCGGCAACGAGCTGCTCGAACACGGCGAACAAGACTCGGTTTTCTGGTTTTTGCTGCGCCGGCGCTGACCCCAGGTTAAGCTCGCTTAACGTCGATACCGATTCAGAAAATCGGCGACGATGCCGCGCTGCGAGCGATCGATCGCCGCGTCCAGTGTGCGATCTGCCGGATCATATTGCTTGGCCTTGCGAAACGCGGCGATTGCATCCTGATGGTAGCCCTGCGCCTGTAGCGCCTGCCCGAGGCAGCGATAGGAGTCCGGATTGGCGAGCTGAAGCTCGGTCCAGGCACGGCAGAGTTCGGCGGCACGCCGCCAATTGCCGGCGCGCAACATCCGCGGGCCTTCGAGGCTGACCACCCCGACCTTGGCGCGGCGCTCGGCGAAGAGTGCGTCGACGTCGACGGCCAACGGCGCTTTACCCTGAGGCCGAACGATGGTCCGTTGATCTCCAGGCACGGGCAAAGAAGTAATCGGCGCTGCCGCCCGCGCCGACGGGGTAGTGTCTGGGGAACCGGGAATCGGGTTGACCCCGCCGATGCGACCGCCGCCAAATCCCGCAGTCAGCGCCGCGGAGGAAGGCAGCGCATCGGCGATGGTTGTCTTGGCCCATGCGATCGTATCGGCCATCGGTTGATGCCACGCAACGCCATAGAGCCAAAGCATGGCCGCGAGACCGCAGACGCCCGTCACCGTGTTGAGAACGCCTGGCGGCCCATGCGTCACGAGCACGTCATGCGCAAAGTCCCAGTCCGTTTCCTGGTTCTGCGCCAGCTTTTCGTACGCAATGGCAATGAACACTGGCGCCAAGAACGGTACGCCGCACGCGATGCCCTCCCACCAGACGCGGAAGCTGCGCGCCAACGCCCGCTCGAGTTGCGCCCGCGTGTCGCGCCGTGCATACGCATCGGAAATCGAAAACTGCAGGAAAACGCCGAACAGCCACTTACCCGGCGTCGTGGCCAGTGAGGCGATGAGCAGTGCTTCGATCGGCACCCACACCGCGGTGATCAATACCGGCGCGACCAGCGGATGACCCAGCCAGTAGGCGACGATGTCCGGAATGAAATCGCGTCCGCGCACCTCCGACAGCAGGAGCGCCAGCGCGAGCCCGCACAGAGCGTAATCGAACAGCCGCGCCGCAAGGCGTTGCCAAGGCCGCGGCTCGCTCGTGCGACCCGACTTGGCGCGCTCGAGCTCGGCCATGCGCAACTGAAAAATCCAGCTTGCATCCTCCTGCGGCTGGTCGGTGCCGAGAAAGACGCTTTTCTCCCTGCGCCAATTCAAAATCGCGAGGTCGGTCTGCGGCATCAGCATCGGCTGGGGCGCACGCCGGCGGCGCCGGAGATAGGCAATGCCATGGACAGCGCCATAGACGAGGGTCAATACAAGCAGCGTAATGGTGAGCCAGACCAGCACCTGCTTCGCGATCAGGATCGTATCCGCCGGCGTAACGAAGACGATGGCGGCAGCGATGAACGCGCCGAAAAGCGCGCACAACGCAATCGTCACGATGGGCGAGCGCCCGAACGAAACGACGCGCTCGGTCAACCCCGGATGATGATGATTGCGCTCGGGCGGCGGAGACGCGTCTACCGCGATATTAAGGTCAGCATCGATCGCTTCCGCGGTTTCGTCGAGTCCTGCTTCGGCAAGCTCTCCGACGTCGGTCTGCTCGCCGGATTCCGCAACGGCATTGCTGACAACGTGCGCGATACGCTGCTCGGTGGTGCCGTCCGACACCGCGAGCTCCAGGTCATACCGTTGGCGGCGCTGCGGGTCGGAGAGAATACGGCTTGCATGATTGATGAAGCGCAGCGCTTCTTCGACGTTTCCCTGCCCGTCGCGGGTCTTCGCATAATATTTGCGGATCAGGCGGCGCAATGCGGCGCGCAGTTCCTCGTCCGAGGTACTGGGTAAAATGCCGAGGGCTTCGTAGAGCGTCGACTTCATTCCCGGTGCCAGCCGAAATTTATCAATTATGCCATTGGAATCTTGGGCGAAAAGCGACTCGCTGGCAAGGCTGCGGCAAGCAAGTTCCGCGCCGTCCATCTGAAATCACGTTTCGCATACGCTCGAACCGCGTCTGCGCAAGCATCATCCGCCAAGCAAAAACGGCCCGATTGCGGGCCGTTTTTGCTGCGATCGACCAGTATGTAGGCGGGGCGTTGTTGCTGTCCGCCGGACCGGGCTACTTCGCGACTTGCCGGTGCGCGAGCTTCTCGCGAATGCGCGCTGATTTGCCGGAGCGCGAACGCAAGTAATAGAGCTTGGCACGGCGGACATCGCCACGACGACGAACCTCGATTGATGCGAGCAGAGGCGAATACGTCTGAAACGTTCGTTCCACGCCTTCTCCACTCGAAATCTTGCGTACGGTGAACGATGAGTTAAGACCGCGGTTGCGCTTAGCGATGACCACGCCCTCGTAAGCTTGCACGCGCTTGCGCTCCCCTTCCACGACATTCACGTTGACGATGACGGTATCGCCGGGCGCGAAGTCCGGGATCGTCTTCCCTAAGCGCGTGATTTCTTCCTGTTCCAGTTGTTCGATGACGTTCATCTTGACGTTCCTAAGGTTCGTTCAGTAAAACTTCCTCTTCCAATGTGAACTTGCGCCCGCGCAAGAGATCCGGCCGCCGTTCGCGCGTCCTGCGCAACGCCTGTTGCAATCGCCAGCGGCGAATCGCCGCGTGGTGTCCGGATAACAGCATCTCGGGTACCGCTTGTCCGTCATAGATCTCCGGCCGCGTGTAATGCGGGCAATCGAGCAAGCCATCGACAAACGAATCCTGAACCGCCGACTGCTCGTCGTTCAACGCGCCCGGAAGCTGCCTGACGATCGCGTCGATCAGCAACAGCGCCGGCAGCTCACCGCCCGAGACAACGAAATCGCCGATTGCAATCTCGCAATCGACGTCGCGCGCAATCAATCGCTCGTCGATTCCCTCGTAGCGCCCCGCAAGTAGCACGTAACCCGCTTCGGCCTGCTGCGCGAACTCCAACACTCGCTGATGGGTCAGCGGCGCTCCGGCCGGAGACAGGTAGATCACGCACGGCGAGCGTACCCCCGCACTCCATTGCGCCGACTTCGCCGCACCGATGGCCGCAGCAAGCGGCGCCGCCAGCATCACCATCCCGGGACCGCCACCATAGGGGCGATCGTCGACGGTCCGGTGGGCGTCCGTTGTGTAATCGCGCGGATTCCACAGCCTCAATTGCCACAGCCCCCGCTCGCGTGCGCGCCCGGTTACACCGAAACCCGCCGCGTGCGCGACGAGATCCGGAAACAGCGTTACAACGTCGATCTGCACCGGTTCATGAAGCGAAGTTTCATCGATACGTAACCATGAGCGAACCGGTAGTTTTGGCTCGTTGTCTTTTCGCCGCGAATGACTGGCTCAGTTGGCAAATGCGCAGCGATTAGCGGGTAATCAATCCGACAAAAGTAGGGTTGCACTTTTGTCGGCGTGTTTAGTAATCCGGTTGCCAATCGACGCCGACGCGGCCGGCGACGAGGTCCACGCTATCGACATGCGCGGCTACAAACGGAATCAGGCGTTCCGGACCGCCGGTTGAATCGGCCACCCGTAACACCGGATGCGCACCGAAATCCGCAACCGCGACCACTCGACCTAACTCTAGCCCTTGCCGGTTGACCACGGTCAGCCCTTCGAGCTCCGCCCAGTAAATCTCGTCAGCGCCCGCGTCCGGTAGCTCGTCCCGCGCGATGGCAACTTCTGCCCCGTTTAACGCGCTCGCGGCAGCACGATCTGCGACACCTTCCACCGCGACAAGCAAGTTTGCCCCCTGCGTCTGACCCGTTGTCAGCGCGAGCGACCGCCAGTTTCCAGCCGCCGGTCGTACCCACCAGCGCGGATACTGCAACAACGTCGCAGGTTCCGCGGTGAACGGCCGCACCTTGAACCATCCTTTAATGCCGAACGGCGCGATGACGCGCCCCATCACAACCATTTGCGGAATATCGCCGATGGCGTCAGGAGGCCTCGGTCGCCGCCGGCACCTTCATGTGTGCGGCTTTTTTCACGAGACCAGCGACGGTGTCGGACAATTTGGCGCCGCGTTCCTGCCAGAAAGCGATACGGTCATGCACAAGTCGCAAGCTTTCCTCGCCCTCGGTGGCCACGGGGTTGAAAAAGCCGACGCGCTCGATGAAACGCCCGTCGCGCCGGTTGCGCGAATCCGCGACGACGACGTTAAAAAACGGGCGCTTTTTGGCGCCGCCGCGCGCAAGGCGAATGACGACCATGATTGTTCCGCTTTCGGAAAGAGTAAGAGCTGCAGGAAAAAAGCCGTAAATTGTACGATATGACTGGGTATTCGGCAACCAAAGCGTTTTATTTCGCCCGCTAACGCATGCCCGGGAGCAGACCTTTCATGCCGCGCAGCATTTTCTGCATTCCTCCCTTGGCGACCATTTTCATCATCTTCTGCGTCTGTTCGAACTGATTCAAAAGCTGGTTGACCTCCTGCACCGACACGCCAGACCCGGCGGCGATGCGCCTTTTCCGTGACGCCTTCAAGAGCTCGGGCCTCAATCGTTCCTGGGGCGTCATCGCGTTGATGATGCCTTCGATTCGCCCGATCTTGCGGTCATCCACCGCGGCCCCCTGCGCTGCGCGCGCAAGTTCCGCGGGCAGCTTGTCCACGAGCCCCGAGAGTCCGCCCATTTTGCGCATCTGACTGATCTGCGACTTGAAATCGTCGAGGTCGAACCCTTTGCCGGTCTTGGCCTTTTTGGCGATAACCCGTGCCTGCGTCAGATCGACGTTCTTGTGCGCCTCTTCGATCAGTGACAGCACGTCGCCCATCCCCAGGATGCGCGACGCCATCCGTTCGGGATGGAAGACTTCGAGGCCGGTCAATTTTTCGGAAACGCCGGCGAATTTGATCGGGACGCCGGTCACTTGGCGTACCGACAAGGCGGCGCCACCGCGTGAGTCGCCGTCGAGTTTGGTCAGAATGACGCCGGTCAGGGGGAGCGCGTCGCGAAATGCGCGCGCCGTATTGACGGCATCCTGACCCTGCATGGCGTCGACGACAAACAGCGTTTCGATCGGGACGACCGCCGCGTGCAGCGCCGCAATCTCCTCCATCATCGCGGTGTCGATTCCAAGCCGGCCGGCGGTGTCGACAATGAGGACATCGTGGTAATGCCGGCGTCCCCAGTCGAGCGCATTTTTCGCGATCGCGACGGGGACCTCGTTCGCGTTCGACGGATAAAAATCAACACCCACCTGCGCCGCCAGTGTCTGCAGTTGCGCGATCGCCGCGGGCCGGTAAACGTCGGCCGAAACCAGCAATACTTTCTTTTTCTGTTCCTCGCGCAGCAGGCGCGCGAGCTTGCCTGCCGTCGTGGTTTTTCCCGCTCCCTGCAGGCCGGCCAACAAGATGACCGCCGGCGGCTGGGTCGCAAAGTTGAGTGGGCTGGCAGCGGCACCCATCAGCGCCGTGAGCTCACGCTGAACAACCGCGATCAATGCCTGGCCCGGGGTGAGCGATCCAGCGACGTTTTCGCCGACCGCTTTTTCCCCCACGTCCGCAATGAACGTGCGGACAACCGGCACCGCGACGTCGGCCTCCAGGAGCGCGAGCCGCACCTCGCGCAGCGCTTTCTGGATATTGTCCTGGGTTAGCCGCGCCTCGCCGCGCAACTCTTTTACGACGCGCGACAGGCGATGGGTCAACTGGTCGAGCATATGGGGAGCGGAAAAAAGCCGTGAATCGCGGCGGGCGTGCAGGCGATGCGCATCGGGTACACTTTGCAACGCGCATCGCACCCGCGTTGGACCAGCATTGCACCCTCATTGCACCCGCATTGCACCCGCATTGCACATCTTGGCACCTTAATCGCGTGCGGTGCCTCTCGCGTAACCTGTGATTCTACTGCACCTGGCCGTCGCCGCTTTGTACACGGCTGCCGCGTGGGTCCGATGGCCTCGCGCCGCTCCGGCAGTTGCGCCGGGGTGGATAGGCGACGGTCTTGTTCCGGTTGCTCTCGCGCTGCACGCGGTTGCGGTCATCGGCACGATTGTCGCGCCGGAAGGGCTCGATTTCGCGTTCGTCAACGCATTGTCGCTGGTGGCGGGCCTCAGCGTGCTTTTCGCCGTGACGTCGGGACTTCTGCGCAAGCTTCCCCACGTTGGCGCGGTCGTGTTGCCCGTCGCGGCTGCATGCGCGCTCGCTCCGGCGCTCGGGAGCAATCCGCATCACGTTTCCTACGCCGGAGAACCGTGGGCACTCGCCCACATTTCGGTCGCGCTGTGCGCGTACGCATTGTTTGTGGTCACCGCGCTGCAGGCGGTGGTGCTGACTGGTCTTGAACGCCGCTTGCACCGCGGCCAGCCAGCGGACCCGGAAGACGCGACGCCGCCGCTCTTAACCTTGGAGCGCTATCTGTTCCGTTTGGTGGGCCTGGGCTTTTTGCTGCTGTCGGCAACACTTGCCAGCGGCTTTTTGTTTTCCGAGCATCTGTTCGGCCGACCACTGACATTCACCCATAAGAACCTCTTTTCGGTGCTCGGCTGGTTGACGTTCGCGATTCTGCTCGTCGGTCGCTGGCGGTACGGTTGGCGGGGCCGGCGGGCGTTGCATTGGATCGTTGCCGGAACGGCGCTGCTGGTGCTGGGCTACCTGGGCAGCAAGTTCGTCTCCGAGATCCTGCTCGGACGCTGACCTCTCTTCTCGCGCCATTGACACAACCGGATCAAGCGCCGAATACTGGGCACGGTGTCCCCTACTTAATCTTCCTTGGACCAATTCTCGATCGGCACGCTGGGTATCGCGCTAGCGGTGCTGCTCATCCTTTCCGGTTTTTTTTCGATCGCGGAAACCGCGATGATGGCGTCCAACCGCTACCGCTTGAAGCACCGTGCCGAGCACGGCAATCGGGGTGCCAAGCTTGCGCTGGCGCTGCTTGCCGAGACCGATCGGCTGCTGGGCGTCATTCTGCTCGGCAACAACCTCATCAATGCGGCCGCGGCGACACTGACGACGATCATTACCGTGCGCCTGTTCGGAGAGGGTGAGGTGGCGCTGGCGCTCGGCACGCTGGCGGTGACGTTTGCCATTCTCGTGTTCTCCGAGATCACGCCGAAGGTGATCGGCGCCGCGCACGCTGATCGGATCGCGCCGCTGGTCGCCTTCGCCCTCACCCCGCTGCTCAAGGGTTTGCGTCCGATCGTCTGGTTCGTCAACCTCTTCGTGCAGTTTCTCCTGAAGCTGCTACGGGTTAAACCTGGGCCGGACGACGCCGATCTGACGCCGGAGGAGTTGCGCTCGCTGGTCCTCGAAGGAAGCCAGTTTTTTCGCCGCAAGCACCGCACGATGCTCGCCAACCTGCTCGATCTGGAGGCGATCACCGTCGACGATGTGATGACTCCGCGCAAGCGCATACACGCGCTCGACCTGGCGGAGAAGCCGGCGCTACTGCGCCAGCAATTGGCGACCTCCTATCATTCCCGCCTGCCCGTCTGCGAAAATTCGCTCGATACCATCATCGGTATCCTGCCGCTCAAATCCGTCGTTCACTTGCAACAGGCGGGTGAGGTTGACGCGGACGGTTTGCGGCAGTTGTTGCGGTCCCCTTATTTCATCCCGGCAGGCACGCCGCTGCTCACCCAGTTGACCCAGTTTCAGAACGATCGGCAGCGACTGGGGCTCGTCGTCGATGAATACGGCGAGTTGCAAGGACTGGTGACCATCGAGGACATCGTCGAAGAGATCATCGGCGAGTTCACCACGCAGGCCCCGGGCGGCGCGGAGCCGTATCGGCGGGAACCGGACGGCAGCGTTCTGGTTCCGGGAATGGCGCCGCTACGCAGGCTCAATCGCCGTTTGGGCACCCTTTTCCCGGTGGACGGCCCCAAAACGCTCAATGGGCTGATCGTCGAGCATCTGGGTGAAATCCCGGATGCGGGTGTTTCGTTCCGCTTGGAGGGACAGTTGCTGGAAATCCTCCAGACCCAGGATCGCGCGGTAAAAGTGGTCAAGTTGCTGCCGCCGGTGGGACAACCGGCCGCGCCT
>Ga0136614_10001208_pt1 | contig 14947 bp, 17 predicted proteins | sample AntDrymUQ2792106_2_FD_106643 | JGI IMG/M metagenome (GOLD analysis project Ga0136614, IMG submission 106643) | Polar desert sand microbial communities from Dry Valleys, Antarctica - metaG UQ279 (21.06) | ecosystem: Environmental > Terrestrial > Soil > Desert | place: Antarctica: Dry Valley... | reverse complement strand
TGCCGTGCCATCTTCGACCCGCTGTGGGGAAACCTTGATGAAGTTGGCCCGGCCGATGAAGTCGGCCACGAACACACTGGCGGGCCTCAGGTAGATCTCTCCGGGCGGCCCGACCTGCTCGATACAACGGCTCCAGCATCGATTCGACGCTTGGCTCGCGGCCTGCCGCAAGGCCGGGGTCGAGGCCGGCTCCAAGGCCGACGCGCGAACCAGCGCCCGCCAGCTCGAGCCAGCAGCCGGCCATGAGCATGCTCGAGCTCGCCATCGCAGCCGCGCAAGCTCGCAGGCAGCAGCGGTCCAGGTCCGCGAGGGACAACCAGTGGCGGCCCAGCCCGAGCCCGCGGCCCCGCAACACGTCCCAGGATCCGTTCCGTCGCAGCTCGTCCTCAGGGCCAGGGTCGTCGTCACGCTCATCCGGCGACACGTGGACCGCGTCGGAGATCAGAGCACAGTTCAGAGACGCTCTGTCTCGCGGCGATCGCGGATCGAGCAGCAGTGGCCCGCGTCGAGGTGGTTCGGACCGCTACCGGCGGTGACGACCCAGCAGCCGGATGGTCCGGACGGCTCCCGCCGGTAGTGGGTACCGGCACCACCCGACCGCCGCACGGGCCCGGCGTTGCCGATGACCCAGTCCCGCTCCCCACGCGGAGTCGCACGCCGCTTCCGCTGAGAAATCGGTGGAGTTCGGTCGGTGCCCCCGGTAGGAACGAACCGGCTTCAGGGTTGGAGGATCCGTGCTGCTGCATCCTGCGCTGGTCGAGGCGCTGGTCCGCGAGCGTCAGGCGGACCTCCTTCGTGCTGCCGAGCGGCGCCGCTTGGGCCATCTCGCTGCGCACCGACGATCAAGATCCGCGAGGCAGCGCGTCGGTTGGTTCCTGATGGAGCTCGGATTGCGGGTCGCGGTCGTGAGCGAGCCGGCTGCGTCCTTGGCACCGGCTACCCCGAGCGATAGATCCCGGAGTTGACGCCAGCGACGTGCCGCGCCGCTCCCGAGCCGACGCTTCCGAGTCGATGCGAGGCGGCGAAGTCGCGATGCACAGGCTTAGCCCGCCCTTGTCGTCGGCTTATTGGCGGAGTGACTAGCGTGCGCTCATTCCCCGCTTGCCGAGGTGGTGATCTGCAAGTGTCGGTTCACACGCGGGCATTCGCGGATGAAGCCCACCCGGCCGATCGCATTGCCAAGCCCGCTGCGACAGAACAGCAACCGGCCGGCGAAGCGGACGCTGCGACCGATCCGGAGACTCCCGTCCGGTACGCATCAAGCGTCCGCCCCATACGTCCTGACCGGCGGCCGCACCCACCCTCGGACACGCCTCGGACTGGAGACGCCGGTGTCCACCCGTCCCTACCTCGCGACGTTCGCTCCGCCCGCCGGGCGCGAGCATCGGGCCGTCGTCGAGCTGTGCATGTACCCTCGATCGCTGGCAGAGGTGGCGGCCTTGCTTCGCTTGCCGCTCGGCGTCGCCCGAGTCTTGATCGGCGATCTGGTCGAGCTCAGCGCGCTTGCCGTCCATCACGGCACCGAGCCGCGTGACACCCCGCCGAGCGGCATCCTGCTGCATCGTGTACTCGAAGGGCTACGGAGGCTCTAATGCAGCAGACGAAGCTTCGGTTTAGACCAGGTGCCTGGCACGATCCAGCCGTTCGGTCTAGCATCCCCCACGCTCGACCCGGCTCACGCACAGCGGGCGCCCAGCCCGTGAGTCGACACCTATCCCGCAAGGGGGTCTCGTTGCCGGCTCAGCTCGCCTCTCTCGCCGAGCGGCTACGGCTGGTCGTGCGCGGTCAGATGCGACCGCACCCGACCCGACCTGTCGGGGTGATCGCTGCTGCCGACGGCGAGTCGCCGGCCATGCCGCGGCACCGCCGCGTCCCCGAGCCGAGCGCCGACTTCGACCAGCGGCGCCGTTGGCTTATTGCCGCCGCCGCCGGGCTGTTCGGGCTCTCGGTGCTGATGCTCGGTCTGCTCCAGGTCGACGCTGGGCGGCTGGACGCCGCCCGGCCCGACACTGCAGTCGTGGTGGCGCCGTCCTCGCCGTCCTCGCCGTCCTCGCCGCCGGAGACCGTTGCGCCGCCTGCTCTGGATCCGCCTGCGCCGGCGCAGCGAGCGGTGCCGGCCGGCAGTGGCCGCTCAGCGCCGCCGCCGATGCGCCAAGGCATTCGATACGCCGAGCAGATAGCAGGCCCCTGGGTGCGCTATATCCCCCGCATTTCCGGATAGCGCCGCCGCCGATCTTGAACGAGGTGTGATAACGCCGCGATAGGGCCGCTCTAAGTTGCGTTGGGGCTGCTCCATTGTCGTTTCCAACGGCCCAGATGCCATGCCCAGGAGGGATACGCTGCCACCGTGCCGCACGTCCTTGTTGTGGAGGACGATCCGCAAGTCCGGCGTGGCCTGATTCGGACGCTAACCGACAATGACATCGCGGCCAGCTCGGCGGCGACTGGGCTCGCCGGCCTGCAAGCCGCTGTGGAGACCGACCCGGACCTGATCGTCTTGGACCTCGGCCTTCCGGATGTCACGGGCACCGAACTACTGCGCATCGTCCGTGCGGTCAGCCAAGTACCGATCATCGTGGCGACTGCCTGCGACGAGGAGCGTCAGATCGTCGCGGTGCTGGAGGCCGGAGCTGATGACTACATCGTCAAGCCGTTCGGGTCCGAGGAGTTGGTCGCCCGGATTCGCGCCGTGCTTCGACGTGGTCGGCTCCACGGTGGCCAGCGGAAGCCCAGAATCACGGTGGGTGGTTTGGTGATCGAGCCGGCGGCCCGTACGGCCGAGCTCGACGGAGTGTCGCTCCAGCTCTCGCCGAGGGAGTTCGACGTGTTGTACTACCTCGCCAGTCGGGCCGGCGACGTGGTCAGCAAGCGCGAGCTCCTCGTCGAGGTGTGGCGACTTCCCTACAGCCAGAACGACAAGACAGTGGACGTCTACCTCTCGTGGCTGCGCCGCAAGCTGGGGGAGAGTGCGGCGGCACCGCGCTACCTGCATACTGTGCGGGGGGTGGGCCTGCGGTTGAACGAACCGGACGAGTGAGATCCCATGCGCCGGCAGCTGACTGGCCTGGTCGCGGCGGCAATGCTCCTCGTGTTGATCGCGTTCCTGGTACCGACGCTGCTGTTGGTACAGCGCGATGTCGAGCACCGCGGCGAGCTGGCCGCCGTGCAACGCGCGCAGGCGGTCGCCGAGATGAGGCCACGCTGACCGTCAACTCGCTGCCGACGCAGCCGCAGGACGGGCTCGCGGTTTCGGTGTTTCTGCCCGACGGCCGGGTCCTGGGAGTGCCCGTCCAGCGCAGCCCGTCGGTGGACCTGGCCGCCGGCTGTCGCGGGGCCACCAACGACACAGCCGACGGCCTGGAGATCCTCGTTCCGGTCACCGGTCCGCAGGGGTGCCCGACCGTCGTCCGGGTGCTGGCGACATCAGAAGCCCTGCACGCGGGTCTCACGCCGATGGTGCTGATGGTTCTCTCGCTGTCGGTGGCCTTGCTGCTCACCGGCATCCTGCTGGCCGAACGGCTCGGCCGCGGCCTGCTCCGCTCGGTCGCCGATCTGGCCGCCACTGCCGACCGGCTCGCAGCCGGTGATCTGAGTGCGCGGGCCGCGGCCGATGGACCGCCCGAAATTCGCAAGACCGCCGTCGAGCTCAACCGGTTGGCCACTCGCGTCGATGATCTTGTCGCCGCCGAGCGTCGCCGATCCGGAGATCTGACCCACCGCCTGCGGACGCCCCTCACCGCGCTGCGCCTGGATGTCGACGCGCTGAAGGATCGAACCTTGGCGGAGCGGCTCGTCGAGGACGTCGAGGCCGTCACCGCCGCGGTGAACGAGGTCATCCGGGCGTCCCAACGGCTCGTCTCGGACGGCGCAGAGCGCGCTGATCTCGCCAGGATCGCGCGAGATCGTGCCGGGTTCTGGTCGGCGTTGGCTGAGGACACCGGACGGAAGATCACCGTGCAGATCCAGTCCGGATGCCTTCCGGTCCGCGTCGGCCCTGCCGCCCTGGAAGCGATCATGGATGCGCTGCTCGCCAACGTGTTCGCGCACACCCCTGCCGGCGTGGACCTCTCGGTGACGGCACACGCAGTGGGGGATGGAGCGGTGTTGGTGGTGGAGGACGCAGGCCCGGGCTTCCCGGACACCAGCATGATCGAGCGAGGCCGATCGGGAGCCGCGTCCACCGGGCTGGGCTTGGACATCGTGCGTCGGACGGCCGAGGACTCCGGTGGGTCCGTGAGCCTTGGCAGCTCCCCACGGGGTGGCGCGAGGGTGGCAGTCCGGTTCGGCGCGGCGCATGACTGAGGGGGCCGGCTGACCACCAGTCGCGCGCCCAGCCCGGCCTCCGGTTAACGGCCGGTCAGCGACCGGCACGTGATCAGCGCCGCCGCCCGGCTCTGGAAGGTTTTGGGCGGCCCGGTGGGTTGACGCCATTGGAGCTGGAAGGAGCCCACAGATGCCCGCCGTCACCGTCCCTGACCTCACCGTGCTGCCCCGCGTCACCGAGCCGGACGCAGCCACCACCACCGCGCGCCCGGTCATCTCGCTGACGACCGCGCCGAGCGGCTTCGAGGGTGAGGGCTTCCCCGTCCGCCGTGCCTTCGCCGGCGTCGACATCAGCTTGCTGGACCCGTTCATCCACCTCGACCAGATGGGCGAGGTGGACTACGCACCGGGTGAGCCGAAGGGCACGTCGTGGCACCCGCACCGCGGCTTCGAGACCGTCACCTACATCGTCGACGGCACCTTCGAGCACCAGGACAGCAACGGCGGCGGCGCGTGATCACCGACGGCGACACCCAGTGGATGACCGCAGGTTCCGGGCTGCTGCACATCGAGCGGCCGCCGGAGCACCTCGTGGTCAGCGGTGGGCTGTTCCACGGCCTGCAGCTGTGGGTGAACCTCCCGCGCGAGCAGAAGTGGGCCGACCCGCGTTACCAGGACTTGCGTGGCTCGGCGTCGGCCTTGCTGTCGTCCTCCGACGGCGGCGCGTTGCTGCGCGTGATCGCCGGCGAGCTCTGCGGCCACACCGGACCGGGCTCGACGCACACCCCGATGACCATGGTGCATGCGACGGTGTCGCCGGGCTCGGCCGTCCGGCTGCCGTGGGACCCCAACTTCAACGCGCTGGCCTATGTCCTCGCCGGCCGCGGCACCGTCGGCGCCGAGCAGCGCCCGATCGAGACCGGCCAGCTGGCCGTCTTCGGACCCGGCGACGCCGTCGAGCTCACCGCTGCCCAGCAGCAGGACAGCCGCTACCCGGCGCTGGAGGTCGTGTTGCTCGGTGGCCAGCCCATCCGGGAGCCGCTGGCCTGGGCCGGTCCGTTCGTGATGAACACCCGCTCCGAGGTACTGCAGGCCTTCGAGGACTTCCAGGCCGGCAAGCTCGGCCGGATTCCCGCCGCCAGCTGACGGGCTACGTCGCGGCTCCGGTGACCACTGTGACGTTCGCATCCTGTACGACGTTATGCAGGGTGGTTCGGAACCCGCCCGTGTCGAGGGCCATGACGACGCCCGTGGCCAGCAACAGCGCCACGACCATTCCCGCGATCGCGAGCCCCCACCCGCTCCGGCGCCCGGGCCGCCTGGACGCGGGCGGTTGCAACGCCGGCGGGTATGACTGGGCGATCACCGGACGCTGCCGCGGCGGCGCGCAAGCCCGCTGCTGGGGGACCGTGCTCAGCAGCTGTGGCGCGTCGTCCAGGTGCGACGGCATTGCACCTGGCTGCGGGAAGAGGTGGCCGAGCTGCTGCGGGATGAACCCCGGCTCCGGTGGGAGGTAGCCGGGCGGCGTGGGGTCGCCCGGCGGCGGTGGCTGCGGCTGAAACAGGTTGCTCACGGCTCGTTCCCCTCGACGACTTGACTCTCTTGCTCATCGTCAAGCGCACCTCAGACGCTACTGAACGGCACGATGTGATTGACGGTGAAACCTCGGAGAGTCAGAATCCACCCGCATTTGGGTGGCCAACTTGCTCCCAGCGCTTCTTCTGTCACACGAATGCCGCACCAAGCGCAGGCTGGCTAGCCGCAGCGGTAGCCCATACCGCGGGTCCGTCAGGTCTCCTCGACCTCGACGGACCCGCCTGCGCCACCCCGTTGGACCCGTCGAGGAGACGCGAATGTTCCGTTCCAACCCACGCATCGAGTTCCTGTGCCGGCCCGAGGACAGGGGGTCATCGCCGAGCCGATACCGGCGAAGACCGCAATACCGGCGTGGCTGCGCAAGCTCCCCGGGGTCAGCAAGGGCGAGGTGAGCGCCGTCAAACCACGGCCTAACGGTCAAGCGCTGTATGCCGTTCCTGGACGCGTTGACGACAGGCTGGATCATCCCGCTCGCCGCGACGGTGCGGCTCGAGATCTCCGACGGGGGACGCTCGGTGGACACCGGCTGGGAGTTCGACCGCGAGATGGTGAGCAACCACTCCCCGTCGCAGATCGCGGGAAGCCCATTCGAGCCCCGGCCGCCGATGAAGTTCCACAACTTCTGGACCATCCGCACCCCGAGGGGATGGAGCTGCCTGTTCGTGGCGCCGCTGAACCGCCCCCAGGAGGTCGTCCAGGTGCTCTCCGGGGTCGTTGACACCGACGTCTACACCTCGACGGTGAACTTCCCGTTCGTCGCTACCGCGCCGGACGGCGTCTACATGCTCGTCAAGGGAACGCCCCTTGTCCAGGTCATTCCGTTCCGGCGGGCTGACACCGAGCTCGAGCCGTCGATCGGTGTGGAGAGCCAACGGGAGCGGGACGCCCGGGAGCGGGTGCACCGCAGCACCCTCGCCGAGGAGGGCTGGTACCGCAGACACGCCCGTGCCGGTCGGTAGCCGAGCCCCTCGGCACACATGCCGGCTACTTGTAGAAGGCACCCTCGCCGCTTGCGCTGCCCGAAACCGGGCTGCTGCACCCGCTCACGGCAAGGCCGACCAACAGGCCGGCGCCGATGAGCGCTGAGGCGAGGTGTGGACGCATCGCGTGATCATTCCAGGTGGGAAGCGGACAGCCCGTCAGGTGGTTACACCTCACGCAGTGAACTTCGCCAGAACGCTGGCGGAGGGAACACGTGCAACGGTGTAAGTGTTGAAGGAGCCATGACAGAAATCCTGAAGCTGCCGGTGCTGCCGCTGACCGACATGGTCGTGCTGCCCGGCATGGTCGTGCCCATCCAGCTCGACGAGCCGGAGTACCGGGCCGCGGTCGACGCCGCCCAGAGCGCGGAGCGCGACGGTGGCGAGCGGCGACTGCTGGTCGCCCCGCGGCTGGACGGCCGCTACCCCTCCGTGGGCACCGTCGCGGTGCTCGAGCAGGTCGGCCGGATGCCCAATGGCGAGCAGGCCGCCGTGGTCCGTGGCGTGAGCCGGGCCCGGATCGGGGCCGGTGTCAGTGGACCCGGTGCCGCCCTGTGGGTCGAGGTCGAGCCCGTCGAGGACGAGCCCCTGAACGACCGCGCCGCCGAGCTCGGCAAGGAGTACAAGGCGCTGGTCATCTCGATCCTGCAGCAGCGCAACGCGTGGCAGACGATCGACTCGGTGCAGCGCATCACCGACCCCAGCGAGCTGGCCGACCTGGCCGGCTACGCCCCCTACCTGGACATGGAGCAGAAGGCACAGCTGCTCGCCGAGCTCAACGTCACCACCCGGCTCGAGCTGCTCATCGGCTGGAGCCGCGAGTTCCTCGCCGAGCAGGACATCGCCGAGAAGATCGGCAACGACGTCCGCGAGGGCATGGAGAAGACGCAGCGGGAGTTCCTGCTGCGCCAGCAGCTCGCCGCCATCCGCAAGGAGCTCGGCGAGGGTGAGCCCGACGGCGCCGACGACTACCGCACCAAGGTCGAGCAGGCCGAGCTCCCCGAGCACGTCCGCAAGGCGGCCGAGCGTGAGGTCGACCGGCTGGAGCGCGCTTCCGACCAGTCGCCCGAGTCCGGCTGGATCCGGACCTGGCTGGACACCGTCCTGGAGATCCCGTGGATGGTGCGGACCACCGACGGCTCCGATTTGGTCGCCGCCCGCGCGGTCTTGGATGCCGACCACGCCGGTCTGTCCGACGTGAAGGACCGGCTGATCGAGTTCTTGGCCGTGCGCAACCGTCGGTCCCAGCGTGGGCTCGACATCGTCGGCGGCCGTGGCTCCGGCGCGGTGCTCTCGCTCGTCGGCCCGCCCGGCGTCGGCAAGACGTCGCTGGGTGAGTCCGTCGCGCGTGCCATGGGCCGCAACTTCGTACGCGTCTCGCTCGGTGGGGTGCGTGACGAGGCGGAGATCCGGGGCCACCGGCGTACCTACGTCGGCGCGCTGCCCGGCCGCATCGTGCGCGCGATCCGCGAGGCCGGCTCGATGAACCCCGTCGTGCTGCTCGACGAGGTAGACAAGCTCGGCGCGGACTTCCGCGGCGACCCCGCCTCCGCCTTGCTCGAGGTGCTCGACCCGGCGCAGAACCACACGTTCCGCGACCACTACCTCGAGGTCGACCTCGACCTGTCCGACGTGCTGTTCCTCGCGACCGCGAACGTCGCCGACACCATCCCCGGCCCGTTGCTGGACCGGATGGAGGTCGTCACGCTCGACGGCTACACCGAGGACGAGAAGATCGCGATCGGTCGGGACCACCTCTGGGGCCGTCAGGTCGAAAGTGCCGGGTTGACCAGCGACGACGTGCAGATCGGCGACGACGCGCTCGCGCTGATCGCGTCGGAGTACACCCACGAGGCCGGCGTGAGACAGCTGGAGCGGGCGCTGGCGAAGATCCTGCGCAAGGTCGCCGTCCGGGCCGACGGTGAGCCGGTGAAGGTCGACGCCGAGAGCCTTGTCGGCTACCTCGGACGGCCGCGGTTCACCCCGGAGTCGGCTGAGCGCACCTCGGTGCCGGGCGTGGCCACCGGCCTCGCGGTCACCGGTGCGGGCGGCGACGTGCTGTTCATCGAGGCGACCGTGATGGACGGTGAGGCTGGTCTGACGCTCACAGGGCAGCTCGGCGACGTGATGAAGGAGTCGGCGCAGATCGCGCTGTCCTGGCTGCGCGCCAACGGCGCCGAGCACGAGCTCGACGCGGCGACATTGCTCGGGCGGCGGGTGCACCTGCACGTGCCGGCCGGCGCGGTTCCGAAGGACGGGCCGAGCGCCGGGATCACGATGGTCACCGCGCTGGCCTCGTTGATCTCTGGGCGACCGGTGCGCTCCGAGGTCGGGATGACCGGTGAGGTCACGCTCGGCGGCCGGGTGCTGCCGATCGGCGGCCTGAAACAGAAGCTGCTGGCCGCACACCGTGCCGGGCTGACCGACGTGATCATCCCGCAGCGCAACGAGCCGGATCTGGACGACGTGCCGGAGACCGTGCTGAGCGAGCTGACCGTGCACCCGGTCGGCCACGTCAGCGAGGTGCTGGCGCTCGCGCTGCAGTCGGCGAAGGAGTCGGCCGACCAGCCGACCCAGGCCGGCGAAACCGTCGCCGCGGCGTAACCACCGCGGCGCACCCACCGACCGCCAGCTCGCCTGCCGTGGGACAGGCGAGCTGGCGGTCGCTGTCTGTGCCCACGCAGTAGCGTCCCGCTCGTGGCTTCTCATCGAGTACGAGCAGGGGTGCCGGCTGCCCTGCTGGCCTGCGTGCTGCTGACGGCGTGCAGCTCCGCTGTCCCGGGCGTCGCCACGCCGGAGTCCGGCGGGCTGCCGACCTCGACATCGTCGAGCCCGTCCACGTCGTCGGCGGTGTTCAAGGGCTGCACGATCACGGCCACCGGCCGGAGCATCTCGTCCAGGTCCAACGTGGGGATCAGCACCAGCTCTAGCAACGATGGCGCTCGCATCAACTGCGGCGGCGCGGGGCAGCTGTCCTTGGTCAGCATCGCCGACCCGGCGATCGTCGTCGCGGTGGGCGGCGAGAGCGTCACGGTGCCCTCGGGTGAGACCAAGCAGGTTGGGCCCTACCAGGTGGCGGTCGTGAGCGTCACCAACGGCACCGCCGTGTTCACCATGGCGCCGCCGAGCTGAGCCGCGGCCGGCGCGATCAGGACGCGGAGTTCGCCGCGAGCCAGCGTTGGGTGAACTCGTTCTCCGCGCCGAGGAGCTGCCCGACCTGGGTCGCGACGATGTCCTCGATCTTTCCGCCGATGAACGGGACCGGGATCTCGACCTGCCCGTCGATCGCCAGCTCGCTGCCGCCGTCCTCGCTGCTGCCGAGCGTCTGGCTGCCGCTGACCTTCCCCGGAGTACCCGGGATGCTGACCTGCACGTCCCCGGTGTAGCGGCTCTCGCCGTCGTGCCGCCATGTCTCGGTGCGCTCGATTACCAGGTCGTCGGGCATGAACACGCGGGCCACCGGCGGCAGCTGGTCGGCGGCGAGGCCGTGCCGCAGCCGGTAGCGGGCGCTGCCGTCGCCGACCGTGTGCTCGAGCAGCTCCGCGCCCTTGCCGCCCAGCTCGGCCAGCCGCGCCTCCAGCTGGTCGCGGTTGACCATCGCGGCGTACAACGCGTCGGCGGGATGCGTGGAGCGGGTCCGGTAGCGGATGGGCCGGGGCATGATCGGAAGGTTACCGTTGCCATCCGTGACGTCTCCCCAGTCCGACGACGTCGTGTCGCTTGCCGGCTATACGACGCTGCGGCTCGGTGGACCCACTCGGCGGCTCGTCGAGGCGTCCACGGCAGCCGAGCTGGTGGACGTCGTACGGGCCGCGGACTCGTCCGGTGAGCCGTTGCTGGTGCTCGGCGACGGCTCCAACGTCGTGATCGGCGACGACGGGGTGCCCGGCGGCACGGTGCGGATCGGCCACCTCGGCACCCGCGTCGAACGGGCCGCCGACGACGAGGTGCTGCTGACGGTGCAGGCCGGCGAGAACTGGGACTCATGCGTCGCCGCGTCGGTGGCCGACGGGCTCGGCGGGCTGGAGTGCCTGTCCGGCATCCCTGGCCGGGTCGGCGCGGTGCCGGTGCAGAACGTCGGCGCGTACGGGGTGGAGATCGCCGGCGCGCTGGTGGACGTCGATCTCTACGACCGGCGAGCGGCGGCCGTCCGCGAGCACGTGCCCGCCGCCGAGCTCGGACTCGGCTACCGGACCAGCGCACTGAAGGGCTTCGCCGACCGGATCGTGCTGCGGATCCGGCTGCGGCTGCGGGCAGACGGCCTGAGCGCCCCGATCACCTACGCCGAGCTGGCGGCAACCCTCGGCGTCACCGCCGGTGACAGGGTGCCGGCCGCTGAGGCGCGCGCCGCCGTCCTGGAGCTGCGGCGCGGCAAGGGCATGGTGCTCGACGCGTCCGACCACGACACCTGGAGCGTCGGCTCGTTCTTCACCAACCCGGTGCTGCCCGACTCGGAGCTGGCCGGGCTGAACGGGTTGCGCCGGTGGCCGGCCCGGCCCGGTTGGAGCAAGCTCGCTGCCGCTGCGCTCGTGCAGAAGGCCGGCTTCACGCGTGGCCACCCGGGGCCTGGCGGGCGGGTCGCGCTGTCGAGCAAGCACGTCCTCGCGCTGACCCACCGCGGCGGCGGCAGCACCGCTGACCTGCTGGAACTTGCCCGCGAGGTCCGCGACGGCGTGCACGCGGCGTTCGGCGTAACCCTGCATCCCGAGCCGGTGCTGGTGGGGTGCCAGCTGTAGCTCACGGTGGCCGTCCGGCGGGAGCGCAGGCACACTGGCGGTGGATGAGCTTCAACGCGGGTCCCCGAAACGCCGCCGTCGCTCGGATCTTGCTGACGCTCGCGGTGACGGTGGCCGCCGTTCTCGGTGTGGTGCCGGCGACCAGAGCCGCCGGACCGAGCTCCACCGAGTTCGGCGCCACCCTGTCCTTCGAGCCCGTGGCTGGAGCCGGCGACGTCAGCCCGACCGCACCGATCTCCGTGACGATCACAGACGGTGAGCTCGCCGACGTCGTCCTTCAGGCGCCAGGTGGCACGCCGGTCGCCGGTGAGCTGGCGCCGGACAAGCAGAGCTGGCGCGTCAGCGAGCCCCTCGGCTACGCCAAGACCTACACCTGGTCCGGGACGGCTACCGACTCCGGTGGAACCAAGGCGCCAGTCAGCGGGTCGTTCACCACGGTCAAGCCCGTTGACAAGGTCAACGTCGTGATCAACATCGGCGACAACCAGGTGGTCGGGGTCGCGGCGCCGATCACGATTCAGTTCTACGGCCGGGTCGCCGACCGGGCCGCCGCGCAGCGGGCGCTCAGCGTGCAGACCTCCAACGACACCGAGGGCGCATGGGGTTGGCTACCGGACTCCGACATCGGCTCGCGTGTGCACTGGCGACCCAAGGAGTACTGGAAGCCGGGCACGAAGGTCACGGTCGGCGCGAAGATCTACGGCGTGCCGTTCGGGGCCGGCAACTTCGGCGGCGACGACCTCACGTCGGTGTTCACCATCGGGCGTGAGCAGATCGTCAAGGCCGACGTGCGCAGCTTCCAGATGATCGTGATGCGCGACGGCGCCCAGGTGGCCAGCTACCCGGCGAGCTATGGCCTCGACTCCGACCCCGACCGCAACACCCGCTCCGGGATCCACGTCGTCACCGAGCGGATCAACGACAAGCGCATGATCAGCCAGCGCTACCAGTACGACGTCGTGGTGCAGTGGGCCGTGCGGATCAACAACAACGGCGAGTTCATCCACGCCAACCCCGCTACGACCGGCGTGCAGGGCAGCTCCAACGTCAGCCACGGCTGCGTCAACCTGTCCACGAACGACGCGAAGGCCTACTACGACTCGGTGCTCTACGGCGATCCGGTCGAGGTCACCGGCTCGTCGGTGCCGCTTTCGGCGTCCGACGGCGATATCTGGGACTGGACGCTGTCTTGGGAGCAGTGGCAGAAGCTCTCCGCGCTCTAGACGCGCTCCTCGATGAGCGCGGCGAGATCCAGCAGCCTGCGCTCCGCTCCTGGCCGCCCGACGAGCTGGACGCCGTGCGGCACGCCGTCCACCAGCACCGGGACGGTGAGCGCCGGCAGCCCGGCGTGGTCCCGCGGCTGGGTGTAGGGCACCGTCATGCGGCGACATCGACCAGGTGGACAGGTACCCGCTGCCGACCCACGCGCCGGCCAGCGGAGCCGGCCCGGCGACGGCGGGCGAGAGCAGCGCGTCGTAGTCGGCCAGCGGCGTGCAGGCTGCCGCTGCGAACCCGAGCGGCGATCTCGGTCGCGCTGAGCTCGGGGATGTCCACGCCGTCAGCCCTGCCGGTGCGCCCGCATCGCGGAGGCCTGGTCGCGTGGCTTGAGCACGATCAGGTCGATGTTGACGTGCGACGGTCGGGTGGCAGCCCACGCGACGGCGTCCGCCACGTCCGCCGCGGTCAGCGGGGTCAGTCCCTGGTAGACGGCGTCCGCTTTGTCCTGGTCGCCGCCGAAGCGGACCAGGGAGAACTCGGTCTCGACCATGCCGGGGGCGAGCTCGGTCAGCCGTACGGGCTGGCCGAGCAGCTCGCCACGTAGCGTGCGGTGGATCATGGCCTCGGCATGCTTGGCTCCGGTGTAGCCGGCGCCGCCGTCGTAGGGCTCAAGCGCGGCGATCGAGGTCATCGTGACGATGTGCCCGTCGCCGGACTCGATCAGCTTCGACAGCAGGCCTTTGGTGACGCGCAACGTGCCGAGCACGTTGGCTTCCCACATCCACCGCCAGGCGTCCTCGTCGGCGGTGGCCACGGGCTCGAGCCCCTTGGCGCCGCCGGCGTTGTTCACCAGCAACCGGCAGGTCGAGATCGCGGCGACGAACGCCTCCACGGAGTCCGCGTCGGTTACGTCCAGCGGCAGCGCGGTGCCGTCGATCTCGGTGGCGATCTGCTCCAGGAGCTCCATGCGCCGCGCGCCGAGGACGACGTGGAACCCCTCGGCGGCCAGTGCGCGGGCGGTGGCGGCGCCGATTCCGGAGCTGGCTCCGGTCACCACCGCAGTCGGGCGATCAGTCACGGCGCGAGCCTAGCTACCGTTGCGGGGGTGCACGTCTATGCGATTCCGATGCGCACGCCGTTCCGCGGAATCACGGTGCGCGAGGGCATGTTGCTGCCCGGGCCGGCCGGCTGGGGTGAGTTCTGCCCGTTCCGCGAGTACGACGACGGGGAGGCGGCCGCGTGGTTGGCCTGCGCGATCGAGGCAGCCACCGTCGGCTGGCCGCCTGCGGTGCGTGACATCGTGCCGGTGAACTGCATCGTGCCCGCGGTCGATGCGCAGCGCGCCCACGAGATCGTCGCCGGATCGGGGTGCCGCACCGCCAAGGTCAAGGTCGCCGACCACCCCGACTCGCTCGCCGCCGACCTCGCCCGCGTCGAGGCGGTCCGCGACGCCCTTGGCCCCGGTGGCGCCGTCCGGGTGGACGCCAACGGCGCATGGGACCTGGACACCGCGCTCGCCCAGATCCCGCTGCTGGACAACGCGGCGGGCGGGCTGGAGTACGTGGAGCAGCCGTGCGGCACGGTCGATGCGCTGGCCGCAGTGCGCCGCCGGGTCGACGCCCGCATCGCCGCGGACGAGTCCATCCGCCGCGCCGAGGACCCGCTGCGGGTGGCGCTCGCCGGTGCGGCCGACATCGCCGTGCTCAAGTGCGCGCCGTTGGGCGGAGTGCGCCGCGCACTGCAGGTGGCCGAGGCCGCCGGGCTGCCGTGTGTGGTGTCCTCCGCGCTACAGACCAGCGTCGGGCTCGCCGCCGAGCTGGCCCTTGCTGCCGCGTTGCCCCAGCTGGACTTCGCCTGCGGCTTGGACACGCTGTCGCTGCTCGACGGCGACGTCGTCGCGTCGTCTGACGCCTTGCGTCCCGTGGACGGCAACCTGCGGGTCCGACCGGCTCCACCGGCACCCGACCCCGCCCTGACCGCGCAGTTCGCTACCGATCCGGCCCGCACGGCCTGGTGGCACGAGCGGTTGGCCCGCGTCGAGCACGACACGGGTCGCTAGCCCGCGCGTCAGACCGCTGTCAGGCCTCGCGAGTCCGCCGAGCGGGCCGCCGGAATTGGTGCAGGTGGTGGCCGGCGTCGGGGGGTTTGTTGGGT
>Ga0136614_10001207_pt1 | contig 14949 bp, 11 predicted proteins | sample AntDrymUQ2792106_2_FD_106643 | JGI IMG/M metagenome (GOLD analysis project Ga0136614, IMG submission 106643) | Polar desert sand microbial communities from Dry Valleys, Antarctica - metaG UQ279 (21.06) | ecosystem: Environmental > Terrestrial > Soil > Desert | place: Antarctica: Dry Valley... | reverse complement strand
TTTGAATCCACCCCTCAGGTGTGCCATCGTTCGTCTCAGGCTCCTGAGGGGACACCAAGTCATTTTTATAGGTTGCGACTGGCACACCTCCACTCCCCACCGTCGTGCGTAATGGCTCAAGATGTCACCTGCGCTCACTTCCCTGAGATTGGTCACGATGATCTTGGTCTTCTTCGGCCCGTGGTTCCGCCGTTGTTTGCTTAATATAATCGTGACGTCGCCGAGTCCGTGGAGCTTGCGTTGACATTCATAAATCCAATAATCACGCCGCCTCCCATCTGGTTTGACGCTCTTCACACGCCGATACTGCTGGCGTGGTAAGTGTTGCACTAAGTCTTTCAGATACTTGCCATCCGCAAACTTGCGCGTGCGTGCCACGGCAAACACATAACCATAGCCCAACTGCTCAATCAGTTTCAGCGTCTCGGTCGCCGCAAAGCCCGCATCCGCCTCGACGATGATCTGCCGCACCCAACCAGGCGGCATCAACTCCGCTACCATCTGCCGCAACAACTTGTTCTGATGACCTTTCTGCTGCGGATCAATCACTGCGACGGCGACCGGCACGCGAAAGCGCTCCCAACTGGCAATCAGCAGCACAACTTCAAAGCCAAAGCAATACGGCGCATATTCATTGATGCGCGCCACTCGCCCTCACGGGTGCTGCTCGCCGCGCTTGCCCTTGAGCGTGGTGTCGCCGATCAGGTGTCGCACACCATTGCTGGGCGGCGGCAACGTGCGCAGCACGTCGGCGCTGATGGCTTGAAGCAAAGCGTGTTCGTCCCACCACCCGCTCCTGACCATCCGCAGCAGTGCCCAATACTTCAAACGCCGCGGCACAATCCGACTGACGCCCTTGAGCGTGCCCTTCTCTGGCACCAGAATCAAGCCGACGAGCAACCAACAGAACAGCACAAAGTGGCGGGCTTGTGAGCAGCCGAAATGTGGCTTGAACGGGTAGAGAAAATCATATACCTTCGGCGGTATGCATGTCAGGCCGAGCATGTCAGCCCTCTTCGCTAACTGGATGGTTGGACACTTTCCAGCTTAGTGCTGAGAGGGCTTTATTTCAAAGATCAACTGCTACCCGTCACTTTTGAGTCATTAAGCTTTTCAATCACTTCATCAACAGTCGGCTTGGAATCTGTAAATTGTGATGCTGAATTTTCTACAAGCGGATTTCGCCCTCAGCTTCCCCGAAGTGAATTCGTGTGCCGACGCTGAGCGTCACACTGCGATTTGCTTCAACATCGCGCACGTCCCCGTCAGAAGTCGTCACCACCCACTTCTCATTCATCAAATTCTTTAAGCCCCAGAAGTCCTTGTTCGTCGGGTGCTGTGCGACGGACGCAACAGCTTGCGAAAAGTCGTAGAGGCGACCGTCGTCGACGTGATGTGGGAAAATCTGCGTATCGTGGTTCAGCATGACGATCTGTTGACCGATGCGAATGCGCGGCGGCAACTTAAGTTGCGCGGCGCACGACCAACATAAGCCAGTGTTTCCGCCAGAAGCTTTCAACTTGTCGGCATCGTAGAAGTTTTCCAAAGAACAATGTGAGCAATAAAAGACCGCATCGCGCAGACGCACCATCTGTCCTCGCCACTCGCTTTCACGCACGCGCCCGTGTCGCGGGTCACGTAAACCGATGGTGAATGCGCGCGTAAAGATGTCGTGCAGGAACTGCGGGTAGATGCGCCAGAACGCGAGCGCATTGTCGTGGATGCCGGCGACGGGGCGGTTCGATTCATTATGCGGGTCGTAGATGAAGACCGGCTCCGTGCCATAGAGTTTGTTCATCGCCGGAAGGTCGAGGCACTTTATCTCAGTCTCCTTCTTGCCTTCGAGCGGATGAGACACGGTCAGCATATAATAAATGAGTACGGCGAGCGAAAACAGATCCGTCTCAATGCTCGGCACGGCTTCACCGCGCACGACTTCGGGCGCCATGAAGCGTGGCGTCCCTAACACGCCGAGCGTGCCGCCGCCGTTCACCGCCACGTTGTCGCAATCGCAGATCAGCACGTCGCCATTATCCGGATCGAAGAATGCGTTGCCGAAAGAGATGTCGCGGTAACAGAAGCCCTGCGAGTGAAGCAGCAAATAGTTGTGCGCGAGATTGAAGCAGGCGGTAGCGAGCGAGCGGAAGGTCGGTTCGATGCGCCGCTTCATCAGGTCAACGATGTTCTTGAAACGAGCGGGGCGCAGGCCCATCACGTAACCGAAGCCCTGCACATTATGGTCAACCGCAAGTTCAATGGGCCACAGAAAATGTTCGCTCGGCGCGCCCTTTCTGACGAGCAACTCAATTGCCGCGCGCTGTTCGGGAGTCGCCATCTGCGGAAAAAACCACTTGAGCGCGACCGCTTCGCCACCGAGGCTGGCTTTGTAAACTTCGCCCTGCCCACCCGCGCCGAGCAGCTTTTCGGCGGTGCAAGACATACCTGACGGCTCTGTGCGGACGGTCTGTCCTTCTCTGAAAATTTGCTGCTCCATTTATGGCTGCTCCTCATAATTTGTTGTCGCGACTTTCAACTAACGCGTCGTAGTTCGTTTCCCATGCGGCAATTCGGTTGTTAGTCAAATCATTATCTTCAGCATCGACCGCGCTGCCGGTGTCAACTTCGACCGCGACCGTGCCGTTACCATTGATCCGGCTACGCCGAATCGCCGCGACCCCTCCGACGCGAATGCTGACGCCCGCTTCGCGGTTCGCGTATATGTCGCAATCATCAATCAACACCCGCCCGTCATCACGCACAAAGACACCTGACATTTGGCCGTGGTGAAGATGGCAGCCGCGCAGAGTGAGATTGCCTCCCGTCGTGATCGCGGCTTCGGCTTCCGCATGACGGGAGATTTCGCAATCTTCGAGGGCCGCGCGCCCCGCCCGGTGAATGAAGACCCCGGAGTTGTCGCCGCTATGCAAACGGCAACCGCGCGCTTTGACCTCGCCGGCATCGCTGACGCCTAAACCTGCTTTGCTGTTGCCGGTGATCTCGCACTCTTCAAGCGTGCAGTCAGCTTTGTTCCACACGACGACGCCCGCGTCATTGCCGTCTCTGATGATTGAGCGCGCCAGCGTGAGCGTGGCACCATCGGTCACGGCGACGCCTAAGTTGTGGCTGGCGTGGATCAAACAATCTTCGACTCGTCCGCGCGCACCGGCATACGCATAGATGCCCGAATCTGCGCTGTCGTGAATGTGGCAGCGACGAATGATCGAAGTCGCCGCGGAGTTGTGAAGCGCGATGCAGGAAAGTGACTCGGATGTGATGTCGCAATCCTCAAGAGTCAGCTCGCCTTGTGCGATATCAACTGTGAAGAAGCTGATGCCGCCGGACACAGCAGCAGAGGTGCCGCGCAAGGTGAGATTGCGCACGGTTGCGGTGTCGGCGTGCATCAACAGGCAACTCGCGTCAGTGCTTTCGATGATGATCGTTTCGAGCGCGCCGTCGCCGACGATTTCAATCTGGCCCTGAATTGAGATGCTTTCGCGGTAGAGGCCGGGACGCACCAGCACACGCGCGCCGTGTGAGGCATGGCGCAGAGCTTCCGCGATGCTCATAAACTCGCCGTCACCTGCGGCGGAGACGATGATGGTGTCGCGCGCTTTTGTATTGATCGAAGCCTGCGGAGTCACGGCGGCGACTCCGCCGGTCGGTTTGACAGCTAACGATCCGGTCGAAGAAACACGCTTCGGCTGAGCAGCGGAGTGTGAGGTGGGTGTGACGTTAAGCAGCGAGGGTTTATTTATCGCCGGTGGATTGTTTTTGGTAACTGGCGTCTCTGACTTTGACGCTGAAACCGCCGATGGTCGTTCAATTTTCGCAAGCTCATCCACGCTGATGACGCCGAGCGCGAGCGCCCAGGATTCGACCGCCCAACGCGCTGCCGTCTCCTCCAAAGCTACATCATCATGCAGACGTTGCGCCATCCGCAGCAGCAGCGCTGAGCGCGGTACTGCTCCTGACTTGTATGCGAGCAATTCCGCCGGCACGCGCTCTTCGAGTGCGACAACTAAGACGGCGATTTCACGTCGATACTTGGGAGCGTAATCCCGCAGCAACCCTTCGCAGCGGCGCGGGCTGTTGATGACCTCGCGACCATAACGCGCGACTATCTCAATCAGTTTCTGACGCGGCAACTCGTTCATGCGTGCGTTAACTTGGGCCGGTCAACCTAGTGGCGGTCGATGCGGTGGCTTCGGTTACTTTCTCTGTTGCAGGATCAGCGGCAAGTACGTCCATCCGCACCAGGAATGCGAGCGTGCAGTCATCGCCGCTGCCGGTGGTGGTCGCTTCTTCGAGCCAACCCTTGACGCCGCGGTTAACCGAATCGAAACCATCAGCACGCATCATCTCGATAAGATCGCCCCCTACTTGATGAAAACCGGCGGTCGTCGAAAACGAGTTTGCGTAGCCATCGGTCGTCAGCAATATCAGCGCCGGAGTGGTGTCGGTAAACGAATGCAGGGCGAAACGAAAATCCTCCGCTGCCTTATTTAGACAGAGTGAGGTCGTTTCGTTCGCGAGCAATCTAGCATCTTCCGGCAGCGGTTGTGTAACTTCACCAGTTGCTGAGACGTGCAGGATTTCCCCGTCGCCGAGCTGCATATACAGTGCGAACGAAGACGTGACGGCGGCGACGAGAAGGGTCGCTCCGTAAGCGAGGTAAGGATTGGCTTCGACGAGTTTGCGCGCTCGCTCCCCATCTTTTTCAATGAGCTTTGCGAATTCCGCTTCCCGCAGAGGCTCGTGCCGGAGGTCGGCTTCAACCGCCGCGCGCCAACGTCTGACCAACTCGCCGGGCAGATACGCGCGAGTTTTCTCTGCCAAACTTTTGATATCCGAAATGTCAGAAGAGAGATTGAATGTTTCGCTCATCAACGTCGCGGCCAGATGCACGGCGAAGCGCGAACCACGGTCGCTGCGAAAACATTTGTTGCTGCCGTGTCCGTCTGAGACGGTGAGGATGATCGGCAAGCCAATACTCGACGCGCGCAATTGCAACAGCGCATCCTGGTTCGGAATCCCGGCGCGCAGGTGAGAAGCGCCGGGGACGGTTTCGCCGACCACGCGCCACTCAACAGCAGACGCGGGCTGCTTGTTTTCACCAACCGCGCTCTGCGTCCGTTCTTGAGGAGGAACCTCAGAATGCTGCGCGACAACTCCTGCCTTGTCCCCCACCGTCCCACCAATTGGAGCATCGGCTTTCGGCGTCTCGCTCGTCGCAGCTTTACCGGGTGGTGCGCTCTCGTCGGATGTGGGTTGCGTTGTCGGTGTTGAGGTTGAAGAGTTTTTCGTTGTGTCGTTCATTAAACTTTCGCCTACCACACGTCATCAACAGTTTTTTGGTCGTCAGCCGGGTCTGCGGGATTCGTCGCTGCTGGTGACGTTGCGCCGGCCGCTTGAGTTCCGCCTGACGGGTCGGCAGCGGAAGTTGCGGCAGGTTGTGCGCTTGGAACGGGTACGCCAACGGGTGTCCCGGCAGAAGCTGGCGAAGCGTCCGGATGATCGGTGCCTGCGGAGGCTGGTGACGAAGCGGATTTGAGCACAGCGGTTGACGCCCACTTGATATGTTTGACGAGCGCCTCGGGCGAGTTCGCTGCGAGAGGTTTCATCTCCGGGTGCGCGATATACTTTTGCAGAACCTCATCGTCGGCATCTTGCCCGATGGAGATGGCGATGCGCACCGCCTTCTTGCCCCAGGGTTGATCCAACAAATCTTTCAGGCCTTTCTCGAAATCATCGGTTGGCTGCCCGTCGGAAATAAGGACGAGTACCGGGGGCAGTGCGCGCTCCGACATCGGCGGCATCTTGAGCTGCTCGGCGACCAGGGAGAGAGCCTTGCCCATGTCTGTTTCGCCGTCGGCGGGAAGATCATTCCACGCGAAATCGGCAACCGGGGTCGGCTGTGAGATGTGCCATTGCGCGCCGTCGGAAAATTTCACCGCGCGCACCAGAACCTGCGCGTTCGGGTTGTCGTCGGCAACTTTCTTCATGTGCGGAATGGCTTCGCGGATCGCATTGTTAAGGGCTTGGATTTTGCCATCCTGCTGCATCGAGCCGGAAGCATCGGCAATCCAGATGAAGTGCAAAGGTCGTGAAGCGAGTTCACCGCCTGGTCGTCTGCTCATAGTCGAATATCCTCCTCAAACGAGTAAGGTCTAACCGCCTTGGTAAATTTAATGGGTGCCGCGCCACGATACACCACAGGAGACCAAAGTTAAAAGTCACCAAGGTGCGGAATTAATGTTTGAGAATAAGTGAGAGCGTAGCTCACCTTCAGTTCGAAATATCCCTTTGAACGATTGACAGCTTTCACGACGAAATCAGGGAACTCGCCGGTCGTTGATGCTCGGCTGCGCCTGCTCTTCGCGCAAGATCGCAATGATTGCCGGAACGACAAAGACTGCGCCGATGACCAAAACGATGAGCAAAAGTAAGGTGAATAAACATCCGCCCAGCTTCCACCCACGACGCGACGGATTCTGAATCGTCAGAGGTTGTTGCCGACTCGGAACGTTGTTCGCTGAGGTCGCTGGTGAGACAGCATTCGGGTGCGACGGTCGAGGCGAAACAACAATCGGGGATGAGGAGGGCAGAGGGTTGTGAGACGTCGCCGGTTGCTGAGCATTGACAGGAGGGAATTGCGGGACGGGATGCTGTCGAGGGGTGACCTGTGATGTACCTCGTGCGGGTGATTTTGATGGAGGATTCTCGGTTTGGTCATCTGCCCTGCGTGTTGATGGAGCCTTCTGCCCACTGGTAATGTTTGTAGATGGCATATCCGTTTGACCGGGGTCAGGCAACGTGGTTCGCGTAGTGTCCGCTGTTCTACTTCGAACACGTGCGGCAAACTCCGTCTCGGAGATTATGCCGAGCGCGACCGCCCAGCAATCAACCGCCCAGCTTGCCGCTTCCGGCATGTAAGCGCGATTGTCTTGCAGACGGTTGGCGAGTTTCGCGAGCAACACATCGCGCGGTACAGACTTGCCCGTCCGTATTAAATCCGTCGCGACACGTTCTTCGAGGGCACCGATCAAGATGTTGATTTCGCGGCGATGCGAGCCGCACAAATCCCGCAGCAATGCTTCGAGGCGCTTCGGCGAGTCGCAGATGCCGCGTCCATATTTAGCGATCAGGCGCGTTAGCGTATGGCGTGGCAAAGAATTCATGATCTACGAAACAGTGGCGGCGGGCTACAGCTATGCGCCGCGTTTAGCAAACTGTTCTGCCTGTGCCTCAAGAAGAAATGCTGCCTGCTCTCTAACCTTGCGATACTCCGTCGCCGCAAGTTTTCTCCATGTATACCATGAGGCGATAGCAAATATGATGCAGGCGATTGTGCCGAATGCTGACAAGGTCACGGCCAATGAGGAGTCACGCAATTTGATCCAGATGAACAGATTGAGGGCTATGCTAATTAACATTGAATTAAGAGACCAACCCCTGCAAATTCGCAGGCGGCTCCTTCCATATTCAAGAAGTTCCGAAAGGCGTTCCGAGCGTGAAAGGATTTCACGTCGCGCCACATGATAGTCATTGATCTCGGTAAAACGCTCCTTTAGCAAATCCTTGTTCCAATAGTGTTCGAAGAGTGAATCAGCAATGCGGTCAGATACAATTCCCAAAACGTACACCAATGAGAGTAGGGGAATCAAAGCCGTTGTCGAGAACACCTTTTCAGTTGGCACCCAATCCCACCCAAAGACAGTCAGGACCAGCAAGACGACCCATGCCAGCGCGCCAACGCCGATTACGACAAGTTCGACGAAAAGATTGGTAGTATTCATAATGTGTAATCGCCACTGCTTGATCTGCCGGTCACGAATAAAAAGGTGCGAGTTGATGGATATATTGCGGCCATCTTTTCTTCACTCTATGCCTTATTATGGCGGAGGCTCAAAGGGTCTTAGCCGCCACACTACTTTTTGGAGTAAGGTTCATACCACAGCTTAACCTTCAATTGCCTAATTAAAAGTTGCACTTCAAACTTGAATCCACGCATTAGCCGACACCCCGTAGCTGTTTGATACTTCTCACGCGAATACCTTGTTCCTCCACTCTTTTGCACACAGCTTGAAACGTTATTGTGCCGCGAGAAAATCTATTGACAAGCTCACCCGACAGGAATATTTTCTACGCGCTTTAACGAATCTCTTTACCTGCTGGCGCCACCCCTCGCACTCGCCAGATGCGCTCAACCCGTCAACTTTCGAGGGAACACGCGATGCCGCCCTTTTCTCTCGAAACATGTCTGTCTGTAGTTGCTAAGTCCGCAATGTTCCCTGCGCGAAACGAATCCATCGCGTCGAATAAAATATTCCCGACCACGCCCAAACCTTCGAAATGCTCAGTCGCCGTCTTAACGTCGAGACGCCGAGCGTAAACGAACCCATCTGATTGCACGGAGATTCGCCATGAAAGATGCCAGCCCGATTGTCTCATTCCAACAAATTAACAACGCCTTCAGCCACGAGTCCGTGATGACGCGGACGCACAACGAGGCCGACGCGAAAACGGACGACCCCATCGAGGCCGCGAGCAAGCTTGCCGCGCTTGGCAACGCGCTGAAAGTCCTTGAAACGGCGGACGCCGAAGCGCGGTCGAAGGTGCTGGTCGCAGCGGATCATCGGGTCGCGTCGCTGTTGCAGACTTATCTCGCGATGAAATCGAGCGAGGAGGGAAAGGTCGAAGCATCGGCGGCGGGCGCAAACGAAGCCAAGTTCGATGACAAGGACGTTCTAGGGTGGATCGGCAGCTTCTTCTCCTGGTGGAAAAGGCTGAAGCCGGCGAAATGGCTCGCCGCGCCGCCTGAGCCAGAAACGATCCCGAACAACCCCGAAGACTTCAGGATGGCGGTGCTCGGCGATTGGGGGACCGGCTTGTATGGCGCGCCGCTCTGCGCGAAGAGTATCGAAGCAGAAAAGAATATCGCGCAGGACGGTAAGGGGTACGGTGTCTTGATGCATCTCGGCGACGTGTACTATTCGGGCGACGACCACGAAGTGCAGAAACGTTTCCTCGACCTCTGGCCGAAGAACCCGAACACCGTCAGCCGCGCCATCAACGCCAACCACGAGATGTACACCGGCGGTCACGCCTACTTCAAAAAAATACTGAAAGGATTCAAACAGCCCGCCAGTTACTTCGCGTTGCAGAACGACCACTGGCTACTGGTCGGCCTCGATTCGGCCTATGCAGATAAAGACCTCGCGAAAGATCAGGTAGGATGGCTGAACAACATCATCGCGAAAGCTGATAAGCGAAAGATCATCATGTTCACGCACCATCAGCCGTTCTCTTGGCTCGAAGAGCAGCACCCGAAGATGACTGGCAAACTCGGCCAACTACTCAACAGCAAAAAAATCTTTGCATGGTACTGGGGTCATGAACACCGCTGCGTGATCTACGATCAGCACGATGCCTGGGGTTTGCACGGACGCTGCGTCGGTCACGGGGGCTACCCGTACTTCCGTAAAAACTGGTCGGAGCTGGGGGCGAAGAAAGAGGATGAGAATTGGTGGCAGCTGGGAAAGAAAAACTTTACCCCCGGTGGTCGCGTACTCGACGGGTCGAACCAGTACATCGACGGGCACGACGACCCTCAGCGATATGGGCCGCAGGGGTACATGACAGTCGAGTTCAGAGGAAAGAATCTTAACGAGATTGTACATGCTCCGGACGGGACCAAACTTTACGAGAAGCAGATCGCTTGATCAGAATTCGGAGAATGAACGTGCGGGGTTCAAAGCATTTAACAGAGAGCACAGAGAGGAAGATAAAGGTAAAAAGAGAACAGGCAAAAGTGAACGCCGATCACGATGCTGCTTCGTCTCTGCCCAGATGCCGAAGAACTTGCGCGTAAGTGCTGAACTGTTCTCCGTTTCCTTTGTGTGACCTCTGTGTCCCTGTATTAGAAAGAAACTGCACACCATCTAATCCGCGTGCTTTTCTAAACCATTCAGCGCATACCAGTGATGCATATGGATGAGACCGACAAACTGTACCTCGCAAGAGCCACGCGCGCCTTCAACAACAGGCCGGTCGCCGACGTGCTGGACAAAATCAAGGCTATTGTCGGCCCCGGGAACATGCCTCCAATCGAACAGTCAAAGCTGGCAGAGCAGGCTCTGGACAGACTGCGTGAGGGCAAGAAGCCGACCGCGAAGCAGATCGCGGCACTCGAATTTGTGATTCGACTGATGCGCCCCGTGCCGCTGTCGCGGGAGGGCGCGCTCGAAAACCTCAGCCCCGATGTCGCTCCGTCATTCACCCACTGGCCGCAGTTTCAAAAATCAATCAAGCCCTTCCTCTACTCAATCGGGCGCATTGATCTGCTGCCGAAAGAGGGCGTCGGCACCGGCTTCCTCGTCTCGGACGGTGTACTGGTGACGAATCGGCATGTGCTCGATCAACTTTCGAAGGGCACGGGCGTGCTCGAAAAAGGGCAGGCGGTGGTGCGTCTGAAGTTCGAGCACGGCATCCCCGACACGGACGCGCCGGTCAAGATTATGGGCGTCCTCGCCGTTCACGAATCGTTAGACATCGCGCTGTTGAAGGTGGAGAAGCAGAAGTTCGGGGACGGGCGGCAACCCTTGAAGTTCGACCCGCACCCGGTCACGGCAGGGCACGCGGTCGTCGCCGTTGGCTATCCGTTCGACGATTCAAAGCGCAACCCGCTGTTCATCAGCGCGCTGTTCGGTGGAAAGTTCGGCGTCAAGCGCGCCGCGCCGGGCGAGGTCGCGGGGACGGGGCCGCATTCGATCCTGCATGACTGCACAACGCTCGGCGGCAACTCCGGCTCGCCGATCCTTTCGATGGAGACCGCGCGCGTCGTCGGCCTGCACCGAGACGGCTATTTCCTGTACCGCAACGAGGCCGTCGACGGCGCGGCGCTCAACGAGTTCATCAGCCCGCACCTAAAAAAATAATCATGCCCGCACGTGCTTTCGTCATCGTGATTGAGGATTACGGCGAAGGGAATTTCCTCCCCAGCCTGCCCGGCGGGAACGCCGATGCCGCCGTATTCATCAAGTGGCTGACCGAGAAGAAAAACGTCACGAAGGATTCGATCCTTTGCTGCGCCAATAAAAAATTCAAGTGGCGCACGACCGGCACGTCCGCGCAGCAGATCATTGACGAACTGGCGAAGATGATGAGGGAGTGGGCGGACAAGACTGACGAAATGTACTTCTATTTTTGGGGGCACGGCTTTTCTCACTCGACATCGCCGTGGGAAAAATCCGTTGACGTGCTGGTTGCGTCGGACTTTAAGAACCTTGAGACCGGCGGGAAATTCTGTCTGAAGCTGAACGAGGTCAAGGCCAAGCTCTGGAAGTCTCTCGGTCCGAGGCATCATTACTATTTCATTGATGCCTGTCGCAACGTCATCCCGGACGGCTCCGTCTCGCTCTCCGACACCGGACTCGGCTTCCCGACTTCGCAACTCGGCACGCCGTCAATCTATAAAATCTTCTCCACCGCGCAAGGCGCAGTCGCGAAGACGCAGAGCGGATTCACGCAGGCGCTCGTCAATGGCTTGAGCGGAGGAGGGCGCGCGAAAGGTTTACGCAACGGACGCATGTATGTCGTCTTCGACCTACTCTGCGACTACTTGAAGAAGACTCTTCAAGCAAGTGGCCAGGAAGTTGATTTCGACCGAGAGGGGAGCGGCGAAGGTCACATCGTCGAGTTGAACCCGATCCCGGAGACGAAGTGCGAGATCAGCATCGTGAACGCCAAACCGACCGACAGATTCACGCTCATCGTCGAAGACATCAAGGGGTTTGGCAAGCAGTACACATTCAAGGGCGGCTCGTACAAGTTCTCTATGTTCCCCGACGACTACACGCTCCGCGTCGCGCACCCTTCTGCCAAAGTTGTACAGAAAGAGCCGCCGCAGCCGACCGTCGACCTCTACGACCCGTGCATCGTACATTTCGAGATGCAGCCGAAGGCGGGCGCGAAGAAAGCGGCGTCGAAGAGCGCGGGAGCGCGGGCGTCGAAGGACACGACCGTGCCTGCGCCGAGTGCCGATGTCAGCTCTGTTACAGAAACGTTGGCGAGTCAGAAAATGAAGTCAGCGAACCTGCAACTGAAATCGGCAGCCGCGCCGCACACCGAGATTCGCGTCGAGAATCTTAAAACCGGAGACGTACTCAGTAGTGTCAAGAATTTCTCGAAAGACGTTCAACCCGGCCAGTACCTGCTGAAGCTCCGCGAGCGCGGCGTCACCGTCAGCAGCCGAACGGTGACGATCAAGGCTGGCGAGAGTAAGAAGGTTGACTTGCTCCGGCGACCGAAGAGCCGCGTCAAGGATCAAGTGTTGAAGGCGGTTCAGGCGGAGGTGAGCGACGGGCTGCCAGTCTTCTCGGAGCGTTACCTCGGCCCCATCGCGAACAACGACCTCGGCTTGTGGCTATCGCTGTTCGGGGCGTCGCGTATCCTCGGTGCGCCCGGCGACTTTCGCAAGTTGGAGCGGTTGCGGCTCGAAACTTTCGATGATATGAAAAAGGAAGACGCGGCGGTCTACGTGCTCGCCGGTTTCGAGAAGTCGAGCGGGAAGTTTGGCGTTGGCTTGAGCGGCGGTGAACAGGTCGAGTGGGACATGCTGCGGGAAGTTAAGGGCCTCTACAAAATTTACGAGCGGCGATTGTCCGCGAAGGAAGGGCCGCAACTGCTGTCGCTCAAAATCCCGAAGCACACGCCGCTCACATTCTCCGTCCACTGCATGCCAAACCGCGTCACGTTTATGACAATCGCGGAGGATAAAGACGGGCGGCTGAGGGTTCATCAATTTCTGCTGCCGGTCCGTCACCTGATACCGCATCTGAGGCCGAAGCTCGGCAAGTACCCGGTGAAGAATATGTTGAGTTACGTGCGGACGGCGTACCTCGCGCAAGTCCAGTTCGCGCGCAAGCGTCCCGTCGAAACGCTTATCAAGGAGACGAACCCGGCGGTGTGGCGTGATCTGCTTAAACTCAAGTGGCTCGACCCGCTCATGCCTCTGCTGATGGCCTACGAAGTGGTACGCCACGGCACCGCGAACCAAGAGCAAATGCTGCTCGACTTAACAAACAGCAACCTGCGAAAGCACTTCGAGGGGATGCCGGATGTCGAGGCGATTGCCAAGCTGCTCGGCGCACCATGGACGATCCCCGCCGCCGCACCGCTCGCGCTCGACGGCGTGCTCGCCTTCGACGATGTGCAGGAGAAGCAAATGCTTCAACTCTCCCCCGATAAGCTCGACTATTCGAGTGCGTGGGTGATGTGGCGCGGCGCGGTCAATGATTTCGATATGCCTGCCACACAGATGCGGAAGGGAAGCGGTTAATGGCAGAGAAAACAAGACACTTCATGTTTCCTGTAGAAGATGCCGGCGGGGCGGGGCGCTTGCTCAATTGTTCAGTTGATCTTCGGCCACACCACTATCGCTCTACCACGCTCTGATTTTTCTATTGAACAAGGACCGACAAGATGAGGGCTTAACACGAGGATACATAGTTCTTTCATTCATCCCTCATCTCTTATCTTGTCCGTCTTTGTTTCCATGCTCTCGGCGCATTAATTAAGCAAGTCGGAGAATAATTTGACGAAGGAGTAAAACGATGTCGACTCAGAGAACACACCCAGTCGCGTTGGCACACGGCATTGCCCGGTTTGATTTCCTGACGGACTCTTTCAAGCTCAGGTCGCAACATCTTTTCGGGCCGATCTTTGACGACATCATTCTCCACCTGAGCGAGCACGGCATCAGGGTGACGAAAGACCGGCTGCATTACTTTCGGGGCATCCTCAGTTTTCTCGAAGAGAACGGCTTCGACGTTCACCATACGCGCGTTAGCTTCGCCCACGGCCTCGAAACCAGAGCCAACGATCTGAAGAACCAGATCAATAACATCCTCGGCCTCACCGGCGCGGACAGAGTGCACGTCATCGCGCACAGCATGGGCGGCCTCGACGCGCGCTTCATGATCGCGCGGCTGGGGATGGCCGATAAGGTGGCGAGCCTGACGACGATTGGCACGCCGCACCTCGGAACGAGCTTCGCCGATTACAAACTGGCGCGGGGCGGCACTGAACTGATTGAGTTGGTCAGCAAGGCGATTGACCTTCGGGGATTCAGTGATTTGAGCCGCGCGGCGTGTCAAAAGTTCAACGAGTCAGTGCGAAACGCCGAGGCAACCAACGACGTCTTCTACCAAACCTATTCAAGCTCGGAAGAGCGCAAGCAGATTTTCACCTTCCTCCAACTCTCTTGGGACATCATCAATAAGGAAGAGGGTGCCAACGACGGCTTGGTGCCGGTCACCTCACAGGCTTGGCAGACGGTGCTGACCGCTGACGACGGCTCAACCAAGAATGTGTTGCAGAAACAGTTTCCCCTCCCGGCTGACCATCTCAATCAAGTCGGGTGGTGGGACTTAAACGAACTGCACGGCTTTGGAAAACTAAATCCGATAGGCTCGCGGATGCGCTTCGAGAATGAAATTAAGAAAGTATATTTAAGTATTGCAAGAGACTTGCGGGAGCGATTCAGAATAGCCCCTGACAACTAGAGCGGTTCAGGTGTCAGTGTACGGGAAAAGCTCAAGCTAAAACGTTGATTTTAATGAACCGTGATCCCGTACATCCGAAAAGGAACCGCTCTAACCATTAGTTTTAGCCTCGAAGGCTGTCAAAAACGCGCTCGGTGTCACAATGGCAAATTTGAATTTCCGTTTAGCTGAGGCAGGCATGTCGAGCAGGTCGCGGTCGTTGGTGATGAGGAACTTGGCTTTCCCGGCGAGAGCAGTTGCGAGCACTAGGTTATCATCGGGGTCACGGCTGACGGTGGGTCGCCCACCAAGTTTGACGTGCGTTACTGTCTGGCGGCGTTCAAATCTCTCTTTGAGCAGCTTAATACGTTCGGCAGACACTCCAAGTCGCAGCAGGATTTCAAGG
>Ga0136614_10001205_pt1 | contig 14960 bp, 14 predicted proteins | sample AntDrymUQ2792106_2_FD_106643 | JGI IMG/M metagenome (GOLD analysis project Ga0136614, IMG submission 106643) | Polar desert sand microbial communities from Dry Valleys, Antarctica - metaG UQ279 (21.06) | ecosystem: Environmental > Terrestrial > Soil > Desert | place: Antarctica: Dry Valley... | reverse complement strand
GGATGCAGACGGTTTAGGACCTCCTGAAAGTTTATGTCGGAATTACAAACACACCTTCCGCCGGCTCACGCACCCATGGGCGACATGAGCGACGAAGCGGCTGGGTCGACTTTTGCTGAAGTGGACGATCACAACCGGATCACCCCGGCAATTGAATTTCAAAACGTTGACCTTTCGTTCGACGATCGCCCTGTCCTGAACAATCTCAGCTTCAAGGTCAATCGAGGTGAAACCAAGATCATTCTTGGCGGTTCCGGCGGCGGCAAATCCACTATCATCAAGCTGGTTTTAGGGTTGCTCAAACCAGACGCGGGACGCGTGTTTGTCGATGGCGAAGACATCACTAATCACAACGAAGTGCAGATGATGGAAGTGCGCAAAAACATCGGCATGGTGTTTCAGGAAGGCGCACTCTTCGATTCGCTTTCTGTTTATGACAACGTCGCCTATCGCCTCCACGAACAAGGTGTGCCTGAGGACCAGGTTGAACCTGAAGTCCGGCGCATGCTGCGGTTCGTCAATCTCGAAGACGCAATCGACAAAATGCCGGCTGAATTATCGGGCGGCATGCGGCGGCGCGTGGGCATCGCCCGGGCGCTCATAGGGGATCCCAAGATTGTTTTGTTTGACGAGCCAACCGCTGGCCTCGATCCTCCCACCGCTCGCACGATCTGCGAACTGGCGATGAAGCTGCGCGATCTTGAAGACGTCTCATCGATTTTTGTAACTCATGAAATGAACAATCTCACTTATCTCTGTTCCGAATACGCCGTGGTTAACGAAGCAGGCGAAGTGGTTTTTGAAGAAGAAGGCAAACGACTCTGCCTGGTTAACAGCAAGGTTATGATGATGCGAGAGGGAAAGATCATATTCAGTGGCACGGATGAGAGTTTACGTAATTGTGACGATGCCTATATTCAGAAGTTTCTACGAGGTCGCTAGGAGATAGTCATGCCGCCATCAAAGAAAACGGTTTCGTTCAGGGAGCTTCGCGTCGGCCTGCTCGTTCTGGGTTCGATCGCGGTTCTAATATTTCTGATTCTTAACGCCTCAGGGGATATCAATCCTTTTAGCAAGAAATTACATCTGAAGGCGCAGTTTGGTGACGCCAACGGGCTTCGTGACGGTTCCGAGGTCAGACTTGCCGGTGTCCGCGTAGGAAAGATCGACAAGATCACCCTTTTAGCGCCTTCGGGTGTGCCCAATGCGCCTAAGGTCGAGGCGTTGATGATAATTGATTCCACCATTGATGGCCGTCCGGCGAATGAACGAATCCGGACTGACTCAACCGCTCAGCAAGGCTCACCCAGCCTGCTCGGCAATGAGATGCTGATCAACATCACTCCGGGAAGCGCCCTTGGTCAACCGGTTCAGGATTACGCAATACTGCCTTCTTCATCGTCCAACACCGTAAACGACTTTGCCACTTCAGGAACAGATCTGGCTCAGCGCCTTAGTAAGTTGTCAGACGAGATTAACGGAATGGTCCGCGATGTGAAGGATGGGAAAGGAACTGTTGGACGTCTCTTTTCGGACGAAGCCCTTTACAACAATCTCAACGCCACCATTCGTGAGACTGAAGATATGCTGCGACAGATTAGATCGGGCCAAGGATCCGCAGGCAGATTCATTAATGACCCTGAGCTTTACAACAATGCTAATACCATTGCCGGTCAGCTGCGGCTAATCGCGGAGGATTTGCGTGCCGGACGTGGCACGGCGGGTAAACTGCTGACGGACGATCAACTCTATAACCGCATCAACCGCACAGCAGATCGGCTCGATCGTTCGGTGGATCAGATCAACCTGATGGTCACCGACATTAATGCCGGCCGCGGCACGCTGGGTAAGTTGATTAAAGATGAGCAAATGTACAACGACGCCCGCTCCGCCATCGCTCGTTTTAACACCACCGCTGAGCGAATCGACACCATGGTCTCAGCAGCCCAGCGCGGCGAGGGCACTGTGGGAAAACTTCTCACCGACGAAGCGCTTTACTCCAACGTCAATCAACTTTCGTCTGAAGGTGTGAAGCTGATCTACGACTTCCGCCAAAACCCTAAAAAATATCTGACCATCAAGTTCGAGCTGTTCTAACCTTTAGAATGGATTCTCGTCGGCTGAGGGTCCGTAAATGGACGGGACCGGAATGTCGTTGAGCCTCAGATAAACCCCGAGCTGGGCGCGATGGTGAATGTTGTGATTCAACACGAAGCCTCGCAGCACGGCAACCTTCGGTAAAGTCATCAGTGTGGTGCCGGCGCGCTGCAAGGCCCACATCTTGAACAAATCTTCATCACTGGCTCCCGCTATTGCCGCCCTCGCTTTCGCCACGTTGCTATCAAAAACTTCGAGCAGTTCAGCGGACGATGTAACCGGGGTCGCCTGGGGAAGCGGTACACCACCTGGCGCCAGGTCCAACGAGTCCTCATCGATGGTGTAGTTGGTCCAGCTGGGAAGATTGCTCAAATGAGTGGCGAGCCCGCCCATCGTCATCGACTTCGCGTGCGGCGTCCAGTCCAATTTGTCAGTGGGAACACGTTCGAGCGTTTTGCGCGTGTTCGCCATTTCGAGATCAAACTCCGGCAATAATGCATCACTCAAGGGCATGGGGTGTCCTCTCAAACTAAATGGAAAAAGGGATTCGGCTGAACGAGGATAGTAAAAGCCAATCGCTGTGTCCAACGCAGAAGAGACTGCTTAGGTCTGAGCCACTTCAATGAACCTGCGACAGAGGTGAAAGCATAGAGCCTGGGGCGTGGCCTCAGGTCGCCGAGCGTTAAATGATTTAAGAGCCCGCGAAGCGGCGCGACAGAATAGCTTTTGCTAACGCGCTATCGCCAGCCCGCCTGGTGTGATTGCGTTGTTTACTTTAAACGACAAGCCGGACCAACCGTACCTCTAGTTGCCATACACTTTGTGAGCATCGCCGCAGCACTACCCCTGCTTCCGTTGCACAAGCACCTGGAAACTTGCGGCCATACCGTCCGGCAGGATCATCTCTCGGGCGCTGGTGCGCAGACGGATTTTCTCTCCTTCATCTTTGCATTCACCCACTCTCAGTTCCAGCTCATCAAGCAGTCCTTCGTTCATAAGAAAGCGATCCTGTCTCTCAAACTCGATCGTCTGCAGTTCCAGCGCTTCACCAGACTGCCTTACCTGCGACCAATTAACGGAACTCGTAATGTCCTGCTCGCCCGAGTTCCCAAGAAGGTCCGCAGAGAATCTATGCTGGTGGAAACTTCGCAGGGTCCCTTCAGGACGTGCGGCAGCGGAGTAGAGTTCGTGAGCTTCTGCTCCGTAGTCGACGGTTATCAGATAGCCTCGCTCCAGTTTTTCACTAGCACTCCTGACCCAGTCATCGATTTCCAGGTTCACTTCCGCGATTTGGCCTTCAGCCAACTCCACTCCGATCGCATCGAAATACTTCTTCAGTCGCTCCTTTGAGGGATCAAATAACTTCCATCCGAACGTCCCCGCGTCGGACGCAGCAACGAAGAACTCGCGCAGTACTCCCTGATCCATCGTCACACGATGAACCGGAAAAGCGTCCAGCAATTCGTTGGAAAAGATTACTCCCGCCGCCAGACCTTCCAGTGTCTCAAGCTTCGCGAATTGCACTTGAGAACCAAAACGCGCGAGCCGGCCACGAGCGAGCTCGCGGGAGTCCGGGCCAAGTTCATCGATAACGTATCTGGTTGCCGCAAAAACTTCGGGCGATCGCAGCCGAAGCGTGTCCAGCGCCACCTCGGCAAATTCACCTGAGCCGGCACCAACTTCAATCAACGCCCATTGAGGAGGTGAACCGAGTTCGACGTAAAGTTTAGCGAAGTAGCGGGCGAACGTTGCGGCGAAAAGGAGGCTGCGTTCCGGGCTGGTGCGGTAGTCGCCTCCCCTGCCCCAACGGCTTCGCTGCCGGCAGTAATAACCCTGCTCATGGTCGTAGAGCGCCGCAGCCATCCAGTCGTGAAAAGAGAGTGGCCCTTCGCGTTGAATGCGCTCGCGCAGGCGTTCGGCTAGAGACAACATCGACGCTACCGTCTGGCCGGATCGTCCTTGTCCAACAGACGTGTGGTGTTTTCCGTGATGCTTGGCGGCTGTAGAATTTCAGCGGTGTTGGGTCGCGATCTCCAGCTGGTTGGCTGCGGAGCAGGAACCGGTGGAAGTGCAGCTGCCCGCGGGTTTGATTGAAACTGCGTCGGAGGCGGAGCGTATGTCTGCATCATCGGACGATACTGGGGTGCTCCCTCTTCAAAAAGCCCAGCGTACAAAATGCGCACCAGCCCGCCCACAAAGAAGAAGATCGCGGCCATTGGAGTTAGAATGTCGAAAAGGTTGTCGGCATTAAAGCTATTCAGGACTCCCAAAAGCGGAACAAGAATCACGCCCAGCAGCAACAACATCGCTCCCTGCTTTACCCCTTTGCGGCGGGGTGATGGTTCTGTGCTTCCCCGATGCTGCTGAACCGGAGGAAGCATTCCACCGGTGTTGAGGATCTGCACCACGGCCTCAAGCGGAAAGCCACAACGCGAACAGAATCTCAGGTTGTCTGAAAGCTGCTGCTGGCCACATTGAGGACAATACATTCTGCGATCTCCTGCTTCGTGCAAGTTGTCAGACGACGGGCGAGTTCACTCTCACCAGCAGCGTTAGTATGACAGCGGCGCGTGCCTGATAGCCACCCGCTCTCAGCAGGGTGTCCAAAAGTAAACTAACGAGTGGCTGAGCGTCGCCGGCAGGGGTCGCGATCAACTTCTCCAGGTCGCGATCGTTGAGAAACCTGGCGAATGCATTTCTTCGGGTCTGCTCAACCTCATCCAAATATTCATATACGCGAGCGGGCGTTGAAAGTGTTTCCGGCAGGGTCCACTCGAAAGGGTCGTCCCAAAGGTTTGCCGTGAGGCCACCGCAGGTCTGTTCCACAACTCCGGCGCCGCGTAAAACCAGTTCACCGACCGAATGAGAGGTCAGGACTGTTTTATCCGGCGCGTGGTAGAAGATTTCGAACGGAGTGGTATTGACCAGGGACCGTGCGCGGAGATCAAGCCCCACGAACTCTTGCTCGAAACTGGTTACTATCGTCCGCACGGGCACGGTCGATACGGTTTGCGTCGGTGCAGGGTGGAAGTTCCTCATTGGGGAAAGTCTTACGGCAGTGAGCTGGAAAGCGCTGACAAGTCAGCGCACTCCAAGTGCAATTGAGCTGGCCTGCAAAGCTGCGCGGCCCAAGTCACTATCTGTTCTTAACTCGCCGATCTGTTTCTTGCAGGACGGTGCCGAAGCTTCTGCCGCCAAAACTAAAGCCCGTGTAGACCTTACCCTTGGCTCCAACTCGTGAACCGCGCGAGGGCACGCCACGAGTCGTTACTACCCACAATCTGCCGGTGCCATCGTCGATCTCGTAGGCGCCGTTACCCAGCACACCGTAACTGTCGGTAACCGTGCCCACGATTCCGACTTCCTTATTCCGGTAACGGCCCGGATCGGCATTGATTCTGGAAATTGTTTCCTGGTTCGGGCAGGCAGTAAGGAGGAGTGCCCCGATTAAGATTAGAGAACCAAAGCCCGCTCTTTTTGCTAAATGCATACGCGTCTCCTTTATAAACGAGTTTCCTTCGAGGGAGAGCGCCGCATTCGGACCACTATGCTTGAGAAGAAGCGGCGTTACAGAGATGCACAACTCGCGAAAACCGTTTTCCGCGAGTTGTGCTGAACCACACTAGTTAAACCAGCCAATCGGTTTACCAGAAAGGTCGACCCAAACGCTCTTGGTGTTTGTATACAAGTCGAGAGCATGCTTGCCCATTTCCCTGCCGTAGCCCGACTGTTTGTAACCGCCAAAGGGTGAAGCGGCATTGAACATGTTGTAGGTATTGATCCAGATCACACCGGCCCGAATTTCTTTCGCGAAGCGATGAGCACGTGTGATATCGCGCGTCCAGAGTCCGGCTGAGAGACCGTAGATAGTGTCGTTGGCTTGTTTGATCAAGTCGTCCTCATCACTGAAAGCAATCACGGATACGACTGGCCCAAAAATCTCCTCCTGGGCCACGCGCATCTTGTTGTTAACGTCCGAGAAGATCGTGGGCTGGAAGAAGTAACCTTTCTGGAACGCGCCTTCGAGCTGGGGGCATTCGCCACCGGCTAAGACGGTGGCGCCTTCCTTATGAGCTATATCAACGTAACCCTTGATACGGTTCAGTTGCTCTTCGGAGACTTGTGGACCCATTTGGGTAGCTTTGTTCATCGGGTCACCGACGGTGATCCGGGAAGACTTTTCTTTAAGCCTGCCCAGGAATTCGTCTTTGACATCCTCCTGGACGAAGAGGCGCGAACCGGCGCAACACACCTGGCCCTGATTGAAGAAGATCCCCATCATCGCGCCGTTAACTGCCTGCTCGAGATCCGCATCTGCAAACACGATGTTGGGCGCCTTGCCGCCGAGCTCAAGTGATACTTTGGTTAGGTTGTCTGCTGCTGCTTTCGCGACCAGCTTGCCGACTTCCGTTGAACCTGTGAATGCAACCTTATCAATCCCTGGATGAGCGGCTAATGCCGCGCCGGCCGTCTCACCATAACCAGGGACGATGTTAACGACCCCTTCGGGGAAGCCCGCTTCCGCGATCAACTTTCCCAACTCCATTGCGTTGACTGGAGTCTGCTCGGCTGGCTTCAACACGACGGTGTTACCCGCCGCCAACGCAGGCGCCAACTTCCAGGCTGCCATCAGGAGTGGAAAATTCCAGGGAATAATCTGACCGCAAACTCCAATCGGCTCGCGGAGCGTGTAATTGAACATCTGCCCCGGAACCGGAATCGTTTCACCTTCAATCTTCGTGGCCCAGCCGGCAAAGTATTCAAAGTTTTCGGCTACCTGCGGCAGATCAACAAAAGACGACTCCCTGATTGGTTTGCCGTTGTCCGCCGTTTCCAGCGCCGCGAGCTCGCCGCTGTGTTCTTCAATTAACTGGGAAAGTTTGTAAAGCATGCGGCCGCGGTCGCGAGCGCTGATCTTCGACCACTTGCCTTCGAAGGCACGGCGCGCTGCTGTCACTGCTTTGTCGATGTCCGCCTTGTCAGCTTCTGCAACCTCGGCGAGCGTTTCGCCGGTAGCAGGATTCGGGGTCTTGAAGGTCTTGCCGGATTCGGCGTCGACCCACTTCCCGTCGATGAAAAGTTGATACTTCCGTGGGGTGTTTGTTTCGGCCGGTTGTACGGATGACATATTTTTGCTCCTCGTAACTGTCTACTGCCTCAGAGCAGGACGGGCTAGCGGCGGTGATGGCTTCTGGCAACCGACATAAACTCCGTCGGCCGCGTTACTTCAGAAGTCAGTCGTTCCCGCCAGTAATTGTCGCAACACAAAGGGAAGGATCCCCCCGTGCTGGTAATAATCAATTTCAATCGGCGTGTCGATGCGGAGTGTAACGGGCACTTCTTCCTTTTTCCCATTTGCTCGATGTACTACCAGAATGATTTCCTGAAGAGGCCTAACACCTGCCTCAAGACCAAGAAGATCAAATATCTCGGTCCCGTCGAGTCCCAACGACGCGGCATTAACACCTTCGGGAAACTGACACGGCAGGACGCCCATGCCGACAAGATTGCTACGATGAATCCGTTCGAAGCTCTGAGCGATCACTGCCCTGACACCCAGCAAACGAGTTCCCTTAGCGGCCCAGTCTCGTGAACTTCCCGTCCCGTATTCCTGCCCCGCAATCACGACCAGGGGCACGCCTTCCTCCTGATATTTCATGGCGGCGTCGTAAATGCTTGTGCGCTCTTCGCTCGGCCGGTGAATAGTAACGCCGCCTTCCACACCCGGCACCATCAGGTTCCTGATGCGAACATTGGCAAAGGTGCCGCGCACCATCACCTCGTGGTTTCCGCGTCGCGCGCCATAGCTGTTGAAGTCTTCAATCGCCACTCCTTTGGATTGAAGATAGAGTCCCGCGGGTGACGAGGCTTTGATCGCCCCAGCCGGACTAATGTGATCGGTGGTGACTGAGTCGCCAAAAATCGCTAACGGACGAGCTCCTACAATGTTCTGCCAGGTTCCCACCTCGTTGCTGAAATTCTCGAAGTAAGGAGGCTCGCGGATATAGGTCGATTCCGAGTCCCACTCATAAACATCTCCCGTGCCCGTGGAAATGTCGTTCCAGTAGGGGTTCTGTTCCGCGAAGTTTCCATAAAGGTGGCGGTAGGTTTCAGGATCAAAGGCGGAGCGCAGGAGGCCGGAAATCTCCTCCATACTGGGCCAAATATCGCGCAGGTAAACGGGTTGCCCATCAGACCCTGTTCCTAGGGAGTCTTGCGTCAGATCGATGTCCACGCGACCGGCTATAGCAAAAGCGACAACAAGCGGAGGGCTCATCAGGAAGTTTGCCTTGATGCTTTGATGTACGCGCGCTTCAAAGTTCCGATTGCCCGAGAGAACGCTCGCGGCAATCAAATCGTGATCGACGACGAGTTGCTCAATGGACGGGTCGAGCGGACCGGAGTTGCCAATACATGTCGTGCAGCCGTAGCCAACCAGATTGAACCCGAGCGTATCGAGGTACGGTTGCAGACCAGTCCTCGCGAGATATTCGGTGACAACCCTCGAGCCGGGCGCCAGAGAGTTTTTCACGGACGCCCTGACCGTCAGGCCCCGCTCCACCGCTTTCTTTGCCAGCAGCCCTGCCGCGAGCATAACGCTGGGATTTGAAGTGTTTGTGCAGGACGTGATCGCTGCGATGAGAACGTCGCCATGGCCTAGATCAACTTCGCCGTGCGGAAACTCTTCCGGATGAACTTCCACCAATCGATCAGGTGTTGGTCGATTGTTCACCATTTCAGTTTCGGTCCACACACTCGTATTGCTCGGCGTTACTATGCCTCCAGCGGCGACGGGGATGCTCTCCGGCTTCTGCTCGCCGCCACCTCCGAGTGGCGCCTTTGCAATATCGATCGTTCCAATCCGGGTGAAATAACGAGAAGTAATTTCCTCGTGCGTCTTTCCGTAGCCTCCTTCATTCGCCGGTTTCTTCAAGAGCGCCGCAAACTGTTCTTTCAGCTTCGGCAGTTCGATGCGGTCCTGTGGACGCTTGGGGCCGGCCACACTCGGACGGATATCTGCCAGGTCGAGTTCGAGCAACGAACTGTAATCGCACTCGCCCCTTCGCGGAATGCCAAACATTCCCTGCGCGGTGTAGTAGTTTCGCACCGCATCCACCTGCGCGTCAGAACGCCCCGTCGCCTTGAGATACAGACATGTCTCTTCGTCAATCGGAAAAAATCCCATCGTGGCGCCGTACTCCGGCGCCATATTAGCGATGGTTGCGCGATCCGTAACCGAAAGGCTCGCCGCACCGTCTCCGTGGAATTCAACAAACTTTCCTACTACCTTCGCCTGGCGCAGCATTTCCGTGACGCGCAGGACCAAATCGGTCGCTGTCACGCCGTCACGCAGACTTCCACTGAGACACACACCCACAACGTCAGGAGTGAGGATGTAAACTGGCTGACCCAACATCGCTGCTTCGGCTTCGATACCGCCAACACCCCAGCCAACTATTCCCAAACCGTTAATCATGGTCGTATGCGAATCAGTGCCGACCAGCGTGTCAGGGTAATAAACTGTGTGCTTGTCGACGACGCTCTTGGCCAGGTATTCCAGATTTACCTGGTGACAAATGCCAATTCCCGGTGGAATCACCGTAAAGCCGTCAAACGCCTGCGTCCCCCACTTAAGGAATTGATAGCGAGAGTTATTTCGCTTGAACTCCATCATCATGTTTTTCTCGAACGCATCCTTAGTGCTCGAGAAATCAACTTGAACCGAGTGGTCAATCACGAGATCAACCGGTACGAGGGGTTCAATCACGCCTGTGTTCTTGCGCAAACGTGCGACCGCAGACCGCATTGCTGCGAGATCAACCAGCAAGGGAACACCGGTGAAGTCCTGCAGAAGGACTCGGGCCACAACAAAAGGAATCTCGTCGGTCCTTTCAGCCTTTGGCTGCCAGTTAGCCAGCGCGCGGACGTCCTCTTCGTTAATTCGCCCGCCGTCAAAGTTGCGAAGAACCGATTCGAGGACGATTCGTATACTGATGGGCAACCTGGAGACGGGTCCAACGTTGTCTTTTTCGAGCTGCGGAAGTGAATAAAACTGGCCGGATAGGCCGGCGCCGGGATTGAATTGCTGAAGCGAATTAAAGGGGCTTTTAGGCATAGGAAGCTGAGCAGACTTCTAGCGAAGATCAGATGCGCTTCTCTGGTCGCATCTCGCTAGTTTGTTCGGATTTGCATCTGTTTGTGACAAGGTTAAGTTTAGAATTATGGCTGAGAATCGTCAAGCGAGGGCACTTCGTAGGAGTAATGCATTATCGAAGTCAGGTCAATACGACCACGCGGTAGCGTGTGGGTCGTGTTATTACCAACTGTCGATTTCCCATTGCCAAATTGGCCTCTGCGCAAGTGGTTAATCGACAATCGGCAATGAGTAATTGGCAATCTTGAAAGGCGACCCTGAGCGGACACCTCCTGCCGTTTTGGATTGCTCGCCTTTCCCACGTTTTGTTATAGTCGCGTCGTAATCCCCCTTAACTCGGCTATCGATCTTTCGGATGAGGAGCACTTTTTTTCACCTCAAATCCGAACCAGTGCCCTTTGGCTGCATCGAGGAAAGGCGACCATGACAAAGAAAACCGCTCAAGACTTTAACTACCTGGCTAATAATCCAGATTACGTGCCCGATCCGGAAATAGAAGAGTTCATGGAGGGCGAGATTTCGCGAGCGCCAAAAGATCCGGAGCATCTCGCGCATAGACTGCGCGATAACACCGCAGCATCACCGAGCGACGCCGGGGGAGATCTGGACGCATCCTGGGAAGAAGTGAACATGAGCGGCTCTGAAACTGTTGCCGGCGACAATCCCACACCTGATCAATCAGACATCGAGGAGAACGCGCACGCTCTCGGCGTCAATTATGAAGATAACGAAGAGTTGGAGTTCATCGACAAGATTGAACGCCGAGACCGAGAAAGATTTGAGTTGGATGAAGGCTCAAAGACGAGCAACGATACAATCTAGCGCTATTGAGTTGTTGAAGGGTATTTAGCGTGCTCCTGCAGAGTGATTCTCTTGATAATGATCTTTTCAGCGGGCGTTTCGGTTTCAGGCTCAACCGGCGCCCCCATGATAATTTCCGCGTTCCCAAGTCCCACGATGATGCGTCCGAACAACGTGTAGTCCTCATCGTAATCCGGCTCCCGCCTCATTGTGATGAAAAATTGGCAGTTTGCCGTGTCTCGCGCCTGTTCATCCGTCAGACCCGGCCCGCCTGCAAACTCCGGACTGGCTTCCCTTCTCGCGGCGCCAACACTTCCTCGTTCAAAAGGAACATCGCTGAACTCTGCAGGAACATTTCCATAAGGTGAATCACCATCGCCGTCGTTCTGGGTATCGTTGTCTTTGGATAAGGGGTCCCCGCCCTGGATCAATCCCGACACAGCGTCGATCCGATGAAAGGTCGTGCCATCGTAGAAGCCCTCATGAACAAGTTTCTTGAAACGCTCGACCATCTGCGGAGCGAGATTTGGATAAAGCTCAATCACCAGCTCACCGTAATTTTCAGTTTCGATGACCGCTACATGGCCGTCAGCAAGCGGTTTTACTCCTGTTTTGATGATGACCGTTTTTGTTTCGGCGTCTCCATCGGTCTTCTTTGCGCAGCCAGATGACATGGCCAGCATCAGAGCTACCAACAGGGTCGTGATGAACTCCAGCTTGTACATCAAAAAGACTTCCTACTGTCGATCAGGATCGTGACTGGGCCGTCGTTCACGAACTCAACCTGCATCATGCGGCGAAAGCTGCCAGTGGCCACCTGGCTTATGTGCTCGCGCGCTTTAGCAACAAAGGTCTCGTAGAGTGGTTCCGCGATTTCGGGCGGCGCGGCATCGCTCCATGAGGGCCGCAAACCGCGCCGTACGTCGCCGTAGAGCGTGAACTGTGAAACCACCAGCAATCCGCCGCCAGTCTGCTTGAGAGACAGGTTCATCCTGCCATCTCCATCTTCAAAGATGCGTAGTGATGTAATCTTGTCAAGAAGGTAATCAGCATCTGCTAGTGCATCGTCAGTAGCAACTCCCAACAAAACGACGAGACCTTTTTCGATCTCGCCGACTATGTCGCCCTCGACTGTAACCCTGGCGCGCGTTACGCGCTGAACCACTGCTCGCATCACAACTAGTTTTGTCGCACAAAGTTATAAGTGATGATACCGGTTACTTTGACGGGCGTCCCCTCCAGGAGAGTCGGGGCGAATTCGGATCCGTATGCCGCCCTCTCCGAAACCTGACACAACAAGCGATGACCACCTTGCGCGCAAGCATGAATGACCTCCCCCTTTTCGGAGATCGTCACCCTCACCTCAACTGTTCCAGACGCGCCACTTCGGCGCGCTTCGAACGGATAAGGCGGTCGCGCCAGCCTCAGTGCCTTCCCATTCAGGACACCTTCTGTTTTTCCAGGAACCTTTGGAGTCGTTGCAGGGCCTTCAATGCGTTTTTCCAACTCTTCAGCCTGTTCCGGCTTCTTCATCTTCCGCAGTAAACAGGAATATGCGTTCAGCCCGTCGCCCACGAGCACTTTGGCTTCTGGGAAGGTCTTGATGTTGAAAGCAATGAGACGTTGATATAGAGGTTCCGCTTTCGTGAGTTCACCCTCAAATTGATATAACTGAGCTAGCTTGAGGAGGGTTTGTGCTACTTCTTTGCTTTCCGAACCCGCGAACTTTTCTCTAAGGGAAAGCGCCTGCTTGTAGTCGTTCCCGGCCTGCTGCGGATCGCCTTTCACGTAATGCAGCCAGGCGAGCATGTCCAACGCATTCGCGGCTTGCAGGCTGCCGGCGTCGCCGCCTTTTTGAGCGGTGGCGAGAACCCGCTTATAGAGTCCTTCGGCCTCCTTGAGATTGTTAAGTGCCAGTTGAACGGCAGCGAGATTGGAAACCGCCTCTACGACACGTCCGTCGTCAGCTGGTAGCACCGTTTCTCGAATCTGCAAAGCGCGTTTCGCGGCCTTCGAAGCCTCTTTATAGTTGCCGTCGTTATAGAGTTTGACGGAAGCCTTGGTCAGCTCTCTCGCTTCTACAAGTTCTCGAGATTCGGAGGTTGAATTTTGAAAATGAACACCGCTGCCGCCCACAGATAGCACGCTACCAGAGCAAAGGCTTGCCGCCAGCAAACAAATACGTAGCGCTAAAACTCTGAGTCTCATAGTCAAGTTCTTGATCTATTTTTTTGGCGGCTTGCTTGGTCTTATCTCAACCCGACTCGCGAGACTGCGCTCGTCGTGGCGCAGCAAATCGATAACTACGCGAGCGATGTCGGAAGGCTGTAACTGCCAGCTCTTTTCCTCGCTGGGCGTGTCGCCGCCAAATTCGGTGTTTACAGACCCGGGCATGATGTAACTAACCTTGATGCCGTCGTGCCTCACCTCCTGCATTAGAGCTTCACTGAATCCGTTCAACCCAAACTTCGATGCGTTGTAAGCAGCCATTCGCGGATGAGGATTGGCTCCGGCAAGCGAAGAGATATTAATGATGTAACCACCGCCTCTGAGTTTCATCAGGGGAATGGCTTCATGGCAGTAATAGTAAACACCAAAAAGATTTGTTTCGAGGACGGCGCGAAAATCTTCCGGAGGCATTTCCTCAACAGTAGCAAACGCTCCAATGCCGGCGTTGTTAATCAGAATGTCCAGTCCGCCAAACTGAGCAACGCAACCTTCAAGGACCGTCTTGACCTGGGAATGATCTCTTACATCGGAGGCTATTCCGGTCACGCGTCCCTTCTTCAGAGTGCCGAGCGTGGCGACAGTTTCATCGATCTCACTCCGCTTCCGTGCGCTAATGCAGACGTCGATTCCAGCCTGCACAAGCGCTTCGGCAATCGCGCGTCCGATTCCTTTCGTTCCGCCGGTTACGATCGCTGATTTGCCGGTGAGCTCCATGTCAGGCAAAACCTTCCCCCGGAGGCTAAACTTTTAGTTTCTCTTTCAGCCGCTCGTTGACGATCTTCGGATTCGCTTTGCCTTTGGAGGCTTTCATCACCTGTCCGACGAAGAACCCAAACAACGCGTCTTTCCCGGCCCGATAGTCGGCGAGTTGCCTGGCGTTTGTGGCGATCACCTCATCGATAATCAGATCGATCTCGCCAGTATCGCTAACCTGAACCAGACCCTGTTCAGCAACAACTGTTTCGGCGCTCTTTCCAGTTGCGAACATTTCCACGAGCACATCCTTAGCTTGCTTGCCGCTGATCTTCTCGTCGTCAATCATGCGAACGAGGGCGCCCATTCGAGCGGCTGCGATCGGTGAGTCTTTGGCGGACAGGTTTGCCGCTTCAAGTTCGCGGAGCAATTCGGACCTGAGCCAGTTTGCAGTCGCTCGTGCGTTGCCGGACGACTCCACGGCAGCTTCATAGTAGTCGGCCAGCGAGAGTTCTGAAGTAAGCTGCGAAGCGTCGCTAAACGTCAGCCCATACTGCTCCATAAATCTCTTGCGGCGGGCCTCCGGCAGTTCAGGCATTGAAGCGGACACCTGCTCGATAAACTCCGCGCTAACCACGAGCGGCGGTAAGTCAGGCTCTGGAAAATAACGATAATCGTGGGCTTCTTCTTTCGACCTCATCGGCCGGGTTTCCATCAACCTGTCGTCCCACAGCCGCGTTTCCTGCCTTAACGTGCCCCCGGATTCCAGCACGCCAATTTGACGATTAACCTCATACTCAATCGCTCGCTGCATGAAACGAACAGAATTCAGATTCTTCAGTTCCGACTTCGTGCCAAACTTCTCATCACCAATTCGCCGCACGGAAACATTCGCCTCGCAGCGCAGGTTGCCTTTTTCCATGTCAGCTTCTGATGCGCCCACCCATTGCAGGGCCCGTCGCACGTGGTTGACATAATCGTAGGC